>Ga0181516_10002935_pt1 | contig 11763 bp, 11 predicted proteins | sample PEATcosm2014_Bin_25_FD_121104 | JGI IMG/M metagenome (GOLD analysis project Ga0181516, IMG submission 121104) | Peatland microbial communities from MTU Mesocosm Facility, Houghton, MI, USA - PEATcosm2014_Bin01_10_metaG | ecosystem: Environmental > Terrestrial > Soil > Wetlands > Peat | place...
GTCTTGCTGAACTCGCCCTTGATGGTGTAGCCCGGCCCGCCGCTGCCATTGCCGTTGGGGTCGCCGCCCTGCACCACAAAGCCGGGCTCCACGCGGTGGAAGCTCAGGCCGTCATAGAAGCCGCGCTTGGCCAGCTTGATGAAGTTGTCAACCGTGATGGGCGCGTCCTTGGGGAAGAACTTGAACTTGATGACCCCGCCCTTGGCCAGGGTGATCACGGCCAGCTTGCTCTTGTGCTTCTTCTTGGCAGGCTCAGCCGCCGCGGTGGCTGAGAGGGCCTGGGCCGTGCCGCTTGCGGCCTCGGCAGATGGGCTAAGGCTGGCGGCTGAGCTGGTGAGGGCCGCGGCCTGGGCGCTGGGGCTGTCGGCGCTGGCAGCGTCGGCTGCCAGCAGGGCATGGCCCAAGCCCAGGGCCAGGATCAGGAGCAGGGTGTGGCGCATCGCTATCCTCCAAAAGGGTGATGGCGGATGTTAACCCAAGGCCGCGCCCTTGCGCAAGGCGGTTTTGGCGATTGCGCCTGGCCTGGGGGCCCTGCTACAATCCACGGTCAACCCCATTCCAAGGCGAGCATGGACATCAGCAAGATACGCAATTTCTGCATCATCGCGCACATCGACCACGGCAAGAGCACGCTGGCGGACCGCCTTTTGGAGGCCACCGGCGCGCTGGAGAAGCGCGAGATGAAGGAGCAGTACCTGGACGGCATGGACCTGGAGCGCGAGCGCGGCATCACCATCAAGGCCAAGGCCGTGCGCCTGGGCTACAAGGCCGCCGACGGCCAGGACTATGAGCTCAACCTCATCGACACCCCCGGCCATGTGGACTTCCACTACGAGGTCTCGCGCTCGCTGGCGGCCTGCGAGGGCGCGCTGCTGGTGGTGGATGCCAGCCAGGGCGTGGAGGCCCAGACCCTGGCCAACGCCTACATGGCCATCGACCACGGCCTTGAGATCATCCCGGTCATCAACAAGATAGACCTGCCCGGCGCCGAGCCTGACAAGGCCAAGGCCCAGATCGAGGAGCTGATCGGCATCGACGCCTCGGGCTCCATCCTGGCCAGCGCCAAGGAGGGCATCGGCATCGCCGAGATCTTGGAGGCCGTGGTGGCCCGCGTGCCGCCGCCGCAGGACCGGGCCCAAGACCCGCTCAAGGCCCTGGTCTTCGACTCGGTGTACGATGTCTACAAGGGCGTGGTGGTCTATTGCCGGCTCAGGGCCGGCAGCCTCAGGGCCGGCCAGGACATCATCATGATGCGCACCAGCAAGCGCTTCCACGTGCTGGAGGTGGGCGCCATGCACCCCCACGCCAAGGCCCTGGACAGCCTGGAGGCCGGCGAGGTGGGCTACATCGTGGCCGGCATCAAGACCGCCGAGGATGTGGCGGTGGGCGACACGGTCACCGACCCCGACCGCCCGGCCCTGGAGGCCCTGCCCGGCTACAAGGAGAGCCAGAGCATGGTCTATGCCGGGCTCTACCCCACCGATGCCAGCGAGTATGAGAACCTGCGCGAATGCCTGCTCAAGTACAAGCTCAGCGATGCCGCGCTCAAGTTCGAGCCCGAGACCTCGGGCGCGCTGGGCTTCGGCTTCCGCTGCGGCTTCCTTGGCCTCTTGCACATGGAGATCGTGCAGGAGCGCCTGGAGCGCGAGTATGACTTGAGCCTCATCGCCACCGCGCCCTCGGTGGTCTACCGCGTCACCAAGACCAACGGCGAGGTGATGCTGGTGGACAACCCCTCGCGCCTGCCCGACCCCTCGGTCATCGAGATGGTGGAGGAGCCCATCATCCAGGCCACCATCATGGTGCCCTCTGAGTTCGTGGGCGTGGTCATGAAGCTGTGCCTGGACCGCCGGGGCGTGCAGACCGGCAACAAGTACCTCTCGCCCACGCGGGTGGAGCTGGTGTATGAGATGCCGCTGGCCGAGGTGATCGTCGACTTCTTCGACAAGCTCAAGAGCATCAGCCGGGGCTACGCCAGCCTGGACTACGAGTTCCTCGAGCTGAGGCCTGCTGACGCGGTCAAGGTGGACATCCTGCTCAACGCCGAGAACGTGGATGCGCTGAGCTTCATCTGCCACCGCGCCAGCAGCCAGGGCCGCGGCCGCCAGATCTGCGAGAAGCTGCGCGAGCTCATCCCGCGCCAGCAGTTCGAGATACCCATCCAGGCCGCCATCGGCGGCAAGATCATCGCCCGCGAGACCCTGGCCGCCTTGCGCAAGAACGTGCTGGCCAAGTGCTACGGCGGCGACATCACGCGCAAGCGCAAGCTCTTGGAGCGCCAGAAAGAGGGCAAGAAGCGCATGAAGAACCTGGGCAGCGTGGAGGTGCCCCAGGAGGCCTTCATGGCCGTGCTCAAGCTGGATTAGCCATGCTGCTCAAGGGATTCTGGGAGAGCCTGGACAGCCTGGATTACGCCCTGCTGTCAATCGCGGCCGCGGCCGCTATCTTCTGGGGCATGGCGCTCCTGATGGGCCGCCCCGCCTCGCACATCCTGCGCGCGCGGCCGCGCCTCATCGGCCTGGCCGCCCTGCTGATCCTCCTGCTGCGCGCCCTCCTGCTCGAGCCCTACATCATCCCCAGCCCCAGCATGGACCCCACCCTGGCGGTGGGCGACCATGTGCTGGTCTTCAAGGCCGCCTGGGGCTGGCCCGAGGCTGGGCATTGGCTCTGCTGGCGGCATCCCAAGCCCGGGGACCTGGTGGTCTTTTGCCCGCCCGCCTTTAGGCGCGAGCACTGGGTCAAGCGCTGCGTGGCCCTGCCGGGCGAGGTGGTCTTCTGCCGCCACGGCCAGCTTTGGGTGAACGGCCAGCGCCGCAGCTTTGGCCCTGAGCACCACAGCGGCCCCCTGCCCAAGCCGCATCGCGACTTGCTGTGCTGGGTGCGCGGCGACCGCGATGACTTCGCGGCCGTCACCGTGCCGCCCGGCTGCTATTGGATGATGGGGGACAACCGAGATTCCAGCATCGACAGCCGCTTCTTCGGCCCGGTGCCGCTCTCGGCCCTGCGCGGCCAGCCCATCCTGCGCTATGCGCCCTTCCGCCGCGTGGGCTTCATGCCATGATCGAAGGCCTCTACCTGCACATCCCCTTCTGCGCGCGGCGCTGCGCCTATTGCGATTTCAACACCTACGAGGGCCTGGAGGCCCTCATCCCCAGCTATGTGGCAGCCCTGTCCGCGGACCTGGCCCGGTCCGCCCTGGGCGATGATGGCGCCGCGCTCAAGAGCGTGTTCTTTGGCGGCGGCACGCCCTCGCTGCTGCCGCCTGAGCTGGTGGCTGAGCTGCTCCTGCGCGTGCGCCAGGCCTTTCCCAGGGCCCAAGCGCTGGAAGCCAGCCTGGAGGCCAACCCCGGCGCGGTGGAGGCCTCCAGCTTCAAGGCCCTGCGGCGAGCCGGCATCAACCGGCTGTCCTTGGGCGTGCAGGCCAGCCAGGACCGGGCCCTCAAGGCCCTGGGCCGCATCCATGACTCGGCCCAGGCAGAGCGGGCTGTGCGCCTGGCGCAGGAGGCCGGCTTTGAGCGCTTGAGCGTGGACCTCATGTTCGGCCTGCCGGGCCAGAGCATGCAGGAATGGCAGCAGAGCCTGGATTGGGCCCTGGGCCTGGGCCTTTCCCACATCAGCTTCTATGGCCTGAGCGTGGAGCCAGGCACGCGCTTTCATGCCCTGCAGGCCCAGGGCCGGCTGGAGCTGCCAGAGGAGGGCCTGCAGGCGGACATGTACCTGGCGGGCGTGGCGCGCTTGGCCGCGGCCGGGCTGGTGCGCTACGAGATCAGCAATTTCGCCAAGCCGGGCCAGGCCTGCCAGCACAACCGGCTCTACTGGCTCAACCGCGACACCCTGGGGCTGGGCGCTGGCGCCTGGTCCTTTTTGAAGGGCGAGCGCTTTGGCCGCACCCGCGACCCCAAGGCATATGTGCAGGAGCTGGCCAAAGGCCCTGCCAGCAGGCAGGAGTGCCAGCGCCTCAAGGGCCTGGCCAGCCGCGGTGAAGCCGCCTATCTGCGGCTGCGGCTGGCCGAGGGCGTGGACTTGGCAGGCTGGGAGCAGGAGTTCCAGCGCTCTTGGGATTCTGATTTCAATGGGCAGACTTCGGCCCTCTTGGCCAAGGGCCTGCTGCAGCGCCAAGAGGCCAGGCTCTTCATCCCTGACCAGGCTTTGCCTTTGGCAAATGAGGTTTTTCGGGAATTCGTGATAAGCTCCGAGATGTGAAACCAATTGACTTTCAAGGCTCCTTCAGGCAGTCTGGTAAGGTAAAAACCAGGCTCACCTCTTGGTTCAAGCCCGGTCCAGGCACATCGCCGGGGCTGGGCTTTTGTGTTTTGGGCAGGATGCGCGCGCTCTCGGGGCCAGGCATGCCAAGCAAAAAGCACCCGGATACCCCTTCTCCGATCAAGAAGAAGGCTGAAACCAAAGTCGGCCCAGCTCCCGCGCCCAAAGCCCGGGCGGCTGCCAAACCTGCGGCCAAGGCCGCACCCAAGCCCCTGGCCAAGGCCGCGCCTGCGATGCCAGCCCCGCCTATTGTGGCCAAGCCGCTGACCAAGCTCGCCCCAGGATCCAATGTCAAGCCAGTGGCCCAGCCAGTAGCCAAGCTTGTAGCGAAGCCGGCAGCCAAGCCAGTGGCCCAGCCAGTAGCCAAGCTTGTAGCGAAGCCGGCAGCTAAGCCAGTGGCCCAGCCAGCAACCAAGCTTATAGCGAAGCCGGCAGCCAAGCTTGTAGCTAAGCCAGCAGCCAAGCCAGTGGCCCAGCCAATAGCCAAGCTTGTAGCTAAGCCAGCAGCCAAGCTAGTGGCCAAGCCGGCGGCTGCACCTGTTGCCAAGCCTGCCATAGCCTCTGACCCCGGCCTGGACGAGAAAGCGGAATTGCCCCAGCGCTATGGCGATGACCGCATGGTGATGATGGCCCGCGACCCTTGGTGGCTCTTCACCTATTGGGACCTCTCTCCTGAGCGGATGGCTGAAGGCCTGGCCTGGGCCCAGGGCCGGCCGCATGAGGGCGTGCTCAGGGTCTATGATGAGGCAGGGGCTTGGCAAGATTCTCCCGTGCACCTGGACCAGCTGGGCCATTACGTCAACATCTGGGCGCCGGGTCGGCAATATGTGGCTGAGGTGGGCCTGCGCGACCAGCAGGGCGGCTTTTTGCCCCTGCTGCGCAGCAATTTCGCCAGCGCGCCGCCGGACCAGCCCTCCAGCGATCTGGGCGAGGAATGGGTCGACATCTTCGGGGCTGCCGCGCTGTGGGCCGCCAGCTGGTGCCGGGGGCCCCAGGGCCTGAGCAGCATGGACTTGGCGCTGCTGGCCAGCCCCAGCAGCCCTTGGGGCGGGGCCAGCGAGCATCTGGCCAGCGCCTGGATGGCAGGATCCCTGGCATCCTCCTGGTCCTCGCCCGGCGCGGCCTGGGGCGCCAGCCCCAGCAGCCCCTGGGGCGCGGCTGCTGGCCAGGGCCAGGCCGGGGCCGCGGGCCCGGGCCGGGGCCGCAAGTTCTTCCTCTGGTCCAAGACCGAGCTCATCCTCTACGGCGGCACCGAGCCGGACGCGGCGCTCACGGTGAGCGGCAAGCCGGTGGCCCTGCGGCCGGACGGCACCTTTACCCTGCGCTTCGCCCTGCCGGACGGCGACCTGGACCTGGAGGTCAAGGCCATCAGCGTCGACCAGGCCGAGACCCTGGGCATGACCCATCAGGTCAAGAAGGGGACCCGGCGGTGAGCGGAGAGCCTTTAGGATATCTGGCCCTGGTGCTGCACGCCCACCTGCCCTTTGTGCGGCACCCGGAGTACGAGGACTTTTTGGAAGAGGACTGGCTGCACGAGGCCATCACCGAGACCTACATCCCCCTGCTGGCCATGATGGGCCATCTGGAGCAGGATGGCGTGCCCTTCCGCCTGACCATGACCTTGAGCCCGCCGCTCTTGGCCATGCTGGATGATGAGCTGCTCACCCGGCGCTACCAGCGCCGCATCGAGAGCCTGGTGGAGTTCGCCGAGCGGGAGGTGGAGCGCACGCGCTTTGAGCCCGCCTTCAACGCCACGGCGCGCCAGTACCTTGAGCGCTTCCGCCAGGCGCGCTCCCTGTTCAGCGATGCCTGGCATGGGCGGCTCATTGGCGCCTTCCGCCATTTCGCCGAGAGCGGCAGCCTTGAGATCATCACCTGCACCGCCACCCACGGCTACCTGCCGCTGATGCTGCGGCGCGAGGCGGTGCGGGCCCAGGTCTTCACCGCCGTGCGCTCGCACCAGCGGCTTTTGGGCGCCGCGCCCAGGGGCATCTGGCTGGCGGAATGCGGCTATGTGCCCGGGGTGGATGAGGCCCTGCGCGAGGCGGGCCTGCGCTACTTCTTCCTGGACGGCCATGGCCTGCTCTTGGGCCATCCGCGGCCGCGCTTGGGCGTCTTCGCGCCGGTGGCCACCCGCGCCGGGGTGGCCGCCTTCGCCCGCGACCCGGAGAGCAGCAAGCAGGTGTGGAGCAGCAAGGAGGGCTATCCCGGCGACCCGGCCTACCGCGACTTCTACCGCGATGCCGGCTATGACCTGGACTTCGACTATGTGCGGCCCTACATCCATCCCAGCGGGCTGCGCAAGTTCACCGGCATCAAGTACCATCGCATCACCGGGCCGGGCGCTGCCAAGGAGCCCTACGACCCGGCCGCGGCCCATCAGCGGGCGGTGGAGCACGCCGGCAACTTCATGTTCAACCGCCAGCGCCAGATGGAGCACCTGGCGGCCCATATGCCGGGCCGCCAGCCCATCGTGGTGGCGCCCTATGACGCCGAGCTCTACGGCCACTGGTGGTATGAGGGCCCCGAGTTCCTGGAGGCGCTCTTCCGCAAGCTGCATGCCGAGCAGTCGCAGGTGCTGGCGGCCACGCCCTGGGAGTACCTGGAGCGCCAGCCCCGCCTGCAGGTGGTGGAGCCCAGCGCCTCCAGCTGGGGCTACCAGGGCTATCACGAGGTCTGGCTCAACCCCTCCAATGACTGGGTCTACCGCCACCTGCACAAGGCCAGCGACAGGATGGTGGAGCTGGCCAACGCCAACCCGGATCCGGGCGGCGCCCTGCGCCGGGCCCTGGACCAGGCCGCCCGCGAGCTGCTGCTGGCGCAGAGCTCGGATTGGGCCTTCATCATGAAGACTGGCACCATGGTGGACTACGCGGTGCGCCGCACCCGGGAGCACATCGCCCGCTTCTGGCGCCTGGAGCGCATGGCAGCCCAGGGCCGGGTGGAAGAGCCCGCCCTGGCGGCCCTGGAGGCGCGCGATTGCGTCTTCCCGGAGCTCGATTTCAGGGTCTACCGCAGCGACCACGCCTTTTAAGCCAACCCCCGCCATCATCGAGGAGCAGAGTGAGCACAGAAGACGACGCCAAGCAGGAGCTGGAGATGCCGGCCGCCGAGCCGGCCAAGCAGCCAGCCGCCGAGGAGCCCAACAGCCTGTGGGAGATCATCCGCCAGGAGCTGGAAGCCAAGATCGCGCGGCTGGAAGAGGAGGCCGCCCAGGCCAAGGCCGGCGGCCAGGAGATGCAGGACCGCTGGATGCGCTCGGCCGCTGACCTGGAGAACTACAAGAAGCGCATCGCCAAGGAGCGCGCCGAGGACCGCGCCGCCATGCTGCAGGAGGGCGTGGCGGCCTTTCTGCCGGTGGGCGACAGCCTGGAGCGGGCCCTGGAGGCCGCCAAGGCCCACCTGGCCGGGGCCCCGGAATCGCCGGTGCTGACCCAGCTGCTGCAGGGCGTGGAGCTGACCCTGCGCCAGATGGGCGCCGCTCTGGAGCGCCTGAAGGTCTCCCCCATCGCCGCGGAGCGCGGCCAGCCCTTTGACCCCAGCGTGCACCAGGCCCTGCTGCAGGAGCCGCATGCCGACATGGACGAGGGCTGCATCCTCGAGGTGATGCAGAAGGGATACCGCCTGGACAGCCGCGTGCTGCGCCCGGCGCTGGTGAAAGTGAGCCGCAAGCCGTGAGCAAGCGCGATTACTATGAGGTCCTTGAGGTGGGCCGCGACGCGGGCGCCGAGTCGCTCAAGTCTGCCTTCCGCCGCAAGGCGACCCAGTACCATCCTGACCGCCACCCCCACGCCCCCGAGCATGAGCGCAAGCAGATGGAGGAGCGGTTCAAGGAGGCCGCCGAGGCCTATGAGGTGCTCAGCGACCCCCAGAAGCGGGCGGCTTACGACCGCTATGGGCACGAGGGGCTCTCCGGCGGCGCCGGGCCGCGCGCCTCGCAGATGGACTATGCCGACCTGAACTCCCTCTTTGGCGACCTCTTTGAGGGCTTCTTTGGCATGGACACCGGCAGCCCCCGCGGCGGCCGCCGGGGCAGCGACCTGAGGGTGGAGGCGCGCCTGAGCTTTGAGGAGGCCGCCGCGGGCAAGGAAGTGACGCTGGAGGTGGCCGCCCTGCGGGCCTGCGCCTCCTGCGGGGGCAGCGGGGCCAAGCCCGGCAGCCGGGCGGTGGCCTGCCGCGCCTGCGGCGGCCGCGGCCAGGTGCGATACCAGCAGGGATTCTTCAGCGTGGCCAGCACCTGCAGCCATTGCGGCGGCACCGGCCGCAGCATCGAGCAGCCCTGCGCCGCCTGCCGCGGCGAGGGCCGCACCCGCCAGGCGCGCACGGTGCGGGTCAACATCCCCGCGGGGGTGGCCGAGGGGAACCAGGTGCGGGTGCGCGGCGAGGGCGAATCTGGCTGGCAGGGCGCGCCGGATGGCGACCTGTATGTGGCCATCCGGGTGGCTCCCCATCCGCTCTTTAGCCGCGAGGGCGATGACGTGGTCTGCGACATGCCGCTCACCTTCGGCCAGGCGGCTTTGGGCTGCGAGCTGGAGGTGCCCACCCTGGACGGCCGCGCCAAGGTCAAGGTGCCCAGCGGCACCCAGAGCGGCAAGGTCTTCAGGCTCAAGGGCAAGGGCATCAGCAGCCTCTCGCACCATGGCCGGGGCGACCAGCTGGTGCGCGTGACCGTGGAGACCCCGGTGAAGCTCAGCGCCCAGCAGCGCGAGCTGCTGGCCGAGTTTGAGCGCCTCTCGGCCGCCGAGGCCAACCCCCAGCACGCCAGCTTCTTTGACAAGGTCAAGCAACTCTTCGATTGAACCCGCGCGGGGGAGCCATGCCGACTCCAGAGCAAGAGCATCAGTGGGCAGCCATGCTGCACCAGCTGGAAGGGGTGCACCGCCTGCTCTACATGTACCTGAAGCAGGCGCGCTTTGAGGGCCTGGACGGCGACGCGGTGCTGCTGGCCGTGGACGACAAGGACCGCCTGGAGGAGCTGGAGCAGGGGGTCACCCAGTACGGGGAGAGCTTGCGGCGCTATCTCCCCAATTTCTTCGGGCCCCAGGCTTATTGCGTGGTGCGCACTGGCACCAGCCCCGCGGCTCCAGCATCCACGCCAGCGGCTGCTGCCGCAGCCCCAGTTCCTGTCCCAGCCTCTGCCCCAGTTCCTGCCCCAGTGGTCCCGGATTTGCTGGCCGCCAGCCTGGCAGAAGCGCGCGCCACCCATAATGTTGACACCATGCTGCGGGTGGGCCTCAAGGCCGTGCATGAGGATTTGCAGAGGGGCGAAGGCTTTGAGCTCTTGGGCGATGCCTTTGCCGCCAAGGGCGAGGACGCCAAGGCGCTCAGCATGTGGGTGCAGGCCGCGGATGCATGCCTGATGCAGGGTAAGGCCGACAAGGCGGCCGAGCTGGCCGCCCGCGTGCTCAAGGCCCAGCCCCAGCACGCGGTGGCTGTGCGGCTGTGGGAGCGCCTGCCCGCGGCTGCCAAGGACAAGGCAGGCTTCCAGCCCCCGGCCGCGGCGCCCGCCACCACCGCGGAGCTGGTGGCGCTGGCCGAGCGCGAGATCGACCAGGCCAAGAAGCATCTGGACCAGGCCATCGCCCATTTCCGCCAGGCGGTCAAGCAGGACCCGGGGGACGCGGGCATCAAGGGCAAGCTCAATGCCCTCTACAAATGGATGGCGGAAGCCTGAGGGGCGGCATGCGGCAGTTCTTTGTGAGGGCGGAGGCGGTGGCAGGGGGCCGGGCCCGGCTGGACGACCCGGCGGCGCTCTGGCACCTGCGGCGCGTGCTGCGCCTGGCGCCGGGCGAGCGCCTGCGCCTGGCGGACGAGCGCGGGCGGCGCTGGGAGGCGGTGCTGGAGCAGGACAGCGGCGGCGAGGCGTCCTTTCGCCTGCTGGCTGAGCTGCCCGCCGAGGAGCTGCTGCGGCCCCTGGCGCTGGCCGTGGCCCTGGCCCGCGGCGGCGCCTTTGAGGAGTGCCTGGACCTGGGCACCCAGCTGGGCGCCACGCTCTTCCAGCCCCTGGTCACCGAGCGCACCCAGGTGCGGCTCGAGGCCAAGGACCTGCCCGGCAAGCTCGAGCGCTGGGGGCGCATCGTGCGCGAGGCCTCCAAGCAGTGCAACCGGGCCCTGCCGCCCCAGGTGCTGGCGCCCTGCCCGCTCGAGAGCCTTGCCCCCCAGCTCAAGGGAGAGCGCGCGCTGCTGGCTTGGGAAAAGGGCGGCCAGCCCCTGGAGCAGGCGCTGGAAGGCCTGGCCCCAGGCGCCGGCCTCTGGCTGCTGGTGGGCCCTGAGGGCGGCTTCAGCCCGGCCGAGGCTGACTGGGCCTGCCAGGCCGGCGCCCTGCCGGTGTCGCTGGGCCCGCGGCTCCTCCGCACCCCTGTGGCCTGCGCCGCGCTCCTGGCGCGGGTCGGCGCCTTCCCCCGCTCGAGGCCCTGATGAAGGACCAGATCCAGGGCAGCACCCGCTTGCTCGCCATCTTTGGCCACCCCCTCACCTACACGCTGAGCCCGGCCTTCCAGAACGCCGGCTTGGCCGCGCTGCGGATGGATGCGGCTTATGTGCCCATGCCGGTGGCTCCCTCGGGCTTTGCCGCGGCCTTCCGCGGCTTTCAGGCGCTGGAGAGCAGCCTGGGCGCCAACATCACCAACCCCTACAAGCAGGCGGTGCTGCCCCTGCTGGGCCGCGTGAGCCCAGAGGCCCGCGCCATCGGGGCGGTGAACACGGTGTGGCGGCAGGGCCGCCTGTGGGCCGGCGGCAACACCGATTGGAGCGGCTTCCTCTCCGCCGCCGCGGCCCTGGGGGCCCGGCCTTTTGCCGGCCGCCAAGTGGTGCTGCTCGGCGCTGGCGGCGCGGCGCGCGGCCTGGCCTACGCCTGCCTCAAGGGCGGGGCGCGGCAGGTGCTGGTGCTGGCCCGGCGGCCGTCCCAGGCGCGGCAGCTGGCGCTGGCCATGGACCCCAAGGCCCGGCGCCTGCGGGCCGCGGCCCTGGACCTGTCCCTGCTCAAGAGCTGCCCGGCCGGCAGCTGGCTGCTCAACACCATCCCCGACCCTGCCTTTTCCCGGCGCTGCGGCCTGGCCCTGGCCGGGCTGCCCCGGCTCAAGGTCTTTGACATCGTCTATCAGCCCCTGCTCACCCCCCTGCTGGCCGGCGCCAGGAAGGGCGGCCATCAGGCTCTGGGCGGCCTGGGCATGCTGCTGGAGCAGGGAGCCCAGGCCCTGGAGATCTGGAGCAAGGCGAAGGCCCCGCGCCCGGCCATGGCGCGGGCCCTGCAGGCCGCCCTGCGAAGGCGCCAAGACCTGACAAAACATTGACATCATCATCGCTTAACCCTATAAATACATGCAAGAATCCATAAGCCCCCCACCTTCATTCATGAGCCGTCATGGTCAATATTGATACCCTGTTGCGCTTGATGTTCGAGAAGGGCGCGTCTGACCTTCACGTCACGGCCGGCGTGCCGCCGGTGCTGCGCATTGACGGCGAGATGACCCCCACCGAGTACGAGAAGCTCAGGCCCGA
>Ga0181516_10002937_pt1 | contig 11756 bp, 6 predicted proteins | sample PEATcosm2014_Bin_25_FD_121104 | JGI IMG/M metagenome (GOLD analysis project Ga0181516, IMG submission 121104) | Peatland microbial communities from MTU Mesocosm Facility, Houghton, MI, USA - PEATcosm2014_Bin01_10_metaG | ecosystem: Environmental > Terrestrial > Soil > Wetlands > Peat | place...
CAGCGGCACGGTGCTGACGACGTGGAGCAACAACTCGCAGACGCAGTCGTCGCCGGCGTATTGCGGCGTGCAGGAAGTTTATTCGTCGTCGAATTCGGTTTATGTCCGCAGCACCGGTTTGGCCAGCTACAACATGGGGCCGTGGCTGAACGGCGCGTTTCCCAACCTGCCGGTGAATCAGAAATTATTTTATCGCGTGCCGCGCACGAACGGCGTGCCGTCCACAAAATCCCTCACGGAAGGCGGGCAGATTGGAATTTTTGTGGACGGCGTGGAGATGTTCAACAGTTGGGACGCTTTTTATTGGAACGGCACGACGACCACCAGCGGCGGCGGCGGTGGCTATTGGAACCAGGACGCCTATGTCAATGAAGGTGCGACGTTCGACCCCGGCTACGCGCATCAGCAAAACACCGGCACTTATCACTACCACGCCAGTCCCATCGCGCTGCGCTACCTGCTGGGCGACCATGTGGATTACGATGCTTCCGCGAAAACTTACAAGGAGTCCACCAACGCGCCGACGAAACATTCGCCGATTCTCGGCTGGGTGGCGGACGGGTTTCCGATTTACGGACCTTACGGTTACAGCGTTTCCAACGACGCCAGCAGCGGCATCCGCCGGATGATTTCCGGTTATGTTTTGCGCAACGGCCAGTTTGGCACCGACAACCTCACCAACACGTTGCGCACCAACCTGCCGGCATGGGCGGTGCGCCTTTATGGATCGAGTTACGGCACGACCTATACCGGGCCGGCGATCAGCACCAATGTCGGCAAATACATGGAAGACAAGGCGTATCTGGGCGATCTCACCAATTCAGTCACGCAGGTAAAATACCAGCAGGGAACGGATTATGACCTCGACGAATACAACGGCCGCTGGTGCGTCACGCCGGAATTTCCGCAGGGCACCTACGCTTATTTCGTCGCCATCGCCGCCGACGGCACGCCGGTGTTTCCCTACAACATCGGGCGCGGTTATTACGGCGCGCCGGCGGGCGGCTCAGTCAGCAGCATTTCGGAAACGGTCGTGACGAATTTTCTGGGCGGGCCGGAAGCCAAGCAGTCGCTCAACACGCCCACGGCCAAAAATGGCACGATGACGCTGACCTGGAGCGCGACGGAAGGCGGCACTTACATGGTGCAATCCACGACCAATTTTTCAACATGGACAACCAATTCGACCACCGTCGCCGCCGTCCAGAACACCGCGAGCTTCACGAATAATCCGACGGACAACTATCGATTCTACCGCGTCGCACAAACGGCATTGGCAACCTACGATTCCGCCGGCAGCGGCACTGGCAGCAGCAGCGGCGGCGGCGCAAGCTATGCCGTTCCGGGCAACAGCACGGTCAGTCGCGGATCAGGCACAAACATCAGCTTGATCATCACTTTGCCAGGCAATCCGCCGTCGCCGCCTGCCAACGCGCCCATCACCAGCGTCACGCTGGGATCGCTTACTGCCACGAGCTTCTCGGACGCGACCTCGGGCACCGTGCTGGCAAATTTCACCATTCCGTCCAACGCCGCGACCGGCGAACAAACCGTTGTCGTCACCTTCACCTCCGGTCCGCCGCCTTTCAGCTTCAGCAATGCCTTGAACCTCACGCTCTGACTGGCTGCGCATGAAAAACATTTTTCTAGCGGTATGTTTCTTTACGCTCACCGCAAAGGTATTTGCCGCGACGCTGCAAATCGAAATCACACCGAAATTCTCCGGCGAAAATCTCCAGCCGGCCTCGTTCCGCTACGAGACCTCGGCGGGCGAGAAATTTTCCATCACGCGCGTCAGCTATCTCGTCAGCGATTTCGGGCTGCAACGCACCGACGGTTCGTGGCTGGAACTTTCCAATTCGGTCGCCTGGCTGGACTTCGAGGCGAACCGGAATTCCATCTGGCTAGAAAAAATCCCGGCGGGCGAATTCTGCTCCGTGCGCTTTTTAGTCGGCCTGAACATCAATTTGAATCACGCCGACATCGCCACGTTTCCCGCCGGTCATCCGCTCAATCCGAACTTGAACGGCCTGCACTGGAGCTGGCAGGGCGGCTTTATTTTTCTCGCGCTCGAAGGCTTGTGGCGCAACGCCGCCGGCCAGCTCGACGGCTGGGCGTTTCACCTCGCGCGCGACACCAACGCCACGCGCATCACGCTCGCCGCGCCGCTCGTCGTCACCAATGAAACGAAGCTGGAACTGGATTTTGATCTGGCCAGTTTGTTGAACGCGCCGCGCCCGCTGTCCTTTGGCAAGGACGGTTCCTCGACGCATTCGCGCGATGGCGATCCGATTTCCGCCGCGCTCGTGGTGAATCTGGCCGGCGCCTTTCGTGTCCACAAAATCACGTCGCTGACGGATGCGGAAATCGCCAGCGCGCATCCGCAGCCGCTGTATCTGCCGGCAAAATTCACGCCGTATCCGTTCCAGATGAGCGCGACGTTTCCGATTCCTGATTTGCCGCGCGACAATCCGCTGACGGTCGAGCGCGTCGCGCTGGGCAAGACTCTATTTTTCGACAAACAACTTTCGATCAACAACGCGCAGTCGTGCGCGGATTGCCACGCGCCGGAGAAAGCGTTCAGCGACGGACGCCGCACGGCGCGCGGCGCGGAAGGTGAATTCGGTCCGCGCAATTCCATGCCGCTGTTCAATCTCGCCTGGAAAAAAGAACTTTTCTGGGATGGCCGCGCGAAAAGTTTGCGCGAGCAGGTTTTGCAGCCGATTCAAAATCCCATCGAGATGCACGAGCCGCTCGCGAATCTCGTGGCAAAACTTCGTAGCAGCCGACGTGAGGAGGCTCTGACAGAAAAATCGAAAATCGAAAATCGAAAATCAGAAATGGATTATCCCGCGCTCTTCACCGCCGCGTTCGGCTCGCCGGAAATCACGGCGGAAAAAATTTCACTCGCGCTGGAAAATTATCTGCTCACGCTCACGTCGTTCAACGCCAAGTTCGACCGTGTGCTGCGCGGCGAGGAAAAATTCACGGCGGACGAGCAGCGCGGCTTTGAATTGTTTTCCACCGAATACGATCCGCGGCGCGGACAATTCGGCGCGGACTGTTTTCACTGCCACGGCGGGCCGCTGTTCCAGAGCCAGAGTTTTGCCAACAACGGTTCCGACGGCGCGTTCAAAGATCTCGGCCGCGAAAAGGTCACCGGCCGGGCCTCGGATCGCGGCAAGTTCGCCGTGCCGTCGCTGCGCAACATCGCGCTGACCGCGCCTTACATGCACGATGGCCGCTTTCGCACTTTGGAAGAGGTGATCGAGCATTACTCGACCGGCGTGGTCCGCAGCGCGACGCTGGATCCGAATCTGGCCAAGCATCCCGACGGCGGCGTGCCGTTGTCGGCAGCGGACAAACGCGCGCTCGTGGCTTTTTTGAAAGCGCTGACGGATGAGCAGCTTGTTGCCCAGGCCGATTTCGGCGAGACTGAAAAATAATTTGATTATTTTTTCGGCTTCACGGTTCCTTAAGGTTGCGCATGCTAAATTGACGACATGAAAAGTGAAACCAGACGCAAACAAAAGCGCATCACATTGAGCCAACAGTTGGTGGTGAAATTTACGGTGCGCGTGCCCCTGAAAAAACAACCGGAGGCAATATGAACCAAAACTTCGCCCCGAACGGGTGCCGGTGTTGGATGCAGGTGGACGACAATGACGATCTCCTGTTCATGCTGGCGACCATGCTGGGCAAGCTGACGGACGCCGAGATCGGGCAATTCCGCTCGCCCGCGTCCGCGCTCGAAGCCTTCGCCGCCGCGCCTGAAAAATACGAGCTGGTCATCACCGATTATGAAATGCCGGAAATGGACGGCGTGGAGCTTTGCCGGCGGATGCACGCGGTCGCGCCGACCCAGAAAATCGTGCTGACCACCGGCAGCGGATTTTTCACCGCGGCGGTGGCGCAGCGCGCCGGGTTCAGCGCGCTGCTGAACAAGCCCTATTCGCTGGCCGAAATTCATGCGGCATTGGCGGCAACCGGAATAAAGACTGATGCGGTTGGCGTCGCCTCATAATTTACACCCACAAAACAAACAACACGAAAGACACATTATGAAAATGAAAAAAACAATCCTCCTGGCGCTCCTGGCGCTGGGCACCACCGCGCTGCTTGCCAGCGCCCAAGACAACAACGACGGTCCGCCCGGCGGCGGCGGTCCCGGCGCACCCGGCGGCTGGGGCGGATCCGGCGGTCATCATCGCCATCCGCCCTTGCCGATTGTTTCAGTGCTGGACGTCAATCACGACGGCATCATTGATTCCAATGAAATTGCCAACGCCAGCGCCCAGTTGCTGACGCTGGACAAAAATGGCGACGGCGTTTTGACGACGAATGAATATCTGCCGCCGGTGCCGAAAGACGCGCCGGCCGATGCGCCGCGGCCGCCGCTGCCGCTGATTGTCAAGGCGCTCGACGCAAACGGCGACGGCGTGATTGACGCCAGCGAAATCGCCAACGCGCCCGCCGCGCTGAAATCGCTCGACAAAAACGGCGATGGCCAGTTGACGCGCGATGAATATCTCGGCAAGCGGCCCGGTCCGCCGCCACAAGATGGCATGGGCGGCCCTGACGCCGGTGGGCCGCCGCCCGACGACGGCCAGGCGGGTCCGCCGCCGGGCCGGTAACCGACTTCCGTTCGTGTGAACGGCAAGGCGGCGGACTGATAAAATTCCGGGTGTGAAATCAGTCCGCCGCTCTTTTTGAAAACTTCCCGCACCCTTGGCCGCAGAATTGGTTCTGCGGCCAAATTTATTTCGCCGTCAGCGAACGCACGGTGAGCAGACCGGTGGCGATGGCGATGGTGCCGCAAATCAAATACGGCAGCATGGCAATATGAACGTAGATTGACGCAGCGAACAGCGGGCCGACGATGCGCGCGAGGCTGCCCGCGCTTTGCGCCACGCCGATGGTTGCGCCCTGCTCGTTTGCCGGCGTGAGGTTGGACAGCATCCCGAACACCGGCGCGCGCGACAGGCTGGAGCCGACGGAGAGCAGCACCAGCGCGGCGAGCATCTTGATCCACGGCGCGTCCGCGAAATGCAGCACCGCCGACCAGCGCAACGGCCCGTCGCCATGAATCAGCGGCAGCAGCACCAGGCTTGCGCCGGTCATCACGAGGCTCGCGCAAATCAATTTCGGTTCGCCAAACATTTTTACCAGGCGGCCGATCAAGCCGCCTTGCACGCAGGCGGCGATCAGCCCGCAGAAAACGAACAGCGAAATCACGCTGCTGGCCGGGGCCGCCGCGTCCCTGGCCAGGCCGAGATTAAAATTGTCGCTGACCAACAGCGGCAAGGTGCTTTCAAAACAACTGAAAGCAAACGTGGCGAGAAAGAAAATTAAAATCAGCAGCCCGATTTTCGGCTGCGCCAGCGTATGGCCCCATTGCGCGAAACGTGGACGCGGTGCGACCGGATTGGCCGCCGGCTTCCAGCTCTCGACCAGAATGAGGAACGCGAAAATGAAATTCAGCGCGCACAGCGCCGCCGCCGCCCAGCCGGGGCCGGTTTCGCCGAAAAATTTCAGCATCACGCCGCTGATGGCCGGACCGAAAATAAATCCGAGGCCAAACGCCATGCCGATCAGTCCCATTCTTTTGGAGCGTTCCTCCGGTTTGGAAATATCGGCGACGTAGGCCTGTGCCACGGTGATGTTGCCGCCGCACGCGCCGGCGAATACGCGCGAGACGAGCAGCGTCCAGAGCGCGAGGGTGTGATTCTCAAACCCGGAGCCAATCGCAAAAATCACATACGACACCGACGCACAGGCGGTGCTGATGAGCAAGATCGGACGGCGGCCGTAGCGGTCGGACAGCCGGCCCCAGATGGGTGAGAAGATGAACTGCATCGCCGAGAACGAGGCGATGATGGCCCCGATGAGCCAGCCGCTCGCGCCATAATGCCGGCTATACATCGGCACCAGCGGCACGACGATGCCGAAGCCGATCAGGTCAATGAAGACCGTGAGAAAAATGACGAGCAAGGATGGTTTGCGATTCATAATGTCAACCAGCGCGAAGTCTAATTGCGCCGGACAGAATTGACAGGATTTTCAGAGAATTCCCGGCCGACGCGGACCCACCATGCGGGGCGGATGAAAATATGTCCGGGAAGCGTTTTGGAAGGCGCGCGAAGGCTGGTGACGAAGCCAGTCTTGCCGCAAGCTTGACCGGGAATGCTGATGGATGAATCGGGACCGCCGTCGGCCCCTTCGGGAATCGTGACGGATCATCCGGAAAGCTTAACGGACCATCCGGGAACAGCGTCGGACGGCTAAAGGAACGTCGTAGCGCAGGCGTCCCGCCGGCGGGTTGGCCGGGCGGCTCGCCCGGCGATAGAACTGGCGGCGAGACGCCGCTGGCACTCGCAGCCGGGGACGGCTGCGCTACCTTTGGCCGCCGTCTTTGGCCCGGCGGCCGGAATACGGAGCATTGCTTCACGCGCCAGTCGAATTCCATGTTTTGCGGCGGATGAAGATTACATGACGATCAAGATCAAGATGCGGTTTGAAAAGCAACGCCTCCCCGGCCGCTGACTTTTTAAAAATTTTTGGCTGCGTTTTCGGCCCGGCGAAACTAACATCGCGGCATGACCCGATTATTTCTTTGCCTCGCGCTGCTGGGCGCCGGGCTGGGCGGCACCGCCCGCGCGGAGACGGATTATCCGCTGACCGAAGATTCCAAGCCGCACGCCGGCGTGCCGTCGGGCGAGCTGCTGAAGTTCACGTTCGACCGCTCGAAAATTTTTCCCGGCACCACGCGCGAGGTTTCAGTTTATGTGCCGCGCCAATACGATCCCGCCACGCCGGCGTGCGTATATGTGGGCCAGGACGGCGTCAGCTTCGACGCGCCGGTGGTGTTCGACAATCTCATCGCCAAAAAAGAAATTCCCGTGCTCATCGGAGTGTTCATCAAGCCCGGCGTGCTGAAGGCGGCGGACACGAACGCGCTGGACCGCTTCAACCGCAGCCTGGAATACGACGGTCTGGGCCCGGATTACGCGCGGTTTGTGCTGACGGAAATTTTTCCCGCCGTGGAAAAACTGGCCACTGCCGATGGCCGCGCGCTCCGGCTCTCGACCAATGGCAACGACCATTGCATCGGTGGCTCGTCGAGCGGCGCGATCTGCGCGTTCACCGCGGCGTGGGAACGGCCGGAGGCGTTCAGCCGCGTGTTCAGCGCCATCGGCACGTTTGTCGGGCTGCGCGGCGGCAATGAATATCCGACGCTCGTCCGCAAGTTCGAGCCGAAGGCCATCCGCGTTTTTCAGCAGGACGGCAGCAACGACAACAACGCCTACGGCGGCGACTGGTGGATGGCCAACCAGGAAATGGAACGGGCGCTGACCTTTGCCGGCTACGAGCACGACCATGTCTGGGGCGACAACGGCCACAACGGCAAACACGGCACGGCGGTTTTTCCCGACGCGATGCGCTTCCTCTGGCAAGCGTGGCCCGCGCCGGTGAAGGCAGGCGTGAGCAAAAATCAATTTTTGCACGATCTCTTGATTGCCGGCGAGGACTGGCAGTTGGTGGCCGGCGGTTTTAAATACACCGAAGGCCCGGCGGTGAACGCGCGCGGCGAGGTTTTCTTCGACGACATTCCGGCCAGCAAAACTTTCAAGATCGCGCTCGACGGCAAGGTGGAAGAATTTTTGTCCGACTCAAAAAAAGCCAACGGCGCGGCGTTCGGGCCGGACGGAAAACTTTTTCTCCTTGCCACGGCCAGCAACCAGGTTGTTGCCTGTGATCCGGCGACGAAGGAAATTTCCGTGCTGGCCGGCGGCATTCAAGGCAACGACCTGGTCGTCGGGCGCAATGGCGCGATGTATGTGAGCGAACCGTTCGATCGCGGGCCGAAGGCGGGCAATGTATGGTTCGTTTCTGCAGGCGGCGAAAAACGCATCGTGGACACCGGCCTGAAATATCCGAACGGCGTCACGCTCTCGCCGGACCAGTCGCTGCTGTATGTGGACGACATGAAATCGCGCTGGGTTTACAGCTACCAGATTTTGCCGGACGGTTCGCTGACCAACAAGCAGCGCTATTTTCATCTGCACGAGCCGGACACCGCCGACGACAGCGGCGCGGACGGAATGCGCTGCGACCGCGACGGCCGGCTTTATGTCGCCACACGGATGGGCGTGCAGGTGTGCGACCAGGCCGGGCGCGTGGAATGTATTTTGCCGACGCCAAACGGGCGCGTGGCGAACCTCAGCTTTGGCGGTGAAAATTTTGACACGCTGTTTTGCACCTGCGGGGACAAGGTGTTCAAGCGCAAACTCAACGTGCAAGGCGCGCTGCCCTTCGCCGCGCCGAACAAGCCCGCCGCGCCGCATCTGTGACGTTTTTTGTCACGCCGCAAAGGCGGATTAATAGGAGCGCGGGGCATTGCTTCGCCCGAAAGTTCCATCAATCACATACCAGACTCTGAACCCTTCAGGAAAACATGAAATCACGCTTCACTTCATTTCTGATCAGCGCGGTGATTCTATTCGCCGCGCAAAATGAAATTCAGGCCGCCGAGGTCACGGTCTTCGCCGCCGCGAGCCTGACGGATTCGCTCAAGCAAATCGCGGCTGACTACGAAAAAACTTCCGGCGACAAAATTATTTTCAACTTCGCCGCCTCCGGCACGCTGGCGCGGCAGATTGAGGCCGGCGCGCCGGCGGACATTTTCCTCTCCGCCGACGAAGCCAAGGCCGACGGGCTGGAGCAAAAAGGCCTGCTCGTCAGCGGCACGCGGAAGAGTCTGCTGGGCAATGCGCTCGTCATCGTCGTGCCACCGGATGCCGCCGCCATTCATTCGCCGGCGGAACTCACCAACGCCGCCATCCAGCATCTGGCGCTGGGCGACGTGAAAAGTGTTCCCGCCGGAACTTATGCAAAGGCCTATCTCGAAAAACTGTCGCTCTGGCCGCCGCTCGAAAGCAAAGTGGTTCCGTGCGAAAATGTTCGCGCCGTGCTCGCCGCCGTGGCCTCCGGCAATGTGGACGCCGGCATCGTCTATAAAACCGACGCGGCCATTTCCAAAAAAGTGAAGGTGGCGTTTGAAGTGCCGGCGGCGGACGCACCAAAAATTTCCTATCCGGTAGCGTTGGTAAAAGCTGCGCCCCAGCCGGAAGCCGCCAAAAAATTTATCACTTACCTTGATTCGGACGCAGCGACGGCGGTGTTCAAACAATTTGGCTTCCTCGTGCTATCATCGCCGGCCAAAGATCAGCTCCGATGAGCTAGGGTAAGAACCCAAGGCTGGATTGAAAAACCACACCGTGACGCAGGCCTTCGAGCAGCCGGTAAAATCAATAATGGAATCTGCTCAACGGCAACACGGCACCCGCTATGAAGGCGAAAATCCCCGCAAACAGGCAAGCCCCACAAAAAATCGCCCAGGCGACCACGAACAGAAACAATGCTCTCCGGAAGGTTTTCATTTCTCGATGAATGCAACTGCCGTGCAGAATGGTGAAGGTAAGCGTCATCGGCAGGAACGTGAAACCTATCAATCCCGCAAAGGGAATCCGAAGCATTTCCATAGCCGGTTCTCCGATCCTGAACAGGTAGATCACACACGCCCAACATGCCAAAGCGGCAACGATTCCTGCGCGTTGGGCCGGTGACTGAACTGGAGTCTTGGGTTCGTTTTGATCCATAAGAATCAATCGGCTCAAGAAGCGAAATTCAACTCAAAACTCGTCCATGTCAACCGTAAAATCCAACGGCAGGCAGCGCGTCCTCATGCTTGCCCGGATTGGCACCCGAGAGTTGATCCATTAATGCAACTCCACAATGCAGGGCTAACCACCTTGTAAAACAATGAAAAGCCCGCGATTCCTAGACGAAATCGCGGGCTTTGGAAGTGGTGCCCCGGTGCGGACTTGAACCGCAAACCAATTGATTAAGAGTCAACTGCTCTACCATTGAGCTACCGAGGCGAAACTTGTAAACAAGGCTTAAATCTAATTTTTGGCTTTGTTCTTTGCGTATTGTTCCAATACGCGATCCGAGCCGTTACAACGGGCGTCCATTTTGGCAGAGTCAAAATAGAGGGCAAGATTTTTCAGAGCATTTGGGCGCGGAGGGCTTGCCCAACCGGCATGGCTGTTCCGATGCCGAAATTTTCCACCGGTGTGCAGGATTTCAAAACCGTTTCCCGGTGGCAGTCCCGTGCGGGTTTGCTTAAAGTGGTTTCATGCAGCAAACATTCCTGGCCGCCGCCGCGCTGACATTTTTCACCGCCCGGCTGCTGGCGCAGACCAATCTCTACGTCGCCGCCGATGGCAGCGCGCCCTTCACCCCGGTGCAATCGGCCATCATGGCCGTGCCCTCAGGCAGCAATGAAACGCCGGTGATCATTCATGTCAAGCCCGGCACTTACCGGGAGCTGATCTACATCCAGCGCGAAAAAAGATTTTTCAAGCTGGTCGGCGACAATCCGACCAATACCATTCTCGCGTTCAATCTTTACGCGGGCATTACGAACGCCGAGGGCAAACCCATCGGCACCTTCAAGACGCCGGCGACGACGATTGACGCGGATGATTTCACGGCGGAGAACGTGACGTTCGCCAACACCGCCGGCCCGCTCGGCCAGGCGCTGGCCATCCGCGTGGACGGCGACCGGGCGAGTTTCCGCAACTGCCGTTTTCTCGGCTGGCAGGACACGATCTTGCTGAATCGCGGCCGGCAGTATTTTGAAAATTGTTACATCGCGGGCCATGTGGATTTTATTTTCGGCGCGGCAACGGCATGGTTTGAAAAATGCGAAATCCATGCGCTGCGCGACGGCTACCTGACCGGCGCCTCGACGCCGGTGGACGTGCCGTTCGGTTTTATTTTTTCCAACTGCCGGATCACCGGCGAGCCGGGCGTGAAAACGTTTCTGGGCCGGCCGTGGCGGATTTACGCCAGCACGATTTATTTGAACTGCGAAATGTCCGATGTCGTCCGGCCGGAAGGCTGGAACGACTGGAAAAAGCCGGAGGCGCACACGACGGCTCGCTATGCCGAATTTAACAGCACCGGCGACGGCGCGAGTCCGAGCAACCGGACCGACTGGACAAAACAATTGAGGAAATCCGAGGCTGAAAAAATCACGGTGGAAAAGGTTCTCGGTGGCGCCGACGGCTGGAATCCCGGCCTGAATTTTACCTTCAGCGCCAACCGGCTCAACGTCCCATACGGTCAAGCGGACGGCGAAAAGTTGTTGCTTGATGCACACGTGCCGGCGGGCGAGGGGAAATTTCCGGTGGTGCTCATCGTCCACGGCGGCGGCTGGATGACCGGCGACCGCGAGCAGGACATCGTGCCGGTGTTCGCGCCATTCGCGACAAACTTTACCTGGTTCACGATTTCCTACCGGCTGGCGCCGACGAACCGCTGGCCCGCTTGCTTTGAGGATGTGCAGACGGCGATCCGCTGGACGAAGGCGCACGCGGCGGAATTCAAGGGCGACCCGAATCGCATCGCGCTGCTCGGCTATTCGGCGGGCGGACATCTCGTGACGCTGGCGGGCACTCACGCGCACCGGCCCAATCTCATTCAGCGTTTCCTCCGTCTCACGAAGTTCGCCGACACCACCGTCCAAGCCGTCGCCGCCTTCGCGCCGCCGACGGATTTGGTGGCCGACAACGAACGGCGTGGCGGCTTGAGCATTTCGATGCGAAATTTATTCGGCTACTCCAACACCAACATCACCGACGACGTGCGTGCATTGCTGAAAAAAAATTCTCCGCTCACCTATGTCAAGC
>Ga0181516_10002941_pt1 | contig 11745 bp, 9 predicted proteins | sample PEATcosm2014_Bin_25_FD_121104 | JGI IMG/M metagenome (GOLD analysis project Ga0181516, IMG submission 121104) | Peatland microbial communities from MTU Mesocosm Facility, Houghton, MI, USA - PEATcosm2014_Bin01_10_metaG | ecosystem: Environmental > Terrestrial > Soil > Wetlands > Peat | place...
ATCACCGTCACCCTCACCTGGTAGCCCGCACCACACCAATCTCCGTGCCCAATCCTTGCGATTTCCTTTTATCGCAAGGGTGGAAAAGCACAAACCTCCTGCGAGCGACCAGCGAGCATCTGCCGCACCGCAGGTGCTGAATCGCTCTGCGGCAAGCCACATCCAATCTCCATGAGCTTGCCAGTCTCCGTCCTAGACCTCGTCGGCATGCGCCCCGGCGAATCCCCCGCGCCCGCCATCGCCCGCTCCGTTGATCTCGCGCACCACGCCGAGCAGTGGGGCTATCGCCGCTTCTGGCTTGCCGAGCATCACTCCATCGAGGGCCTCGCCTGCTCCGCCACATCCATCCTCATCGGCCACGTGGCCGCCGCCACCCACACCATCCGCGTCGGCAGTGGAGGCATCATGCTGCCCAACCACGCGCCCCTCGTCGTCGCAGAACAGTTCGGCACCCTCGCAGCGTTGTATCCCGGCCGCATCGACCTCGGCCTCGGTCGCGCTCCCGGCGGCGACTTCCACACCATGCGTGCCTTGCGCCGCGATCTCCACCAGACCGGCGACGATTTTCCAGAACTACTCCAGGAACTCCGCACCTACCTCGGTCCCGATCAGCCCGGCCAGGTCGTCAAAGCCATCCCCGGCCGCGACACCCGCGTTCCCATCACGCTTCTTGGATCGAGCGACTACAGCGCGCGCCTCGCCGCTGCCCTCGGTCTCCCTTTTGCCTTTGCGGCTCACTTCGCCCCCGACATGCTTGAGGCCTCGTCCCGCATCTATCGCCAACACTTCCAACCCAGCGCTGTTTTGCAGCAGCCATGGCTCATGATCGGCGTCCAGATCATTGCTGCGGAGCCCGACGCCGCCGCGCAAAAACTTTTCACCACGCCGCAGCAGCGCTTTCTCAGCCTCATCCGCAACCAGCCCGTTGAGTTGCGGCCTCCCGTCGATTCCATGACTCCACTCTGGTCTGAGTGGGAGCGCATCGCCGTCGAGAGCAAGCTCCGTGCCGCCATCGTCGGATCGGATGCCACCGTGCAGTCCGGCCTCGAGCGCCTCATCGCCGCAACAGCGGCTGACGAAGTCATCGTCGTCACCGATACGTGGGACCCGTCCACGCGCCTCGACTCCTATCGCCGCGTAGCTCAAATCGCATCCCAAATCACGCCCCACTCCGAACCCAAAACTACTCCGCTCGCCGCCGCCCACGGCAGCTAGATCTCAAAAGCAAAAGCCCGGCATCTCTGCCGGGCGGTTTGAGAAACGGATTGGTCTTTAGATATCTAAATCTGCGTTCGTTAATCAGTGTCAGCGATAGATACACGCTTTGAGCGCCCATCGAACGAAATCACCCAATTGCGAAGGATGTCTCGGCCGATCAAGATCGCATAATAACGCTCTTTAGCAAACTCGGCAGAAACTATACGGATGGAGTCAAATGATCGTAAATCTGTGCCAGGAAAACTTACAGATCCTGCGTGTTCTCCGCACCGATGAGTGGCACCAATCGCAGTGATTTCACTTCCCTCGTTGGTTTGGAGGAGCTTACAGTAATCCGCAAATTTTTTGCTTATGACCGTGACAGACGCGCCTGTATCGAGCAGCGCTCTCATTCTTATAGGTTCAGGGCACTCGAGACCGTCGGAACGCCAACGCTGGAGAACATCAACTGAATTCATTACGACGACGTCAATGATTGGGCCTGGGTCTCGCGCGTCGAACGGATTCCACGGTAGATCTACGCGGGCCATTCTATGAGACGACGTAGACCGGTTCGGTGGTCCAAACTTGCTTTACAAGAAACCCTTGTCTGATGTCGAACTTTTGAAGACCCGCTCTAAGAGCTTCAGCGTAGGTCTCGAAGAATCCTTCAGCAATGATTTCATTTTGGATTGCAACAAATGCACCTGGATGCGAGCGCAGCCACGCCTCGCGGTTGTGCTCAAATACGGTCAACTCTCTCGAGAACTTGCCGGTGGGAACCATCCAAGTCTCCTTCCAGATGTTACCGCTCATAATTCAATCGATGATGATGTCTTCATCGGACAAGTGATCAAGAGCGATAATTGTCTAAAATATTAGACAATCCAATTTATTAGACTAACAGTCAGTTGTCAAATAGAATCGACCGATGGCGCGTGAACCTCTGAATCACGAGTTCTTGTCCGAGCTTGCGCATGAACTGCGACTTTGTTTGCTTCGTAAAGACCAATTAGCGCGCCAAGTTGGTCTGCGCTACACTCGTTTGGATGCGGCACGAGATTTGAATATATCTAGGGCATCAGTGCAGTTCTATTTGGCCGGTACGCATATGCCCTCAAGCGATGTGCTTCGCAGGGCAATGGAACTCTGGGGAATTGAACTTACATACAGGGGTCGGAAGCTTACCGTTCTTGATCTCCAACCCTTAAATGCCCAGTTTCAAGTAAAGCCACCGAAACCTGTCCAGCTTTCCCTTTGGGATTCGATCAAGATCCTTGAAAACGACGACCTTTCAATTCGGGTGGACAGGAAGGGCCCTCAATCGATAACTCTCCAAGTGGAAATTGGATTCAAAGCTGGATAGACTTTTGGCGAAGCGCCCTCAATAGCAAAAGCCCGGCATCTCTGCCGGGCCTTTGTCGTTCTGCCTCCGTTGAATGTCAAACCGCCTCTGCCTCAAATTCGCATCGGCATCAACACATACCGCGACTTGTACTCCGCGTCCGGATCCTCGGGCCTCATCTGCCCCGCGCTCTGCGAGTCTTTGAACTCCAGCCGCACCTCGCCCTCATTCCCCAGCGCTTTCAAAAAGTCGATGATGTACGACGAATTGAAGCCCACCACAATCGGATCGCCTGAATACGGCGTATCGATCGTGTCTTCCGATTCGCCCGACTCAGTCGACTGCGAACTGATCTTCAATTCATTGCTCTCCAGCCGCAGCCTCACCGCGCCTGACCGCTCATCGGCAAACTGCGCCACGCGCTGGATCGCCGCCGACAGCTCGCTCGACCGCACCACCGCAAACTTCGTGTTGTCCCGCGGCATCACCGCCTCGTAGTTGGGGAACTGCCCCGACAACCGCCGCGTGCTCAGCGTGCGATGCCCCACTTTGAAAAACAGCGTGTGCTCGTCGTCGGCAAACTCCACTTTCTCCGCATCTGAATTCGCCAGCAACTGCTGCAGCTCCTGCAGAGCCTTGCGCGGAATCAGCACGCGCTTCTCGCCGCTGATCCCCTCCAGCGTCTCGCCCGGCTTCTCCACAAACGACAGCCTGTGTCCGTCCGTCGCCACCATCGCCAGCGACTCTGCCTTCAACACCAGCAGCGCCCCGTTCAGCGTGTAGCGCGACTCTTCATTCGAAATCGCAAAAATAGTCCGCGCAATCAGCGTCTTCAACGCCGGCGCTGAAATGCTCGTCGCCGTCACCGCAGGAAACTCCGGCACCTGCGGATAATTCGCGCGCGCCATCCCCACCATCTTCGTGTTCGAGCGGCCCGAGCGAATCTGCACCCAGTGGTTGTCGAGCAGCTTGATCGAGATGTCGCCGTCCGGCAGCAGCTTCACATAGTCATAGAGCTTGCGCGCGGGAATCGTGCACGCCCCCGGCTTCTTTACCTTCGCCGCAGCCGACGTCTTGATCGCCTGATCCAGATCCGTCGCCGTGATGTTCAGCCGGTCCCCATCGGCCTCAATCAAAAAATTCGAGAGAATGGGAATCGTGGTCTTGCGCTCCACCACGCTCTGTGTCGCGGTCAGCTCTTTCACCAATTCCTGGCGGCTTACGGTAATCTCCATCGTTGCCCCCTGCACGGCCGGCTTCTCAATTTCCGTTTCCACGATCGCCATATATCCCACCCTCGCGTTGCTACCTATGTCTCGCGTTCACGCCCGCCCCAGGCGCCCTCGCTTGCTCCTGCCAACCCGGCTCCGCCCTGCCCGCGCTCGCCCCAGCCTACAACACACACGCCATCACGCGAAACGGCAGCCGTTTCTGCTTCCGATTGTAGTCATCCGCGAACTCCCGCGCGCGTGGAAAACCCGTCAACATCTCTGGATTACCGGCATCAACTAACTTCAGGCACTCGATCCCGCAGCGTCTACTCCCTACTCCCTACTCCCTACTCCCTACTCCCTACTCCCTAGCCCCTGCCTCTCCAGCACCACCACCGTGATGTCATCCTCCTGCCCAAACTCCTGCGCGGCTTTCGCGATCGCTTCCGCCGGCTGCGCGCTGATCGCCCGCGTCCGCTCAAATCCAAACAGCGCCCCCGTCGCGTCGCGCGCTTCCACCACCCCATCCGACATCAGCGTCAACCGGTCGCCCGCCTCCATCTTGAAACTCTGCTCCGTGTACACCGTTTCCGCCGCAATCCCCAGCGGTAATCCGGCATCGACAGCCAGCTCCTCGCCCTTGCGATACGCCGCCGCGACGGATAGGGGTAAAAAGGAAGAATAAGTATTAAAAGAATCAGTAGTACCCGTAGTTCACACCGGAAAAGTGGATTTCTATCCCTTCTCCTTTACCCTGCGTAAGATAACCAACGGGTGGCTTTTCTAAATCTCGCCTGTGCATTTCAGGAGAATTGGAAAACCCGCCTTCTTCCTCCTCCAACCGCCCCCACTTTCCCACGCTTCCCACAGCCCTCCCCAAAACCCCTGTGAATCCTCAGTGCGCTTTGTGGAGAGCACGTCCATCCCCGCTCCCTGCAACGTCGCGCCGCGCACCCGCGTTCCACATCTCCCATCAATTCAAAAAAATCCATTCGCCGCTTTCTCGATTGTCTTTAGAAAAATTCTTCCCATCCCCGCATCGAATTCCCACCCTTGATTCTCCGCGCGCAACCTTCCCATTGCTGCGCTCGCAGCGCTGTCGCCTTCTTCGTATCTGCGCAACTCACCTTCATTTCTCCTAAGCTGTCTTCGGGGGCGCATTCGCATGTCCATCCGCATCGCCCAGCTCGAAGACCAGCTCCTCGCCATGTCTGCCAAAGATGCGCCCGGCCGCACCTTCTGCGACGCCATTGCCGAGCTGGCCCGCACCGGACGCTTCTCCGAGCTCCGCGCCATTCTCCCCCCCATCGTTTTTTCCGAGCTCCAGAGCCGCCATCGGCGCGATCCCGCCGCCTTTGTCGCCGGATGGCGCAAGCTGGCCCACGAGATGCGCCAAGGCTTCGTCGAACACGCGCGTCAGCGCCTCACCTCGCTCACCCGTTTGCAGCAGGCCCGCGACTCCGCATCCACGCCCGCCTGGCAGGAGATTCAACGCGCCCTCGACGCCCAACAAAACGATCTGCTCCGCGCCGCCTTTGCCTTCGAGCTTCTTGAGCTCGTCGAGCCGGCCGTCCGGCGCGCCACCCAACTGCGCGAGTGCGTCGTCGTCGCCCCCAGCTCAGAAGAAGCCGATCGCTACCTCGACGAAGCCACCCGCTGCTACTTCTACGGCCTCTTCACCGCCTGCGCCGTCATGTGCCGCTCGGTCCTCGAAGAAGCCGTCAAGCAGAAACTCCCCACCCAACTCGCGCGCCTTATCCGCACCCGCTATCGCAACGCCGCCACCCTCGGCAACCTGCTCCACGAGGTCAACAACAATCTCCAGCTCACCGGCATCGACCCCGGCTTTCCCCGCGTCGCCAACCAGGTCAACGACACCGGCAAAAAAGCTGTGCACCAGGGCCTGCTCTCTGAGGACGAAGCCCGCCAGTGCCTCCAATCCGCCCGCCAGGCCCTGCAACTGCTCCTCCAGCAATAACGCTGTCCTCTCGCGCCGGCTCCCAATCTCCTGCAAGATTCTTTTCGAAGAAATCTTCAAATCGGCCCGCCGCCTCTATATAGTTCCATCAGCGAGCTTCCCCCTCCCCAACGAGGTCTTGTGATGGTGCGTTCCATCCACGTCTTGCTGCCGGGTTTGGCACTGTCGGCCGTGGCCACTTTCGCTCTGGCCCAGCCCCAGCCTGCACCAATCTCTTCTGAAGACGCGGTCCACGTCACGCTGGGTCAATCGGCGGTGCCCCTCTACGGCCCTTGGAAGTTCACCGTCGACGACTCGCCTCTCGACGCAAAGACCGGCCAGCCGCTGTGGTCCGAGCCGGGCTTTGATGACACGCATTGGGAAACAGTTGACCTCAGACCCGCCAACGGCGCGGTCGATCCGCTTTCGGGGATGACCGGCTATGTGCCCGGTTGGACTGTGCGTGGACACTCTGGCTATTGGGGCTACGCCTGGTATCGCATCCGCGTCGACGTCGAGGCGCCCGCCGGTCAGGAACTCGCTCTCGCCGGCCCCGCAAATCTTGACGATGTCTATCAGGTGTTTGCCAATGGCGCGCGGGTCGGCCATTTCGGCCGTTTCAACGGCGCTACGCCCACCGCCTATTACACACAGCCGAAGATGTTTCTGTTGCACGCCGGCGAGCGCGGCGCTGCCACCGAGGTCATCGCCTACCGCGTCTTCATGATGCCGTCGACCTTGACCGAAGCGGCCGATGTGGGCGGATTTCATGAGGCGCCCGTGCTGGGAGACGCCGCAACCGTCTCCGCGGGTTATCAGATCAGTTGGCTCGAACTGATTCGCGGCTATGCGCTTTCCGCCGCGCTGGCGCCCCTCTTTGCATTGATGGCCGTGCTGGCCTTCACCATGATTTTGTTTGACCGCTCCGACAAAGTCTATCTCTGGATCGGCGCGCTCTATCTGCTGCAGGCGGTCTCGCAGGCGACATCGAGCGCGTGCTCATGGACAGAACTCGTGAGCATCACCGCGGGCCAGGTGTTGAACGACGGCTTGATGACCGCCTTGATCTCCGTCGGCTGGGCCATGGTGTGGTGGGTCTGGTTCGGCCGCCAGCGCCCTGCATGGACTCCCATCGCTGCCGCCACTCTCGGCCTGCTCTTTTTCGTCACCATCGTCATTGGCCAGGAGATGATTGTGGGCCTCGTGCCCCACCCAGTGGCCAGCGCATTCTTAAAGGCCTCGGTCCTCGTCCGCCTGCTCTTTCTCGCCCTGCAGCTCTGGATCGTCTTCCGCGGAATCCGCCTCCAGGGCGTGGAAGGCGGCATGGTTTTACCCGCGGTCCTTCTCTGGGGCGTGAGCAGCTTCACGGCAGAACTTGCAGTCCTCCATGTACCGATTCGATGGTCCGTTTTCGGCCTCAGCCTCCGGCTCGGCGCGATCTCCAATCTGCTCCTCCTGCTCGTCATCGGCATGCTGTTGCTGCGCCGCTTGCTGCGATCCATCCAGAGTCAGCGCCAGATGGCCCTCGATGTCAAACAAGCGCAGGAAGTGCAGCAGATGATTCTTCCCGAGGCGCGCACCACCCTTCCCGGTCTCATCATCGAGAGTGAATACCGCCCGGCCCGCGAAGTGGGCGGCGATTTCTTTCAGGTCATTCCCAACCCCGCCGACAGCAGCCTGTTGATCGTCGCCGGCGATGTGGCCGGTAAAGGATTGCAGGCCGGCATGCTCGTCGCGCTGCTTGTGGGAGCCATTCGCACCGCGGCCAGCTTCAACACCGATCCGAGATATGTGCTCAATCAGCTCAACGACAGATTGCTTGGCCGCAGCAACGCCCAGGCTACCTGCCTAGCTCTGCGCGTGTTCGCGGACGGTTCGGCCACCCTCGCCAACGCAGGACACATGGCGCCCTATCTCAACGGCGAAATGATGCCCGTCGAGGGCGCTCTGCCCCTCGGCATGCTCCCCGGTCCCGATTTTTCCATCATGCGTTTCAAACTTAATGAGAATGACAAGCTGGTTCTGCTCTCCGACGGCGTCGTCGAAGCCATGGACGCCGACGGCAAGCTCTTCGGCTTCGAACGCGTCCACGAACTGCTCCACTCCGCCATCAGCGCCACCGACGTGGCCACCGCCGCCCAGCGCTTCGGCCAGGAAGACGACATCAGCGTCATCTCCATCACCCGCACCCGTGAACCAATCCCCGCCGTCGCCTGATTTCCCCTCGGTCTCTTAGCCCGTAGCCCCTGCCGGGGTTCCCCGGCGACAGGTCTTCGTCGCTGGCTGGCTCAGTCCCTGGCCCCTCGGTGCCTCGCTCATTCTTCTATACTGAACCTTCATGTCTTATCAGTCCGCCATCGATCAACTCAGCGCCATGATCCCGGAGCTCTACTCCCAGCCAGGCCTCCCGCGGCGCAAGTTTTCGCTGGACGAGATCGGCATCCTCCTCGCCGCCCTCGGCAATCCCCACCGCCGCTTCCCCTCTGTCCTCATCGCCGGCACCAACGGCAAAGGCTCGACTGCTTCCACCCTGGCCTCGATCCTCGCCGCCTCCGGTCTGCGCACCGGCCTCTACACTTCGCCTCATCTCACCCGCCCCAACGAGCGCATCCGCATCGACGCCGTCGAAATCCCCGATGCCGCCTTCGCCGCCCTCTACTTCCGCGTACACAACTGCGCCCAGCAACTCGTCTCCAGCGGTGAGCTTCTTCAGCTTCCCAGTTTCTTTGAAACCCTCACCGCCATGGCCTTCCTTCACTTCGCCGACGCCGCGCCCGGTTCGACGCCCATCGATATCGCTGTCCTCGAAGTCGGCATGGGCGGCCGTCTCGATGCCACCAACATCGTCGATCCCCTTGTCTCCGTCATTACCGACATCTCGCTCGACCATACCGAATGGCTCGGCTCCACCATCGCCGCCATCGCCCGCGAAAAAGCCGGCATTCTCCGCGCCAACGGCACACTCATCACGCTGCCCCAGCATCCCGACGCCAACCACGTCATCGGCTCGGTGGCCACCGAACTCAACGTCCGCGCCATCAGCGCCGTTCCCTGCATGCCCCAGTCCGCAGCCATCGCCGATGCGCCCTACATCGTTCCCGTTCTCGGCTCCATCATCTCCGTCGACTCGCCCCTCCACGGCGCCCACCAGCACCGCAACATCGCGCTCGCCATCGCTGCCGCCGTCGAACTTGCCTCCCACCACGGTTTTCCCATCACGCCCGCCTCCATCGCCCAAGGCATCCGCTCCACCCAATGGCCCGCGCGCTTCGAACGCATCACCACGCCCTCATCCAAAAGTCCCGCCCCCACGCAGTGGGAGTGGGTGCTCGACGTCGCCCACAATCCCGCTGGCGCATGGGCTCTCCGCGCCTCCGTCCGCAATCTCCTCGATGCGTCTGGGACTAAGAACGCAACGCTCATCTTCAGTTGCCTGCGCGACAAGCCCGTCCTTGAAATGGCGCAGATTCTTTTTCCCCTCTTCGACCAGGTCATCTTCGCGCCCATCTCCAGTCCCCGCGCCACCCCCATGGCCGACCTCCTCGCCGCCGCCGAATCCACCGGCACCCCCGCCATCGCCGCCTCCTCGGTCGCCGAAGCCATTGAAATCGCCAGCACATCTCCGGGGCGCGAAGCGCCGCCCGCCCGTGCGGCCAGCACCGAAGCGCAGTCCGCCCCACGCGCAGTGGTCGTAGCCGGCTCCGTCTATCTCGTCGGCCAGGCCCGCGCCCTTCTCCTCGCTCCCACGCCTCAGCCCGCGGCGGCCCACTCATGACCCGCCCCCCAGCTCCTCTAACGCGCCTCCATCGCTGGCGCACCAATGTGATCCAGTTGCCGCTCTTCGTCCTCTGGACCGCCGCCTGCGACATCTTCTCGCTCCTCATCTCCCTCATCGACGAGGATGGCCGCCTGCAACACGGCGTCGCCCGTTTCTGGGCGCGCGGCTGCGTCTTCCTCTCCGGCGCGCACCTCACCGTTCGCGGAGCAGAAAACCTCCGCAAGCATCCCGTCGCCGTCTACGCCTCCAACCACACGTCCTATATGGATACGCCGGTCATCTTCGCCGCGCTGCCCCTCCAGTTCCGCATCCTCGCCAAAAAAGAACTGTGGTCCATCCCCTTCATCGGCTGGTATCTCAGTCGCTCCGGCCAGATCCCTATCGACACCAACAACACCCACGCCACCCTCTCCAGCCTCGGCGCCGGCGTCAAGGCCCTTCGCAACGGCATGCCCCTCTTCGTCTTTCCCGAGGGCGGCCGCACACCCACTGGAGAATTGCAAAACTTCCTCGCCGGCGCTGCATTCCTCTCCATCCGCGCCCAGGTCCCGCTCGTCCCCATGGCGCTCAGCGGAGTCTACGACCTGCTCCCCATCCACACCCGCCACTTCTATCCCTGCGACGTCACCCTCAACGTCGGCGAACCCATTCCCACCAAGGGCATGACTCTCCGCCAGGCAGAGGAGCTCACCGCCCGCCTCCGCGCCGCCATCGAAGAGCTCCGCACCCAGCCCGCAGAAGCCCCCGCATTTTCTGAATTGCTGAATCCAGAGCCGCGACCCTGAAGTCTTTGACCCCGGCTGTCGCCACAAATCTCCCGCCCGCCTCCATGCCTCTGTGAGACAATCACGCCGTACCCGTTCCCGCTCTCAGGAGGGCTTCGCATGACGCATCCCACCCACGCGCCCGCCTTCTCCATTCGCATCGAGCGCAGCGGCGACACCGCCACCGTGCACCTCCACGGCCGCCTCGTCTCCGGCGTCTGCAACGATCTCTACAAGCCCGTCGCCGAACTCATCCCCACCAGCAAGCGCGTCGTCCTCGAGCTCAAAGAGCTCACCCACATGGACAGCCTGGGCCTCGGCACCGTCGTGCGCTTATATGTATCGGCAAAGTCCGCCGGCTGCTGTCTCGACCTCATCAACATCGGTCCGCGCATCCGAGATCTCCTCGGCATGACCCATCTCCTCTCCGTGCTCACCGACATGTGCGAACAAGGCGTCAACCTCCGCTTCTGATCGCCGCTTCCACTTTTCGCGCTACAATTTCTCTGCTCCTCTTCACTTTCCGAGATGCCTGCATGAAAGCAGTGCGCCCGCCGCTCCTCGCCCTTGTCTCTGCACTGCTGCTCTGCGCCTCTTGCGCGTCGGCAGCTCCGGTCGATTTTGGTTCAGTCAAATTAGCTGAACGCAAAACCGCCGTCGTCACGCTGACTTTTACCGCCGCTGCGCGCCTTGCCCGCATCTCCATCCGCACCCTCGGTATCGAGCACGCCGATTTCATCGCGGCCGGCAAAGCTACCTGCATTGCCGGAAAGTTCTACGCCGCCCATAGCTCCTGCACTGTCCGCGTCGCCTTTCATCCCCTCTACCTGGGTCTGCGCCGCGGCGCCGTTGTTCTCGCGGATAAATCCGGCGCGATCCTTGCCACCACCTACATTCACGGCAACGGCATCGGTCCGCCCGCCATATCTTTCACTGAGCCGCAGACCACAATCGACGGCCTCAAGCAGCCCAACGGCATCGCCGTCGACGATCGAGGATCCCTCTACATCGTCACCGATAGCGGCGCCGGCGGAGGCATGCGCGAAAGCAACCTGATCCAGGCCATCCCCTTGCCCAGCGGCAGCTTTTCGACGCTCTCTCTCATCTCCGCCATCTACTGGGAACGCATCGTTGCCGTCGATGGAGGCGGAAACATCTTCCTTGCCGGCAAAGGCATGGACATCGTCAAAGAAACCGCGCATCCGCACGGCGTCTACTCTGAGTCCTCAATCGGCTCCGCCATGGGCGCGCAGTGTGGCATCGCCATCGACGGAGCTGGCAACGTCTTCACTTCCGATTGCAACTTCAACAAGATTTACAAAGAGAACCTTACTCCCAGCGGCGCTTATCTTCAATCCGTGATCTCTTCTGGCATTCATGGCCCCGCCGGCATCGCCGTCGACGGCCAGGGAAGCCTCTACATCGCTTCCCTCGGCGATAGAAAGATCTTCAAGGAAACCCCTTCAGCCAGCGGTTACGAGGAGTCCGCAATC
>Ga0181516_10002943_pt1 | contig 11742 bp, 10 predicted proteins | sample PEATcosm2014_Bin_25_FD_121104 | JGI IMG/M metagenome (GOLD analysis project Ga0181516, IMG submission 121104) | Peatland microbial communities from MTU Mesocosm Facility, Houghton, MI, USA - PEATcosm2014_Bin01_10_metaG | ecosystem: Environmental > Terrestrial > Soil > Wetlands > Peat | place...
TCTGTTCCCCGACCGGCACTTTCAGCAGTTGCCGCGCCAAAGCAAACGGTTTGACGGAAAATAAAAATTGCGCCCGCTTTTGTCCGAACTTCAGTCGTTCCTGTCCTGTAATGGGCCGAGGTTCTCCGAAAAATGGCCGCCGCTCAAACCATTTCGCGCGCCCGTTGTCTTGCCATGTCCAGAAATGCGTCCACCAGCGGCGTTTTTTTCCCGCGCCACACCGCGCCGATCACCGCTGCCGGAAAACCGTTCAACGGCAGCGCCCGCACATTTTTCGGCAGCGCCTTGTGCGGCAGGTGCACCGACACGCCGATGCCCAGGCCGTCGGCGACGTAATTCTCGATCAAATCCACCGAGCTGGCTTCCACCGACGGGAACCATTCCACGTCCAACCCCGTCAGCCGGGCCAGAAAAGTCTTCGCCACCCATTCGTGCGCCGGCAGGCAGATGAGCGGTTCGTTGATTTTGTCGCGCGCCCACAATTCCTCCGCCGCTTTCAACGGCGAGGATTTTTCCACCAGCAGGATCATCGGCAGTTCCAGCAGCACCAGCGCTTGCAATCCCGCCGCCGGCTTGCGCTCAATCAGCGTGATGATCAAATCCACTTCATCCTTCACCAGCAGCTCTTCGAGCTGCGCCGGATAGCCCTCGCGCAGCGAAACTTTCAGGCTCGGAAATTTCTGGCGCAGGCCTTGCAGCACCTTCGGCACATGGTCGCGCAGCACAATCGTCGAGGCGCCGATGCGGAAATGCCGCGCCTGCCCGCCCTGCAATTCGTCCGCGATTTTGTCGAGGTTGGCGAAAAACGGTTTGACGAAGGCGAACAGTTTTTCCCCCGGCGGCGTCAGCGCGAACGGCCGGCGTTGAAACAGCGTCACGCCCAAAAATTCCTCAAGCTGCGCCACCTGCGCGCTCACCGCCGGCTGCTGGATGCCGTAGGGAATGTTCCGCACCGCCGGCATGATGCCGCCGTGTTTGGCGACGTAATAAAACAGTTCGAGGTGATGGACGTTCATGGATCCGACTGATGTTGGCGACAGTTTTAACCATTCACGCCGCCACTGCAAGCTCCTGGCCGCCCGATTTCTCCCCAGCCAACTGCTGCAATGACAAACGCGCGGCGCGGTTGGTCAAACTGATTGCCACAGCCGCTGTGCGAGTGGATGCGCCGGTGCCGGCAGAATTTTTCATACAGGCGTTTGGGTCTGGCCGTCTGGTTTTGAAACGCCACCACCACCCGCGCCAGCGGTGCCGTCCAGCCGGCCGGAAAGAAAATTGGACAAGATCGTCACCCCGCAGTCGCGATGATGACCGCCCGGACATCATCCGACGGCAACCGCTGAAAGCCATTGGATAACGGTAGTGTCCCCGCATTTATAATAAGTGCGGCAGAAACTGGCCGGCCTTAATTTCTTCGCGCGCTGCGCACCCGGTAAAGCCGCTCCGTGAAACCGCCTTCCTCCAGAAATGCTTTTTCTAAACTGGCAGGCTGCCGGTCAAGCAGACTGCACGCCACGGCGAGAAGTGCCAGCACTCCATTGGCCGAGATTTCAGCATAAGTGGACGTGGTGGACGCTGTGGACTGGATGGAGTTCGGTTCCAGTTTACCCTGTCCACGCCGTCCATGTTGTCCATTCTGTCCATGCACCTCCTTCACCCAGGCCGCCACATCATCCGCCGTGGCGGGGCGTGCGGCGATCAGTGCCGCCCGGCGCGCGTCCTCGCGCGGCCATTGCGCCAGCCCGCGCTGCCGCAAAAAATCTTCATAATCCAGTCGCAGTTCCTCCAGGCTGGCCCGCGCCACGTTAGTGAGCTTGAGCTCCATTTTCTTGGATGTGCCGCTGGCCTGGCTGCCCTCCGCGATGTTCTGCACGCCCGACCGCGCCGCCTGCACCATCTGGTCGTGGGTGCGGCTGCGCTTCTCAATGTAACGGTCGCAAAACCGCACCGTCACGTCGTAGGCCAGTTGCGCCACCTGAAAACTTTTCAACTTCCGGTAGCCGCCGTGCAGGGGGATAAGTTTTTCCGGCTCATTCATAACCGTCCGTGCGCGTCCATGTTTGTCCACGCCTGACCAAGCCACCGCGCCCGCCGGCTGCCTTGATATTGAAATGGCTGGGGAATTGGTCTTGGAGCAGGATTCATTTTGGGACTGACCCCTTTACGGGGACTTTCATGATTTAATCGTCGGTGATGTTTTTCCGGGCGCAGTGGCACGACCATTCCCTGCTCACCATCCGGGCCACCAGTTTATCCCGTTTATCCCGGCCCCGGAACCGATATACTTTGACCAGCGCATCCAGCTCCCGGCAGGTGTTCGTGTCCAGCTGCAGGCGCACCTCGTGGCGGGCGTCATCCGGTGCCGGCAATCCCGCCCAGGCCAGCAACTGCGCCTGCTTGAATTTGCCAAAGAGCCGCCATTGATGAATGGGGAGTTCGCGCGCCAGATACCGCCGGCGAAAATCCGCCCGGCCGGTGACGCCATGGCCTTCCAACACATCGGCCGTCCCCTCCGGCAGCGAACCATCCCACGCCTCGCTGCACACCACCATTTTCCGCCGGACCAGTTCCCGAAACGTGGCCTCGCCGGCCAGGCCGTGAAATTTTAAGAACAACTCCGCCCGGCTGATGGGAAACCGGCAGCCTTTCCGCCGCAATTGTTTGAGGATATTTTCAATGACCGGGGATGATTTTGTTTTCATGGATTGAAATGGCTGGGGCACGGTCATGGGGCGAGATGTTTTTTAACTCGCGGCTTTGAACCACCCCAGACGGGTTGCCAGATGAATCCAATTCCGTCCAGCAGTTCAATGCGTTGGCCGCTTAACCGGCCAAGCCTCCAGTGCTTTCGCAACCGCACCACAAACGATCCCAATGCGCTCTGTAAACCCCGCTGGGGCACGCGAAAGTGACCGTGTTGCTGATGGAATAGAACCAGCTCAGCATAGCGCCGCTCCCATGCCGACTTCATCGGTGCCCAGACAAAACCCAGACTGTCCAGCCGGCGAACCTGGTCCTCGCTCAACGTGCCGCTCCGCCAGGCCCCGCGCGCATTGGCCACAAAAGCGCCGAGCGCCGGATTGGCGGCGTATTGTTGAGGCACCCGGCAGTGACCCTGCCGCCGTTTGAATGCGGCGAGTTCAGCCCAATGACCTTCCCAACTAAGATTGGTTGGTTTCCAGGCAAAGCCAAGGGCGTTTAATTCGCGAATGCGGTCGGCACGCAGCTTGCCTGCGCGATAATCTTGGCGCACATTTCCCACCCACACGCCCAAACCGCGGCGGTGACGCGCCCGGTCAGGCACCTGGCAGTGGCCGTGTTTTTGTTTGAATGCCTTCAGGGCGCGCACACGTTTTTGCCAATACGCCTCCAACTGCGGGCCGAAGACAAACGGCTTGACCCAGTCAAAGCCCAGAGCATCCAGTTGCCTGACTTGCTCCGGGTCCAATTCGCCCCGCCGCCGGCGTTTGCGTTTTACGCTGGCCCATTGTCCGAGCGCCGTGTGGCTGGGCACGCTGCAATGGCCGTGAACCTTCTTGAATTCCGCGAGGCGGGTGTAATTGCGTCGCCAACCGACATCAACCGGATTCCAGTCGAACGCGATTTGCTCCAGCCGCCGCCGATATTTCTCCGCCAGTTTGCCCGTATGCTGGAGGTGACGTTGCCTCGCCACCCAGCCGCCCAGACCCTGCGGCTTGCTGCAATGGCGCGGCACCCGCGTGTGGCCCTGCCGCCGTTTGAATTCCCGCAGCGCGGCAAAGCCGGCGTTCCACTGCGCCTCCTGCAGGTCAAAGATCACGCCGGCACGGCGCAACGCCCGGCGGCGTTTGGGCAGCAATTGCCCCCGCATTTCTGCCTGCCGTTGATTGCTCAACCAATGACCGAGCCGGGGATTGGCCTCAAATCTCACCGGCACCCGCGCGTGGCCATGCCGTTTCTGGAAAGCCAGCAACTCGCGAAACCTGGTTTCCCAGATGGCTTGATACTTTTTTCTGGTCCGTAAACGGCGTCTCATGATTCTATCGGCTTCAAGCCCGGAATTCTCGCACCGGGACGGTGCTTGCACCCCAGTGCCAAGCCGAGGTTCGGCCCGGGACGGACTGCGCTACGCAAAGTAAACCGCATCGTCAGATTTTTTATTTCAGGTTTCAGCGTTTCAGATTTCATCTTTTGCTTTGGTTGCGCCCGCTGGCTGCCTTGGTATTGAAATGGCTGGGGAACGGTCATGGGACGAGGTTAACGCTGGCATCTGAAAAAACCTTCTCATCGCGCAGCCACCGGAGATTGTCGCCGAAAAGGAGGCGGTTCATGCGGGGGAGGTTAGCCACAGATTTCCACAAATGAAACACAGATTTTCAAAACGCCGAAAGGTTCAGCCGCCGCGTGAAGGGAATTTGGGGCAGACCCCGGGAAGCGGAAGAACCTAGACCTTCGCTTCCGGGGGCCGCAGATAATCCGGTGCCGTGTAAAACGGCGGCGACGACTCCATCATCTGCCGGTAGCCGGCCTCGGACGCCTCGTCCAGCAGCACCAGAAAAGTTTCATAATCCGGGCTGTGCCCGGCATGCACCGCCAGGTTCAAATCGTGAAACAACGCCGTGTCGTGCGGTTCCATCACCGTCCCCACCGCATAGCCGGGCCGGCTGGCCACGGTCACACCCCACACCCAGGCCGCGCGGAAATTCTTGTGCCGCCGCATGAACTCAAACGCCAGTTGCACCACCTCCGTCGGATAATCCGCCGGGTCCAGGGCCGTCACGGTTCCCGTTTTATGCTGGCGGGGGTCAAGCTCCGTCGGCTGAAACACCTTGCCGCTGGCCAGATCGCGGATCAGGTCGGCCTTGATGGCGATTTCTCCCGTAACGCAGCCTTTATTGAACACCACGCCAAAGGAAGTGCCGGCGAACATCGCCAGCAACTGTTTCGCCGGCATCGAACCGACCCAATAAGTCAGCATCGGCACATTGCCGTTGCGCATGCCCTCCTCCGCGCGCGCCTCCGATGAAAACAGCGGGCTGAACTCGCCGTCCGCATCCCGCAGCAGGGCGAGCGGGAACAACTCGCCCTTCTGCACCACCACCGGCTCGTCCTCGATGCCCACATGAAACGGCCGGAGAAACCACAATTCGCCTTGGATCACCGCCCGGCAGAAATCCGGGAAGGTGGATTGCGACCGCCCCATCGCCCGGATGCAGCGGTCCAGTTCGTTCATGGGAATATGCTCGCTCATATCAATAGGTTTTGTCCTGACGCTTCAATGGTGCTGCTGGGCGGCTATTGCCGAATCAACGGCGCCCAGCGCCCGCTGGCTGCCTTGATATTGAACTGGCTGGGGAACGGTCATAGTCAAGCCGTAGCGCAGGCGTCCTCGCCTGCGGGTTGCGGCGGCGTCCCGCCGCGAGTTTTGATCTCGCCGCCAGTTCCAGAAACGCGCACCGGGACGGTGCTCCAACCCGCCGCCGGGGACGGCCGCGCTACGCGAAGCAAAGCGCGCCGGCAGATTTTTATTTCAGGTTTCAGCGTTTCAGCTTTCAACTTTTGCTTTGCTTGCGCCCGCTGGCTGCCTTGAGATTGCAATGGCTGCGGAACGGTCATGGGGCAAGATTCATTCTGGGACTAACCCATTACATGCCGGTTTTGCCTACTTTTGTTTTGGCTTGTCGCGCAAGACCAGCGCTTCCGCATCGTGGTTCACGATTTCCTCTGTGACATGCTCCGCAAAATCTTCCACTTCATTTTCACGGACAAGTTGTTTGTGGCCGGGAATCTTTTGCAGCAGATGCAGCGCGTTCTCAAACGCCGCCTTGGTGCCGTCCTGCCGTGGCTCGCCCAGAATGAAATGGATTTTGAATTTCTCCCGCACACTCGCATCGTGCAGCGCCACGCCGCGCCCCAGCCAGCGGTTCGCCTTTTCCCGGATGCTGTTCGGGTCAACCAGATCGAATGAAACCGGCTCGTAGAGATGCCAGATGTCGTTTTTCCAGGCGAATTGGAAGTCGTATTGGTAGTCCTTCGTTTCAATCGTCTTTTGCGAAAGTTTTTCCACCATCCGCCCCAGCTTCGCCTTGAAAGGCTTCACGATTTCCTCATCGCTGCGGCTCACCTGTGTTGCGTCTGCGACAAACCGCTCCACCAGCCGTTTGTAGGATTCGCCCAAAACTCGCGCTGGATCATCGGTGATGCCGCCGCCCTGCTGCGACCATTGCAGCGAACTGTCGTCCGGCGGCAGAACCTTTTTGACAATTTCAGACAGGGCATTCACCGGCGGGACATGCAGGTCGTTGCGGATTTCCGCGCCCAGTTCCTCAAACCGGTTGGTCAGGTAGCGCATCAGCGCGCGAAAATGCAGATGGTCAATCTTGAGAAAGATGGCGTTCAGCCGTTCGTAGGACGTGGTGAAGCGCGCCTCGAGAAACCGTTGGTCGGGGGCGTAGAGCACGACGCCGATGTTGGCAAACTCGCCGGTCACCACGTCGTGAACGTAACGCAGGATGATGGTGCTGTAGTTCGTTTTCATCGCAGTAAATGTTTAATGAATTGTATCAGAGATTCCCGGCGATGAACTCAGAAATCTGTTAAAGCAATCGTTCGGATGCGGTTGGTGCCCGGTATTGAACCGGCTTGGTTTTCTTGACCTTCGCAACCACCCCATCTTTTACCAGCCTGACCAACCAGTCCTTTGCTTGAGATTTGGTAATGTCTAAAAGGGTCATAATTTCCGCTTCGGTCAGGGAGACAGCTTTGAGTTCCCGCCGCAGAATTTCGCTCGCGATTTTGAAAAGTTCCTCGGCTGGAGACGAAATCACTTTCGGCTCTTCAACCACGACATGGGCAGGCTCGACTGGTTTGATTGGGCTGGTGTAGGCAACTGGTTGCTCCCGCAGTGCAAATGAAAGGGCTTCCTGTTTGGGTTCTGCCGCCACCGATTCCACCGCTGCGGTAATAATTTGTCCCAGTTCTGTCGCATTATCCGGGTTTGGCCAGGGCCGTCCGCCGTGATGAATGAGCGCGGCATTTCCCCGTCCCGCATTGTTTCCGTTTCGAACAAACACTGGGACAAAATGAAGTCGTTCAAGCTGCTCAATTGCCCCCGTCCAGGTGCCACCTTTTTCAAAATCCGAAGTCACCACCAAACCGGCATCGGCGAGTGCGTAAATGACCTTGTTGCGTTGCATGGCATGGCCAACATTGAACCCGGCCGCCGGATCATAAGGAGAAACGAACACCAGCCGGCCCTCCATCAATGGCTCGCGATTGTCTCGCGCCAGCGCGGCGCGCTCCAAACTATCCGCCATTACCCCCGCCACATGGCCATCCGCCAACAGCGCACCATGCATGGCCGCCCGGTCAATTCCTTTCGCCCCACCGGAGATGATGGTTCGGTGCGCTTTGGCAGCAAGCCGCCCGACATTCTCGGTGAAACTGATCAGTTCATCATCCACATGCCGTGAACCGACGACCGCCAGACCGCCTTTCTCCAGCAATGCAATTTCGCCACAACCATAAAGCAGCGGCGGAGCATCTTCCTTGAGCCGCGTTTTCAGGCGCTTGGGGTAAAACGAATCCGCCCGGCTAATCACCCAGATTGCCCGCGCGTTCCATCGCTCCACCGCCTGGCTGAGCAAAAACCCGCGCCCGAGCAGTGCGTCCAACCGCGCCCGGCCAAAAGGCTGCGCACAGAGTTCAATCAAATTTTGGGCGTCTGGTCCGATCAAGTCGGCAGGTTGTTTCTGCTTCTCGCGCAGAATGCGGGCGAGCTTGTTGTATTCGCCCAAGGTGAGCAAATCAGGTGAACTCTCGCCGCGCCCCGCGACCAGTGGCGCGGTCAGCAGCAGGATGGCCTGCGTATTTAATGTCAGCGGTGTTGTCATTCGTCAGCGTTCGCGGTCGATGCCAGAGCCAGAGGATAAACCGGCCCGCTGCCGTTTGAGAGCAGAAGATAGGCCGCGACTGTCATCGTCCATCTCGAATCCACCATATCATCTACCAGCAAGACCGCACCAGCAGGAACATTGCCTTGGATTTTCAAGGAGCCATCCACGTTACGGGCCTGCTGACTGCTGTTCTCCATTTGTTTTTGCGCCGGACGGTCGTCGGTTTTCTCCAGCACCGGATAAAATGGCAGATTCAATGCGGTTGCAAGCCGGCGGGCAAAGTCCGGCACAAGGTTGGCATGACGGTGCGATGGAATACATGCAACCCAACCCGGTGCCGGTTGCGGTGCCCAGCTTCGCACCATGGCCGCGCACGCTTCAACCAATTGGTCCGCAAACCGCCCATCGTGCGATTTTCCCTGACGCACCAGCGAACCCCAGCCCGCATCGCCCCACATGCAAAGCACCCGGCCGGGTTGAACCTGCCGGTCGGGAGCGATTCGCCCCGTAACATTCATCTGTGGAAGTCCGCCGGTCGGCCATTGGCGGCGCGGCTCCAGCGGCAGACTCGTTCGGCGCAAAAAGGCAACCGCTTCCCGCGCCAGTCCCTCATCAAACGTGGCCGGCAATGGCGCGACGTTCGGCGCGCGATAAGTTCCCGGATCGCCATCCAGTGCGCGGATGAGAAATTCCATGTGTCCCGATGTCAGCGCCACATACTCCTGCATCTGCTGTTGTTCGACGCGGCGCAATCCGGTCAGTCTTTCCGCCCGCTGCCAGAATCTATCCAAAAGACTGGCCGCTGTTAGAATCCACTTGCTGCCTTGTTTCACTACAGGTGCCGGTGATTCCAGCGACATGAGTTGAAGTGCCTTGTCAATGCGTCCTCTGCGGATGTTCACCCGGCTCAAAAGCTCATTCACTGAAAGCCCCGTCGCCGCACCCCGAAGCGCGGCCAGCACCGATTCCACTTCTTCGCGTGAGGGAAAGGCGCTTTCAATAAAATAATCATTGATGCCCGTTTCTTCCTCCCCGCTCAACAGCACACCATGGGCTTTCGGGATTTGCCGGCCCGCGCGGCCCACCTGCTGATAGTAGGCCACCACCGAGCCGGGCGTCTGGTAATGAATCACAAAAGCGAGGTCCGGCTTGTCAAATCCCATGCCCAAAGCCGTGGTCGCTACCAAAGCTTTCACGCGATTTTCCAATAGGGCGTTTTCTAGTTCCACACGCCGTTCGCCGGTTTCTCCGCTGTAAGATTCCGCCTGAATGCCCCGAGCTTGCAGCCAGCCAGCAACTTGAACGGCATCACGCACGGTCAGTGTGTAAACAATACCGCTTCCTTGAATGTGTGGAATGTGCGTTGCCAGCCATGCCATGCGGGCCGCCTGACTCGGCATTCGCATGGTTTGGAGCAGCAGCGAAGGGCGGCCCAGTTCACCGCATAACAGCGCCAGATTTGGTCCGAGAATGGTCTGCAAATCCGCACGCACCCGATTGTTCGCCGTCGCCGTGGTGGCCAGCACGCGCAGGTTCGGCGGTAATGAACGAATCATTCGTTCAATAAAACGGTAGTGCGGGCGGAAATCGTGACCCCAATCAGAAATGCAATGCGCCTCGTCCACCACCAATAACGAAATGCGCCCCGCCACTGGCCCCAGCACTTCCGTGCCGAAATGTTCATTGGCCAGCCGTTCGGGCGAAATCAACAGGATGTCCACCTCGTTTCGCGCCAGTGCCGTCTCTACCTCATGCCATTCGTCCTGGTTTTCCGAGTTGATGGTCTTGGCGCGGACGCCCATCCGCTCTGCCGCTGCAATCTGGTTCCGCATCAGCGCCAGCAGTGGTGAAATTAGAATGGCCGGCCCCATGGCTTGCTCGCGCAGCAGCTTGGCGGCGATGAAATAAACGAAACTCTTTCCCCAGCCCGTCCGTTGCACCACCAGCAGCCGTCCGCGCCCGTCCACGATGTGTCGGATGGCGTTCTCCTGCCCGTCGTGAAAAGCCGCTGCTGGATTTCCCGTGCCAATCCGCAACAGTTCAAGCGCGCGTGGGGGATTGTAGGGCATGGGTTTAGTTTTTGTGTTCCGGCTCGTGCAACTCGCCCGGCAGAAGTTTCGGCAGCAGCGCGGCGAGCGTGCGGAATTTATTGTTTATAACGGGCTTCATTTGCTTTGCAGTGCGCTCGCACTTTGTCAAGCCATGGTTCATACCAATACCAACAGTCTTCAACTAAAACACCCAAGCCTTTTCCATCGTTCTTTGCATCCTCAGCCTTCCAGAATTCCGTGTGTTCGTGCATTCTAAAGCGCTTGAAGCCTTCCTTCTTCATCATTTCAACTATATTTCCGGGTAGGTATTTCTTCCGTTCGGTCTCTTTTGTAACGACATAAGTCGCGTTGACTTGTTTAGCCAATTCGCTATCCGACTTCACAAATTCAACCACCTGATCGGCTTGTCCTTTTCGATTCGCAGTTTTCGCCACGAATAGAACGCGATAGGCAAACTTGGGACTGTTGAATTCTTCTTCCGAAAGTTTCCCTTCAAAACCTTCAACAAAGGTTTTGATGTGGCCGGGCAAACTGGATGCCTCCGCTAATGTGTCTACCTGTTCCCGCGAGATGGAAGAGAATTGGAGGCTGAAGGCAAGATGCTTATCAATTCCCAACTCATTGCCAAATAGTTTTTTGACATAGCCATTGTAGTTCAGACAACAGGCTTGGAATTTTGCACTCAATGAGGCATCAATGCGCGTTGTCATCTGATGCTCAATTTCATGCCGTATCCCAATTAAGAACCCAAGATTATTTGCCGTATCCTTGTCCACCGGATTGTTTTTATCATTCAGGCACCGCTCTAGTTCCCAGTATTTGTAAGCACCTGCTTTGGTATGGTCGAAGTGGCGATATTTGCCTTTCAATTCAAAATAACGATACTCAATCCCTTTTTTTCGGTAATAGCCATGCAATAGATACGTCCATGCGATGTTCATCAAGACGATGAATATCTCCGATTTGAAGGTGATCTGCGGATTATTGAAAATCTGAACGGCTGCCAAAGCTGCTTCCCGTGACTTCTCGACAAGTTCTTGGCTTACCGAAAACATTCGGCGATGCCGCTTTTTTGCTTCAGGCATAAACCTCCTTTTCGCGCAACTCGCCCGGCAGCAGCTTCGGCAGCAGCGCGTCACTTGTTGGGTTTGATGCCAAACAGTTCATTCGTATTCGTTGGCTGAAGCCGAGAAAGTCTTTGCCGAGGCCGAAGCTCCAGACGTTGCCTGGGAAGCCGGTTCCGTTTTGCCGTCCTGATGTCCTGATTTCATGGCCGCGTCGCCCGTTGAATTGTTCCGCCGATGCTACGCCGATGCCCCGGCAGGTCAATGGGAAAAATAAATGCGGAGTGCGGAATGCGGAATCACTGAAAAAATGAAGCTCGGAGTTGGCAGATGGCAGATGGTGAAGTTTAGCCGCCTTTCAACCGGCGGCTGGTCGGTCTGGCCGGTTTTGAAACCGGTATTTTGAACATCTTTTCATCCTGCGTCCACAGTTGGCACATCGGGACTCCCAAGCCGTAGGCAATGGAGGCGCGGATAACGATGCTCTGGTCGCTCGAGCCGCGTTCGAGCCGGTCAATGGTGTTTGGCGAGACGCCGGTGCGCCGGCCCAATTGGCGCAGCGTCAACCCGCGCCGCTCGCGCCAGGCCCGCACATTCTGGCCGGCGATCTCTCCCCCGGCGCTGCCGCAGAGCGGGTCGGAAGCCGGTTCCGTTTTGCCGTTCTGATGTCCTGATTTCATGGCCGCGTTGCCCGTTGAGTTGTTTCGGCGATGCTACGCCCGTCGGAAAAAAAGAAAAGCGGAAATTTGGAAA
>Ga0181516_10002946_pt1 | contig 11736 bp, 9 predicted proteins | sample PEATcosm2014_Bin_25_FD_121104 | JGI IMG/M metagenome (GOLD analysis project Ga0181516, IMG submission 121104) | Peatland microbial communities from MTU Mesocosm Facility, Houghton, MI, USA - PEATcosm2014_Bin01_10_metaG | ecosystem: Environmental > Terrestrial > Soil > Wetlands > Peat | place...
CGAGCCTATGGAATCCGGGACGAGGAATACCTCCGACTCAAAGTCCTCACCAACACATTGCCGCCATGGTGATGACAGCTTATGTCAAGATTTTACCCACACGAAAACGGGAAGAGCCGGAAAAGGGAAATCCTGCTGACTCTTCCAAAGGATTGCGCCATAGGACTTCTGAACAGATTCTACTTCCCAGACGGGTTCATCGCCACTTGGCTATCCCGGCAGTGGCAGGAAGGGGACCACGCCCAATATTTCGGATTGGATGGGAAGCCCCAGGCCCATCCCCTTGCAAACGCGATCAATCTCCTGCACCGGCACAAGATTGATCTGTGGGAGCCAGGACTTTCGCCTGACTATGGAGCCTTCTACCCCAGCCAAACCAAAGATGCCTGGGGCCTCTTTCCGTGGAAGGGCATGCCGAACCAGCCCGACAAGAATCTGTTCCTTCTGAGCGTCACCGACACCGTACAGGCCGTGCCGGTCACCTGCGAAAAATACAGCTTGGAACCTCAGGAATCGTTGACCTTCGTTCTGGTGAACCCCAAGTTGAATCTGTTCTTGCTGGGCGCGCGACTCCATCGCAACGACGACAGCGTCATGATGTACCTGGGCCGCGTGCGCAAGGACAGTACCGGAAAGATCTACCGCGCCGAGACCTTTCGGGTCAAGTACTTCCCGGAGTTCCAGCACACAATATTTTCCCGCGACGGAAAGGTCCTCCTTTTCGCCATGCGCGATGGAATACAGACCAACTTGGTTTTCGCCCGCCTTTCTGACATCGTCGCCGACGTCAACCGCCGCTACCCCGATGCCAAGTTCGATCTGGAGGAACTGAAGTGACCGTTTCCGTCATCGGAGGACTCCATGGCCGGTAAGCCCGCGGCGCGACTGACCGACATGACCGCCCACGGCGGCACCGTGATGGGGCCGGGCGTTCCCACCGTGCTGATCGGCAAGATGCCCGCGGCCACCATGGGCGACCAGCACATCTGTCCCATGATGACGCCGGGGACACCTCCCATCCCGCACGTGGGCGGTCCCATTCTTCTGGGCAGCACCGGCGTCTTCATCGGGAAGAAGCCGGCTGCGCGGGTGGGTGACATGGCCATGTGCGTGGGCCCGCCTTCGCAGATCGTGCTGGGCTGCTTCACCGTGATGATCGGCGAGACCGGGAGCGGTTCGCAGGCGGGATCGGCCGCGACTGCGGCGGTCGCGAGTTCGCGGCCTCCCCAAGGACCGAAGGCGGTGCAACCGGTGACGCTCGCTGCGCCGTCCTCCTCGCCGGTGCAGGCCTACCAGATTTTGGCACGACTCCAGGACAAGGGTGGACGACCCCTCTCCGGCCTGACCTACCGCATCGAGGATCCGAACAACGCTGTCCTCAAGGGAGCCTCCACCACCGACGGCGCGGTCCAGCACAGCGGGTATTCCAAGGCGGGATCCTACGATCTCACGCTGGGATGCCTGGGCGAGGTGAAGTGGTCGGCGAGCCCGGTGGAGATCGGTAAGGAATCCACGTTTACGTGCGCCACCGACGCGGAGGCGGGCACGCAGGGGTTCTTTTTCGTCAGCCTGGTCCTGGAAGACGGCTCCAGGCTCTACATGGATCGGATCGAGGCACCGGTTTCCGGTGGGAAGCTCCAAGGGAAGTGGACCCTGGCGATCGACCGTTGGAAAACGTTGTTCGAGGACGAATACCTGTCGTTTTCCGGCGTCGAGGCCGTGGCCATGATCCCCGAAAGCCTGGGCATCTCCAAGGTGATCCCGCTGGACACCGATTTCAAGATCGTGGTGAAGGATATCCACGGCCAGCCCCTGGCCAACCACGACGTGGAGTTCCAGCAGGCCGACGGCACGACGCTCAAGGCGACGACGGACGGCTCCGGAAAGATCCGGATCAAGGCGGGTTCTTCCGGGAGCGCGGATTTGGCCACCCATCCGGTGGACGAAAGGGCGAAGTCGTGAGCAAGAGGAGAACCGCCGCCAAGGCTCCCTCGGTTATCGACCAGGCCATCGCCGCGTTCAGGGAGACGTGGCTGCGAGCCGAGGACACCGTGGACGGAATGCTGCGCGCGCCCATTGCCCCAAGCATCGCCAAACCCATCGTGCTTCCCGTTGCGTCAGGCGCATCGGACAGGATCATCGCGAAAGGATGCGAGGGGGAAGCGGTCCAGGAACTGCGGATCCGGCTCGCGGGATTCGGGGGGCTTCTTCCGGGCGAAAGTTTCGACGACGACACCGAGGACTCCGTCAAGCAGTTCGAGAAGGACGTGATGCACCGGGTGCCCACAGGCAAGGTCGACCCTGCCTTCGCGGCGGCCTTGGACATGTTCGCGTCGGACTGGCCCATCGATGTGGAAAAACAGCTCGCTTGTCCTTGCGTGACGGCACGACGAAGACTCCAGGGTTGCTCCGGATTCGGCAAGGGGCAGTTCAGGGGGGAGTATTCGCCCGGTCATGAGAAGGATCGCAACGAGGCGTACCACAAATACGAATACCCGGGAATCCACCGTTCGCTCCTGTGGGCCGCACGGGCCTTGATGTTCTACGCCACGGTGGACCACAAGAACGAGATCCGGTTCCTGAAATTCAGCAGCGGGTACCGCTGCCACAAGGACAACGAAGCCAACCACCGCACCTCCACCAACCACATGGGCAAGGCGATGGACATGCAATTCTCCCACTGGGACGGCAGGAAATGGATCGTCCCCGACGAGGCCCAGACGATGAAGGACGCGAATGCGATGCGCGAGGTGGCCAAGGCTCGGATGGATGCACAGTCGGAATGGGGCGAATCCGACAGGTTTGCGCTCGAACTTGGTGGAAAGCTGGGCAACGACAAGAAGCATGCCCATGCCCCCACTTGGGTCCACATGGACGTGCGAACATGGTCGGCTAGATTCCGGGAGGATTCGTATTTCGTCCGGACGGCAAGTGCATTGGACGGCGATTCATTTGTCACCGTTTTTGCGAGATCCAGCCCGTCTGGCCTTGGCTCGCCATGAAAGGACATTCCATGAATTCCAACTTGCGGCATCTCGCGATCGCCGCTGCGACACTCGTTTTTTCCATGGCGCCTTCGATGGCGCGACCCCTGCATGCGATCCCTGCGCGCCGCCACACTCTGGAGGAACAGCTCCGGGAGCCGATCAACGACACTCTGGGATTGGACTTGTTTCTGGACAGTCTCCAGTCCGATTTGGACAAAGGAAGCCTTAGGTTCTTTCTTGACCACGTCGACAAGGGATTCAGCGGTCATTCCCTCGCTTGTTGCGGGGGCGAAGCAGATCTGATCCTTCGACAGGACAGCGCCTACGCCCGTTCCACCGCCCAGGTCTTGGCCTGGCACTTGGTCAAGCGGAAGATGCTACTGTCCAATCCGATCGAGGACGATCCCGTCACTGTGGCCCGCATCTGCAACGAAGCCGATTATCCGTTCTTCGACGGCAAGAAGCCGAAGAATCCGGCCTCCTATTCTGTCTACGTCGAGGACCCCGCTCATCCTTTGCTCGACTCCATCGGTGGGAGGCCGATTGGCAAGTTGGGGGCGCATTGGGTTTGGCCACTCAAGCAAGTCGGTGGACACGAACTTTACAAGTTCAAAGGAAAAATCGGTGTGGAGTGGATGAAGGTTCAAACTCCAGATGGACGGACTGGATGGGTGGACGCCACGGATCTGCGCGACGCCAAAGGACCGGGGGCATCGATAGGACTTGAGCACCAGCGTCGCGGTTGGTGGATCAAGGATCTTTCCCGTTGGGACGACATCCAGGACGAAGACCCATGACCCTCCGCTCCACACATGTCCAGCCCGCCACGGTCATTTCCGGGATCGACCAGACCGTGATCCACGTCCCGCGCCTGACCGTGAAGATGCTCGCCGACAAGTTGTGCGAGATCGAGAAAAGCAAGGGGTACGAGATCGCCATGCTGGGCGTGGGATTTCTGGATTATGTCGGCATCTGTCATCTTTGCCTGGAGAATCACCCCGACAACGATCCGCATCTGATGCCCAGCCGCTTCCTGATGCTTTGGGCAGCGACCGACGAGGGCCTGAAGAAGAAGGGGAACCTCGACCAGTACCCCTACGAGCACGACGGGGACGAACATGTCATGTCGATACGGAATCTGTCGGAACTGCTCGCTCACGTCGGTTGGAATCCCTACCGCGACGACGGGATCGACGAGGTCGCTGAAGCAACCGATGAGGAGGCCGATCCGTCGGACGCACTCGATCCTTCCCGCCTGACCGGCCATCTCTTCGGTGCGCTGTGCGCCTACCTCGAAAATGCCCCGCCGGCCCTGGGCAAGGAGCTGCCCGGCCCAACGCTCCTCACCGTCCAAGCGGAACGCCTGGAGGGGATCGCGGCCGAATTGGGAATCCGCGAATGGCGGCTCCTCTGGGCCTTGAACAAGGACGCTCTGGGCGGGGACAGCAACGACGTTCCCGCAGGCACATCGCTCCAACTTCCCGACGCGGACCACAACCCGTTGGTCCTGTGGTTCCAGGACAATGGGTGGGACGGATACCTGAATTCCGGCAAGGGCTACCGGTACCCGGGCAAGTATCTGCGCCTTTCGGTCTCCGACCAGGATCGCGCGTCCAAGGACAGCCCCGACCGCACCTGCGAGGTCTATCTCTCCACCGGAACCCCGAGCCTCCTGTACCGCCTGGATCTCCAAGGCTCAAAAGATTTGAAGCTGGTGGTTCCCGACACCCCCGATATCGCCGTGGCTCTTCAGGGCGAAGACTTGGTTTACCGCGGGCGAACCTGGCCCCATTGGGACGATTTTCTCGCACGCGGCGGCGAACTTCCCGATACTGCTACGGCCTGAGCGATACCCCCGGACTTCGCAAGACTCCTGCGGAGACAGACTAGGAATGCGGACTGGGATTCTAGATTCCGTCCATCTCCCCTCTGTCCCTCCCCCAATGGGCTGTTGCACCGAGGTACTCCCATGAAATTCGACCGCCCCTCCCTCCGACCGCGGCGACCTTTGCAGCTGGCCTGCTCGCGCTGGTGGCCTGCCAGAACGCCACCGATTCCAATTCCAGCAATCCCGGCCCCATGAAGGCCATCGCGACCCTCCCTTTTACCGACACCGTCCGCGTGCCCGACAGCACCGCCTGGAGCACCGCCACGGACTCCGGCCACGGGGGGGTGTCCTGCACCGGAACAACCTGTTACGACACCCTCTCCCTCAAGGACCCCCTGGGCTCCCAGATCGCGACCATCCAGACGTGGACGCTGGGCATCCACCTGGAAACCCTGCACTTCACCCAGTCGGGAAACAACCCCTCCCTGGTCGCCTTGGACACCTTCCACATCGACAGCCTGGGCCTGAAGCTCTGGAGTCCTTCGACAGCCTGCGCGAGATCATGGGCGATTCCCTGGCCAAGGCCGGACCTCTCGCCTCGGACCTGATCGCCTACTATGCATCCTTGCTCATTTCGGGGAATACCATCTTCAAAAATTTCCCCTCCTCCATTCCCGCCGGAATGAACCCCACCATTGTCCAGGACAGCTTGGTTCTCCTCGCCCTCCAAGCTGGCAAGACTCCCGTCCAAATCGCTTCCTTGAACCTGGGCTTGGACACAAGCTCCATCCGGACCATCGCCGCGGTCCTGGTCCAGTCGAATCTGTTGAAAACCATAGACACCTTGGATTGGTTCCACCCGGTGCGGGTGAGCACAGCAGTCTCCATCGCCAGCACTCTCTCGGCCGGGGGTGGAGCCGTGAACGTGAATGGCGCATTTTCCTGGAACGCAGGGGCTTCGGTCACGTTGTCCCGCATCACGGTGCTGACCCCGAACCCCGGAGACTCGTCGACCGTCCAGCTCTCCTACCAGTTCAACGCAGGCAAACCGGACACCCTCTGGTCGCTTTCGGGGAACCTCACCCTCCAGGCCAAGACTTCGGCCTCCGTAGGTTGGGACACTTTGCTGGTCGTTCTTTCCACCGACTCCGCCCATTCGGTCGCCGCGCGGGTGCCGTTCCAGGTGGTGGCCAAGGACTTCACGCCGCCCACGCTTTCGGTCCTCTCCCCCGCCCACGACACCGCGACCGTGCCCAATACCACCTCCTCCTTCGTGGTGCAGGCACTCGCGACGGATTCCGGCAGCGGGGTGGACTCCTTGAAGATCGGAACCAAGACCTTCCGCACCGCGGCGGCGATCGCGGACACCCTGTGGGACACCCTACCGCTGGTGGTGGGGGCCAATGTGGCCACGGTCCAGGCATGGGACCACGCGGGGAACACCTCCAGCGCCACGGTCACCATCACCAGGGCTTTGGCGCCGGTCAACACCAAAGCCCCCACGGTCATCCATGTGAGCCCCCAGCAGGACACGGAGACGGTGCCCTGGAGCACCAAGTCGGCCACGCTTTCCTGGACCATCACTGGCGACACCACCATCACCGCGGTCACCTTGAACGGGCACCCGATCGCGGGAAGCACGGCCAGCGCAAGGCTTTACCAGACCTCCATGCCCCTCATCGTGGGCATGAACCTCTTCCCCTTGGCCGCCGTGGACGCCTACGGCCTCAGCGCGTACGACACGTTGCGCATCACCCGCCAGGGGGATACCAGCCATCCGGTGGTGGCGCGCGGTGCGGGCACCGACGACACCGTCCTGCTCAAAAGCCAGTCCACCTACAGTCCGGTCTGGACGGTGGCCGACAATGCCCTGGACTCCGTGACCATCAACGGGGTCGCGGCCACGGCGGGGAGCGGGAACACCTTTTCCGCACCCGTGCCCCTTTCCGGCGACTCCCTCTGGATCACCTTGGTGGCCAAGGACTCCTCCGGCAACACCACCCGAGATTCCATCAAGGTCCGTCGCTTGGCCTTGGTGAACATCTCCGGCGCGGGCACCTCGTATTCCGCAGGTCGGACCCCCATGGCGACGCTGTCTTCCAACCTCCCCGGGGCGCGTTTCGGCTATTCCTCCGACAAGATCCAATGGACACCCTACCCGATCGGGGGAATCACGATTTCCCACAACGAAATCCTGTACGCGGAGGATACCGTGGGCTCCGCGGTCTCCGGGATCGATTCCGCGACATTCCTCTATTCGCCCACCTTCTCGCAACCCTCCAGTCCTTGCACGGGAAATCTGATCCTCTCCATTACAGCGCCCGGTGGAACAATCGAAGATTCCATGAGCACCGGCACATCCTGGACCGTTTTCCCCGGACCGACCTCCGTCACTTCTTCCGTCACCATTTTCGCTCGGTCTCGGATCGGCGCTTCGGTTTCCGATGTGGTTTCCGCCACTTTCGCGTTTCCACCAGTCCTCTCACCCTCGTCAAAATCCGACACCGAATCCATCGTCGTAAATGTTTCTGGAATCGGAGCGGACAGTCTAAGAATTTCCCGAGACAGCCTCACCTGGAATCAGATCAATTCTGCAGCGATCACCCTGACTTCAAGTGGCAAACTGTACGCCCAACTTTGGATCAGAGGCATCCTTTCCTCCACCTCAGTCGGAACCTACAAGGTCTTCCCCAAAGGGCCCGGAATCCTCCCAATTCCGGGAGGCTACGCCCCCACCCAGTACATCGATCTGACGAGTTCCACGGGAGCGACCATTCAATACACCCAGGACGGGGGTACCACTTGGAAAAACCACAGTACAGGCAACCTTGTCGCCATAACCGCAACCGGTGATCTTCCCGTTCGTTTGGTCAAACCTGGAATGGATACCACGGCCCTTTCCGCTCATTACGTTATTCACAACGAGATCCCCTGGACGTATACCTCGTACGGCTCATTTCGCGATCCTCGCGATGGCCAGACTTATCGGACAACCCAAATTGGCGGTCAGACATGGATGGCAAACAACTTCAACTACAGTGGAACCGGATCATCTCCCATTGGAACTAGCATTTCGGATACGGTGGATTTCACCGGAAAATACGGGCGCCTCTACACTTGGACGGAAGCCCTGGGACTACCGATTGCGGATACGGCTGTCTTGCTGATTTCGAGCGACACAACCGAACAGAGTGATTGGAGCCACAACCCTCGTGAAGGGATATGCCCCGTAGGCTGGCACGTCCCCAGCGGCGCTGACATGTTTGACACCCTGATCAACACAGTGGTTACGCAAGCTGGCAAATCCTGCAACGATCTACTCGCCACTATGGGTCAATCGATTGTATCTGGTAACTATGGCGATGTCGTCACCCTTACGGATTACTTCGGAATGAGGGTCATTGTTAGCCCGTTCTGGTTCAGTTCAGAGAGCGCCAATAACATGGCTGATGCAGTGTCCATAGGCATCGATTGGTGCAGATGGAACCAATACAACAGCAAATCATCGACTGCTTCGATCCGCTGCATCAAGAACTGAACCGACACTCCGGCCATTTTTCAGCTTCGCCGACTGGGATCGCCGCCTGGAGGGCGATCCCTTCTGCGATCAGCCCACCCGAATCATCAGCGGGACAGAACGGGCAACTGGACAACGGACTCCCAGCCCTCGCCTCGCATACGGATGAAATGGACACCCGTGGCGAGAGCACCGAGCCCGAAGATCTGTTCCTGCCCGTGCATCTGCACGGTCCCGAGATCCTGGACGTCCTGACCGCTGATCGAGACCAGGGAGAACTGTACCGACCCAGATCGGACCAGGCTCACGACGAGCTGGTTGCCATGTAGGCTCATGTGGAATCCGATTCTCATTGGATCGAGAATGCCGCTGACCACGGACGTCGTCGCCGAAACCGATTTGTTGCTGTTCATGGTGAGCGTGGTGGAGTCAGTGGTACTGGTCCCCGCGGCGTCACCGGACCAACTGGCGAACTTGTAGCCGGTGGCGGGCTTGACCTTCAATCCCACTTTCGTCCCCGAATCGTAGGGAGATCCTGTCGGCGTGGCGGTGATGATGGCGTTGATCCCGAGCTGGCTGATCGTCAGAGTGTACTTCGGAACGGGGTGGCTGAAGGTGGCGGTCACCGATTCGGTCCCGTTCATCACCACCGAAATCGTGTCCTTCGTTCCCGTTACCCCCCCACTCCAACCCGCGAAGGTGTAGCCGGTCGCCGTCGTGGCCGAGAGTTTCACCACGGTTCCGGAATCGAAGGATGTTCCCGTGGGTGCGTTCGAAACGCTGCCCCCGGTTCCGGAGGTGAGGGTGAGAGTGTATTTGGGTAGGACGCGACATGCAGTCGATCCTGAGATGCCATGGAGGGTTGTGATGGTGGAGGACATCGAAGCGTTTGGAGCGGCCTCGCTCAAACCAACAACGCCATCATTCATGCGGGCTTGCACATTGTTGGACACAAACCAATTCGAGTTCATCGAGGTCGCGGTTCCTCCGGCTCCATACCCATCGTCGGCGATGATCGGTTTCCCCGTGATGCTGTGGAGGTGCGCCCAAGTAAGGGGATTGGCAGATTCAATTTGGGAACCAGGCTGTGAAGTACCCCCCGAAGCGTTCATATAGGTGAAGAGAGACAATGGCATCCCGGTGAACCAGTCGTCTGGAGCCCACGCTGAGATGTCCATCGAAATTACCGCGTTAGGCATCGCAGCTTTGATTGCACTTACAATGTCCGAGAGTAGACTGTAAGCGTTCTGCCGGGATATTGGCTGGCTATTTCCATGGTCTGTGATGGTGTATTGGTAAAAATCAGGCTCAATCGCCCAGATCATCGGAGAACTTGTCCCCCACTTTGTCGCGGCATACTTTGCAAATGCGGAATACTGGCTGATAATTGCAGACCTATAGCTTGCGAAATACTTGCCCCACTCGGTGCAAACGGTCTTGGAGGCACCGCCGTTGCAATCAGATCCTCCTCCAACCTGCATGTTGTATGCGACTTTCATGCCTTCTGCGATGATGTACGTATACCATACTGGGGTCGCATTCAATGATTTGGCCATGGCCAGAAATGTGCCTTCCTGCCTGCTTTCTGGTGCAGGCGTGATGGGTCCATTTCCTACATCCGTATGGCCGGTGAATTTTGAAACAAAATCTGGATTTGAGGGAATGTCCAAATCCGAAAGATTGGTCGTACATCCCATGTAGCCGCAACTTTTTGTCGATGCTTGACCGAGATCTATGCCCACGTTGAACTTGCAGGGATCGAACGCTGCATGGCTTGAGACGGTGGCCAGCAGGAGAGCGGGGAGAATCGAGCGATGTAAAGCAGCCAATGACATTTGGTTCTCTCGGATGGAAGAGGGGGTGGGAGCCATAAAGGCCCCAATTTATCGTCCATCTCGAGATGTCGCGCCCTGTTTGGGTCCGTTGTTCGAGTCGACCCTGCGGATTCCCGCCTCTGGAGAAACCAAGCGGGAACCATCCCGGCGGCCTTTTTCATGCCCCCCCTAGATCGCCACCTCCTGCCCGTCCTGGAAGACGTGCAGGGACTTGGGGGTGATCCACACCGGGTCGCCCGCCGCCAGGCGCAGGTGGCGGTCGCGGGTGAGCTCGGCGTCGGGACCAAATCCTACTTCCGGACGAGATCTTTCTTCTTGGACGGCTTATGGCAGGGACAGCCGTCGCGGCCGTCTTGAGATCGGCAGGCTTGATGCCTGTCGAACTCGTGATGATGTCCCACGAAACGCCGTGTTCCTGGAGCTTGCGGGCCGTGTCGATGGCCTTGGCCTGTTCGCCTCGAGCCTCCAGCCATTCGACGACAGCGGATCGAAGTTGTGTCTTCTTCATGTAAGTGTAAGCCTCGACTTTCTCGAGGGTTAATTTACCGACTTCCGCGGCCAAAGCGAAGATGTTGCCGAATTCGGAGGCCGGCACCATGGTTTTCAGCTCTTCGGCACCCCCAAACACCTTCTCCGCTCGGCTCTGCGGCCCGGAGGAGGGGGCGATGGCTTCGGGCAGCGGCGGGGGCCAAGCGGAGCAAGATCGAGGCTCGCGCCTGCCTTCGACGCCGAACGACGCGGCTTCAGCGGTTGATCGTCGCTTCCAGTTCTCGGAGTCGAGCGATGATGGATCCGAAGTATGGCACAGTTCCGATGAACATCCCGGCCCCGACCATCCGCTTGAAATCTTCCTGCAGGATCTCCACGGATGCGTCGTTGGGGATCAATCGAAATTTGCCTTCCAGGCAGTCGTCGTACCGCGCGTACCCAGCGTTGTAGAAGACCTTCTTGAGCTTCACCACGGCAACGAGCAGGTCGCGCCGTCCCAAGGCGTCGTCCCCGATCGGGAGGTCGGCCAGCGCAGCCAAGTCGTACCAATGGCGAGAGAGCCGGTTGGAGCCGACTCGAACCTCGTCGCGTTGGCATTCGACGTGGATCAACGTCGCCTTCTCCCAGAACGTGCGAGCTGGCGACAGGACGTTCACTCGAGGGGTCGGAAACGCCAAGTCCGGCAACTCGTCGGCGATATCCGGTCGGATGATGTGTTCTTGGTTCGGTTCCGTGGTGTTTCTCCCGCCGAACTCGACCAGCACGCTTTCTCGGATGTACCCGGAAGACTCCGATACCGTGGGGTAGCGAACGCGCAGCTGATCGCCGTCGACGCCGCCGATTTCCACCCGATCAGGTTCGATTCCGCATTCAACCGAGAGGGCCAGTCGAAACCACGGCGCGACGACCTTGCTGACGTGGTCGCGGACGGAAGATTTCAACCTGTCCCTAAAAATCGGCTCTTCCGGGAAAAGTGTGGGTGAATTGAAGGGGTCTATTTGGCTGTCAGCCTGATGTAGCGGGCCTTTGCAGGCAATTGAATGTTGTTCAGATTTGGCACGATGCCAGACAGCCAGATCC
>Ga0181516_10002948_pt1 | contig 11736 bp, 6 predicted proteins | sample PEATcosm2014_Bin_25_FD_121104 | JGI IMG/M metagenome (GOLD analysis project Ga0181516, IMG submission 121104) | Peatland microbial communities from MTU Mesocosm Facility, Houghton, MI, USA - PEATcosm2014_Bin01_10_metaG | ecosystem: Environmental > Terrestrial > Soil > Wetlands > Peat | place...
AGACAGCCTGGATCGAAGTGATGGCTCCCGCATGGGTATTGGCAATGCGTTCTTCGAGGCCCGATAGATCGGTACCCATGGTCGACTGGTAGCCGAGCCTTGAAGGCATCTCGCCCAGAAGGCCGGAGACCTCCATGCCGGCTTGAATAAAGCGAAAGATGTTGTCGATCAATAGGAGAACGTCGCGATGTTCGTCGTCGCGAAAATACTCGGCCATCGTGAGGGCCGCGGCGCCGACACGAAACCGGCTGCCCGGCGGCTCGTTCATCTGGCCGAAAATCATAACCATGTTCGGCAATACCCCGGCGGCCTTCATCTCGCGGTAAAGTTCCTCGCCTTCGCGGCAGCGTTCGCCGATGCCGCAAAAAATGCTGACACCCTGCTGGTGCCCGATCATGTTGTGGATCATTTCGGTGAGCAGCACCGTCTTGCCCACGCCCGCGCCGCCGAATAATCCCGCCTTGCCGCCGCGCTCCAAAGGCACGAGCACGTCAATGACCTTGATGCCTGTTTCGAAAATTTCCGACTTGGTCGAACGTCGCTCCAGCGGCGGCGGCGCGCGATGCACGGAACGCCACTGGACATCCGCCGGGGCCGGCTGCCGGTCAATGGCATTGCCGAACACGTCGAACATCCGCGAAAGAATGGCCTTGCCGACGGGTGCTTTCAGCGGTCCACCTGTGTCCGTGACCACCATGCCGCGCGCGAGTCCCTGCGTGGGCGTCAGCGCAATTCCGCGCACATGCTGCGCATCTCGCTGCGCCAGCACTTCGATGACGATTTCGTTTTGCGCTCCCGCGTGCAGCACCGAATAGATCGGCGGCAATAGCCTGTCGAAGCGCACATCCACGACGCTGCCGCGCACTGAAGCAACCGCACCGAGATTGGCTGTTGTTGTCGCGCTCATTTCTCTTCCATCGCGGCTGTATATTCACCCCGGCGCGCGGCGCGATTGCACCGGGAGCGATGCAGCAGCGCTTGCTGCGCGGCTTTCACATTTGTCTCTTGGCCCCGCCAAATTTCCAACGCTGGCTGCTGAATGGCGCGGGCGAAAGAAAACGCAAGTGCCCAAGGCAGTCGTGATTTGAAACGGACATTCATTGCGTTCAACCGCGCCGAGGCCAGTTCGACTGATTGGCCGCCCGACAAGAAAGCAATGCCCGGGACGGCTGCGGGAACAGTGCGCAAAAGACACTTCACCGTGGCATCTGCGACTTCATCCTCATCCGATGATTCGTCTGGCTGGCGGTCTTTTAATCGCACCTGATACTGCTGCTCGCCAACGCCCACTTCCTTCATTTCCTTGTGCGGCGGACAGGTCAATCCGGGAAGAACCATGTTCGGCTTTAGAATCATGCCTTCCAGCAGCACGCGCTGGCAATTGAGCTGGATGAAAACATTTCGCAGGACTTCCTCCGTTACTTTGAGGCAGCGCTCGAACGAATGATCGCCATCCATGAGCACCTCGGGCTCCACGATAGGGACGAGTCCGGCTTCCTGACACAACGTGGCATAGCGCGCCAGCGCATGCGCATTGGCTTCAAGGCCGCTCCGGCTGGGTAGGTCATCGCCAATGGTGATCACTGCGCGCCACTTGGCAAAACACGCGCCCATTTTGAAATACTCGGCCAAACGGTCGCGCAAGCCATCCAGTCCTTCGGTGATTTTCTCGCCGGGATGAGCCGCCAGGTCTTTGGCACCGGAATCAACTTTGATGCCGGGAATGATGCCCGCATCCGCGAGGACTTTGAGGAATGGGGTCCCGTCCTTCTTCTGTTGGCGGATGGTTTCGTCGAATAGAATCGCGCCACTGATGCTTTCTCCCAGACCAGGCGTGGTCACGATCAGTTCCCGATACGCGCGGCGTGCCTCCACCGTTTGCGGAATGTTGAGCTTGGCGAAGCGTTTATGGCAGGTGGGATTGCTTTCATCCATCGCGAGCAGGCCTTTGTCCTCGGCTACCAGTGCTTTCGCGGTGGCGATTAAATTTTCAGTATTCATAACATTTTTGCAGAGGTTCCCGTGTTTAAGGAGCGATGGGCACCATCGGTTGAGGCTTGGCCTGAATCGGCCAACGCAGATCGCCAGTCATCAAATAAACCGCCATCGCGGCCAGCATCAAAATCACGATGATCCAGAGACGCCAATCGCGATGCGCTCGTCGCCAGTAAGGTCGATGGCTGGGAATGTCTCGATTCATAACTTTGGCACCTGCCACTTCCAGTTGCGGATTTCAGGCAAGTCCTGACCGTTTTTATCGATGTATTGCTTGTGCTCGATCAACTTGTCTTTGAGCTGCTGCTTCAAGTAAATGCCCGTGTCTCCGGTCTGTGGCAGGCGATCAATCGTATCCATGACGAGATGGAAGCGGTCGAGATCGTTCAGCACCGTCATGTCGAACGGCGTGGTGATGGTGCCTTCTTCCTTGTAGCCGCGGACGTGTATGTTGTCATGGTTGGTGCGGCGGTAAGTCAGCCGATGGATCAACCACGGGTAGGCATGGAACGCGAAGATGACCGGTTTATCCGTGGTGAAAAGTTCGTCGAAATCCGTGTCGCTCATTCCGTGCGGGTGCTCGCTCCTAGGTTGCAGCCGCATGAGGTCAACGACATTGACGACGCGGATTTTCAGATCAGGCAAATGCTCGCGCAGGATGGAGACGGCGGCGAGCGTCTCTAGCGTCGGCACATCGCCACAACAAGCCATGACCACGTCGGGAGCAGCACCCTGATCGTTGCTGGCCCATTGCCAGATGCCGATGCCTTCGGTGCAATGCTTGACGGCGGCATCCATCGTCAACCACTGCGGTGACGGATGTTTGCCGGCGATGACGACATTGACGTAATGGCGGCTGCGCAAACAGTGGTCCATGACCGACAATAGGCAGTTCGCATCTGGCGGCAGGTAAACGCGCACCACCTCGGCTTTCTTGTTCACGACGTGATCAATGAAACCGGGGTCTTGATGAGTGAAACCGTTGTGATCCTGTCGCCAGACATGCGAGGCGAGCAGATAATTCAGTGAGGCAATTTTCCGTCGCCACGGCAGATGCGCCGTGACCTTCAACCACTTCGCGTGCTGGTTGAACATCGAGTCAATGATGTGAATGAACGCCTCGTAGCAGTTGAAAAGTCCATGCCGCCCGGTCAGCAGATAGCCTTCGAGCCAGCCTTCGCATTGGTGTTCGCTCAGCATCGAATCCAGCACGCGACCGTCGCGCGCGAGAAATTCGTCGTTCGCAATCGTGGCAGCGTCCCACTGACGCTGGGTCAATTGGAAAAGCGCTTCGAGGCCGTTGGAGAGAGTTTCGTCCGGGCCGAACACGCGAAAGTTCCGCTGCTTGCCATTCAGCTTCGCCACATCACGCAGGAAAGGACCGAGCACATGCACGTCGCCAATGCCGCGTGCTCCGGGCGCGGGAACGTCTTCGGCATAGTCGCGGTAATCCGGCATCTGCAAGTCGCGGAGCAAAATGCCGCCGTTGGCGTGGGGATTCGCGCCCATGCGCCGATCGCCCTTGGGTGCGAGTTCGCCCAACTCCGGCTTCAGGCGGCCCGACTCATCGAAGAGTTCCTGCGGCCGATAACTTTTCAACCAGTCTTCCAAAAGTTTGAGATGTTCGGGATGCGTGGCCGGATCGGACAGCGGCACTTGATGCGCGCGAAAGGTTCCCTCCACTTGTAGACCATCCACCACTTTGGGCCCGGTCCAGCCCTTCGGCGAGTTGAGCACGATCATCGGCCAGCGTGGACGTGTAAGGTCGCCATTCACGCGGGCGTTGCTCTGAATTTTTTTGATTTGTTCCACCGCCAGATCCAGCGTGGTGGCCATCGCCTCGTGCATCAGCGCCGGGTCGTGGCCTTCGACGAAGTAAGGCGTCCAACCATAGCCGCGCAACAATTGTTCCAATTCCTCACGCGTGATCCGGGCAAGCAGCGTCGGGTTGGAAATCTTGAAGCCGTTGAGATGCAGAATCGGCAGCACCGCGCCATCGGTGGCGGGATCAAGGAACTTGTTGGAGTGCCACGCCGTCGCCAGCGGTCCGGTCTCCGCCTCGCCATCGCCGACTACACAGGCGACGATCAAGTCGGGATTGTCGAACACCGCGCCGAACGAATGGCTGAGCGAGTAGCCCAACTCGCCGCCCTCATGAATTGAACCGGGACATTCCGGCGAGGCGTGGCTGGGAATGCCGCCGGGAAATGAAAACTGAAGAAAAAGTTTTTGCAGTCCGGCTTCATCCTGACTGATGTTCGGATAAATCTCGCTGTAGGTTCCCTCCAGGTAAGTATTGCCCACGACGGCCGGACCACCATGTCCCGGGCCAGCAACGTAGATCATGTCGAGGTCATACTTCTTGATGGCCCGGTTGAGGTGCGCGTAAACAAAATTCTGCCCCGGCGTGGTGCCCCAATGGCCCAACAGCATGTGCTTCACATCAGTGAGCATGAGCGGCCGCTTCAACAGCGGATTGGCAAAGAGATAAATCTGGCCGACCGAGAGGTAGTTCGCCGCGCGCCAGTAGGCATCTATGTTGTGAAGTAGTTCGGCGGTGAGAGTGTTTGATTTCATGTTCGAATGGTTTCTGCTTGGGATGAGTTTCCCGTGCCACCTGAGCTGGGGTTTTTACGATTATGGTTGAAAGCCAATCGCGATTATACGTCCACCAATTGGTCATACCAGTGACCTTTGCGATTGTAATGCTGATGCAGTCCGGTTTCATAATCCCGTGACAGCAGTGATTGGTCCGTGTATTCCGGGGAGTGCTTGATGCTTTCACGAGAAAGATCGACAAATACTTTAGAATCGCTCCAGCTCACCCGTTTGATCCATTGCGTGGAAATCAGGACTTTTTTCCCCGCCCACCAGCTGCCTGTATTGACGATGAGATACCGGATCGCCCACGTCTCGTCCTCCATGATAAAATCATCAATGTGACCAAGCTCGCCGTCCGAGGCATGGATCTTGTAATCATTCACTGCGAGCGTGCTGCGCAAATGATGATCCCACTCCTTCTGCTCCCCATTGGAAAGATTCCATTTATCGCGGTCTCGAATGATGAAGGCGTAGCTTCCCCATGGGTTTGGCCCACGCCAATATGTCGGCCAACGGTAGTAGCCATAATATTTCTCTTCAAATTGGCGGGAGACGGGCTTGTCCGTGCCCAGCGAGGGGCTGTCCTCGATCTGTTTTTTGGTCAAATCAATCTCGATATTTTGCGCTTCGCGATTTAAGGCCACCAGCGCATACGGGGCAATCAGCACCTGCCGCCCAGTAAGCCAGTTACCAGTGTCAGCGACGAGATAGCGGATGGTCCAATGCCGGTCATCGAAGTAGAATTCTTTGACCTTCCCAATTTCTCCATCAAGGCTGTTCAGTTTGAACCCCTTTAATGTTTTAAGATTGCTCAACATAATAATTTCTTCGGGTATAATTTTTTGGTGCCGGTGGACAACGACTTTAAAAGATCGATATCGGCATGGTCGCCATGCCTTCATATTGCGGCGGGGATACGAGCTTTGATATGGGGTGAACACCCCATGAAACTGAAATAATTCAAGCCATTTCGCTGATGGTTTTGCGGAAGAGGGTCAGCGCGATGGTGAAAAACGCCGCGCCGATGGCGAGCAGGGCGAGGAACTGTGGCCACACCACGTTGAGGCCGGCACCACGAAACAAAATCGCCTTGCCGAGCGCGACGAAATGAGTGGTCGGCGCGAAGAGCATCAAGTGCTGCACAAATTCCGGCATGCTTTCGCGGGGGGTGAAGCCGCCCGAAAGTAATTGCATCGGCAGCAGGATCAGCACCGTGAGAATGCCAAACTGCGGCATGGAGCGCGCCAGCGTGGCCATGAAAATTCCCATCGAGGTAGTGGCAAAAAGATGCAACGACGCGCCGAGCAAAAAGAGCGCGACCGAGCCTTCGACCGGCACGCGCAAAATCCCCTGCACCACGACGAGTAAGGCAATCGTCGCCGCCACCAGCACGACCAGACCCATGGACCAGATTTTGGCGAGCATGATCTCGAACGGCGTGACGGGCATCACCAGCAGATGCTCGATGGTGCCGTGTTCGCGTTCGCGGATCAGCGCCGCGCCCGTCAGGATGATGGACAACATGGTGACGTTGTTGATGACTTCCATCAGCGCGCCAAACCAAGACTGTTCGAGATTGGGGTTGAAGCGTTCGCGCAGGACCAGTTCCACCGGCGGGGCGGCCGTGCTGCGGTAGCGCGCGACAAACTCGTTGACCTCGTCCGTGATCATTTGCTGCACATAGCTGCTGCCAGTGAACGCCTGCGTCATGCGCGTGGCGTCCACGTTGAACTGGAGGGACGGCGACTTGCCCGCCAGCACGTCGCGTTGAAAATCCGGCGGCACATCGAGCACAAAGGTGTAATCGCCATTGTCCATGCCCGCATCCATGGCGGATAACGGGATCAGGGCTGGCGGATTAAAATGGGGCATGAAGAACGCCGAGGCGATGCGCGCGGAAAGTGGTGAACCGTCCTCGTCCACGATGGCAATCGGTGCCTTGTGCAGCGTATCCGGCATCGCCGTGGCGGCAACGTAGATCGAAACCGTGAAGGTGTAGGCGATCAACACGAGCATGACGGGATCGCGCGCCAGGCTCCACAGTTCCTTCACGCCAAGCCGGTAGATGTTGGTGGCAAACGGCATGATCAGGTTTCCTGTTTTTTCAGCAGCGCGATGGACAGGCCGAGGATGAACACCACGGCCAGCAGCATCGGCCAGAAGGAATTGTGGAGGGCATCGAAGCCCAGGGCCTTGTTGAACACGCCGCGGCTGATGTTCAGAAAGTAGGTGGCCGGCTGGATACGACCGATGAACACGCCCAAGCCTTCCAGCGAAGAAACCGGGTTTAAGAGGCCGGCGAACTGAACTACGGGGATCATGGTGCCGATGATGGTGACGAAAATGGCCGCAATCTGGCTGCGGGTGAAGGTGGAGCAGAACAGGCCAAAGCCAGTTGAAAACATCACGAACAATAGTGCGGCCACGGCGAAGGTCAGAAAACTGCCTTTGATCGGCACGCCAAAAATCGTGACGGCCATCAGCGTGAGCAGTCCGAAGTTGAACATGGCAAGCAGAACGTATGGCAATTGTTTGCCGAGCAAAAATTCACTGCGCGTGACCGGCGTGACGTAAAGGTTGATGATCGAGCCAAGCTCCTTTTCTCGCACAACCGACAGCGCGGTGAGCATCGCGGGAATCATCAGCAGGAGCATTGGGATGACCGCCGGCACCATGGAAGGCAGACTTGCAACATCGGGATTGTAGCGAAAGCGCGTTTCGATCGTGGCCAGACCTGTTCCGACATTTTGGCCAAGACGCCGTTGCGCCATGTCCAGCAGCCAGCCCTGATGCATGCCTTGCACATAGCCTTGCACTGTTTCGGCACGGGCAGGCATGGAGCCATCCACCCAGGCGGCGATTTGCACGGGATCACCGCGCTCCAAGTTGCGTGCAAAGTTCGGTGGAATCTCGATGGCCAGCGCGAGTTTGCCAGCGCGCATCCGCTGATCCAGATCGGCGTAATCGGTGATGGGCGGGCGTTCGACAAAGTAGCGCGAGCCGGACAAGTTGAGCGCATAGTTTCGGCTCAGCCCGGTCTGGTCTCCATCCAGGACCGCGTATGTCAGGTTTTCCACGTCCAGGCTCATGCCATAACCGAAGACGAACATCAGGAGCACCGATCCAAGCAGAGCCATGGTGGCGCGCACCGGGTCGCGTTTGAGTTCCAGGGTTTCGCGCAGACTGTAACTCCAGGCCCGCCGCCAACTGAAAATTTTTCGGCGCAATAGTGAAGCAGGCTCAAGCGATTGAGCGGAGGATTTAATTTCAACCTTGGGTGAATTGGTGTGTTGCGGATCGCTTTCTTTCAGATAGCCGATGAACGCTTCTTCCAGCGACGCAGCACCACGCTGGAGGACGATTTCGGCGGGAACATTGGTGACCAAGACTTTACCCGCATTCATCAGCGAGATGCGATCACACCGTGCGGCTTCATTCATGAAATGGGTAGAGATGAAAATGGTGACCTGATCGTTGCGCGAGAGATCAATCATTAATTGCCACAGGATATCGCGGGCGATGGGATCCACGCCGGAAGTTGGCTCGTCCAAAATCAGCAACTCCGGTTTGTGCACCATCGCCACGGCGAGCGACAGGCGTTGCCGAATGCCGAGCGGCAAATTATCCGGCATCGCATCGAGCACCGCGGCCAGACTGAACCGCTGAACCATCTCGGCGATGCGCGCGGGAATCTCCGCTTCCGGCACCGAGAACAACCGGGCGTGCAGCACGAGGTTTTGCTGCACCGATAATTCCGAATACAACGAGAATCCTTGCGACATGTAGCCGACGCGCCGACGCGTGGCGATGTCGTTGGCATTGACCTCATGGCCAAGCAAGGCGGCACGGCCTTCGCTGGCCGGCAGCAAGCCGGTCAGCATTTTCATCGTGGTGGATTTGCCGCAACCGTTCGACCCGATGAAGCCAAATATTTCCCCGCGCCGGATGCGAAAGCTGACGTGGTCAACCGCGGTAAAATCACCGAAGCGCATGGTGAGATTCGTGGCTTCAATGGCAATCTGGGCATTGGCTTCGGCGGCAAGCGGCGGAATCGTGACCGCACGGTGGCCTCGTCGTTGCTCCTCCGGCAACATGGCAATGAACGCGGCGTCGAGCGATTCGCTTTTGGAACGCGCGAGGAGTTCGGCGGGTGAACCGGTGGCCAGCACCTTGCCGGCATCCATCGCCACCAGCCAGTCGAAGCGTTGCGCCTCGTCCATGTAGGCCGTAGCCACGACGACACTCATGCCGGTGCGTTCGGTGCGAATGTGTTTGATGAGATCCCAAAACTGCACTCGCGCCAATGGATCCACGCCGGTGGTGGGCTCGTCAAGAATCAGTAAATCCGGGTCGTGAATGAGCGCGCAGCACAAACCCAATTTTTGTTTCATGCCGCCGGACAATTTGCCAACCGGCCGTGAAAGAAACGACGTCAACCCAGTGCTGCGGGTCAGTTCGTCAATGCGGCGGCGACGTTCGCTGGCATCATGACCGAACAGGCGGCCAAAGAATTGCAAATTCTCCTCCACCGACAGCGTCGGATAAAGATTTTTGCCGAGACCCTGCGGCATATAGGCGATATGCGGACAAACCTGCTCGCGATGATACGCGCCCGCCATGTCGCCACCGAGAACTTCGACGCGGCCTTGTTGCACCTTGCGGGCACCGGCGAGCAGCGCCAGCAAACTGGATTTGCCCACGCCATCCGGGCCGATCAATCCCACCATTTGCCCTGCCGGGATATCCAGCGTGACAGCAGCGAGTGCAACGGTTTTGCCGTAATGCAGACCGACATCAACCAGACGGGCGACGGACGCAGAACTGCTTTGCGCCGGATTCATTCCGGAACCTTGATCGCCAAGTTCGCCGGCCATTCTGCTTTCTTGTCGAGTTTGAGCCATGCGACGCCGGGTAAGCCCGTCTTGACCAGTTTTAGATTTTTTTGCAGCAGCTCGCGGCCGAATTGCGCCTTGACGCGAAACATCAGCTTCTGTCGTTCGCTCGCGGTCTCCACCGTTTTGGGCGTGAACTGCGCGACCGTGGCGACATAGGACAACTGAGCCGGAATCACATATTGCGGCGCGGCATCCAGGATGACGCGCACCTCGCTGCCCAGCGCCACTTTGCCCACGGCGGTTTCGGGCAGGAAAAAAGTCAGATAAACATCGTTGAGATCAACCAAATTTAAAACCTTGCCGCCGGGCGCGAGAACCTCGCCGGGTTGGGCGACGCGATATTGCACGCGGCCATCGCGCGGCGACTTGAGTTCGCTGTCCGCGATGTCGGCCTCGATACTGGCGATGGTCGCCTTGCTCGCCGTCACGGCGGAGTTGGCTCCGACGACTTGGGCTTGCGCGGCCTTGATCGCCGCCTGGGCGGCGGTCACCTGAGCTTGTGCCGCCGTCACTGCGGCTTCGGTGCCATGCAGACTGGCGCGATCATCGTCGAGTTCCTGCATGGTTGCCACGCCATTGGTGGACAGCGTTTTGGTGCGCGCAAATCGGCGCTGGGCGGCGTCGAGTTCAGCCTGGCGCTGGACGACTGTAGCCTGCGCGGCAACCGTGTCGCTCTGGCGTGCGATTACTTGGGCTTCGGCGCTCGCAACGGCGGTGATGGCCTGTTCTGATTGGGCTCTCGCGGCGTCGCGCTGCGCGTCGAGCACATCCACTTGCATCTGCGCCAGCGTCTGTCCGGCCTGCACAAAATCACCTTCATCCGCCATGATGGTCCGCACGCGTCCGGCGAGCTTGGTGGCTATGTCAATTTCGGTCGCCTCCACTCGCCCGTTGCCGCTGACAAAACCAGCACCCGGCCCGGAAGATTCTAATTTGAGCCATAGCACTACCGCAATGACGACCACGGCGACGGCAATGGCGGTCACGACCCAATTCTTTTTGAAAAAAACTGTCAATTGCGTTGTGAAGGACGAGCTTGCCGGAGCTGCGGGCGGAATCGCTTGCGCGGTTCCGGTCGCAACGGGTGCAGTCGACAGAGCGACGGGCACGATGGTTGGGGGAGTCGGTGTTTCGGGTGGAGTCATGATTTGGGCGGCAATTGATTTCAATGTTCACAAAAATCCACCATCAAAATGGCCATTGGGGTGGCGGTGAACAATGGGGTGAACACCCCACAAAGGTGGGTTATTGAAAATCGCAGAACGGTTCAGCCGGCAAACCTAGCCGCACCAGAACGTAAAACCGAGAGCGCAATCATCAGATCTTCATCCGTGCGAATGATACGAACCCGGACCCGGCTGGCCTCCGCGGAAATCACTGGCGAAGTTTCAGCATTGCGCGACTCATTCAATTCGATGCCGAGGAAATCCAGCCCTTCACAGATGCGTGCGCGGACGGGCGACGCATTTTCACCGATGCCTCCGGCGAAAACGAGCGCGTCTAAACCACCTAGTGCAGCGGCGAAGGAGCCGATCCACTTTTTGGCCTGATAACAAAACAAGGCCACGGCTTCCGCAGCGCGCACGTCCGTTTTTTCAGCATCGAGCAAATCCCGCATGTCCGAGCTGGTCTCCGAAATACCTAGCAAGCCTGACTCGTGATTTACCATTTTGTAAAACTGCGGCGTGGACATTTCTTCGGTGCGGGCAAGATACGGTGCCAAACCAGGATCTAAATCGCCGGAACGTGTGCTCATCACCAATCCCGCCGTTGGCGTGAAGCCCATGCTCGTATCAATGCTTTTGCCGTCGCGCACGGCGGCGAGGCTGGCGCCGTTGCCCAGATGGGCGAGGATCACACGCCCTTTCGTTGCCGCCGGATCGCCGAGTCGGGCGAGTTCTTCCATCAAGTAGGCGTAGGACAAGCCATGGAATCCGTAGCGTTGAATTCCCTTGGCGTCGAAGCGTCGCGGAATCGGCAGCAGCTTGGCCACGCGCGGCATGGTTTGGTGAAACGCGGTGTCGAAGCAGGCCAACTGGGGCAGTTTGGGGTGGCGCTGGCGAAATGCTTCAATCAGTTCAATTTCGCGCGGCAAATGATCCGGGTCGTTCGGGCTGATACGATGCAACTCGTCCAGCAGCGGCTCCGTCACCACCTCGGGCGCAGTGTGCTGCATGCCGTGAACAACACGGTGTCCCACAGCCCGCACCGACTCGAAACCATTCTGACCTTGAAGCCAATCCAG
>Ga0181516_10002949_pt1 | contig 11727 bp, 7 predicted proteins | sample PEATcosm2014_Bin_25_FD_121104 | JGI IMG/M metagenome (GOLD analysis project Ga0181516, IMG submission 121104) | Peatland microbial communities from MTU Mesocosm Facility, Houghton, MI, USA - PEATcosm2014_Bin01_10_metaG | ecosystem: Environmental > Terrestrial > Soil > Wetlands > Peat | place...
ATCAAGGAGAAGTACGTCATCCAGAAGAGCGGCGTGCCGCTGAAACAGCTCCACAACTATGACTACAGCGGCCCCTATGCCGGGTTCCAGGGCGCCATCAACTTCTACCAGGAGATCGACCGGATGGTGAACGCCACGCCATTCAGGCTGACCAAAGCCCCCTGGCAGGAGAGCCCCGAACTGAACGCCGCCTATGCCTGGGTCGGATAGGCCCCACCACCGGAGAGAACATGCTGCTCAGACACACGCCCGCCGAAACCGTGGTGGCCAGGGAAGCCCTCACCATCAACCCGGCCAAGACCTGCCAGCCCATCGGCGCCATGTATGCCGCCCTGGGCGTCCACAACTGCATGCCCCACAGCCACGGCTCCCAGGGCTGCTGCTCCTACCACCGGAGCATGCTCACCCGGCACTACAAGGAACCGGTCATGGCCGCCACCTCCTGCTTCACCGAGGGCGCCTCGGTGTTCGGCGGCCAGGCCAACCTGCTGGAGGCCCTGGACAACATCTTCACCGTCTACAACCCCGATGTGGTGGCGGTGCACACCACCTGCCTGTCCGAGACCATCGGCGACGACCTCAAGCAGATGACCGCCAAGGCCATCGACTCGGGCAAGGTGCCCGAGGGCAAGACCGTCCTGCTGGCCAACACCCCCAGCTACGCCGGCAGCCACGTCACCGGCTTCTCCACCATGGTCAAGGGCATGGTCACCGGGCTCGCGGCCAGCACCACCGAAGCCAAGCTGGACGTGATCAACATCATCCCCGGCTACGTGGAACCCTCCGACATGGAGGAGGTCAAGCACCTGGCCGCGGTGCTCGGCGTCAGGACGATCGTGTTCCCGGACACCTCCGGGGTCCTGAACGGGCCCATGACCGGGAAGTTCCACCTGTTTCCCGCGGGCGGCGTCACCGTGGCCGAGCTGAGGGCCGCCGGCGACAGCCGGGCCACCCTGGCCCTGGGCCCCCTGGCCTCCACGGCCGCGGCCAAGGCCCTGGAGGTCAAGTGCCAGGTGCCCTGCGAGATCCTGGAACTGCCCATCGGCCTCTCCGCCACGGACCGGTTCATCGACGCCCTGCGCCTGCTGGGCGGGGTCGGCGTGCCCGGCAGCATCGAGCGGGAACGCGGCCAGCTGCTGGACGTCATGACCGACATGCACCAGTACACCTACGGCCGCAAGGTCGCCCTGGCCGGGGACCCCGACCACCTGGTCGCCCTGGTGGACTTCCTGGTGACCATGGACATGCAGCCCATCCACATCGTCTCCGGCACTCCGGGCAAGAACACCCTGGAGCGCATGCAGCCGTCCCTGGACAGGCTGGGCCGCCCGGTGAACGTGAAGATCCCCGGCGACCTCTACCAGCTGCACCAGTGGATCAAGCAGGAGCCGGTGGACCTGATCATCGGCGGCACCCACTGCAAGTACTTCGCCCGGGACGAGGACATCCCCCTGCTCCGGTTCGGCTTCCCCATCGTCGACCGGGTCGGCCACCAGTACTTCCCCAACGTGGGCTACAAGGGCGGACTGCGGCTGCTGGAGAAGATCCTCGGCCTGCTCATGGACCGCCAGGACCGGGATGCCCCGGAGGAGCGGTTCGAGCTGGTGATGTAGGGCCGGATGACCTGGATGCGCATGAGGGGGCCGCAGATGCTTGACAACGCCATCGACAACCTGCTGGACGACCGGAAGGGCCAGGTGCTGGAGACGGCGCCCGGCGCCCCGGTGGCGCTGCGCTGCGAGACCCGCAGCGCCGCGGGCTCGGTCAGCCAGCGGGCCTGCGTGTTCTGCGGCAGCCGCGTGGTGCTCTACCCCATCGCCGACGCCCTGCACCTGGTGCACGGCCCCGCCGGCTGCGCCGCCTACACCTGGGACATCCGCGGCGCCCTGTCCTCGGGTCCGGCCCTGCACCGGCACAGCTTCACCACCGACCTGCGGGAGACCGACGTCATCTACGGCGGCGCCGCCAAGCTGGAACAGGCCCTGCGCGCGCTCATCGCCAGCCACGACCCCAAGGCGGCCTTCGTGTACAGCACCTGCATCGTCGGCCTGATCGGCGACGACGTGGACGCGGTGTGCCGGCGGGTGGCGGCGGACTGCGGCATCCCGGTGATCCCGGTGGACTCCGAGGGCTTCAAGGGCACCAAGAAGGACGGCTACAAGGCCGCCTGCGACGCGCTGGGCAAGCTCATCGGCACCTCGGGCGACCCCGGGGTCCCGCCCGCCCCCGCGCGCAGCGTGGCCGGCATCAACATCCTGGGCGAGTTCAACCTGGCGGGCGAGGCCTGGCTGATCCGCGACACCTACGCCCGCATGGGGGTGCCGGTGGTGGCCACCCTCACCGGGGACGCGCGGGTGGACACGGTGCGCCGCGCGCACACCGCCCGGTTCAACGTGGTGCAGTGCTCCGGCTCCATGCTGGGCCTGGCCGCCATGATGGAGGAGAAGTACGGCCAGCCCTACCGCCGGGTCTCCTATTTCGGCCTGGAGGACATGGCCCAGGCGCTCTACGACGTGGCCGACCTGTTCGCCGGCGCGGATCCGGGCATGCCCGCCCGGGCTGCGGCCCTGGTGGGCGCGGAGATGGCCCGGGTGCTGCCCCTGCTGGAGCCGTTCCGCCGGGACCTGCAGGGCGCCCGGGCCGCCATCTACGTGGGCGGCGCCTTCAAGGCCCACTCGCTGATCAAGGCCCTGCGCCACCTGGGCATGGGCACCGTGCTGGTGGGCTCCCAGACCGGCAACAAGGAGGACTACCAGCGGCTGCAGCAGCTGTGCGACCCCGGGACGATCATCCTGGACGACGCGAACCCGGCGGAACTGAGCCGGTTCGTGCTGGAGAAGCGGGCGGACCTGCTCATCGGCGGGGTCAAGGAGCGGCCCATCGCCTACAAGCTGGGCCTGGCCTTCTGCGACCACAACCACGAGCGCAAGATCCCCCTGGCCGGCTTCGAGGGCATGGTCAACTTCGCCCGGGAGGTGCACGGCTCCGTCACCAGCCCGGTGTGGAAATTCTCCGCCCGGAGGCACGCATGACCGGACCCGAAGCCGTCGCCCCGGACTACGCCGTCAACCCGTGCAAGGTATGCGCCCCCCTGGGCGCCAGCCTGGCCTTCAAGGGGGTGGCGGGCGCGGTGCCGCTGCTGCACGGCGCCCAGGGCTGCGCCACCTACATCCGGCGCTACCTCATCAGTCATTTCCGGGAGCCGGTGGACATCGCGTCCAGCAGCTTCGACGAGATGGCGGCGGTGTTCGGCGGGCGCGCCAGCCTCACCCGGGCCCTGGACAACGTGGCCGCCTCCTACGCCCCCGAGCTCATCGGCGTGGCCACCACCTGCCTGTCCGAGACCATCGGCGACGACGTGAAGGACATCCTGCGCGGCTACCAGCCGGCCGCCGGCGACACCAGCGCGCGGGTGCAGGTGAGCACGCCCAGCTACCGCGGCACCCACCTGGACGGCTACTACGCCACCGTGCTGGCCCTGGTGCAGGCCCTGGCCGAAGGGGGCCCCGCCCTGGACCTGGTCAACCTGTTCCCGGGCATCGTCTGCCCCGAGGACCTGCGCTGGCTGCTGCGCGCCGCCCGGGCCTTCGGCCTGGAGCCCTGCCTGCTGCCGGACTACTCCGACACCCTGGACGGCGGCCAGTGGGCGGAATACGTGCGCCTGCCGCCCGGCGGAACGCCCCTGGCCCGGATCCGGGAATCCGGCCGGGCCCGGGGCTCGGTGGAACTGGGCTGGAGCCAGGCCGGCCGGGAGACCGCGGGCCGCTACCTGAACCGGGAGTTCGGCCTCCACTGCGAGTCCATGGGCCTGCCCATGGGCATCGAGGCCACCGACCGGTTCCTGGCCGTGCTGGCCCGCATCTCCGGGCGGCCCGTCCCGGCGGAACTGGAAGCCGAGCGGGCCCGGCTGCTGGACGCCTATGTGGACGCCCACAAGATCCTGGCCGGACAGCGGGCGGTGGTGTTCGGGGACGAGGACACCGCCATCGCCCTGGCCCTGTTCCTGGCCGAGATCGGAGTGGCGCCGGTGCTGGTGGCCAGCGGCGGCACCGGCGCCCTGGCGGCCTCGGCCGTGAGCGCCTACCCCCAGCTCAAGGGCTTCGACGCGGCCTTCCTGCCCGACACCGACTTCGCCCGGCTGGGCGAGGCGGCGAAGCAGGCGGAGCCCACCCTGCTGGTGGGCCACAGCAAGGGCGCCAAGCTGGCCCGGGAGCTGGACCTGCCTCTGGTGCGCCTGGGCTTCCCGGTGCACGACCGGTTCGGCGCCGGCCGGATGAGCAGCCTGGGCTACGCGGGCAGCCACCGGCTGTTCGACGACGTGGTGAACAGCATCCTCGCCCACCGCCAGGCCAAGTCCAGCGTCGGCTATTTCTACTTCTGAACCCGCACCGAGGAGTCGATCATGGACAACAGCCTCTGGAAGGACCACCCCTGCTTCTCGGCCGCGGCGCGCCACACCTCGGCCCGGGTGCATCTCCCCGTGGCGCCCCGGTGCAACGTCCAGTGCCGGTTCTGCGACCGCAAGTTCGACTGCACCAACGAGAGCCGGCCCGGGGTCACCAGCCGGGTGCTCACCCCCGAAGCGGCGCTGGACTACCTGGCGCGCATCCGCGCCCGGCTGCCGCAGCTGGCGGTGGTGGGCATCGCCGGTCCGGGCGATCCCTTCGCCAACGCCGGCGAATCCATGGAGACGCTGCGGCTGGTGCGGGCGGCGCATCCGGACCTGCGCCTGTGCGTGGCCACCAACGGCCTGGAACTGTCCGGGCATGTGGACGAGCTGGCCGACCTCCAGGTGAGCCATGTCACGGTCACCGTGAACGCCGTGGACCCGGCCGTGGGCAGCCGGGTCTACGCCTGGGTCCGGGACGGCCGGCGCTCCCTGGACAGCGAGGACGGCGCGGCCCTGCTGCTGGACCGGCAGCTGGACGGCATCGCCCGCCTGAAGGCCAGGGGCATCACCGTCAAGATCAACACCCTGATCCTGCCCGGGATCAACGATGCCCACATCCCCGCGGTGGCCGAACGGATGCGGGCCATGGGGGTGGACATCATGAACTGCATGCCGCTCCAGCTCAATGACCAGGCCAGCGCCCGGGGCTGGCGCGCGCCCACCGAGGCGGAGATCGAGCAGGCCAAGGCGCGGGCCGGGGCGCTGCTGCCCCAGATGAACCACTGCACCCGCTGCCGGGCCGACGCCGCGGGCTTCCTGGGCGAGGACCAGGGAACCGCACTGCTGGCCCAGTGGGCCGAGGGCGAGGCGGACCCGGCACCGGCGGCCTGCTGCTCCTCCCAGCCCATGGCTGGATGCCAGGCGGCCGCGTCCGCGCCGGGGGAGAGGCTGCCGGACCCCGCCCGCCGCAACATCGCCGTGGCCACCCGGGACGGCTTCCTGGTGAGCGCCCACCTGGGCGAAGCCCCCACCCTGCGCGTCTACGGGCCGGGCCCGGCCGGCCCGGAACTGCTGGAGGAGCGGGCCACGCCCCCGGCCGGCGGCGGCGCGGCGCGCTGGGCCGCCCTGGCGGCATCCCTGGGGGACTGCTCGGCCCTGGTGGTGAACGGCGTGGGCGGTGGCCCCCGCGCCGTCCTGGAAGCCGGCGGCCTGCGGGTCCACGTCCTGGAGGGGCTCATCGCCGAAGCCCTGGAGGCCCTGTTCGCCGGGCGGGCCCCCGGACACCTGGAAAAGCGCCGCCCGTTCAAGTGCGGCGAATCCTGCGCCGGCGCCGGCACCGGCTGCGGCGCCTGACCCCCTTCCCGAAAGGAAAACCCATGGACAACACCCAAACCCACATCCTGGTCTGCTGCTCCTTCCGCACCAACGGAACCCCCCAGGGCATCTGCAACAAGAAGGGCTCCGGCGGCCTCCTGGGCTACCTGGAGAGCCAGCTCTGCGACCGCGGCCTGGACGAGGTGCAGGTCTCCTCCACCGGCTGCCTGAAGGTCTGCGACCGCGGACCCGCCGTGGTGGTCTATCCCGCGGGCGTCTGGTACGGCGGCGTGGCCACCGAGGCGGACGTGGACGCCATCCTCGACGCCATGGAGCGGGGCGAAGTCGCCGAAGCCTACCGCCTGCGCTGATCCAGCCCGCCAATGCGATCGCCGCCGTTGAACAGGGAGACCCCCATGGAATCATGCTCGCCCGCCCCCATCGATCCCGGCGCCATCTATGCCCGCATCGCGAAACGGAGCGCCGGTTCGGTCCTGCTGCATTTCGCCGTGGTCAAGCCGATGTCGGCCGAGGGCGGGACCACCGACTGCATCACCTACGCCTCCAGCGGGGACAGCCTGGCCGAGCTGCGCGACATCGCCCGGGCCATGGCCGCCGAGTTCGCCCTGGAGGACGTGGTCCTGGTCCGGCGGACCGGCCGGCTCGGCCTGGGCGACATAATCTCCCTGGTGGCCGCCAGCGCCCCCTGCAGCGAGGACGCCTTCGCGGCCTGCAGGCAGGGCCTGGCCCGGCTGAAGCGCATGAAGACCATCGTCAAGGATGAAGTCTTCGCGAGGTGAGGAGGCGCCATGATCCTGGACAGCACCCTGCGCGAAGGCCTGCAGCGCCACGGTGTGGTGCTCGGGCTGGAAGCCCGCTGGCGGCTGCTGGCCGGGCTGGCCCGGGCCGGCGTCCCCGAAGCCGAGATCGGCGCCTGCGGCCGGGACCCGTCCCTGGAGCTCCTGGCCGGATGGGCCCGGGCGGCGGCCCTGGGCATCCGGATCTCGGTGTGGTGCCCCCTGCGCATCGCCTCCCTGGACCATGCCGCCCGCATCCGCCCGGACGTGGTCAACCTCTCGATCCCCACCTCCGAGGCCCACCTGCGGGAGCGCCTGCGCCTGGACCATAAGGGCCTGGAGCGGATGCTTGCGGACTTCGTGGCGCTCGCGCGGCGGAAGGGGCTGGACCATCTCGCCCTGGGCTTCGAGGACGCCTCCCGCACCGAGCCCGCCACCCTGCTCCGGCTGGCCCGCCTGGCCGAGGAGCTGGGCATCCGCCGCCTGCGCCTGGCCGACACGGTGGGCATCCTCGATCCCGCGGCCACCGCCGCGCTGGTGCGCAGGTTGCGGAATTCCTGCCGCCTGGCGATCGGCTTCCACGGCCACAACGACTTCGGCATGGCCACCGCCAACGCCCTGGCGGCGCTGGACGCGGGCGCCAGCTGCGTGGACGCCACCCTGCTGGGCGCCGGGGAGCGCTCCGGCATCGCCGCCACCGAGGAACTGGGCGCCTTCCTGCATTTCCGCCGGGGCCGGGGCTTCGACCCGGCCCTGCTGGCCGATCTCGCCCGGCATTTCCTCCGGGCCGGGTCCCTGCGCGTCGCCCCCTGGAAACCCATCGTCGGCGAGGCCCTGTTCCACGCCGAAAGCGGCATGCACGTTCACGGCCTGCTGATCGATCCGACCCTCTACGAGCCCTTCGATCCCGCCCGGGTCGGCGCGGCGCGCAAGCTCAGCCTGGGCCGGCAGTCGGGGCGGGGGGCCGTGCGCCGGTACTTTTCAGCCCAGGGCGTTCCCCTTGAACCGGGCGAAGAGGAAGCAGAGCTGTCCAGGGTCCGGGCCGAGGCCGAGCGGCTGGGGCGCCCGCTGGAACCCGGAGAGATCCCGGACCTCGAACGCCCGGCCTGAAACTCCAGGTACCGATCAAGTTGACGAGCCTTGGAGCACCCAGCGTGATGTTGCATCCTGGGGCACAAGCCGCCATGGGGTGGCTGCGACTACCCTGGATTCCAAGGCTCGCCGGAAAGCGTCCTGGGCACTTATCAGACCGCTCCGTATCTCAAGGTTGCGGATTTTGACGGTGTGCCCTTGCACCAGCCAGGGAGCCGTCCTGGGCCCTCGATCCAGCCGATGGTAGCCGCACGCCGGTCCCAGTGCGCCAGCGACGCAGCAGATGGCCAGCATCCATTGGGTCATCACCAATTTCAACATCCGGGGGCTACTGAATGACGCGGTCGGGAACCTTGAAGCTCACCGTGGATCCGGGAAGTCATCAATCCCAGTGGCCATTCCCACTGGAAAGTTCCAATCACGCCTGCTCCACGCCTCCCTGCGGCAACGCGCCGGGAAGGCGAGCGCCAGCGAGCCTTTACCGGCAGCGCATCATTGGCGGGACCCGTATCCCTACCCCTCCTGCAGCAGCGCCAGCAGGGTCTTGGCATCGAGGCTGGCGGCCATGGCGCTCTCGCTGAGGATGTCCTCGGCCAGCTGGCGCTTGTGCTTGTGCAGGCCAAGGATCTTCTGCTCCACGGTGCCCTTGAGCACCAGCCGGTAGACCGTGACCGGGCGGGTCTGGCCGATGCGGTGGGCGCGGTCGCTGGCCTGGTCCTCCACGGCGGGGTTCCACCAGGGGTCCATGTGGATGATGTAGTCGGCGGCGGTGAGGTTGAGCCCGGTGCCGCCGGCCTTGAGGCTGATCAGGAACAGGTCGCCCTGGCCGGCCTGGAACGCCTTCACCGCCGCGGTGCGCTTGCGCACCGGGGTGGCGCCGTCCAGGTACTGGTAGCTGATGCCCCGCTGGTCCAGGGCCGCGCGCAGCAGGCCCAGGTGGTCCACGAACTGGCTGAACACCAGCGCCCGGTGGTCGCTCTCGCGCAGCTCGTCCACCAGGTCCAGGAAGGCCTCCAGCTTGGTGGAGGGGATGCCCAGCTCCGGCTGGACCAGGGCCGGGTTGCAGCAGGCCCGGCGCAGGCGCATGAGCGCCGCCAGCACCTGCAGGGTCTGGCCCGGGCCGGCGTCCAGGGCGTCCAGGCTCTGGCGGCGCAGGGCCTCCAGGAAGGCCGCCTCGGCCTCGCTGGGCTCCAGCTCCAGCACGATCTCGGTGCGGGGCGGAAGCTCGCGCAGCACCTGGCCCTTGGTCCGGCGCAGCAGGAACGGCGAGACCATGCGCCGCAGCCGGCCCAGGGCCACGGTGTCCTGGTCCCGCTCGATGGGCTCCTGGAAGCGCTTGCGGAACTGCTCCATGGAGCCCAGCAGGCCGGGGTTGAGGAAGCGGAACAGGTTCCACAGCTCGGCCAGGTGGTTCTCCACCGGGGTGCCCGACAGCACCAGCCGGAACCCGGCCTGGAGGTCCATCACCGCCTGGCTGCGCTTGGTGAGGGCGTTCTTGATGTTCTGGCCCTCGTCCAGCACCACGGTGCCCCAGGGGACCTGCTGCAGCCGCTCGGCCTCCATGGGCAGCAGGCCGTAGGAGCAGAGGAACACGTCGAAGGGGCCGGCGGCCTGAAGCGCGGCGCCCCGGTCGCCTTCGCCGAAGCGCTGCACCTTCAGCCGGGGCGCGAACAGTTCCGCCTCGGACTCCCAGTTGGAGCAGACGCTGGTGGGGGCCAGGACCAGGGACGGCCCGTCCCCGGCCCGGGCCAGGAGCAGGGCGAGGGTCTGCACGGTCTTGCCCAGCCCCATGTCGTCGGCGAGGCAGGCGCCCAGGCCCGCGCCGGCCAGGCGGCGCATCCACTGGTAGCCTTCCAGCTGGTACGGGCGCAGCTGGGCCTGGAAGCCCGGGGGCAGCTCGCCGGCTTCCTGGTCCATGGACCCGTGGAGCCGGCCGAGCATGGCCTTCCAGGCCGCGTCCCCGTGGAACGCGCCGAACTCCTCGCCCAGCCCCTCCAGCACCAGGGCGCTGAGGTTGTGCAGGCGCAGGCCCTTGCCGTCCGCTTCGCCCAGGGCCCGCAGGTCGTCCAGGCGCCGGCGGAAGGTCTCGGCCAGGGCGTAGACCCGCCCGTCGCCAAGCTTCACGAACCGGCTGCCGGACTGTTCCGAGGCGGCCAGGACCTCCTGCAGGCTGGCCACCTGGCCCTGGTCGAGCTTGAGCTCGCCCTCGGCGTCGAACCAGCTGCCGTTGCGCTTGACGGTGAGGCTCATGGCGTCCATGCCCAGGGTCCGGGGCGGGCTCAGCCGGCCGCCTTCGGGCCACTGCACCGTGGCCAGGCCCTTGGCCGCCTCCAGTTCCAGCAGCAGGTTCATGCAGCGCTCGGGGTCGTCGATCATCCACTCGCTGCGCCCCTCGTCCAGGGGCAGGGTGGGGAGCCGGGCCAGCAGCGCTTCGGAGGCCGCGGTCTCGGCCTTGAGGTCCCGGGCCACCAGGCGCATCTCGCCCTGGTGCTCGAGCATGAGGCTGGCGCCGCCTTCGCCGGGCACGTGGTAGCCGCAGCCGGCCAGGGGCTCCACCCGCAGCTGGGCCTTGAGGCCCTGGTGGAAGGGCATGAGCAGCAGGTGGATGCCCGGGTCGCCGTCGACCCGGCCCAGGCCGGCGCGGCGGGCCGCCTCGTCCTTCACCGCCACGTCCGAGTGCACGGTGACCATCGGGGCCACGGCGCGCAGGGCCTTGAGCACTTGGGCCTCGGCGCCCAGGGGCACGCTCAGGCCGTCGCCGAGGATCTCCGCCAGCTTGCGGTGGGCCGCGGTGACGGTGACGATGCGCACCCGGAACAGGCCTTCGGCCTGGACCATGACGTCGGTCTCCTGGAGCGGCGGGTTCAGCTTCAGCTCCAGCACCTTGCCCTGGCGGGTCACGTGCAGCTCGGGCTGGCCGGCGATCACTTCCATGCGCTGGGCCTGGTCCACCTCGCCTTCGCTCCAGAACACCAGGGGGTGGCCCACCAGGGCCTGGAGCGCGGCCTCGAAATTGAGCTCGTGCCCCCGCCAGTTCTCGCGGATGCAGGCGATGACGGCCTGGTCCTGGGGCAGCAGGAAGCTCCAGGCGCGGCCCTCCTCCTTGAGCCGCTTCAGGGAGACCGCCTTGCCGCGGGTCCACTGGCCCTTGGCGTCCCGGCGCTGCTCGCGCGGCTCGATGACATAGGGGGCCCGGGCTTCGGGGTCGCGCCAGACCCACCAGGCCAGGCGGCCCGGGCGCTGGCTGGGCGCCGCCGGCCGGGCCAGGCCGTGGAGTTCCTCCAGGGCCTTCTCCCAGCTCTCGCTGTGGGGCGCCAGGTCCAGGAACGGGGCGGGGGCGGCGGCCATGGCGCCCTTGGCCCGGCGGCGGAGTTCCGCCAGGTCGCGCCGGAACAGCCCCAGGGGCACCGCGGCCAGCTCGGCCTCGGCCAGGTCCAGGGCCTCGGGGTCCAGGCGCTCCTCGCAGAGATAGGCGCAGAGCAGTTCCACGAACCGGACGAGGCCGGCCGGGCGGGGCCGATCGGAGCCCGGCTGGTCGATCCGGAGCGGGGGCTGCTCCGCCCGCAGGGCCGCGGCGTCCGCCCGCAGGGCGCCGGCGGCGCCCGGGGGCAGGCCCAGGCGGTGCAGCAGCAGGCGCCGGAGCGGGTCGTGCATGGCCCACAGGGGGTCGGTGGGCTGGCGCCGCTCCAGCAGGTCCAGGCGCTCGCCGGCGGCCTGGAGACCCTGCTCGCCGTCCAGGCCGATGAAGGCCAGGATGCAGAACAGGTCCATGAGCCCCGGGAGGTGCACCGACCGGCGCCGGGGACCCCGGTTCAGGTCGGCCAGCACCGCTTCGAAGCCGGCCGCAGCCTCGGCCCGGCGGCCCAGGGCGAACTCCAGGGCCGACTTCAGCAGGGCGATGGGGGTGAGGGCGCCCTGGGCCGGGCTGAGCCGTTCCATGAGGGCCCCGGCCTCCGCCAGCCGGCCTTCCAGGATCAGGTACTCCAGCATGGGCCCCAGGGGGCTCGGCTTGGTGCGGCTGCGCGCCTCCAGCCAGGCGCGGAAGGGCTCGTCCGGCTGGCCGTGCACCACCTGGTCGTAGAGCAGGGCCCAGGCGGCGTGGCTCTGGGCGGCGGGCGGCAGGGCTTCGAACCA
>Ga0181516_10002951_pt1 | contig 11722 bp, 10 predicted proteins | sample PEATcosm2014_Bin_25_FD_121104 | JGI IMG/M metagenome (GOLD analysis project Ga0181516, IMG submission 121104) | Peatland microbial communities from MTU Mesocosm Facility, Houghton, MI, USA - PEATcosm2014_Bin01_10_metaG | ecosystem: Environmental > Terrestrial > Soil > Wetlands > Peat | place...
AGGTTTTTTAAACCTGTCATCGACGACATCAGCCGGAGAAACGGTTTCTAATAAATTTGTTAACTGTTCGTGAGCCATATCAACGATTTCCGTTATTCTTTTCCAATGGCCGCGACGGCCAACCGGTCCACGCGTTCGTTTTCTTCATGGCCGTTATGGCCGCGCACCCAAATGAAATCGACTTTATGTTTGGCGCGGGCTTCGTCCAAACGTTGCCATAAGTCGGCATTCTTAACCGGCTTCTTATCCGCCGTTTTCCAGCCGCGCTTAACCCAGCCCAGCAGCCATTCGGTAATGCCTTTTTGCACATACTGGCTGTCGGTGTAAAGTTTGACTTGCGAGGGGCGTGTTAATGCCTCCAGACCCCTGATCGCGGCCACAAGTTCCATGCGGTTATTAGTCGTGGGGTTCTCGCCGCCCGACAATTCCTTCTCAACTGACCCAACGCGCAGCAAAGCGCCCCATCCGCCGGGGCCCGGGTTGCCGCTGCATGCGCCGTCGGTGAATATTTCAACGATGGGGGTGGATTCGCTCATCTGACCGTTCCTTAAAAACACAGCTTGTCTTATACAATCCGCGCATCTTACAATGAAAGAGTAAATCCCGTAAAGTTTACAGGCACTTATGAAAATTCTCTTTATCACAGCCAATCGCGTGGGCGACGCAGTCTTAACAACGGGCTTGCTGGCTTGGCTGGAACGGCAATATCCCGACGCAAGTTTTACCATCGCCTGTGGCCCCTATGGCGCGGATTTATTTCGCGCGACGCCGCGGCTGGAACGCCTGATCGTGATGAAAAAGAAGAAATGGAATGGCCATTGGTTTGATTTGTGGAAACAATGCATCGATACTAAATGGGATTTGATCGTCGATTTGCGCAACAGCATTGTCTCGCGTTTGCTGCGCGCCGGAAAACGCGCCTTTCACAAAGGCAGCAGTGGCAAGCATAAGGTTGTGGATAACGCTGCCGTTTTGGGCCTGAGCCCGCCACCGAACCCGACTATTTGGATCACGACGGAAGCGCTGCGCGAAGCGGAAAAACTTTTGCTTACAGGTAGCACCGTCATCGCGCTGGGTCCCGCGGCCAATTGGGCATTGAAGCAATGGCCTGTTGAACATTTCATCGGCCTTGTCAAAATCCTGACGGCCCCTGACGGCCCCCTGCCCGATGCCGCCGTCATGATCCTTGCCGACAAACATGAGCGCGATCAGATTGCGCCATTGTTGCAATCCATCCCCGATGCGCGGCGCATTGAAATCATCGGCAAAGATTTGCAAACTGCTGCGGCTTGCCTGAAACGCGCACGTTTATATATCGGCAATGATTCCGGCTTGATGCATTTAGCGGCGGCTTTGGGCACGCCCACGCTCGGCCTGTTTGGCCCCGGCTTTCCCCATGTTTACGGCCCCTGGGGTAAGAATTGCGCCTACGTCACCACGCCTGAAACGCGCGAGGAATTGCTGGCTTTTCGCCCGCAACCCGCGACATTGATGCAAAGCTTAAGCGTGGAAAAGGTGGTCGAAAAGGTGAAAGAAATGCTAAAAAGAACAGTTTAGAACGAGATTATTCATCGCCGATCAAAAAGCTTCTCCAAATCGGTTTTCTTCAGTTCCACATAAGTCGGGCGGCCGTGATTGCATTGGCCGCTGTTGGGCGTGGATTCCATCTCGCGCAGCAAGGCGTTCATTTCGCTGATCGTAAGGCTTCGTCCCGCGCGCACGGAACCGTGGCAGGCCATGGTTGCGCATATTTCCTCGAGCCTGTCGCGCAAAGCGCGGCTATCGTCGAATTCGGCCAGTTCATCCGCCATATCGCGCAAGAGTGCGCCGACATCGGTATTGCCGAGCAACGCCGGAACCTCGCGCACAAGCACAGCGCCGCCAAAATTCTCGATCACGAGTCCCAATTCCGCCAATTGATCGGCGCGGGATAAAATACGCTGCGCCGAGGGTTCATCCATTTCGATCACCTCGGGCACGAGTAGCATTTGCCTACTTACGCCGCGTTCATGTAAAGCCAGTTTCATTTTCTCATAAACAATGCGTTCATGCGCGGCATGTTGATCAACGATGATGACGCCGTCCGGCGTTTGCGCGACGATAAAAGTCCCATGAACTTGCGCCACCGCTGCGCCCAATCGCCCTATTGATGAAACGCCTGCAGCCAGAGCGGCTTCAGCGTTGCGCGCTTGCGGCGGGGTCGCACCAAACATTGGCCGATAGCTCTGCGGCGCAAAACTTTGCGGTGACGCAGAGGCTACATCAGAAAATTGCGTACCGCCTTGCGGCTGCAACATCTGCAATGCCTGCGGTGCCAGCGTGCTGGTTGTAAATTGCGCCACGCCCTGCATGGCGTGGCGAATGCCGGTGATCATCAAACCACGCACGCGCGCCGCATCGCGAAAACGCACTTCTGTTTTGGCAGGATGCACATTGACATCAATTTCCTGCGGCGGGACGTCGAGAAACAAAACCGCCAGCGGATGCCGTCCCGACGGCAACAAATCGCCGTAAGCCGCCCGCAAGGCCGATAATAAAGCTTTATCGCGCACGGGTCTGCCATTGACGAAGAGATGCTGTCCCCGCGAGGTCGCGGCATGTAAAGTCGGAAATGCGGCATAGCCGGAGACGCGCAAGCCTTCGCGTTCAATATCTATCGCAGCAGCATTATCTGTGAATTCCGCGCCCATGACATCGGCCACGCGCTGCGTGGCGCTCGATCCGCGCCCATAATGCACGGGTCTTTTGTCTCCGTCTTGAAAGGTAAAATCAACATCAGGATTGGCCAGCGCCAGCCGTTCAACCACTTCGCGCGCATAATCGCTTTCCGTGCGTGGCGTTTTTAGAAACTTTAAACGCGCAGGCGTGGCAAAAAATAAATCACGCACTTCGACACGCGTGCCTTGCGCGAGCGAAGCCGGATGCGGCGATGCGATTTGGCCACCCTCAACATCGACTTGCCACGCCTCATTTGCGCCGCGCGCGCGGCTCGCCAACGCCAAACGCGACACCGAAGCTATCGATGGCAGTGCCTCGCCGCGAAAGCCAAAACTGCGGATATTCCACAAATCTTCGTCGGGTAGTTTGGATGTTGCGTGCCGTTCCAGTGCCAGCAATAATTCGTCCCGCGTCATGCCACATCCATCGTCAGTCACGGCGATGAACGCTTGGCCTCCCTCGCGCAGAGCAATGTCGACCTTAGACGCACCGGCATCAATCGCGTTTTCCACCAGCTCCTTGACGGCAGCGGCAGGGCGTTCAACCACCTCGCCAGCGGCGATGCGGTTGACAAGGGACTCTGGCAGGCGGCGAATGGTCATCAGGTTTCAAGATTCGGAATTCAGGATTTGGAAAGAATAGCGGTAAAAGAACTCTGCTTATATCAAATTTTTTTGATCGAATGATTTTCAGCGAATCTGTCTACTTTGCCTTATCAACAAGCGCCCTATCCACGAGCGCCTGCTGGCTTTCGTTCAGATGCGCCCCGGTTAAATGCGTGTTGGTTAAGTCAACACCGGTTAAATCCGCCCCCAGAAGATTGGCATAAGACAGGTCTGTATTATCAAGCTTGGTTTGACGAAGGCTGGCGCCCGAAAGATCGGCATAGCGTAATTTGGCATTCGACAAGTTGGAGAATAGGGTCTTCCCTTGTGGCGAAATCAGCGGCTCGAACCGTGCCTCCTGCAAATCGGCTTTTGTCAAATCAGCACCCACCATGTCGGCTCCGCGGAAGTCGGCTTTAGGCGCTGAAACATGGCGCATATCAGCGCCCCGTAACGTGGCGGCCTGCATCTGCGTTTCGGCCAAATTGAGGCCGTAAAGAACTGCTTTTTCGGCAATAAGCAAGGTTAGCTGTGCGTAGGCGAAGACTCGGGTACCGCGCATATCGTGGCCGCTGATATCGAGCTGCGCACCTAAAGCGCCTTCGGAGACGACCCACGCCGCGTGCCTGCGTAAAAGCTCGTCAAGGGGCTCAGGCAAATCGCGTGCTGTCGGGCCTGCGGGCAAATTCGTCATGGCGCCCGCCAGACTGGCTTGCTCCATACTGGCAATGTTAAGCGCGGCGTTGGCAAGAAGGGCGCCGCGCATATTCACGCCTTTCAAATCGCACTGACTGAGATCGGCGCCTTCCAGATTAGTGCCGGAGAAATTTGATCCTGCCAGATTCGCGCGAATAATTTTGCAGCTGCACATCGTCGCGTCGCTGAAATTGGTACCGACCGCGACCGCGCCTGACAAGCGCGCATCGCTCAGATTCGCGCCACTCAGATCCGCGCCCCCGCTTTCGGAATTAGGCCAATCTTTGTGCAGGGGTACGATGCTGCCGTTCGGTTCAGTTGCCGCCAATAAGCCTTCACGCAAATCGACGCCCATCATATTCGCGCCGACCAGGCTCGCGCCGCGCAGGCAGGCGCCACGCAAGTCGGCCCGTACCAGACTGGCGCCTTGCAAATTGCAATTGCGCATGTCCGCGCCGAAAAAATTGCAAAAATCAAACATGGCCCCGCGTGCATTGGCGCCGTTCAGAGAGACACCCGTCATGTCGGCATGAGAAAAATCGTAATTTTGCAGCGTCAATGCCGACAAATCATGGCGCGCCAGCATCGCACGCGTCCCGCCCACACGTCCCGAACGGAACATCATGTGCTTGCGCGCCACGGCGTTCAATTCGTCCTGCGTAATTTTTATTAAGAGTGATTTTCCCTCGTTCGCCATCTTGTCCTACAGACGCCCGCAAAGGAGGGATTATCCCAGTTAACCTTTAAGGAAACCTTACAGCACAAATAAGTATAACTAATTGATTTTTATTGATTATTTAAGTTAAGAAAGGATCGTTTTGAAAAACAGACTCATAAAATCGGCTCTCGCATCTGGTTTTGTATCACCAGAGGCTGTTCTTTCTAAATCTTTGGCCATACGTTTTCCGAGCTCAACACCCGGCTGGTCGAAGGAATTAATGTCCCAAATAATGCCTTGAACAAAAGTTTTGTGCTCGTACAAAGCGATCAGCGCCCCGAAGCGATAGGGATCGAGCTTATCGAGCATGATTAGATTCGAAGGGCGGTTGCCCGGATATATGTCCTGCGGAACGGCAGCCTGCGTCTGGCCAAAAGCAAGAGCGCCCATCTGCGCTGCTAAATTAGACAGCAAAGCACGGTGGTGGTCGGGTTTATTCAAATCATCCTGCACCACGCCGATGAAATCGGCGGGAATAGGATCGCTGCCCTGATGCAGGCATTGATGAAAACTGTGCTGGCCAACAGTGCCGCAATCACCGAAAAGAACCGGCACGGTGCCGTAATCAAAGGGATTTCCGGTGCGCGCGACCGACTTGCCGTTGCTTTCCATCTCCAGCTGCTGCAAATAACGCGGCAAATCGCGCAGTCTTTCACAGTAAGGCAGAATGGCCTGCGCCGATGTGCCGAGAAAATTGCGATTCCAGATTCCAAGCAAAGCCAACAGCACCGGCATATTGGCAGCCAACGGCGCTGATTGGAAATGAGCATCCATGGCTTCCGCACCTGCCAGCAGATCGCGGAAATTCTCATTGCCTATGGCCAGAGCCACGCCAAGCCCGACGGCGGACCACAGGCTGTAACGCCCGCCGACCCAATCCCACATCGGGAACATATTATCGGCGTGAATGCCAAATTTTTCGACGGCCTCGCGGTTGACGGAAACGGCGACAAAGTGCCGTTCCACGGCTTCTTCCCCCAGTTTTTCAACCAGCCATTGCCGCGCCGTTCGTGCGTTCAACAGGGTTTCTTGCGTCGTAAAAGTTTTTGATACCACGACAAACAAAGTTTGTGCCGGATCGGCTTTTTTCAGAACGCTCTCGATATCGAAAGCGTCGGCGTTAGCGACAAAATGCGCTTCGAGTCCGGAAGCAAAAGGTTGAAGCGCCTGCGTTGCCAGACGCGGCCCCAGGTCAGAGCCGCCGATACCGATATTAATGATTGTGCGGAACGGCTTGCCTGTCGCGCCGCGCCATTTTCCACCACGCACATCGTCGACGAAAGCTGCAATACGATTTTGAGTAGCGCGTATTTCAGGCATCACGTCAAGTCCATCAACCAATACCGGCACATCGTCGCTGCGGCGCAAAGCGGTATGCAACACTGCGCGGTTTTCGGTCATATTGATTTTGTCGCCCGCAAACATACGCGCGCGCCAATCCTGAATCTTCTGCTGCTCGGCCAAATCAAGCAACAAAAGCAAAGTTTCTTCCGTCACATTCTGGAAAGAATAATTCAGCCGCAATCCGGCCGTGGTAATATCAAAGGCCTTCAACCGTGCGGCATCCCGTTCGATGGAGTGCAAACCGGCGGCCTTCAACGCATCGCGGTGGCGGGATAAGGCTTGCCAAGCGGGAGAGGACGCTACGCTCATTGTTTTATGGTATCCTTTGTTTGAGTGGCAGCGACACCTTCGGGCTTGCCAACCATCACATAAACCATTTTTTCGGGATTGAAATAGCGATCGACGACGTGCGCAATATCTTTAATCGTCACACTGCGGATAATTTCATTATAGCGGTCAAGATAGTCGCGGCCAAGATCTTCGCGCTGCATCATCACCAGAACGGCGGCGATTTTATCGGTCGAGGTCAAGGCCAGAGGCTGCGACCCCGTTAAATAATCTTTGGCCGCCTCAATTTCGTGCACAGTCGGACCTTCGTCGTGAAAGCGGCGCATCGTGTCGCGGATGGTGTCCAGAGCCTCGGCCATTCTTGCGTTATCAACAGCGGCCTGGCCGAAAATCAGGCCCGCATGTTGGCTGGGCGCGAGATCGGTTGAAACTCCATAAGTCAGGCCTTTTTTGTCACGCACATCCTGCATCAGGCGCGACGAGAATCCGCCGCCGCCCAGCACATAATTGGCAATTTGTGCGGCGTAGTAATCAGGATCGTCGCGCTTGGGCCCTGACATCGCGAAAAGAAATTCGGTCTGCGTGCCTTCGCGGCGCACGAGGATCGACGGCGGAGGGATTTCCGTCATCTCCGCAACATCGGCGATGTGGGTTAGTTGCGCATGGGCAGGTAAGCCAGAAAATATTTTATCAAGCGCCGCCGAAAGCTCGTCGGGCGTTATGTCGCCGGCAACGGCGACCGTTACCGTGTCACGCGCCAGATGATGGACGGCGAAATCACGCACATCATTGCGGGTAATTGCTTGCAAAGTCTGCACCGACCCAAGATGCCGCTGGCTGTAGGGATGGCCCGCGAAGATAAATGATAAAAGAGCGTAACGCGCCTGCCAGTTGGGATCGGCGAATTGTTGGCGAATGCCGGTCAGCTGCCCTGCCCGCAGGCGCTCGATATCAGCGGCTTCGAAACGCGGCTTGGTCAGGGCCAGATGTAAAAGGCTGAACGCCTTTTCCTTGTCAGCGCTAAGGCACTTCAATCCGCCTGCAAGTTCGTCCCTTTCGGCAGCGAAGCCGAGCGTGATCGAGGCATCCGCCAATTGCTGCTGAAATGTCGCCGCATCAAGGTTCCCTGCGCCTTCGGTTAAGGCTTGCATGGTCAAAGTCGCCAGACCTTGTTTATCGGCGGGATCTTGTTCGCTGCCGCCCTGAAAGGCAAAATGCAGCGCGACAATTGGCAATTTGTGATCTTCCACCAGCCACGCTTTGACACCGGATTTTGTGCCGATGACTTCCTGAATATCGACAGCGTGCGCGGGGGTAGATAACACAACGCCCACGACACAAATCAGGATAAAAAGTTTGTTCATCTTATCCCTACCCCGTGGCTAAGAATGGGCTGGGCGGCTTCGCGGGCGGCGGCTGAGGCGTGGGGGTCGGGCAGAAGAGCGCCCATGATCTGGCGTTTAGAAGAAGCCAATGCGCGCAAGGCAATGTTAACTTGATCAACCGTGACGGCGTCGATGCGATCGGGCCATGCTTCGACATCGGCGACGCTGTGACCTGTCGTCAGTGCCATGCCGAAGGCATAGCCCGGCATCGTCAGTCCCTCACGCGCGAAGATTGCCGAGCGTTTCAGGCGCAGTTTGGCGCCCTCGATCAGATCGGCATCCAATCCTGTTTTGGCATTGTCGCTGAGAACGGCACGCAAAGCTTTTTCAAGTTTCTGATAAGATTGTCCGGAGCGGGGCGACGCCGCCAAGGAAAAACTTGTTTCGCCACGCGCATCGGGGTCATAGCCACTCTCAACAGCGCTGGCGATGCCCAGCTCATTCACTAATTTCTTGTACAAAATTCCGACTTCGCCACCATCGAGAACTTCAGCCAGAACTTCATAGGCGTAAGCTTCGTTGTCTTTCTGTGTCGCGTAGGACGGAACGGCAAAACGCCAAAGAATTTGCGGTTGTTCGACACCGGCATCGGTTTGCGTGAAATCATGCTGTTGGGGCAATGGCGCGGGTTTAAATTCGTGACGCGGGGCAACATCGCGCGAGGGAACACGGCCATAAGTCGCGGCGGCCAGGCGCATGACGTCTTCGACTTTAACGTCGCCGGAAACAACCACCACGGCGTTATTGGGTGCATAATGAGCTTCGTAGAATTGCCGCGCATCTGCCGCCGTCAGTTTTTCGATTTCCCTTTTCCAGCCGATGACAGGACGCCCATAGGCGTAATGCGGCAAGAATTTATGATCGAGTTTTTCGATAAAGCGCCCTTCAGGGCTGTTGTCCGTGCGTTGCTGGCGTTCGTCGAGCACAACGCGCAGTTCCGGCCCTGCCGTTTCCGGAAGAATGCGCAGATTATGCATACGGTCGGCTTCCATCTGCATAATCATTGGCAAGCGGTCGGCAGCGACCTCTTCGAAAAAGGCGGTATAGTCGTAAGAGGTGAACGCGTTATCCTGACCGCCTTGCGCGGCGATGACTTTACTGAACTCATCGGGCGGAATATCTTCCGTACCGCGAAACATCAGATGTTCAAGATAATGCGCGAGGCCGTTTTTGCCTTTGACTTCGTCGGCGGCGCCAACTTTGTACCACACCATCTGGCTGACCACCGGCGCGAGGTGATTGGGCACGACGACAACCTGAAGCCCGTTCGCCAGCGTAAAATTAGTGGGGTAGAAGACGTCCGCGTGGGCCGTTCCCATCGTCGCAATAAAAAGAAGCAGAGCGATAAGTCCCCTCCCCCTTGTGGGGCGCGAAACAGCGTTAACCACAGGCACATCAGTTGTGATAGCGCGTAGGAAGGGGGTTGAGCCTTTAGGCTCATATTTTACAGGTATTTCTTTCGTTTGTCCCAAAGGTGGCTTCGCCACCCCCTCCCTAACCCTCCCCACAAGGGGGAGGGAACTTTAGGATTATAGACCCAGCCAGCCGCTAGTTTGTTTTTCGATCACGGGCGTTGCCGTTGCTGTGATCGGCTGATTATTGTCTTTGGCCTGTTTGATGCGTTCGGCTTCGGCAGCAGCGTCAACGGTCGTGGCCGGCTTTTTGTCGTCGCTCCAATTTGTGAGGCGTTCAACCAGATGCGGCGAGGCCACAACTTTCTGTGCTGATTCACGATCAACGGTATCGCGGATATTCGGATCGGCCTTCGTTGCGCCAGTTGCAGCCAGAAGAGCCCTTTCGCCCTCGGACGGAGCCTGTGCCTGCGCGGGCGCAGTGCCGTTAAACAAAGCTGTGCTGGCTTGCTGCCCGGGGTCGACAGCTTGCGGACGAGCCTCGCCGGGACGAGGAGGACGCAAACCAAAATCGGGCGGCATCGACAAAGGCGGACGTTCCACCACGGCGAATTCGTCGGGAGCATTGCGCCCCAACCCCAGATCTTCGCGCACCTCGCCACATGCCGACAAAAGCAGGGCGGTGGCACCAAGAAAAATTAAAGAACGTGACAGGGACATGGAATTCTCGCGGGTTAGAAATAGGGGAACGAGAAGGGAAAGGAAGGGATAAGAAAGGGGAAGAAAAGGAAAGAGGCAAAATTTTCTTTTTTCCCCTTTTTCCCTTTCTTTCCCTTCCTTCCCCTCATCTTCTCATTTCCCCCGTACCATACCATCGATCAGCAGAAGCGCAACGCCTGTGACGATGGCGGCATCGGCGACGTTAAACGCGTACCAGTGATAAGAGTGGTAATAGAAATCGAGGAAATCCACGACCGCGCCGTAGCGCAGACGGTCGATAACATTGCCGACTGCCCCGCCCATAATCGCGCCAAGCGCCACAGCCACAAGGGTCGAGCTCGTCCTGTACAGCCACCGCCCCAGCAAAATCAGGATAAGTGCGGCCACAGCAATCAGGATATAGGGCATGGTCGAGCCGCTGCGGCTCATAAACCCAAAAGTGACGCCCTTGTTCCAAACCAAAACAAGATTGAGAAAGGGCGCGAGCGGCATCGTGCGCTGGACATCATCCATGCGCTCCAGAACCAGCCATTTGCTGATCTGATCAACAAGGCCGATGAAAGCCAAAGTATAAACGCCAATAACGGCGCGACGCTGAACCATGGGAACGCTCGAAGGCAAGAGGAAGGAGACAGGGTAGACAAAAGGTTGGGAGGGGGCAATGGGAAAGAATCAAGCCCCTCCATACAAAATATTTTGTTCAGAAAATATTTATATGAGTAGCCATCCCGTCACCCGCGTACACGTTTTGCTTCCGACATCGCCGAAGAAGCGGATGCGCGGATAAAATCCATCTGTTCGTCAACGACGATGCGGGGTTTAGTTTGCGACACGGAGATCCCTAGTATTTCTGAAATATGCCATGCCATTAGTTCAGCACCAGATGAGCTTGTGCGCCTGAACATCTCCAAAACTCTTTCCTGAGGAGAAACGGGGAAAAATTCTGAAAAAGCAACCAAAGGACCATGATCAAACTCATTGTCAACAGCGTGCATGGCAATAGCCCCCTGCGTCTCTCCATTAGAGGTCATTTCTTCAACGGCATGCGGACCAACATTTGAGGGCCACATTCTTCCAGCACATGGATGAAAATTATAAAATCCATATAAAGGATATGACCACATGGGTTCGGGTATTCTTTGTCCGAATACGCTCATATAGCAAACGTCCGGCATCCAATTTTTGGTGAATTTCTCCTGAAACTCCTCAGTCCTCACACGCCCGCGCCAAACAGGAATGCCATGTCGCGAAGCAAGATTCATTACCATGTCTTCTTCTTCTTTGGTGTGGGGATATTGCCAAATGCGTTTCTTCGGTGCTGCCCAAGGCTTTGTGGGATCGTCGCTAGCGACCCCCACAATCTCAATTTCAGGATATGTCTCCCTAAGTGAAAGTAAAGTTTCGAGAAGGGACAATCCATAATAATGACTGCAAAACAGAGCAATTCGAAATGACATTTTTATTCCCCCTTGCTCATCACGGGCATTTTGGCATGTTCCCACGCGACATTAAAAGCTTGTCGATAGGCCTCTGCCAAAGGACCAGACTTAATCAAAATAACGTAAGGTGCTGGCTGGTGAATAAATGAAATCAGCGCCAAGCATTCGCCAAAGGCATAAAAGGAAGTTGGTACAAAATTCTCTTTCGGTTGCCATTTGTATTGAGCATAAGAAGTTGAAAAGAAATTTTGATCGCCTTCTTTCACTAAAATCCTGAATCGTACATCGCCTCGCTTTGTCAATTCTTCCATACGTTTTTTGTGCTCTTCAGCCTCTTTAAAATATTTTAGGTAGGTCTGTGGGTCCGAATTTCCAATACAAACTTCCCCCCCATAACGCTTTAGGTGCTCGTAAAGAAAATCGTAAAACTCACTAAATCGTTTTGTTCCTTCAAAAA
>Ga0181516_10002953_pt1 | contig 11719 bp, 5 predicted proteins | sample PEATcosm2014_Bin_25_FD_121104 | JGI IMG/M metagenome (GOLD analysis project Ga0181516, IMG submission 121104) | Peatland microbial communities from MTU Mesocosm Facility, Houghton, MI, USA - PEATcosm2014_Bin01_10_metaG | ecosystem: Environmental > Terrestrial > Soil > Wetlands > Peat | place...
GCCAAGCCGAGAGCTTCACTGCGGCTCCGGCGACGTCCTGAAGTCTGGCTGACATGATCCATGACTCCAGTCAATCACCCCGCTGCGAATCCCGAAAGAAGGTAGTTGCCGGGACGCCTACGATCAACCGTATAGAGAAGTGGGCGAAATCGCCGTCAAGGTTCAAGCGGCAACCGCATTCTCAAAAACACCGACGATTGAAGATGTCCATTTCAAACTTCAAGAGGAAGCGTCCCGGTTGGGGGCAAACGCAGTGCTGTACGTCGATTATGACCGGGGAATGTCTTTGACCTCGTACAAGGTTCTACGGGCTAAGGGTTTGGCGGTTGTGCTGGAGTCGAACGAAGTGAAATGTCCTTTCTGTGCGGAACTGGTGAAGCGAGAGGCGAAGCTGTGCAAGCATTGCAGGTCTGATCTGTCGAACGCCCCATCGAATTGATACGGGGGCTTTCGGGCCCCGGAACCACCAATCTTAAGATTGCCCTTTCCTCAACGTGGTCCCTGCAGACAGGCCTTCGTCCGCAGGGTGAAAGCAAAGGCGCCCTTTTGAAGAACCACAAAGTTCACCTGAATTGTGGAACCGCTTTAGAAGGGACACTCGCCAAGGCAGGGTCGCTGAACGCAAGGAAAGGATCGATCCAGCACACAAGCTTCCCAGCCAGCAACTGGTCAAAGTGCTAGGCATCGGCCGCAGTGCCCTCAACCTCTTGAAAGTTTGCTCCATGGGTCAATCCGCCCATAGTCGCAGTACCTCGGACAATTGAACACTCCGCTCCTCCAGTTCCGGCATCAGAGTGGCGACTCGCGATAGATCGCCAATCTTGCCCGCAATTTCCATCTCGAATGCTGTATCCCTAAGCGCCTCCGCGCCCACGTTGGCCGCGGAGCCTTTTAACTTGTGGGCTTGCTTCCAGATGGACTCTAGATCTTCTCGCGCGAACTGGTCCCGCAATGCACTCAATAGGGCCGGCAACTCTTCCAGGAAACCGGTCGTAACATCGTGGGCAAATTCCAGGTCGCCCATCATCCGCTGAAGAAACGCCTCACGATTGAAGACCAGCGGCTGGCTTGCCTGTTTGGGTAGCTGCACATCTTCGGCGGGAACTGGTTCGAGTTGAGGTTCGCCGGATGTACAGTGCACCTTGCGCGTCAACCACTTCTCCACGACTTTGGCAAGTTTTATCGGATCGATCGGCTTGGAGACATAGTCGCTCATGCCGGCGGAAAGACATTTTTCTGCATCTCCTTGCATCGCATGGGCAGTTGTAGCAATGATCGGAATGTTGCGATTGAGCACCTTGGAGTTGGGATCGCGGATCAGCCGGGTGGCCTCATATCCATCCATCTCCGGCATCTGCACATCCATAAGCACTAAATCGTAAGGCTGCGTTTCCAGCGCCTGCAGAGCCTGCTTGCCGTCGGAGGTCACGTCCGCGTGCCACCCCAGCCGGCGGAGCAGCCCGCTAGCCACTTCCTGGTTGGTGAGATTGTCTTCTACGAGAAGGATGCGAGCGCCGCCGCGACGCGATTCCCGCAAGCTGTGACGGGTGATCAGCGTGCGAGTCTCCTCGTGCCGTTCTCCGGTCAAGACGGCCACCAAACAGTCGTGCAGATCGGATTGCCGCACCGGCTTGATCAGGTATGCCGAAAAGCCGATTTCTTTGAATCGAAGGGCGTCTCCTCGCTGGCCCAAGGATGTCATCATCACCAGAGGTATCGACTTCAGAGTGTCGTCTTGCAGAATTGCCCGTCCCAGGCTTGCTCCGTCCATTCCAGGCATCATCATATCCAGCACCGCCAGTTGGAAAGGACTCCCGGCTGCAACCGCGAAGCGCAAGCATGCCAAGGCTGTCGAACCGCTCTCCACGGCAGCAACAACCGCGCCCCACGATTGCAGCTGAGCTGTAAGTACCTCGCGATTGGTGGCATTATCGTCCACCACTAAGATGCGCGTGCCCTGCACGGCTGCCGAAGAAGAATCCCCTGGCCTACATACAAGCTGTTTGCCAAGCCGGATTGTGAACCAAAACTCCGAGCCCTGTCCTTCCTTGCTATTCAACCCGATTTCACCGCCCATCAGCTCGATCAACTGTTTGCAAATCGCCAGGCCGAGTCCGGTTCCGCCGTACCGGCGCGTGGTCGAGGCGTCCACCTGCGTGAAACTCGTGAACAACATCTTTTGTTTGTCTTGAGGAATTCCGATTCCGGTATCCCGCACGATGAAGCGCAAGAAGACCTCCGCATCGGTCTCCGAGATCAGGCTCACGCGCACGACAACCTCGCCCTGATGCGTAAACTTCATGGCATTGCTGGCAAGATTCAGCAGCACCTGGCGCAAACGCCCCGGATCTCCCTGCAAAAGCGCGGAGACATCGGGCGCCACAGCGCAGACAAACTCCAGCTGCTTCTCGTCGACACGCTCAGCCATGATTTCGGCGAGGTCTTCGATCAAGACATGCAAGTTGAAATCTACGATGTCGATCTCGAGCTTGCCTGCTTCGGCCTTGGAATAGTCCAGAATGTCGTCGATCACTGTAAGCAGCGATTTGGCGCTGGATTCGACGACTTCAGCATAGTGCCGTTGCTCCGGGCCAAGATCGGTGCCAAGCAGCAAGCCGTTCATGCCCAGCACGCCGTTCATCGGAGTGCGGATCTCGTGGCTCATGTTGGCCAGGAACTCGCTCTTTGCCTTACTGGCCGCTTCCGCCTCCAAGGCCATCTTATTGGCCCAGTCGGTTGCCTCCAGCAGATCCCGGTTGCTTTGGCGAAGCGCATCGTCCATCATCTTGCGCATGGTGATGTCCCGCCCCATGCCGGCGATTCCAGACACGCGGCCTTCGCTGTCGAAGAGCGGTACTTTGGTGGTCAGCAGGTATTGGAGCTGGTTTTGCGCATCCACACCGGTTGTTTCTTCGCGGTCGAAGATGGGCAGTCCCGTGCGGATCACGCGCTGCTCATCTTCATAGAAATTCTTGGCGATTTCTTCGGGATAGAAGTCAAAGTCCGTCTTCCCCAGCAGATCTTCCGGCTTCTCGACCTTCGCCCGTTGCGCCACCGTTTGATTGGCAACGACAAACCTGCTATGGGTGTCTTTCACGTACATGAAATCGGGGATGTTGTCGATAAAGGCACGGAGCAATCTGCGCTCGCTATCCAGAATCGAAAATTGCTCAGCGAGCAGGCGGTTTGCCGCCTCCGCCTCTGTTCTGGCCTGCGCCAGGTCCGCTTCCACCCTTTTGCGCGCAGTGATATTTCTCCCCATGCCCGCGATCCCGGTCACATTGCCCTGTCCGTCGAAGAGTGGAACTTTGGTCGTAAGCCAGCATTGAATCTCGCCATTCGCATCCGCACCCAGTGTTTCTTCACGGTCGAACATAGGCTGCCCCGAACTCATCACGCGCTGATCGTCGTCCCTGAAATGCTTTGCTTCTTCCGGCGAAAAGAGGTCAAAGTCGGTCTTTCCGACCATCTCCTCCTGCCTTTCCACTCCTGCGCATCGCGCCAACTCGGAATTGGAAACGACAAGCCTGCCTTCGATGTCTTTCACGAACATGAGATCGGGGACGTTGTCGATGAAGGTGCGCAGCACCCTGCGCTCACTATCCAGCATCGCGTGTTGAGCGGAAAGCTCACGATTGGCAGCCTCAGCCTCCGCCTGAGCATGGCGTAGCTCTTCCTCGTGAAGTTTCCGTTCCGTTATATCTTCCGCAATTCCGGTCACTCCGATCAGTTTGCCGTCTTGATCGCGAATGGGAAAGGCACGGCTGCGTACCCATTTCTCCTGCCCGTCAGGGGTTCGTATTCTGTACTCCGTCTCAACTTCTTCTCCCTGCATTTGACGGGCAAACATCAATCGCGATGTTTCGAGGTCGTCCGGGTGAATCGCCTCCTCGCAAGACTCGGGATCCTGGTAGACGCTGGCGCAAGACCTGCCCCAGACCTGCTCATATGCAGGGCTGATATAGAGGAAGTCGTCGAGTCCCGGAGCTTTCAGCCAGAAAACTTCGCTGATGTTTTCCGTGAGTTGGCGGAACCGCTGTTCACTGATCTGCAAGGCCTGTTCTGACTCCTTGCGGTCGGTGATGTCTTTGCTGGTGCCGACCAGTCCCTGGAACTCTCCATCCGGCGAGAAGCGCGGCTCGGCGAAGGATTCCACCCAGCGCCACTCGCCATCGGCGCGCAGGCTGCGCTGTTCAGCTTGGAACGGTGTGTGCTCTCGCAACGAACTCTCGAATTTCTCGATAAACTCTGGAGCATCGTCCTTGTGAATGATCGATAGCCAGGCGCTCGGAGCCACATCTCCGGAGGTGAATCCGGCGAATCTTCGGTAAGCTCGATTGGCAAACATCGTCTCGCCCCTGACGTTGGTGACCCAAATCCCCATCGGACAACAGTCCGCCATAACGCGGAACTGCTCCTCGCTCTCGCGTAGCGCGCTCTCGGCTTGCTTGCGCTCGGTGATGTCGCGGAAAAACACCGCGCGCCCAAGGAGTTCGCCGGTCTGGCTCTTCAAGTTGGTCGAATAGCGCTCCAGCGTTCTGCCGTTCATCAGTTCCACTTCGCCCTGGTCTGTCCCGGGTCCATCGTCGCCATGCGCCTGAACCCGTTTCAGGTATCTCTCACGGTCCTTCACGCGATCGAGGACCGCGGACAGAATTGGCTGTCGAAGCGTGCCTATAATCTCTTCCTGCCCACTCACAGGAACATCCGGAAGGGCGATTCTCCAAACGTCCAGCAGCCTCTTGTTGTGGGATACGACCACATCCTCGTTGTTTATGACGAGAATCCCATCGAGCGACGACTCAAAGATCGTTCTGATGAGAGAGAGCTGGAACTTGCTCTCTTGTTCAACAAGTTTGCGCTCGGTAATGTCGGTGCCTAGACCGATGTGTCCCAGAAACTCCCCGTTGGGCGAAAAACGCGGTTCCCCGACTACCGCGAGCCAACGCCACTGGCCATCGAACCTTCGGAACCGCGCTTCGGTCCTGAACGCCACCCGCTCAATTACTACGCGCGTGGATTCCCGGATAAACTCTTCTGCGTCGTCCGGGTGAGAAAACAACTGCCACTTGTCGCCTTCCACTTCTTCTTTGCTGACTCCAGTGAAATCCCGGAGCGCCTGATTGATGAATTGAATTCCGCCCGAGGCATCGCTCACCCACATCGGCATCGGGCACCCATCCGCCATAATGCGGAAGCGCTCCTCGCTCTCGCGCAGCGCCTGCTCGGTATGCTTGCGCTCGGTGATATCCCGAAAGAACCAGGCGCGCGCCAGGTACCCGCCGGCTTCATTGCGCAGGCTGGTGGAATAGCGTTCGAGTATCCTGCCGTCCTTCAATTCGATTTCACATTCGTCGATTGCGTCTGGGTTGGCGTAGAGGTCTCGCACCCGCTTCAAGAAGACGTCGGGATCCTTGACGTTTTCCAGAACCTTAGACAGCAATGGATGATCCAGAGCGCCGTTCAAATTGTCTAACGGTCCATCCAGAACCTCAGAGGGGGGAATCCTCCAAATGTCAAAGTACTTCTGGTTGAACGAAACGATCTTGCCTGCGCCGTTCACGACAAGAATCCCTTCGAGCGACTGATCGAAGGTTGTGCGAATAAGAGAGTGTTGGAACTGGCGGGCTTGTTCGCCCTGTTTGCGTTCGGTGATGTCGCGAAAGAACCACGCGCGCGCGAGGTACTTGCCATCTTCATTGCGCAAGCTGGTGGAATAGCGTTCGAGGGTCCGGCCATCTCTCAATTCGAATTCGGAATAGTCGTTTGCATTCGGATCGGCGTAAATCTTTTGAACCTGTTTCGAGAAGGCTTCAGGATCCTTGACGCGATCCAGGGCTCTGGATAAGAGCAGTTCCTCTGGGACGCCGATGGCCAGATCGACCGGGCGGTCCGGAATCTCCGCGGCGGGAATCCGCCATACTTCGAGGAACCTCTTGTTGTGCGCCACCACTTTCCCTTCGGCGTTGACAACAAGAATTCCGTCGAGCGATACCTCGAAGGTTGTGCGAATGAGCGAGTGTTGGAAGATGCGCAGTTGTTCGGCCTGGAAGCGCTCGGTGATATCCGCTCGCAGGCCGATGTGGCCTAAGTACTCACCTTCCGGCGAGAACCGCGGCTCACCGCGAGAACCGATCATCCGCCACTCGCCATCGGCTCGCAGCACTCGTCCTTCTCCGCTGAATGAGGTACGCTCTTTGATCGCGCGGTCAGCCTTCGCCAGATACTCGGGCGCATCGTCGGGGTGGATCAGCGCGCGCCAGTTGTGCCCGCGTGCCCCATCGTAGGTGAGGCCATGGAACTCCCGGTAAACCCGGTTGAGGAAATCCATCTCACCAGCCGGATCGCTCACCCACATCATCGCCGGGCAGCTATCCGCCATGTTGCGGAAGCGCGCTTCACTTTCGCGCAGAGCCTGTTCGGCTCTCTTGCGCTCGGTGATGTCGCGCACCGCGGAGATCACGCCGATCACCTCGTCTGTCTCGGATCTAAAGGGGAAATGGCTCGCTAAGTAGCGCCGGCCAATGGGATCGCCGGGAATGGGACGATGAAACTCCACATCGAGCACCGCTTCCCCGCGCTCCAACACCGGCTGTGTGGTCGCCGCGACCTGGTCGGCGATGTCGGGCACGATTTCGCGGTCGCTTCGGCCGAGGTGCTCCTCGATGGTCAGGTCGTGCATGGCGGCCATGCGCTCGTTGATGCGGATATAGCGCAATTCGCGGTCGCGCAGGCACAGGCCGACCGGAGCGAACTTGTAAATCTGCTCCACTTCGGCAAAGCGCTCGTGGGCCTCGCGCTCGCTCTCCCTAAGCTTCCGTTCGGACTCTTTGTATTCGCTGATGTCGCGCAGAATATTGGAGATGGCCACCACTTCTCCGGCGGAGTTCTTGATGGGAACTCCCGTAACGGACACCTGGATCCTACGGCCATCCTTGTGTAGGCAAGTGCCCTCGTATTGCGAGAAAACTTCGCCGCGGAGTAACTTCTGTGCGAGTTCTTCCAGGGCTTCGAAACGATCCGGAGGAACCAGCATGGACATATGCCGTCCAATCACCGCGGAGGAAGAGTAACCAAAAATCTTCTCTGCGCCGCGATTGAAGGTGCGGACGATGCCGTCGGGCGTACAAGAAATAATGGAGTCCTCGGAGTTCTCCACGATTGCGGCGTACAGCGCTTGCGTCTCCTCTGCTTTCTGCTGTGCGGTGATGTCCCGCTTGACCGCGATGAAGCTGACGATCTCGCCATTTGAGCCCCGCACCGGCGCGACGCGCATTTCTTCGTGATAGGTGGTTCCGTCCTTTCGCCGGTTAGTCAGCTTACCCTGCCAGACCTTCCCGGACAGGATGGTGTCCCAGAGATCTTTGAAAAACTCCTTGCTATGAATTCCCGACTTGACGAAGCGCGGATTCCGCCCCACAGATTCCTCGGCGGTATACCCGGTCATCGCGGTGAACGCGGGATTCACATACTGGATCGTTCCGCCGATGTCGGTCACGACAATGCTATCGGCGGCCTGTTCGACAGCCGCAGCCAGAGTGGCGCGCTCGACAACGTCGGAGTTCTTCGACGGACGAGTCTTGGGATTTTGTATGTTCGCCTTCATGCCGGTTCCTTCCACTGGTAAAACACTGCGCGCAAGTACCGTTTGGGCTCAAGTGCAGGACAAAGCCCTACGATGAATTCGGTTAAGCCGACAATCGGGCAACCGTCTCTGGCCTGATACTTGGCCAGGCTTGAAACAACCTGGTCTTGTCCGCTTCCGTGACCTGGATTCGCAGAGAAGGATGCCAAAGGGCTGTGGGAAGGAGAACGGTCTCAACAGGTTCATTTTGCGTAAGTTGGTGAGTTCGCCCCCGCGCCGGGATTGCGCACTCACCACAATGATTTCGATCTCTGGCTTGCCGTTCCGAAGAAGTGCATCCGGGACATCGATGCCGTCCATCTTCAGCATCTCGATATCGAGAGTGAGAAGATCGGTCGTCAGCATCCCTGCCTCTTGTAAGGCTATCTTGCCGTTGGCCGCGCCTCCCGCCGACTCGGCCCTGGGAAGTGACGCCAGCACGTCCGCAAGCCGCCGCCCAAAGAGAACTGCATCGTCGGCCACCGGAACCCTCACGATTAACCTCTCATTTCTTCTTTGGCCGGCAGTGTTGCGGCTCGGTCATCGGTCCCCAGCACGGCAGCCAAATCGAGAAGCGCGGCCAGGCGCTCGCCGCAGCGAAATACCCCAAGAGCCTTCTGCATCTGCACTCCATGCAGGTTGGGCGGGGCCTGCTGTAACTCGCCAGGCTCCATCGCAATGGCATCCGATACGCGGTCTACAAGCAGCCCAACCGGCTCGCCCTTCCAGTCGGCAATCAGGATGCGGCTATCCGGTCCTATGACCACTGCTCCAAGGCCCAGTCGCACGCACAAATCGACGACTGTAATGATTCGTCCGCGCAGATTGCGAATGCCGGCCACATAGTCGGGTGCATGACGGACAGGCGTCATTTCGCCCACCATGACCACTTCCTGAATCACGGTAGCGTCGATGCCGAAGAGGCCGTCGTCGCCCCCCAGTTGGAAGGTAGCGATCAGCAAATCCTCTGCGGTTTCCGGATTGGAAATACTTGTTGCCATCTGAGCTCCTTCAAATCCTGAACTGCGCAACTTGAGCGCCCAGTTGTTCCGCAAGCCTGGATAGGTCGTCGGCGCTTGACTGCACATGCTCGCCGCCTTGACGGATATCGCTCACCGACGCGTTGACGCCGGCGATGTCGCGCGCAATGCTTTGCGATACTTCCGCCGTCTGCGAGACACGCTCATTGGCGTCCCGCACCCCGGCTGAGGCCTGCGCAATGTTGCCTGCCACATCCCTGGTTACCGTCGCCTGCTCTTCGATAGCTGCGGCAATGCTGGACACGATCATGCCCACATCCTTGATCACCGTCGTGATCTGTCCAATGTCGGTAATTGCTATACCCGTCGATCCCTGAATCGCGGCAATTCGCGCCTTGATGTCCTCGGTGGCTTCCGCCGTCTGCTTGGCCAATTCCTTGATCTCGTTGGCGACAACCGCAAAGCCCTTGCCGGCCGATCCCGCCCGCGCCGCTTCGATGGTCGCATTCAGCGCCAGCAGGTTGGTCTGCGCAGAGATGTTGGTAATCGTCTCGGTCACGTTACCGATCTCCTGCGCCGCCTGGCCCAGCCTTTGCATCTGTTCGGTAATCGTCTGCGCTTGGCCGGTGGCCTTCTCGCTGATGGTCCTTGCCTTTGCCGTATTTGAGGAGATGTCGCCCACCGTGGCGCTCATCTCTTCGGTGGCGCTGGCCACGGAAGACAAGCTGCTCGAGGATTGCCCCATGCCCGCGGCAATCGACAAGGTGTTGGCGCTGGCCTCTTCGGCTGCTGCCGCCACCGCATGCGCCTTGTCGGACATGGAGGTCGTCCCGACAGCCGTTTGCTTGGATACGGCCGAGAGCTCGGTAGCTGCGGCGGCCAAGGTCTGAACTCCGACGGCGATGCCTTTCAGCAACTGACGAAGATTGTCGCTCATCATTTGCGAGGCGCGCGCCAACTCGCCCAACTCGTCCGGTCTGGCGGTCACCATCTCAGGCAGTTTCGCGCCGCTCAAGTCGCCGCCGGCGATCGCTGTCAATCGCTCCACGACCGGGATCAAGGCGCCGACAATCTTGCCACTGAAGACGAAGGCAATTCCGATACCCAGCGCCAAAGAGAGCAGGGTCGAAATCGACAGTAACCATTGCGACATATTTTGGCTTTGGATCTGACTGTCGACGTCTTCTTCCATCAGGGACGATGCGCTTTGTACAAGGCCTTCGGCGGCTTCTCTTGAGGCGACGCCGCGCGGCTCGACGCTCTTCACCAGTTCGTCGTCAATGGATGTGATCCGCTTCGGGCCCGCGGCGATCGCAGCGTCAACAATGTCGATCTGCGCCTGGTGCAGGCCTGGCAATTCGGCAGCCAACTTGTCCACCCGGTCTTTGTTCGCTTGAAGAACGAACTTCTGACTCATCGCTGGCAGCGGGGCGAACGCAGTGTTGACCAGCGTCCAGTCGTCTTCGATCTTCTGCTTGTACACCTTTGCCTGGTCTGTCTTCCCGTCTGCGACGAAGAGCAGCACCCGCCGTGTGTCGGATCTCGCTTTCATCAGATCCAGGTCCACTGTGCTCGACATCAACAGCAGCGGGATCCGAGTTTCCTTGAATCGGTCAAGCTTCCCGCTGACCTGCGAGGCCTTCCAAAAGACAACGGCTGACGAAATAAAAACCAACCCTAGAACAACAGAAAAGGCCAGCATCAGCTGTGAACGGATCTTCAGTTTCATAGCGTTTCTCTCCTTCGTGTTTGGCTCGCCGCCAACCAACCAAATGCCGTCGCCGGCAGTTTTTGCCTGGCTTCATCGATGGAATCTCTCTTCGCCATCTCAACTCTCTCAAACTCTGAATTGCGCCACTTGGGCGCCCAGTTGTTCTGCCAGCTTGGACAACTCGTCGGCGCTGGCCTGCACATGCTCGCCGCCTTGACGGATATCGGTTACCGCCAGGTTTACGCCGGCGATGTCGCGCGCGATGCTCTGCGATACTTCCGCAGTCTGCGAGACACGCTCATTGGCGTCCCGCACCCCGGCTGAGGCCTGCGCAATGTTGCCTGCCACATCCCTGGTTACCGTTGCCTGCTCTTCGATAGCTGCGGCAATGCTGGACACGATCATGCCCACATCCTTGATCACCGTCGCGATCTGGCCAATGTCGCTGATCGCCGTGCCCGTAGAGTTCTGTATCCCGGCAATCTTGGCCTTGATGTCCTCGGTAGCCTCCGCCGTCTGCTTCGCCAATTCCTTGATCTCGTTGGCGACAACCGCAAAGCCCTTGCCGGCCGATCCCGCCCGCGCCGCTTCGATGGTCGCATTCAGTGCCAAAAGATTGGTCTGTGCCGAAATGTTGGTAATCGTCTCGGTCACGTGACCGATCTCCTGCGCCGCCTGGCCCAGCTTCTGCATCTGCTCGGAAATCGTCTGCGCTTGGCCGGTGGCCTGCTCGCTGATGGCCCTTGCCTTTGCCGTATTTGAGGAGATGTCGCCCACTGTGGCGCTCATCTCTTCGGTGGCGCTGGCCACGGAAGACAGACTGCTGGAGGATTGCTCCATGCCCGCGGCGATCGACATGGTATTGGCGCTGGCCTCTTCGGCTGCCGCCGCCACTGTGCTGGCCTTGTCAGACATGGTCTCCGTCATGGAGGCCGTTCGATGGGATACAACCTTAAGCTCGGTGGCCGACGTCGCCAGGGTGTGAATACCGCCAGAGATGCCGCCTAGCAGCGTACGCAGGCTGTCGCCCATGGTTTGCATAGCCGTTGCCAGTTGACCGACCTCGTCTTTTCTGCCTCGCAACTTCTCGGGTATGGTGCCCTGCAGATCCCCATCTGCGATAGCTTTGGCGAGTGCCGTTACTACGGCGAAGGGCCGCATCACGAGTCTGGTCATGAACAGGTACTGAGCCGACAGAACTAGCGCAGACATAATGAGGGCGCACCCCCATACCGCTAATTGCATGCGCAACAGCCCTGCGAAAATGTTGGGCTCCGGATATGCAGCCATCAGAGTGTATCCCCACTTCTGAAATGGCTGAGTGCGGACTGTCCATCCGCCTTCGCCGGGATGTGCCAGCCTCTCGCGAAGGTCTTCGTCCGAAACTCTATCCGGCTTAAAGAC
>Ga0181516_10002954_pt1 | contig 11719 bp, 8 predicted proteins | sample PEATcosm2014_Bin_25_FD_121104 | JGI IMG/M metagenome (GOLD analysis project Ga0181516, IMG submission 121104) | Peatland microbial communities from MTU Mesocosm Facility, Houghton, MI, USA - PEATcosm2014_Bin01_10_metaG | ecosystem: Environmental > Terrestrial > Soil > Wetlands > Peat | place...
TCTGGAACTGGAACGTCACGCAATGGCTGGCGCCATTGAGAACAGCGGAGAGAATGCACGAGAGCCCACGGCACGTAGTTGCGAAATTGTTCAGTCCACCCCAAAGACGTCGACCACGGCATCGCCCCCACAGCATCGACCGGCCGGCATCCACCGGGGAGAGTCCAATTGCTCAGAAATTGCTCGCTAACGCCCCTAGAGTGAGGATACCTTGTGCGCCTTAGTGCGCAATATGAAGGTGACGCTGCGCATGGGTAGAAAAGGTGAGATTTATGAAGAAATTCGTGACGTTAGTAGCATTGGTCGGTCTGGGCGTGGCAACCACTGCCTGGGCGGCGGAAACTCCCGAAGATGTTCAGAACCGGCTCGACAATGCAACGTTGGTGCTGCACCAGATCATGTCCGCGCCGGATAGAGGCATTCCGGAAGAAGTGCTGGAACACGCACGGTGCATCGCCGTTGTGCCGCACATGATCAAGGGCGGCCTGGTGTTTGGCGCAGAGAACGGCAAGGGCGTCGCCACCTGCCGCACCGCAAACGGCTGGAGCGCGCCCGCGTTCTTTGCCATCACTGGCGGAAGCTGGGGATTGCAGATCGGCGTCGAAGGCGTGGATCTGGTCATGGTTTTCCAGGGTGACAGAGGCATGCTGCGGTTGGAAGAGGCCAAGTTCCAGATTGGAGCTGACGCTTCGGCGGCAGCCGGGCCGGTAGGGCGCCATGCCACTGCCGACACCGACTGGAAGCTGAATACCGAAATCCTGACTTACTCGCGCGCCAAAGGCGCATTTGCCGGACTGACTCTGACCGGTGCCGATGTTCGCCGCGATGATAGCTCCATGGATGCATTCTACGGGCTTGACGTCTCCACACACCGCGTTCTGCGCGGCGAAGTGGCCACGCCTGCATCGGCGAATCCGTTCATTGATGCCGTCAGAGACGCAAGGGCGCAGGCCATTGCTTCGAATTAACAGGCGTTTGTAAATGCGTTGCGTGCGCCTGAGCCGGCTCCCCCGTTTCAGGCGTTCGCATTCGAGAGAGGAGTTGGTTATGCTTTGGACAATTATTGTCATTCTTGGGATCTTGTGGCTTCTGGGCTTCACCCTTCACATCGGCGGCGGCCTGATTCACATTCTGCTCGTCATCGCGTTGATCATGCTGGTCTTGAACCTGGTCACCGGACGGCGCAGCGCTTTATGATGCGGCTTGAGCGTCGGTCCTGTTGGCCGGCGCTGCTGCGCCAAAGTTCCCCAGCCTGAGGGTTCGAGCCTTCGCGGGGAAGTGATCCCTTTTATACAGTCTTCACTGCCCTGCGGAGTAATCTGGTCGTGGAGTAGTGCGCCGGCCTGAACGCAACCGCATTGGCTTGCGATGCACTGGAACCTGTCACCGAGCCAACCCTGTACATGCTCGCCGGCCGTCCTTCTTCCCGGAAAGGTGGCCGATGAACGCCTTGCTGATCTACCCTGAGTTCCCTGAAACCTTCTGGAGCTTCAAGCACGCGCTCAAGTTTCTGGGCAAGCGGGCGGCGCAGCCTCCTCTCGGTCTAATGACGGTTGCCGCGCTGTTACCCGGGGCCTGGAAGAAGCGGCTGGTAGACACCAACGTAGAACTCCTGCGTGACCGCGACCTGGCCTGGGCGGACGTGGTTCTGCTGAGCGGGATGCGCATTCAGAGCGAGTCTCTGCTGGCCATTGTGGAGCGTTGCCGGGCACGCGGGCTGCGCACCGTGGTGGGCGGACCCATTTCGAGCAGCGTGCCGGCGGTGGAACTCAAGGCGGACCACGTGGTGATCGGCGAGGCGGAAAGCCTGATTGGCGAACTGGCGCGGGAGTTGGAACAGGGAACGGCGCGGCCCGTGTATCAAGCCGCGGAACGGCCTGAAATGTGCACCAGCCCGCTGCCGGACCTCAGCCTGATCAAGATGAAGCGCTACTCAACCATGACCGTGCAGTACTCGCGCGGCTGCCCTTTCAACTGCGAGTTCTGCGACATCATCGAGATCTACGGGCGGCGTCCGCGTACCAAGGCCGTGGCCCAGGTGCTGGCCGAGCTGGAGCAGTTGCACGCGGCGGGCTGGCGCGACTCCGTGTTTATCGTGGACGACAACTTCATCGGTAACAAGGCGCGCGCCAAGGAACTGCTGCGGGCGATGGCGGAGTGGCGCACGCAGGCCGGGGCGGGTTTTGAGTTCATCACCGAAGCCTCATTGAACCTTGCCGACGATACGGAGCTGATGCAGTTGATGAAGGACGCGGGCTTCAAGTCCGTCTTCCTGGGCATTGAGACTCCCGATGAGTCGGGCCTGATTTCGAGCAACAAGCTGCAGAATACGCGGCGCAGTCTGCTTGAGAGCGTGGAGAGGATCCAGAGCTACGGCATCGAAGTGATGGGCGGCTTCATCCTGGGCTTCGACACCGACAAGGAAGATATCTTCGACCGCATGGTCGAGTTCATCGAGAAGAGCGGCATTCCGATCGCCATGGTGGGGCTGCTGCAGGCCATGCCGGGAACACAGCTCTTCAGGCGGTTGCGGCGCGAGGGCCGAATTGTGGACGGGGGCGGCGGCAACAACACCTTTTGCGAGCGGCTCAACTTTCTGCCCCGCATGGATGCGGCCAAGCTGGTGGAGGGCTACCACGAGGTAATGAAGAGGATTTACAACTGCGAGGCCTACTATGAGCGCGTCAAGCTTTACCTGAACCGCGCACATCCCAAGCCGGCGAAGCGGGCGCCGGGAGAGCGTGCGAAGAAGCAGCCGCGCGAGCCGTGGATGACGCGGGACAACTTGCGCGCCCTAGTGAACTCGATCGTGCGGCAGGGAGTTTTCGGGCGGCACCAATGGAGCTACTGGAAGTTTCTTGCCGAGGCGGCGACGCGGTATCGCCGCTGCTTCGGCGCGGCCATGACTTTGGCAGTGATGGGCTATCACTTCCAGGTGATGACGCGAAAGCTGTCGAAGGCGACCGAGGCTGCGGCGCAGCCTGTCAAATCCGCCGATCTCCTGCTCAGTGAAACCGGCAGACGGGTGCCCTAGGTCTTGTCCATCCCGTACATGTCGCTGGGCAACCCGCCCCATGGCGTTCGTCTGCGCACCGCGTGTCCGTAAATGCCCCGCGAACAAAAGCGGCGGAGCTGGTATGCTCCGCCGCTTGTTGTCGAAACTGCTGTATGATGCAGCAGCTACAGTTCAATGCTTACCGCCGCCGCCTTGATGTCCACCGCCACCGCCGCCGTGAGACCCGCCGCCGCTAGGAGCTGCGTGCGAAGCCGGCGCTGCATGCGAAGCTGGCGCGTGCGAACCTGAACCCTGGGATGGGCGCGGTGCGCTGGCACGGGTCGCTGTGGGACGACCGGCGCTGGGACGCGCTCCGCCGGAATGAGAGACCGCGGGGTTGCCGCCGCCACGGGCTGGGCCGCCGCCGCCGCGGGCAAAGTTGCTGTGATTGGCTGCCGCGCCGCCGCCGCCGCGATAGCTACCGCCACCATCAGAGCTGAACCTATGGCCGCCCCAGCCGTGGCCGTAGCCCCATCCGGCCCATGGGCCCATGCCCAGAAAGATGCCGTTGTAGAAGTACCCCGGCCCATAGAAGCCGTAGGGCGCGCAGGCGTATGGCGAATAGTCGTAATAGCCGTAGGAACAAACCGGCTGAACACCAAGACTGACATAGACTTGTGCCTGAGCCGCTGGTGCCAGGGCCAGACCGGCGAGCAGTGCCGCCGTACCGAATAGAATCTTGATTCCACGCATAGGACCCCCTTAAGGTGCCTGTGGTTGCCTTGTCGGTGGGATGCTTTGGCGCCGTGAAGATCAAACCGGCAACAGCAGCCTACATAAGGGGTTGAATCAGTACATGAATTCCCATTACTTGATCGGGTCCATCATTTATCTACCCTTACATGGCTGAATCTAGTCTCTAGGCAAGCATTCGTCTGAGCAATAGGAACCACGCGCTCGAAGTCGGTTGCCGCAGAGGCGCCAAATCGTATCTGGATTCTGGCCGGTGAACGAGGGGCCAGGGAACGAGCAGGTCAAAGGCCGCAGATCAGTTGATCAGAGTTCGGCCTTAGAACGCATAGGCCGCGACCAGTTGGGGTGGGCCGGCTTCCCCGCGAGTCACTTCTGTTTTGAGGACCATCTCCAGATTGGCTTCCTTGAAGCCCGCCGGAACAAAGTGTTCAATTTGGCTGAGGTACTGCGGCGATGAGACAAACTCACCCGCGGCCTCCGTGCCGTAGGGGCCAATACCGGCAATCATCAAGACGTTGCCGTTTGTATAACTATCGTGATAGCGAGCCACAATTCCGTAGTCGACGGAGACTGATGGATAGGGCTTGGAATAATCCACACTCCATGTGGAGTCTTGCGGGTTCTTCGTATCTTGAATTCTGGCCAACGTGCCGGGCACGAAGCGAAAGCGAAGCGCATTGCTCAGTTGCATCGTCCAGATATTATTCAGGGCTCCGACGAGGATTACGGTCCGTCCACGAAGATCCGCCATGCCGGTTGACGAAGCTTCCTTGATGAAATAAGTCCTGTTGTTCTTCTGAAGGACATTCGTTAAACGCGAGATGGCAATTACGTCTGACAGCGAGACATGGTGGTATGTACCGATCATGTGATCGGAAAGGCTGGTTTGCGGCGATTCCGGCGAGACGAGCCACGGCTTGCCGCTGCCAGTCACAATAAGGACATGATCTTGTGTCTGGACTAACGGAGCCCATAGCTGCTCCATTTGCCTGGTTGGAGCTGCGCGGTGAACGAAATAGGAGGCCAAGACTGCCAAGATTGCGAGCACACAAAAAGACAATACGAATGGCGTGCGCAAAAGTGTCTTCGGAAATGACCGACTCAGCTTGTCTTCTGAGCGTTCATCGGATTCGACGGCATCGGGCTTGGCCGACGCGTCAAGGATCGGCGGTTCCGATTCTGCGCCGGTTTCTGCGAGAGACTCCTCCACGGAAGCCAATGCCGGCCTCGAATGGTTAAACTCTCTGCTGAATTCGGGAGCGTAGGATCCTGTGGGCAAATCAATTTGGATTCTCCGCTCTTCCCCAGCCTCGTGGTAAAACAGGGCGATTCGCTTGCGAACTTCGCCGGCTGTGACGCGCACGACGGGATCGGCATTGGTGTCGTAATCAGGCTGCCTGCCGAAAACCTCGACGCCTATGGTGCGCTCCTTCAATTCATCTACCTGACCATCCAGGCTCTTCTCAACCACATACTTCAGCAGAGCGGGGTAGCGCTTGCTGTTGCGAAAATGCGGGCTCGCGAGGAGTGCATTCAGCTCGTCTTCTACAAGTCTGCGTTCCGGGCTGGTTTTAGGCGCCCAACTTTTGGCTACCAACATCTTGCAGTGACCCTCGCGGCAACCAGAATAGCGCATTGCAGGAGGAAAATGTGGCAGGCAACTTGAATTCGGCCCCGGCCGATTGCCATGGGAGGCGAGCCGTTTTAGCGTAGAGTTCAAATTTATATGTTGATTATAAAAGGCTTAACTGTGCGTCACGGGTACTATACCGTATAGCCCTACCCGGCATCACCAAAAGAAGATTTAATCCCCTATCGAACCCAGACCATCCGGTTTTTGGCGGCTAATTCCGCCGCCGGAAGTCCTTAGTTGCAGCCCGATGCGCGACCTTTGTCCACCGTTTCACAACCAGGATTCACTCAAGGAGGCGCCCTAGGCGGACGCATGAAAAAAAGACTCGCTGTTGACACTTCGAACTTGCAGCGCAAGCGCGGCGGAAGCTGGGCAAGCGCTGCCACCATTATGCTCGGAATATTTCTCTGCCTGGGATGGGCGGCTGTACGATCCGCCGCACAAGCCGGCGGCGCCATCGAAGGTACCGTAACCGACACAAACGGCGCGGTCATCTCCGATGCGACCGTTACGGCCACGAATGTGAGCACGGGCGTTTCCACCAGCCGTACGACCACCTCGGCCGGCTTCTTCAGCATCACACTGCTCATTCCGGGAAAATACACCGTGACGGCGTCTAAGCCTGGCTTTGAGACATTCAATCAGGAAAACTTCGTCATCGACAATGAACACGTCTCCGCCTTCAATCCCACGCTGAAGGTTGGCGCCCAGAGTGTGACCGTCACCGTTACGGATACGCCGCCCGCCCTTGAGACCGCGAATGCCGACCTCGGCGGCTTGATGCGGAGCGACGTCTTCACGGAGTTGCCGATTATGCTGCAGACGGTTGGCGCCTCGGCGCAGCAGCGCGACATTACGGCCTTCTCGAACCTTTTGCCCGGCGCGCAGTTGCCAGCCGGGGGACGCGTCTCCCAGTTCGACGGCATGCCGCAGCGCACGTCCGAGATGTATCTCGATGGAATGGCAATGACCATCGCCAGCGCTCAGGCCGAGAACCGCAACGTTTACAACGTGGTTCCCCTGGAAAGCATCGACCAGGTCCAGGCGTTTACCAGCGGCTACCCTGCCGAGTTTCAGGGCGCCGGCGTGCTGAGCTTGTCCACCAGGGCCGGCGGCACCCAGTATCATGGCGCCATCTATGGGCTTCTCCGCAATACCGATTTTGACGCCTGGACCTTTTCCGCCAAGTGCGGCACCCCTGGCCAGCCCCTCGCAGCCGCCTACACCGGCTGCGGCAATACTGCGAAAGCGATCGTCGGTGGCGTGCTTACCACAGTAGCCGGCGGCAAGCCTGGTGAGCACCAGGACGAATACGGCATCACCGGGGGCGGACCCGTGAAGTTCCCGCATGTCGCGTCGGGCCACGAAAAGCTCTTCTTCTACGCCTCCTATACCCGGTTTCGCCAGACAGTTGGCGTGAATCCCACCGCAGTCACCATTCCCACCACGCTGATGCAACAAGGCAACTTTTCAGAGTTGCTTGCGGGCAACAATACTTCGGGCGTCAACTATCCCATCTATGACCCCACCACGCAAACGGTCTGCACGGCGCATAACACCGGGGGTGCGCCTTGCCGCTATCAGTATGGTTACGGCCCGGGCACCGGCATAGGCGCGAACGGCAATCCAGTTCTCACCGGCACGCCCAATGTCATTCCGGCCGGCGAGATCTCTCCCCAAATGAAGTACTGGTCGAGCTGTCTGCCGACGCCCAGCATCAACACTACGGGCGTGATTGTGAACAATTATCTCGGCGGCACGCCAACCGGCTACAACAACTGGCTCTGGTCCGCTCGCGGCGATTATGACATCTCAGACAAGAACCGGCTCTTTGTGCTGTTCGCCGACGGCGACCGTGTGTCAGTGCCCTACAACGGGAGTTCGGTGCTTCCCTTGCCCTATATGACGTCCTACCTCGCCCATGTCAAAGGTCACTTCGCCGAGGTGCAGGAATCCTATACCATCTCTCCGAACCTTTCCAACCAGATCCGTTACGGCTACGACTACTTTGGTGGTCCGCCGATCATGAACGCCACAAATGGCGTCACCAAGTATGAACCCGCCGCCGCCGGCATCACCGGCCTGCCCCCCGGTCAGGTCTCCCTGGACTTTCCCAATGTCAGTTTCAGCGGCTCCAACGACGCGACTACCTGGAACAACGGCAGCGCCAGCTACACCAGCATCAGCAGAACCTATGAGGTAGTGGACAATGTGTTGTGGACTAAGGGCCGCAACGCCTTCAGCTTCGGTTTTCAGTACCAATGGGAGCAGACCAATGCCGACGCGGCGGACTCCGCTTCTCTGCAGTTGACTCTTCCCATGAGCACCAACGAGACCGCCAACCTGGCGTCCGCAAGCTCCTATACCAGCAACAGCGGCTACGCCTATGCCAGTTGGATGATTGGCGCGATCGGCAGCCCCACTGTTACCCAGCAGCCCTTCTCGGTTTATGGCATGCGCTTCCATCCTTTCTCTCCCTACTTCCAGGATGATTACAGGGTCAACCCCAAGCTGACTTTGAACCTGGGTCTGCGCTGGGATTACTTTCCCACCTACCGTGAGGTGCTGAACCGCTGGTCCTTCCTGAACCCCACGGCCGCGAATCCCATCACCGGCAATCAGGGTGCGCTGGAGTTCGCCGGAAACTGGGGCGGCAGCGGCGGTCCCAACTGCAACTGCACTTCCCCAGTCAACAATTGGAAAAAGAACTTCGGTCCGCGAGTCGGCTTCGCCTACTCCCTGAATAACAAGACGGTGATCCGCGGCGCGTACTCCATCATGTATACGCACGCGGGCGGCGTCGGCGGCGGTTCGGCAAATGACGGAACGGGCTTGAACGGCTTCCAGGTTGCGACGCCCTTTACCGACAGCTACTCTGGCGCGGCCTTCTACCTCAATACCAATACTGGGTTTCCCACCTCCGGCGGGGGCAACGTCACCGGGCCGAACTCCAACTTCGGCGGCGCGGGATTCGCTTTCCCGTCCGTCACCAGCGCCAACATTACAGCCGCTTCGGCGGGTGTCCTAACCGGAAACTATGTCTGCTCGGGCCAGACCATTTCGCCCTGCTATGGCAAGACCAGCGGGTACGCGACTGCGTCGGGCATCAGCTACGCCGATCCTTATCGTGGAAGCCGCGCTCCGGAGATCCAGTACATCAACTTCGGCGTGCAGCGCGAGATCACCAAGGCAATGACCATCAGTGCGAACTACGTTGCCACCCTTGGCCACCTTCTGCCCGGGAACAACAATCTTCGGGGCTTGCAGTCCAACCAGATCAACCCCACCTACCTTTCCACGGTAGGGGTGACCAACCTGAACCTGGCGGCAACCACGGCGAACATCGCCACAGTCAATGCGGCCTGCGGCAATTGTTTGCCCACTGTGCCTTATGCCCAATACTCCGCCGCGGCGGCGGTCAGTTCGACTCCCACCATCGGCCATATGCTCACATGGATGCCGCAATACTCCGGCGTCACCGATACCTTCGAAGTGTCGGCGAACGCCGAATACAACGCCTTGCAGCTCAGCTTGAATCAGCGCTTATCTCAGGGGCTGACCTTCACCGTGAACTACACCTATTCGAAGACCATTGACGATGATGGAACAGTACGCAGCGGCTGGCCCATTCCGGTGTCGGCATTCGCCAGTTATGGTCCCACAACACCCTTCGCGGCGGACCGCATGGACCGTTCCAGAAGCGCTTCGGACCTTCCGCAGTTGCTCACGGTCTTCGGCGTTTATAAACTGCCGTTCGGCAAAGGCGGCATCGGAGCGGATAGCCGGTTTGTGCGCTGGGCGGCAGGCGGCTGGGAACTCTCTGGAATTTACCAGGACGCCTCCGGTCTTCCTCTTCCCGTCGTGGGCAGCGCAGCGTCGGTTGCTCAGAATTTCGGACAGGGCACGGTCATGATGGACTACAACCCCAACTTCCACGGCTCGCCACGCATCAACGGCAAGTGGGGTTCAGGTTCTACGGCTGTGAATTTGGGCACTCTGCCCTACATCCAGGGTTACATTAGCTCTACCACTGCGGGAATGGGAACAGGTGTAGTGTCTGGCACCACCAACACATCAAGCCCAGTTGCTTGCGCAACCAGCGTCGGCCCCTTCTGCAACACGCAGACCGGCACCATCGGAGACACCGCCCGCGTCGCGCCCTATGGCCTCCGCGGTCCGGATATCTACCGCCTGACGGGGTCCCTCAACCGCACCTTCAACATCACCGAACGCGTCCAGTTCGTCTTCCGCGTAGACTGCTTGAACGTAACCAACCACGTCACGTTCGGCAACTTAGTTGGCAACCAGGAAATCGTCGTCAATCCAACCAGTGCCACCTTCGGCACAGTGAACCAGGCAAGCAACGATTCGCGCGCCTTCCAGTTCCAGGGGCGCCTAAAGTTCTAGCCTTCAGTTCGTGTCTAACCTCGGAGCCGGATGCGACGCCTCCATGCATCCGGCCTCCCTTCTTTCTGACCTGGATTGAACAAGAGAAAGTGAACAGTTGCCGCTTGTTGATCCCGATGGAGAACTTATCGTTGCTATTGTTTTTCAACGTTTCGCCACTTGATGGAAGGCGGAGAAGGTCGCAATTGCATACCTTGTCCTCGTGAAAGAGAGAGGTACTAAAGATGGACAGAGTTGCAGGAATGATCGAGGTCTCGCTGACCGATGAAACACCCGAAGTTGTCATGAGGGTTCCCGCTTCTCCGTCCGATACGAAGGGAAAGCACGAAATTGTGATCATGCCGCGGTACGCCCGCCATTTAGCTCATTTGCTCATCGAGTATGCGGATGCTGCCGAGGCTGATAAAGGCGGTAAAGAACGATCTCCAGTGCCAGAGGAACAGCCCCGCTTCGTTCTCATGGGTTTTCGGCCAATCCGCAAGCCCCGGGTCAGGTCAAAACGCTGAGCTGCACCGTTACTGCCGAGAAACAATAAACGCGGCGAAGCTGCGCTCAAGCGTACGCGGAAAAACTGTCACCATGAATGACCCGGTATTGGGCGTCATCCGTCCGTGTTGCGGGCAGGGGTTTTGTCTTTGGCTGACAGCTGTGAGCGGCCCTTATGGCCGAATGATCATTTTTACGACGCCGTCGCGATAGTGGCTGGTGAGGTCAAAGGCCTCGCCGATGCGGTCGAGAGTTCGCGTGTGCGTGACCAGCGGCGCGAACCAATTGGGCTGCGCCTCGAGCAGTGATAGAGCCTCTTCGGTTTCGTGGTTGGAGCGGCGCACGTTAAAGAGCGTGAGTTCCTTGCGCCGCATGCCGGAGGCGTCGACCGAGAAGGTGGGCGCGGAGTGAATGCCGGTGAGCACGACGCGGCCCGTGTTGCGCGTGAGCTGGATGGCTTGCGGCACGGTGTCTGCGCCGGCGGCGCAGTCGATGGCGCAGTCTACGCCGCGTTGCCCTGTAGCGCGCAGGATCTCGGCGACGGCTTCCTGAGGCTCGAGCACCACGTAGGCGCCCATGGCGCGCGCCAGCTCGCGCCGGTGCGCCAGCGGTTCGATGGCCCAGATGCGGCCGGCATTGGCAGCGCGCAGTGCGGCAATGGTCAGTAGGCCGATCGGTCCCGCACCAATGACCGCAATGGTTTCGTTGGCCGAAATTGATGCGAGGCGCAGGGAGTGGATCGCGATTGCGAGCGGCTCGGCCAGAGTGGCGGCGTCGAACGAGAGATTTGCGGGGATGGGCGCGAAGTTCGAGACGGGCAGGTTGACCAGCTCGCGGAAGAATCCGGGAATGTTAGGCGTGGAGAGGAAGCGGATATTGGCGCAGACGTTGTGGTGGCCGCTCAGACAGAACTCGCAGTGGTAGCAGTAGAGCGCGGGTTCGAGGGCTCCGCGGTCGCCCGCGGCAAGCCCGGTAACGCCGGAGCCGGTTTTGACGATGACGCCGGCGGGCTCGTGCCCGAGCACCATCGGATAGGCATTGGGCATGCCGCCGACCTGGCCCTCAGTGAAGGCATGCAGATCGGAGCCGCAGACGCCGACGGATTCGACGCGGCACTGCACTTCGCCCGGTCCGGGATCGTCGATGGGCATCTCGGCAAGACGGAAGGTAAGAGGGGCGATGAGTTCGGCGGCGCGCATGGGAAAACGATAGCAGAGAACAGGGAGCTAGGGAGCAAGGGAGCAAGGGAGCAAGGGAGCGAGGGAGCAAGGGATCACGGACTTTGGATTGTGGGTCGAGGATCGCGATCAGTGGATGAACATCATGGCGATGTGGTTGACGGCGAACGCGGCGCCGTAGGCGAGGACGAGCATGTAGAGGAACTGCACGGCGGGCCAGGTCCAACTGTTGGTTTCGCGCTTGACCACGGCGATGGTCGACGTGCA
>Ga0181516_10002955_pt1 | contig 11708 bp, 8 predicted proteins | sample PEATcosm2014_Bin_25_FD_121104 | JGI IMG/M metagenome (GOLD analysis project Ga0181516, IMG submission 121104) | Peatland microbial communities from MTU Mesocosm Facility, Houghton, MI, USA - PEATcosm2014_Bin01_10_metaG | ecosystem: Environmental > Terrestrial > Soil > Wetlands > Peat | place...
GCGGTCTGGCGGGCGTTACCCACCTTCGCCTGTCCCAGTCCAGTGAGCACCTCACGCGCCGGTCCTAATGCCGGCGGACATGATGCCCGGGCCGCCCGGGAGCGGGGGTGATGAGCCCCCGCCCGCAGGCACCGCACTCGCCCCTGCCGGCCGGCATCACCCGGACGGCGTCCCTTAGGGCGAGGTTTGAGTCTTTGCGAAGTAACGGAAACGGAGACCGTTGTCAACAGGGATGTGACGACCCCTATCCTGCCGCGCGCGCTCGCGCTTTGCTTTGACTCCGTGCCAAAATCTGTGATCAATTCAAAAACATAGATCAATCGCAAAGTTGCATTCAGCCGATGAAGTCTGCGCGATGAAGCCGGCGTCGTTTCGCTACCACGCGCCGAAAACCGTGGATGAGGCCGTCGCGCTTCTTGCCGAAGTTGCCGGTGAGGACGGACGCGTGCTGGCCGGCGGCCAGAGCCTGGTGCCGACCATGGCGTTCCGGCTGGCGAGACCGGCGCATCTCGTCGATATCAACGGCGTCGAAGCGCTCGATCGCATCGCGGTTGCCGACGGGAAACTCATCATCGGCGCCTGCGTGCGCCATGCCACGTTCCATCGGCCGGTCTGCGACGGCCCGCTCGGCAAGCTTCTCACCGACGTCGTGCACCACATTGCGCATTATCCGATCCGCACCCGCGGCACCTTTTGCGGCAGTCTCGCGCATGCCGACCCGGCGTCCGAATGGTGCCTGGTGCTGGTGGCGCTCGACGGCGAGGTTTTGGCGAAAAGCGCGCGCGGCGACCGCGTCATCGCGGCGCGCGATTTCTTCAAGGGCATCATGACGACGGCGTTGCGCGACGACGAGCTTCTGGTCGAAGCGCGGCTGCCGATCCTCGCCGCCGACACCCGCTGCGGCTTTTACGAGTTCAATCGCCGCGCCGGCGACTTCGCGCTCGCCGCGGCGCTCGGTTGCTATCGTACCGACGGCGGCAAGATCGTAGAGCCGCGGCTTGCGATCGGCGGCGCCGAGGTCAATCCGCGGCGCATTGCCGAAGCCGAGCGCGCCCTTTTGGGCGCGGCGCCGGGCGACCAGGCGTTTCGCGCGGCGGCGCAAGCGGCAACCGCCGCCATCGATCCGCTGGAGGACATCGTCAACAGCGCCGAGTTCCGGCGCGATCTCGTCCTTGCCGTGACGCGCCGGGCACTCGAACGCGCGGCGGCATGAACACGCGCGCGCGGAACGCGCCCTGGATCGGCCAATCGGTCGAGCGGCTGGAAGACCCGCCGCTGGTTTCCGGGCGCGGCGCGTTCGCCGGCGACATCAATTTTCCGCATCAGCTTCACATGCGCATCGTGCGCGCGGCGCACGCGCACGGCCGCATCGTCTCGATCGACGCGACGGCGGCGCGCGCCGTGCCGGGCGTGTTCGCGGTGTGGAGCGCGGCCGACATTACCGACGTGCCGCCGATCGATTTTCGCGAAGGCTCGATCCCGGCGCTCGATCCGTACCGCCAGCCGGTGCTGGCGACAGATCGCGTGCGCTATGTCGGCGATCCGATTGCCGCGGTGTTTGCCGTCGACCCGTATGTCGCGGAGGACGCCGCCGATCTGGTCGCGGTGGAGATCGAGGAATTGCCGCCGCTGCTCGACGCGCAATCGGCGCCGGCCGAATTCTCGCCGGGACATTCGAGCGAAGCGGCGGTGGTGCGCCAGGGCTATGGCGACGTCGATGCGGTGTTCCGCACGGCGACGCATGTCGTCGCGCTTGAGCTTGCCATCGGGCGGCATTCCGGCGTGCCGTTGGAAACCCGCGGCGCGCTCGGCCGCTACGATGCGGCACGCGGCATTCTCGAATTGCACGGGGCCGCCAAGGTGCCGCACCGCATCCAGGAACTGCTGTCACGCATGCTCGGTCTGCCGCCGAGCACGATCCACGTCCACGAGTCGCATGTCGGCGGCGGCTTCGGGATTCGCGGCGAGCTTTATCCCGAAGATGTCTTGGTCTGCGTTGCCGCTAAAAGGTTCAACCGGCCGGTGAAGTGGATCGAAGACCGGCGCGAGCATCTGATCGCGGCCAATCATTCGCGCCAGCAGCTGCACAAGATTCGCGCCGCGGTCGACGACGCCGGCGTGATCCTGGCCATCGACGACCGCTATTTTCACGATCAGGGTGCTTATGTGCGCACGCATGCGGCGCGTGTCGTGCACATGACCGCGGGCATATTGCCCGGCCCCTATCGCGTACCGGCCTATCGCGCGATCGGCCACTTCCGCCTCACCAACAAGACTCCGGCGGCAACATATCGCGCGCCCGGCCGCTATGAGACGACCTTTGTGCGCGAACGGCTGGTCGACGCGATCGCGGAAAAACTCGGGATCGACAGCATCGAGATACGCCGGCGCAATACCATCAGCGCCGCGGAGATGCCCTATCACCGCCCGCTTGAAGCGCTCGGCGAGGAAATCCATCACGACAGCGGTGACTATATCGGGCTCCTCGACAAGCTGTTCGCCAAGATCGGCTGGGACAAGCTCAATGCCGACGTGACCAGGCGCCAGGCCGCCGGCGAGCTGGTCGGCATCGGTGTCGCCATGTTCGTGGAGAAAAGCGGGCTTGGCCCGACCGACGGCGTGAAGATTTCCGTCGATACGTTCGGCATGATTGAAGTCGTCACCGGCGGCGCCTCGATCGGTCAAGGCTTTGAGACCGTCATGGCCCAAGTCGCCGCCGACGTGCTCGGCGTCGATTACCGGCGCTGCCGCGTTATCCACGGCCAGACCGACCGCATCGCGTTCGGCCTCGGCGCGCATGCCTCGCGCGCCACGGTGATGACGGCGTCGGCGACGCATATCGCGGCACTCAACGTGCGTAAGAAAGCGCTCGGCGTCGCCGCCGAGCTGTTGCAGACCACGCCCGATGCGCTCGACATCGTCGACGGCGACGTGGTGCACAAGGACGCGAAGGCGGGTCCCTCGATCAGCCTCGGTACGATCGCGCAAAATCTCGCGCCCACGGCAAAGGCGCGCGGCGACCGCGCGCCCGGACTAACCGCGGAAGGCTGGTTCAACACCGAGCACCAGGTTTACCCGTATGGCAGCCATGTCGCGGTGGTGCGGGTCGATCGCGAGACCGGGAGCGTCGCCATCGAGCGCTACTGCATCGCCTACGATATCGGGCGCGCCATCAATCCGGCGCTGGTGAAGGGCCAGATCGTCGGCGGCTTCACGCAGGGGCTTGGCGGCGCATTGCTCGAGGAATTCACCTACAGCGAACGCGGCGATCCGCTCGCCGTCACCTTTGCCGATTATCTGCTTCCCGCCATGCACGAGACGCCCGAGCCGGAAGTCTTGCTGCGCGAGGATTATACCTCGCCGCTCAATCCGCTCGGCATCAAGGGCGCCGGCGAAAGCGGCATCACCGCGGTCGGCGCGGCGATCGCCTCCGCCATCGACGACGCCATCGGCATTCCCGGCGCGGTGCGCGAGCTTCCGGTCACGCCGCAGCGGCTCAAGCGGCTTTTGGCGAAACGCGGCGACGGGTTGCGCTAAGCCTTTCAGCCTGGAACCCGAAGCCGCGCCAACAGGGGATTCGCGAAACGCAAATTTGGCATGCCGGCGCCGCGAGGATCACTCCAGCGTCATACCTATTACTCCAGCTTGATGCCCGCGAATTTGATGACCTTGCCCCACTTCTCGTTTTCGCCGGCGATCAGCTTGGCATAGTCGCCGGGACTCATCGGCGCCGGTATGTCACCAAGGTCGACGAGCCGGGCTCTGACCGCAGCATCGGCGACGCCGGCATTGATCGCCTGGTTAAGCTTGGCGATGATCTCGGCCGGCGTACCGCGTGGCGCGCCAAAGCCCAACCCTCCCGTGACCGCGTAGCCCGGTACGGTCTCGCTGACCGTCGGTACATCGGGCAGCGAGGCGATGCGCTGTGGCGTGGTCACCGCGAGCGCGCGCAGCTTGCCGGCTTTGACATCGCCCAGGCAGGAAATAATGGGGTCGAACATGACCTGGGCCCTGCCCGCAAGCAGATCGGCCAGCGCCTCCGGCTCGCCATGATACGGCACGTGGAACAGATCGACGCCGGCCATCATCTTGAACAGTTCGCCGCTGATATGGGTCAGGTTTCCGGTGCCGTTCGAGGCCATGTTGATCTTTCCCGGATTGGCTTTGGCATAGGCGATGAACTCGGCAACGGTGTTGGCCGGGAACGACGGCGTGACGATCATCACGAAGGGCGTGAAGGCGATATAGCCAACCGGCGCAATATCGCGGACGAAACTGAAATCGAGATGTTCGTGCAGCAATCCGCTGATCATGTTCGGGGTCGCGACCAGCAGCAGCGTATAGCCGTCCGGAGCGGCACGGACGACGGCCTCGGTGGAAAGATTGGTACCGCCGCCGGGTTTGTTCTCGACGACGAATTGCTGGCCGAGACGATCCGACAGCCATTGTCCCATCAGGCGCCCGGCGATGTCGGGCGAACTGCCGGGCGGATAGCCGACGACAATGCGTACCGGGCGATCAGGATAATCGAGCGCCAAGGCGAGCCTGGGAAGCAGCGGAGCAGCCGTAGCGCCCGCTGCCAGCCGCAAAAATCGGCGGCGGAGAAGTTTCATGATGATCCCTCCAATCGCATGAGCGGCGCCACCTCGGCTCAATCGAGTTTGATGCCGATCTTGTTCACCAGCGGGGTCCAGCGCGCGACATCGACCTTCATGAACTGGGCGAACCTCTCCGGCTTCCAATCGGGCACCGGTATCACCGCCGCGTCGACGAGCGATTGCGTGTAAGCCTTGTCCGCCATCGCGGCCGCGTTGGCCGCGGCGATTTGCGCGAGGATCGGCGCCGGCACGCCAGTCGGCGCAAAGATGCCGAGAACTTGCTGCGTGACCAAGTCCGGAACCGTATCGGCCGCCGTCGGAATCTCAGGCGCGGCAGGCAGACGGGCCGGGTTGGTGATCGCGAGCAAACGCAGCCTGCCGGTGCGATGAAATTCGAGCACCTGGCTGGTCATTGCCGGGATGACGATCGGAATCTGTCCGCCGATAACATCGGCCAATGCGGGCCCCGCGCCCCGATAGGGCACATGCGGCAGGTCGGCGATGCCGGCCAGCGATTTGAGCAATTCGCCGCTGAGATGGTTCAACGTCCCGGCGCCGGCCGAGCCGTAGGACAGCTTGCCCGGATTGGCTTTCACATAATCGATCAGCTCAGTGAGATTCTGCGCCGGAACCGATGGATGCACGGCAATGCCGAAGCACGTGATCGCCACCATCGAGATCGTCGTCAGGTCGTTCATCGGATCGAGCAGCGGGTGCTCGCGCAAAATCATCTCGGCGAGATGGATCGACGAACTGCCGAGGAAGATCGTGTAGCCGTCGGCCGGCGCATGCGCGACCACTTGCGCGGCCAACGACCCGCCGGCGCCCGGCTGATTGTCCACGAAGACCGTGCCGAGGCTGGTCTTCACCTTGTCGGCCCAGGGCCGGCCGACGATGTCGAACACACCACCCGGCGGAAACGGCAGCACGAGCCGAATCGGCCGCGCCGGAAAGGTGTCGGCTTGCGCCATGCGCGGCAGTAGCGGCAGGCCGGCGGCGCCGGCGGCCAAACGAAGAAAGCGGCGGCGTTGAATTCTCATGATTTCCCCCATCGAACGTCGACGGCCGTCGCTGGTTGATCCAGCTTGATGCCCGCGGACGTAGCCACCTTAACCCACTTTTCGGTCCAGTCGGCGACGAACTTGCGGCGACGAACTTGCTGAATTGTGCGATGCCATCAGCATGGCTGTCGCCGCCGATATCTACTAGCTTTTCTTGGGGACCTTCTTGCCCTCCTTACGCGCCTTCGACAATCCGATGGCGATGGCTTGCTTGCGGCTCTTCACCTTGCCGCCTTTGCCGCCCTTGCCGCTTTTGCCGGTTCCGCGCTTATAGCGGCGCATTTCGTTTTCCACGTCGCGCCCTGCGCTGGGAGAATATTTGCGTTTCCTCTTGGCCATTTGATTTTCCTCCACTTGTACGTGCCGCATGCAATTTAGGCGGCCTCTAATAACCCGTGCAGCCGCAATAGGTTGCCGCGCAGTGTCACAATTTCGCAGGGTGTCGCGCGGCGGTCCGGCGGCAAATGCCCGCGACGGAGACCGCCGCGGGCGTTCGGGAAAACGGCGAGCCGCCTTAGGCCGCCCGCGGCAGCGCGCGGAATTCCTTGGCGCTCGCCATCGCCCAGGGGATTTCAAAACGCTTGTCGCCGGAACCGGCGATCAACTCGCCAGGCTCGAGTGACGGATAAAGCTGCGCGAAGCTCATCACTTCGTGCGCCGATACGCGCCGCGAGAAATGCGCCGGCGCGAAATCGGTCGGATGATCGAGCCCTGCCGCGGCGACAAGCTCGGCGAGCGCATCGAGCGTGGCGCGGTGGAAATTGTAGACGCGCTCGGCCTTATCGGGGACGACCAGCGCGCGCTGACGCAAGGGGTCCTGCGTCGAGACGCCGGTCGGGCAGCGATCGGTGTGGCAGGACTGCGACTGGATGCAGCCGAGCGCGAACATGAAGCCGCGCGCCGAGTTGCACCAGTCGGCACCGAGCGCCATGACGCGCGCGATGTCGAAGGCGCTGATGATCTTGCCGGCGGCGCCGAGCTTGATGCGGTCGCGGGCATTGATGCCGATCAGCGCGTTGTGGACGAAACTCAACCCCTCGCGCAGCGGCATGCCGAGATGGTCGGTAAATTCGAGCGGTGCGGCGCCGGTGCCGCCTTCCTTGCCGTCGACGACGATAAAGTCGGGATAGATTTCCGTTTCCAGCATCGCCTTGCAGATGGCGAGGAATTCCCAGGGATGGCCGATGCAGAGCTTGAAGCCGGCCGGCTTGCCGCCGGAGAGCTCCCGCATCTTGGCGATGAAATGCATCATCTCGACCGGCGTCGAGAACGCCGAATGACGCGACGGCGAGATGCAGTCGACGCCGACCGGCACGCCGCGGGTCGCCGCGATCTCGGGACTGACCTTGGCGCCGGGGAGCACGCCGCCGTGCCCGGGCTTGGCGCCCTGGCTGAGCTTGAGCTCGACCATCTTGACTTGCTCGCTCTTGGCGCCGGCCTCGAACTTCTCGGCGCAGAACGTGCCGTCGGCGTTGCGGCAGGAGAAATAGCCGGAGCCGATTTCCCAGATCAGGTCGCCGCCATTTTCGCGGTGATAGGGACTGTAACCGCCCTCGCCCGTATCATGGGCGAAATTGCCTTTCTTGGCGCCGCCGTTAAGCGCAAGGATGGCGTTCCGGCTCAGCGCGCCAAAACTCATCGCCGAAATATTGAGGATCGACGCCGAATAGGGCTTTGCGCAATCCGGACCGCCGATGACAATGCGAAACGGTTCATGCACGACTTGCTTCGGCGCGATCGAGTGATCGAGCCATTCGTAGCCGCTGGCATAGACATCGTTCTGCGTGCCGAACGGCCGCTTGTCCAACGCCCGCTTGGCGCGCTGATAGACAAGCGCACGCTTGTCGCGCGAGAACGGCGTGCCGTCTTTTTCGCTTTCGAGAAAATATTGCCGGATCTCGGGGCGGATTTCCTCCAGGATGAACCGGATATGCGCCGACAGCGGATAATTGCGCAGTACCGCATGCCTGGTCTGGAAAACATCGACCGTACCGACGACCGCCAAGGCGATGAACACGACCAAGGGTATTTCGATCAGCAGCGATCTAAAGCCGTAAAAGAATTCCAGCCCCAGCGCCGCAGCGATCAGCACCACGAGCGTGTAAATGATGAAGCGCGGTTGAAGCGGCAGCAGCAGTACGTGCATGGAAATTCCCCCGGCGCAGAATTCACGCACGACTTCACCCGGCCGCGCGTGACGCTTAGAACCTAAGAACAATAGTTGTCAGTTTAATTAACTGAAGCTGCGGCCGGCGCCGGACCTAATTGCACCGCACCCGCTGTTGCAGCGCATCATTTATCCAATGTCACGCGTCTTTCGGCTCGGCGTCAAGCCGCACGATCCAACCTTCCAGGCCGGGCTTGGCCGCCGGATAGCGCGCCAGCACCAAAGGATCGTGCCCCGGCACGACGTGCTTGGGCGACGTGGCGAGCGTCTTTAAGGTGCCGTAGCCCTCGACCACCTCCTGGATGTTGTACGTGATCGGAAACACCCGGCCGCCGTCGATATGGGCATAAAGATGCGAGGCATCGGCGGCGAGCACGACATAGCCGCGTTTGGTTTTCACCCGCACGCTCTGCAAGCCTTTGGAATGGCCGCCGATGTGATGCACGGTGACGCCCGGCACGATCTCGCCCTCGCCGTCATGGAAAGCGCAGCGCCCGGCGAAGACCTTGCGCACCATGGCGATGACGTCTTCGGCCTCGAATGGCGCGCGCAGCGCCTGATGGCACATGCAGCGGCCGGTCGCGTAGGCCATCTCGCGGTCCTGCAAGTGATAACGCGCGCGCGGAAACAAGTCGTAATTGCCGCAATGGTCGTAGTGCAGGTGACTGAGGATGACGGTGTTGACCTGTTCCGGCGAAATTCCGAGCGCGGCCAGTCCGTCGCGCACCGGCTTGACCATCTCGCGCTGGCGTTTTTTACCCATCGCCTCGTCGAATCCGGTGTCGACGACGATCACCCCGGACGGTCCCACGATCGCCCAAACGAAAAAATCGAGCGGCTGCAACACGTCGTGCGGATCGCCGTCGATGAAATTCGCCGGCGATCGCCGCGAATGATGGGCGTAACGGATGGCGTAAACTTCGTGGACGTCGTCGCTCATGGTCCCTCCCCGCGCCTTTTGGGCGGAAGACTACGCGAAGCCGTGGCGCCGCAATATGGGGTCGCCGCGGCGCCGTCCTGCTTTCACCACCGCGGCTTGCCCACACCATGCCCGGCTCTGTCATCCACCGGTCACAGAGGCTGAGCAGAGTCGAAGCCCTGGGGTGAGGGAGATGAACATGTCTGATTTTGCGTTACCGGGCTCGATTGAGCCGGCGCGCCGCGGGCCGAATCTCGACCACGGCTTCAATCCACTGACCGCGATCGTCTTCATGGGCGTCGTCGGCGCCGGCGTTTTGTTCGTGGCCTACAGCATTTACAGCGACATCGATGCGGCCGGCGTGAAGATCACCGCTTACTTGCCGTTTCTGCTGCTGTTCGTCGCATTGCTGATTGCGCTCGGCTTCGAGTTCGTCAACGGCTTTCACGCCGCGAACGCGGTCGCGACCGTGATCTACACGCGGTCGCTGCCGGCGAATATCGCGGTCGTGTGGTCGGGCATGTTCAATCTGTTCGGCGTGCTGTGGTCGTCCGGCGCGGTGGCGTTCGGCATCATCTCGCTGCTGCCGGTCGAATTGATCCTCCAGGTCGGATCGAGCGCCGGCTTTGCCATGGTGTTCGCGCTGTTGATCGCGGCGATCATCTGGAATCTGGGCACCTGGTCGTTCGGCCTTCCCGCATCGAGCTCCCATACGCTGATCGGATCGGTCATTGGTGTCGGCATCACCAATGCGCTGTTGCACGGCCGCAGCGGCACGTCGGGCGTCGATTGGACCCAGGCGACTTCGATCGCCAAGGCGCTGCTGTTGTCGCCGCTGTTCGGCTTCGGCCTCGCCGCCATCCTGCTGCTGGCGGTGAAGTACCTTATTCCCAGCAAGGAGCTGTTTGCCGAACCCAAGGGCGATCAGCCGCCGCCGACCTGGATCCGCGGCATTCTCATTCTGACCTGCACGCTGGTGAGCTTCTTCCACGGCTCCAATGACGGCCAGAAGGGCATGGGCCTGATCATGCTGATCCTGATCGGCACGGTGCCGACCACCTACGCGCTCAACCGCGCCATGCCGGTGAGCCAGATCGAAAAATTCGAGGCGAATTCGCAAGCCGCGAGCGCGGTGATCAATGCCAAAGCGTCCGGCTACGACGTCATCGGCGATCCGCGGCCGGCGGTCACCAGCTATGTCGCGCAGCACCAGATCAACGAAGGCACTTACCCCTCGTTGGCGGCCCTGGTCGGCGATATCGCCAAACAGGTCACCCAGTATGGCTCGATCGCCAAGATGCCGACCGATCAGATCGGCAACACCCGCAACGATATGTACCTCGTCTCGGAGGCGATCCGCTTCCTGGTCAAGGACAAGGAAAACGATCTCAACGCGCAGGACGTCGCCACACTCAACGCCTACAAGGGTTCGCTCGACGGCGCGACCAAGTTCATTCCGGGCTGGGTCAAGATCGTGGTCGCCATCGCGCTTGGGCTCGGCACCATGGTCGGCTGGAAGCGCATCGTCGTCACGGTGGGCGAGAAGATCGGCAAGACGCATCTGACCTATGCGCAGGGCGCCTGCGCCGAGATCACCGCCGCGGCCACCATCGCCGCCGCCGACGGCTACGGCCTGCCGGTGTCGACCACGCACGTGCTGTCATCCGGCATCGCCGGCACGATGGCGGCGAACGGCTCCGGCTTGCAATGGTCGACCATTCGCAACATTGCGCTCGCCTGGGTGCTCACCTTGCCGGCCGCTATGGCGCTTTCAGGAACGCTCTACTTCATCTTCTCGCACTTGTTCTAAGCGGCGCCGGCAACTTCAACGAAAAACCCCGGCGCTTTCGGCGCCGGGGTTTTGCACGTAACGCGAAGCTACAAAACGCTACGCTACTGAAATCCGACCAATCAAAATTACAGCTGCCCGTATTTATGCAGCACCGCGCGGCATTCACTGCTGACGCGCCAGCTATGGGCGGCAAGCGTCTCGCCGCATTGCAGAAGGTTGCTCCAGGTCATGCCCGCGGAATGATCGCAAAGCTGGGCGGCTGCCGGCCGGCAGGGCGCAAGCTCCGCCAAATCGATTGCATTCGCAGCGGTGGCGGAAAGCCCAAGAAGCAGGCACGCAGCTAATACTATCTTCATCCTCAGTCGTCCCTCTGATGTCGCTGGATGCAGCGTGCTTACCGTTTTATGACGAAAAAGGCTAGCATTGTGTGCGACGCACAAAACAGGCGTAACCCAATGTAATTTAATAACTTTTTATTGGGAACTTCGTTCCACAAAAGTTCCATGCCGCGTTTGTGCCGCAATTTGAGGCACTTGCAGCGAAAATCTGGGCGCAGAAAGAAAATGCCCGGCGTAATGCCGGGCATTTTTTGAGGGTCTGATTACCTTTTACGATCTCAGGCCGCCACGAGATTGCCGAACCGCTTGAGGTTCTCTTTCTGCTTGTCGTTACGCGGCGGCAGCTTGAACAGCCTCGCCGCAGTGCCGCCCAGGATGTTGTGCTTTGCCTTTTCCGACAGGAACGGCAGGTCATAGATCGTCGACGGCAAATCGAAGTCCCAGTGCGGATAGTCGGACGAGTAAAGCAACTGCGTCTCAGCATTCATCATGCGGAATGTGCACTCCATCGCGCCGTAGTCCTGGATTTCCATCGGCTGCGACGAATAGAACATGTCGCGCATATAGTCGGACGGCTTCTTCTTCAGAAGCGGTGCTTCGGACGGCCGCAGCATGTATTCGTGGTCGAGCCGCTGCATCAGGAACGGCACCCAGGCGAGGCCGGATTCGATCCAGACCACCGGCAGTTTGGGGAAGCGCTCGCCCATGCCGTTGATCACCCAGTTCGTGCAATGCAGCACGTTGTACCAGGTGAAGCCGAGCGCGTGAGCGGACAGGAAGCGGTTGCAGCTGCGATAGATCGGCTCGCCGCCCCAGTTCGGGCCGGAATGGAA
>Ga0181516_10002956_pt1 | contig 11703 bp, 13 predicted proteins | sample PEATcosm2014_Bin_25_FD_121104 | JGI IMG/M metagenome (GOLD analysis project Ga0181516, IMG submission 121104) | Peatland microbial communities from MTU Mesocosm Facility, Houghton, MI, USA - PEATcosm2014_Bin01_10_metaG | ecosystem: Environmental > Terrestrial > Soil > Wetlands > Peat | place...
CGCGGCAAAAAGCTTCATCAACACGATGATAGCGCCGAGAGTTGCCGCGTAGACCACGACTTGCATGGCGGTCGGCTGATCGACATAGCCGATCAATGTGTGCAACGCCCGGCCCAATAAACTTGAATCGCTCAAGATCCAGGATGTGTCCCACACCGTCTGATCGAGCGCGGTGACGATGTCGGCCTGTTCGAGGAAGGCAATGGCTTGTGCCGCCATGCCGGCGGCAAGCAGCGCAATCAACGCGCTGGTCACGCTGAAAAGGTAGCGCGTCGGGATGGTGATGAGGCCGAGATAGGTCAACAGGCAGACCGACGAGCCGAGGATAAGGCCTGCAAAACCGCCGGCGACCATCGACCAACTCGCACCACCTTGCGCCGCCGCGACGCCGTAGAGAAACAGCACCACCTCGGAGCCTTCGCGCAGCACCGCGATCGCGACCACGATGGCAAGCGCCAGCAGCGATTTGGAACCGGCGGCAACCGCTTCGCCCGCCGCGCGCAACTCGGCGACCAATTCGCGGCCGTGCCGCGACATCCAGACATTGTGCCAGGTCAGCATCAGCACCGCGAAGCCGAGAATGCCGGCATTGAAGACTTCCTGGCCGCTGCCGCCGAACAGCTCGGATAAGCCGCCGGTAAACAGCGCCACCACGCAAGCGCCGAGCACGCCGGCCGCGACACCGCCGGCGATCCAAGCGGAGCGCCCGGCAACGCCAGCCGTGACCGCCATGACGATGCCGACAACGAGGCCGGCTTCGAAGACTTCGCGGAACACGATCAACAGCGCGGCTAACACGGCCACCTCACGATACAACTCTTATGTCACGTTTCATTTCGTAATTCGTTTCACGTTTCATGGCACGACCAGGAAGTCATGGCACGACCAGGAGGTCATGGCACGACCAGGAAGCCCTGCGTGTCATGATGAAAATCGTCGTAGAAATTGTAGCGGCCCGGCTGCAGCGCCCGCACATAGACCACTGCTTCGCTGCCGACGGGGACGATTTTCTCGAAATGCAGATCGCCGCTCTCGAACTCGGAGACGATCGTATTGAGATTCTTGACGTGGATCGCGATCGCCTTGCCGGACGGTGCGTGCAACTCAGCGGGGTCGAATTGGTGATCCTTGATCGTGATCGACAGCGAAACGGCGTCGTCGGCGTGCGCGGCGACGACGCCCAACGCCAATGCCGCGGCGAGCATCAGCGCCGCCAGAAACTGCCGGCCGATCTTTCCGGACGTGCGATTCGACATGAATGGCAAAGCGCGTTTCCTCTGCCGCGAACTGCTCTAGCAAGGAGTTGGTGAACAACGGACTTTTTGTCAATCTAAAAGCCCAATATTAGAATTGTTATAATATCGGTGGACTGCTACTGAGCGCGCAGTCAGCTCAGGTCGGCATTATGGCAATCCGCCTCGACATCCGCTCCGGCGATTTTGCGCAAAAATTTCGCGCATTTCTCGATACCAAGCGCGAGGCTTCGGCGGACGTCGAAGCCACGGTTCGCGGCATTGTCGCCGACGTCGCCGCTCGCGGCGATCGCGCGCTTAAGGACTATACGCGCAAATTTGATAACCTCGATCTCGACAGAGCCGGGCTGAAGGTGACGCCAGACGAGATCGCGGCGGCGGTGAAAGCATGCAGCCGCGACGCGCTCGACGCGCTCGAGCTTGCGCGCAGCCGCATCGAGACTTACCACCGCCGGCAATTGCCGCAGGACGATCGCTTTACCGACGCACTTGGCGTCGAGCTCGGTTCGCGCTGGACCGCGATCGAGGCGGTGGGGCTGTATGTGCCGGGCGGCACCGCCGCTTATCCGTCGTCGGTTCTGATGAATGCGGTGCCGGCCAAGGTCGCCGGCGTGCCGCGCCTGGCGATGGTGGTGCCGGCGCCGGACGGCAAACTGAGTCCGCTGGTATTGGCGGCGGCGAATCTCGCCGGTATCGACGAGATCTTTCGCGTCGGCGGCGCCCAGGCGATTGCGGCTTTGGCCTATGGCACGGAGACGATCGCCGCGGTCGCCAAAATCGTCGGGCCGGGCAACGCTTATGTGGCCGCGGCCAAGCGCATCGTGTTCGGCAAGGTCGGCATCGACATGATCGCCGGGCCTTCCGAGGTGCTGATCGTCGCCGACAAGGACGGCAATCCCGACTGGATCGCCGCCGACCTTCTGGCTCAGGCCGAGCATGATACCAGCGCGCAGGCAATCCTCATCACCGACGACGAGAAACTTGCCGATGAAACCGAACGCGCGGTTACGAGCCAGCTTGCGGGCCTGCCGCGCGAAGCGGTGGCCGGCGCGTCGTGGCGGGATTTTGGCGCGGTGATCCTGTTGCGCAAGCTTGACGAGGCGCCGCAGCTGATCGACGCCGTCGCCCCGGAGCATCTCGAAATTGTCGCCGCCGACGCCGAGCGGCTTGCCGGACACATCCGCAATGCCGGCGCGATCTTCATCGGCGCGCACACCCCGGAAGCGATCGGCGATTACGTGGCGGGATCCAACCACGTGCTGCCAACCGCGCGATCGGCGCGATTCTCTTCCGGCCTCGGTGTCACCGATTTCATGAAGCGCACGTCGATCCTCAAATGCGGCCCCGAACAGTTGCGCGCGCTCGGCGGCGCCGCCATCACGCTCGGCAATGCCGAGGGGCTCGAGGCCCACGCCCGTTCGGTCGCCATCCGGCTCAATCGCTGATGGCGCGCGCAAGCCGCGACAAGGACAATCTGAATAAAGCCGGCCGGCTCGCGGCGGTCACGCTCGACGAGGCTTCGCTCGGCACCACCAACGATGACATCGAGCACGAGCGCCGGGTCGCGATCTACGACCTCATTCAAAAAAACCAATTCACGCCGGTCGACCACGACGGCGGACCTTATACGCTGCAACTCGGCATCAGCGGCAGCCGGCTGGTATTCGATATCCGGCTGACCGACGGCACGCCGGTGATCGCGCACCTGCTGTCGCTGGCGCCGTTCCGCCGCATCGTGAAAGACTATTTTGTCGTCTGCGACAGTTATTACACCGCGATCCGCACCGCCACGCCGGACCGCATCGAAGCGCTCGATATGGGACGGCGCGGCTTGCATGATGAAGGCTCGCGGCTGGTGATGGAGCGGCTCAAGCGCAAAGTCGATGTCGATTTCGATACTGCGCGCCGGCTGTTCACGCTGATCACCGTCTTGCACTGGAGGGGCTGAGTCGCCCGATGCCGCCATCAGTGCGCCGACCTCTGGCGATATTGTTCGCCTGCGGGCTGAACTCGCTGCGCTCGCCGATGGCAGCGAGCCTGTTCGCGCAAATATTCGGCCGCGCGATCTATGTCGGCTCGGCCGGCGCGCGCAAAGGCGAACTCGACCCGTTCGCGGTCGCCGTCATGGCCGAAATCGGGCTCGACATTTCCCGGCACAAGCCGGTCACTTTCGAAGAGCTGGACGACTGGGAGGGACTCAATTTCGATCTCATCGTCACGCTTGCGCCCGAGGCGCATCACCGCGCGCTCGAAATCACCCGCACCAGCGGAGCGGACGTCGAGTATTGGCCGACCGCAGACCCCAGCGGTGTCGAAGGCAGCCGCGAGCAACGGCTCGACGCCTATCGCGAGGTGCGCGATCAGCTATTGGCACGCATTCGCGAACGCTTCGTCGACCGAAGCACCGGCAACGAATGAGCATGCCGAAGGCGCGCGCCGGCACGGCAGTTGTGAAGCCGCCCGCCATCCGCTAGGTTCCGCAAAAATTCTGGTCCACCTCCGGTTACGGTCGCAGCCAGACCGTAACGATCTCCGGGAAGCGAATGGCGAAGGAAGAGTTGCTGGAATTTCCCGGTGTCGTGACGGAACTGCTTCCGAACGCCACCTTCCGCGTCAAGCTCGAGAACGAGCATGAAATCATCGCTCACACGGCGGGACGTATGCGCAAAAACAGGATTCGCGTGCTCGCCGGCGACAAGGTACTGGTGGAAATGACGCCTTACGATCTGACCAAGGGCCGGATTACCTACCGGTTCAAATGATCGGCCGCCCAAAACTCGTCCTCGCGTCCGGCTCGCCGCGCCGGCTCTCGCTGGTCAATCAGGCCGGCATCGAGCCGGACGCGCTGCGTCCCGCCGATATCGATGAGACGCCGCAACGGGGTGAGCTACCGCGGGCCTGCGCCACACGACTTGCGCGCCTGAAAGCGCAAGCAGCACTCGCCATGGTCCAGATCGATGACGAGCTTAAGGGCTCCTACATTCTCGCCGCCGATACCGTGGTAGCCGTCGGCCGGCGAATCCTGCCGAAGGCGGAGCTGCTCGACGAAGCGGCGCAGTGTTTGCGGCTTCTCTCCGGCCGCAACCATCGCGTCCATACCGCCGTTTGCCTGGTGACGCCGAAGGAGACTTTTCGGCAACGTCATGTCGAAACGCGCGTGCGCTTCAAGCGCCTCTCAGACGAAGACATCGAGGCCTATCTCGCCTCCGGCGAATGGCGCGGCAAGGCCGGCGGCTATGCGGCGCAAGGAATTGCCGGCAGCTTCTTGGTCAAGATCGTCGGCTCCTATTCCAACATCATCGGTCTGCCGCTCTACGAAACCATGACCCTGCTCGGCGGCGAGGGATATCCGGTACATTTCGGCTGGCTCAACACGGTGTGAAGTTGGCGCGACTTGCCGGCAGCCCCATATTGCACGCATGCCCGATGACAAGACCCGCAAGGCCTGCCCGATTTGCGGCAAGCCCACCGAGGAACGAACCAAGCCGTTCTGCTCGAAACGTTGCGCCGACGTCGATTTGCATCGCTGGTTTTCCGGCAGCTATGCGATTCCGGTGACGGAAGACGAGGAAGAGGACGAGCGGCGCGAGGATACCGATGAGACGCCGCATTGACGCGCCTGCGACAGCAGCGGGGCTATTGTGGACAGCGTAAAATCGAGCCTTTATAAGACGGCGCTCTTGCCGATAAGCGAGCGCGCACGGTACGCCCAGGTAGCTCAGTTGGTAGAGCACTGCACTGAAAATGCAGGTGTCGGTGGTTCAATTCCGCCCCTGGGCACCACTGCCCAAATACTTTCTCATAATCCCCGATAGGCGAGCGGCAACAGCCGTGCGAGGCGGAGCGCCCATTGGCGCTGACCGGCCGCGCCGGCGATGAGATCCTGGCGGATCTCGATCAATACGTGAGGCAGGCCGCGGCGCTCGGCGTGGATCGGCACGGTGTAGTCGGTCGCGTCGCTGACCGAGTACGGCGCGTTCTCGCCGATAATCAAACCCGGTTCCTCTTGCAGCAACGCCAGCAGGCGCTGCGCCAGCCGGGCATCGCGATTGTAAAGCACGCCGGCGTGCCATGGCCGCTTCGCGCCTTTGAAGATCGGCGTGAAACTGTGCAGGGCCATCAGCGCGGTGGCGCGGCCCGCCTGCAGCCGGCGATCAAGCTCGGTTTCGATCCGGTCGTGGTAGGGCCGAAAAATCTCAAGGGCGCGCGCCGCTTTGCTTGCCTCATCCATGCCGATATTGGCCGGTATCGGTGTATCCTCGCTGATTTCCGGAATCGAAGAGGCCGCATCGAGCGGACGGTTGCAGTCGATAACCAGCCGCGAATAGTTTTGTTGGATGAGCGTCGCATCCAGCGCATCCGCCAACAGGCACCCGAGCGCGGCAATGCCGATGTCCCAGGCGATGTGCCGCTGCAACTCGGATTCCGCGACGCCGAGCCGGCCGAGCACGCCAGGGATCAGATTGCCGGCGTGGTCGGCGACCAGCAAAAGCGGCGAGTTCCCGCTGCCGTTGTGAACCGAAACCGGCGGCGGCTCGCCCGCCGTCAGCAATTTGTTGGGGGGTTGGTTCATTGATGCTCATACCTGCTGAAAAACATGCACAAAATTTGGCCCAAGAAATGCATAACATCTCGCCAAGATCGACGCAGCAGAGACAGGGCGGCCGGTTCCGACGTTGATTAGAAGACTGACACCGCAAACGGAAGAAAACGATCGATGAAGATTCGCGCCGGCTACGAAATTTCCTACGACTGCCCGCAACCGACGCCCATGATCCTGACGTTGAGCGTCCATCCGTCGCGCTTTTCCGATCTGCTGACGCTCGACCGCATGCGGCTTGATCAACCGATCGTTCCCAACACATATCACGACAGCTTCGGCAATTTCTGCCATGTGATCCGCGCGCCGGCCGGCCGGCTGACCATGGCCTCGGATTTTCTGATCCAGGACACCGGCAAGCCCGACGACGTGGCGCCGGATGCCGAGCAGCATTCGTTGGAGAAGCTTCCTGTCGATACTCTCTTTTATCTTCTCGGCAGCCGCTATTGCGAGACCGATCGCTTTACCCAGATCGCATGGTCCACATTCGGCAAAGTGCCGAAAGGATGGCCGCTGGTTCAGGCGATCTGCGATTATGTCAATGCGCGCATCAAATTCGGCTACGAGCACGCCAGTCCGACCAAGACCGCCTGGGACGCACATACCGAACAGCGCGGCGTTTGCCGAGACTTCGCTCATCTGGCGATCACGCTGTGCCGTTGCATGAACGTCCCGGCGCGCTACTGCACCGGCTATCTCGGCGACATCGGCGTGCCGCCGGAAGACACCCCGATGGATTTCAGTGCGTGGTTCGAAGTCTATCTCGGCAGCCGCTGGTACACATTTGATGCGCGCCACAATGTACCGCGCATCGGACGCATCCTGATGGCGCGCGGGCGTGACGCCACCGACGTCGCGATCGTGACCTCGTTCGGCCCGTGCACGCTCGCCAGCTTCAAGGTCGTGACAGACGAGGTCGCGACGGCGGCGGTAGCGGCGCGCTAGATCGCCGGCAGCACGGCGCGCGACATGTAGAGGGCCAGTGCCACGCCGAGGAGACCGATCAGCGCCGCAAGCGCGAGATCGAGGCGCTCGCCCGGGTTCGGCACGTCGTCGTCAGTTTCAATGTCCCTGGTGGTGCGCACGAACCGGGCCCCAGCGACGACGATCATGGCGACACCGAGCACGATGAAAGCAAGACCGGCCCAATTGGCGAACGCTTGGCCATGCGGCGCGACTTGTTGCTGCGCCAATTGCGGCGTGACGTATTTGATGAACAGGTCGAACCGCTCGATCAAAAAGCCGAACGCCATGACCGCAATGGCGGTGCGAACCCAGGCGAGAAAGGTTCGCTCATTCGCGGCGTGGTCGCTGTAGCGCTTGATCATTGGATTGCCCGTGCCGGTGAGGTGACGAAGCCCACTATAACGCCGCGTCATCATCGGCGCTTGTCGAAATGCAAATAAAGATGCAGTTTGCCCTCCAAAGTCGGACAAAAGCAGTGGATGGGGAGTGAATCACATGGCCGATACCGCACCGGCGCGTCCAAGCCGCGGCCGCTGGTATATCCTGCTGCTGATCAGCGTGATGTATCTCATCACCTATCTCGACCGCGTCAACATCTCGACCGCGGCGCCGCTGATCAGCAAGGAATTCGGCTTCGACAAGGTCACCATGGGCGTGATCTTCAGTTCGTTCGTGTGGTCTTATGCGCTGTTTCAAGTTCCCGGCGGCTGGCTGTCCGACCGTTTCGGCGCGCGCGGCGTATTGGGGGTGATCGTCACCTACTGGTCCATCATGACCGCCGCCACCGCGGGCGCCTTCAGCTCGGTCTCCTTCATCGTCGTGCGATTCCTGTTCGGCGTCGGCGAAGCCGGCGCTTTTCCGGGCGCGACCCGCGCGATGCAGCTCTGGTATCCGCAACGCGAACGCGGCTTGGTGCAGGGCATCACCCACAGCGCCAGCCGCCTCGGCGCCGCGATCGCGCCGCCGCTCGTGGTGCTGATCATGACGGAGCTCGGCTGGCGCTCGGTCTTCCTGATTTGCGGAGCGGTCGGGCTCCTGTGGTCGCTGTGGTGGAGCTGGAGCTACCGCAACTTGCCGGAAGAACACGGCCTGGTGAATAAAGCGGAGCTGGCGAGCATCCGCGGCCTCGATGCGAACGGCGCTATCAAGCCGCCGCCCTCGGAAAAGCAAACCAACGTGCCGTGGGGCACGCTGCTGCGCTCTCCCAATATGTGGGCGATCATGTGCGCCTACTTCACTTACGTCTATTGCCTGTGGATCTTCCTGAGTTGGCTGCCGTCCTATCTGGTCGAGTTCCGGCATTTCACGCTGCTCAAAGTCGGACTGTTTGCTTCGCTGCCGCTATGGGCCGGCGTGGTCGGCGACACGGTCGGCGGACTTGCGACCGACTGGTTGTTGAGGCGTACCGGCAGCGCCAAGATCGGCCGCCGCGCCGTCGCAATCACGGGCTTGCTCGGCTGCGCCGTGTTCATCGTGCCGGCGGCGCTCACCGAGGACGCCAATACGGCGGTCTATTGCCTCACCGCCTCGATGTTCTTTCTAGAATGCACCATCGGACCGTCGTGGGCGGTGCCGATGGATACCGGCGGAAAATATTCCGGGACGGTCTCGGGAATGATGAACATGGCCGGCAATTTCGGCGGCGCCATTTCGCCGATCGTGTTCGGCGTTCTCGTCCAAGTCGGCAATTGGCAGGCGCCATTTATCGTCGCGGCAGCCCTCCTGGTCGCCGGCGCCGCGGTCTGGGCATTCTGGCTCGATCCCGACGAGCACATTCTCGCCAGCTGAGGGCGCCCTGAACTCCGAATTTGTTTCATTAACGAAACGTAAATCGGTCTTGGCTACGTAATAGGCAGGGGTGGATATCCACTGGGCGGAAACACGATGCTCCCGGTCTTGACCGGTTCTGCGGTTGAGCACGACTGGATTCTTGTGGTTATCGCATTTGCGGCTTGTTTGCTGCCGGGTGCCGTCGTTCTGTCTTATCGCTGGCGCGGCGGCCCGGCCCGGCTGCTCGCGCTCACGCTCAACAACATGACCCAAGGCGTGGTCATGTTCGACGCCGCCGGGCGTCTCGTCGTCAATAATGATCGTTATGTGGCGATGTATGCACTGTCGCCGGAGATCGTTAAGCCCGGCGCCAAGTTCGTCGACATCGTCCGTCACCGATTCGAATCCGGCAGCCTGCACCGCGATCCGGTGCAGTACTGCGCCGAAATGTTGGCCGACATGGCTGCCGGCAAAGTCATAAGTTTCGTTACCGAAACACCTGACGGCCGCGCTATTTCTGTCGTCAATCGCGCGATTCCCGGCGGCAAATATTGGGTCGGCACCCATGACGACATCACTGAGCGGCGCTCGGCGGAGCAAAAAAGTGCGCTATTGAGCGAGCAGGAAACCCGGCGCGCCGTCGTCGATGACGCCATAGCGTGGTTTCGCGGCAGCGTCGAAGGCATGCTCAAGACCGTCACCGACAGTGTCGCGGCGATGAAATCGACCGCCGGCGTGCTGGCGACGGCCTCCAACGAGACCACGGCGCATACCGCCGGCGCGGTCCGCACCTCCAACGACGCTTTCGCCGGCGTTGAGATCGCCGCCACAGCAGCGGATGAAATGTCGAAATCGATTGCCGAGATCAATCGCCAGCTTGCCAGCGCCAGCGAGGTGGTGCACGCCGCCGCCGAAGAGGCGCAGTCGACCAATGAGGTGATCGGCGGCCTGGCCCAGGCGGCGCAGAAGATCGACGACGTCGTCAAGCTCATTCAAAGCGTGGCGGGCCAGACCAACTTGCTCGCGCTCAACGCCACGATCGAAGCGGCGCGCGCCGGCGCCGCCGGCAAGGGCTTTGCCGTGGTGGCGTCCGAAGTCAAGGCGCTCGCGGTGCAGACCGCCAAGGCGACCGACGACATCGCCGCCCAGATCGCGGCGGTGCAGTCCTCGACGCAGAGCGCGGTTCGTGCCATCGGCAGCATCAGCGGCCGCATGGAGAAGGTCCGGCAATTCACCTCCGCGATCGCGACCTCGGTCGAGCAGCAGAACGCGGCGACCGGCGAGATTACCGACAACGTCGCGGCCGCGGCGGCAGGCACGAAATCCGTGGTCGCGGTGCTGCAACGGGTCTCCGGCGCCATTTCCGATATGCGGAGCTCGGCGGATACGGTGTTGACGGCATCGGACGCCGTCGAGCAGGCCGCCGCCAGCCTGCGCGACAGCGTCGACGGATTTCTGCGCAAGGTCGCGATGTAATCCTTACGACGCGCGCTCGCGCATCGGTTCCATCGCCACCCGCGCGAAAGTCGACATGATTTTCAATCCGGCCTTGACCGATCCGCGCACTGAGCCGGCGACTTTGGATTGTCCGCCAATCCGCCGCCGGTAGCCGACCGGCAGTTCCAGCACGCGCAGACCGGCGCGCGCCACCCGCATCTGCATTTCCAGATTCCACCCGTAGGTCATTTCGCGCATGCCGAGCGCCAGCAAAGTATCGCGGCGGATGGCGCGGAATGCGCACATGTCGGTATAGCGCACGCCATAGAGCAGCTTGGTCAGCTGGCCGGCGAGGAGGCCCGCGAGAATCTGGTGCCACGCCATGCTGCCCGGTTCGCGCTCGCCGCGCGCGCGCGAGGCGATGACAAAATCGTAGGCGCCGGCGCGGATCGGCGCGACCAGAGCCGCGATTTCGGCCGGATTGTCGGCGCCGTCGCCGTCCATGAAAACGATGACGTCGGCGCTCTCAGCGGTGCGGGCGGCGGTGAGGCAGGCGAGGCCGTAACCGCGGCCAACCGCGACCACTTCGGCGCCGGCATTGCGCGCGAATTCCGGCGTGCCGTCGGTACTGCCGCCGTCGGCCACAATGATACGGTCGACGCTATCGCGCGGCAGTTCGGCCACCACGGCGCCGATCGATTCTGCTTCGTTGAAAGTCGGAATGACGACGGCAACGCCGCCAGTCCGGGGCATCGCTACAAGCTCCAGCGCAATCCGCAGCCGGCGCAGGCGTCCGGCGGTTGGTCCGATTTGAGCGCCTTGCGGAAGCTGTTGTAGGCCGGGCCGCTCCAGATATCGCGCAGCGATTGCTGGGTGGCGTCGCCGAGCGTGTAATTCTCGTAACCGCGCTGCGAAAATGGCGCGATGCAGCACGGCAGGGCGCGCCCGTTGGCGGTGAAATACATCACAGTCCAGGGCCGCCGGCACAACGACCATGGCGAGCCGGAGCCCGCCGGTCCGTCGTCGCTGCGCCTAAGGCTGACGCCGGGTTCGGACGCACCGCCCGATGCGCCGAAAGTGATGCCAAGCGTAGCGGCGAGCGCCGCGGCACGGTCGATATAGACTGCTTCGTCGCCGGAAAGCTGCTCGTAGAGCGCCTGATCTGGACGCGCCAGGCCGATGGCGTTGTCCTTGAAGAAGACGAGCCGCTGTAAATGGACTTCCTTGACGCCGGTCTCGGCGGCGACGCGGACGAAATCCGGCAATTCCTCGATGGTTTCGCGCAAGCCCGTGAGCCAGGCCGATACGCGCGGCTTGACGTGGCCTTCGCGCTCTTGCAACTCGCGGAAGGCGCGCACATTTTTCAAGATGCGGTTGAAGTAGTTCTTGCCGCGAACGGCGAGGTACGATTCCGCGTTCGCCGCATCGAACGAGACGCGCAGCTCGTCCAATTCGGCGGCAATCAGCGCGCGGCCGTTCTTCTCGTTGAGAACGGTGCCGTTAGTGTTGAAAAGGACATAGGTGCCGCGATCTTTCAGATAGCGCACCATGCGTGGCAGATGCTTCACCAGCATCGGCTCGCCCACGCCGTGCAACACCGCGCGCTGCAGGTGCGGGATCTGATCGACGATCGAGGTGAACAGCTCCCAGCTCATATCGGCCGGCGGCTCGAGTTCC
>Ga0181516_10002957_pt1 | contig 11695 bp, 9 predicted proteins | sample PEATcosm2014_Bin_25_FD_121104 | JGI IMG/M metagenome (GOLD analysis project Ga0181516, IMG submission 121104) | Peatland microbial communities from MTU Mesocosm Facility, Houghton, MI, USA - PEATcosm2014_Bin01_10_metaG | ecosystem: Environmental > Terrestrial > Soil > Wetlands > Peat | place...
CTCCACGTACTTGGCGCGGGCGTTGCGGTAGTCGATGTAGTAGGCGTGCTCCCACACGTCGCAGGTGAGCAGGGGCTTCAGGCCGGCGGTGCTGGGCACCGCGGCGTTGCTGGTGCTCTCGAGCGAGAGCTTGCCCTCCTTGCTCAGCACCAGCCAGGCCCAGCCTGAGCCGAAGGTGCCCACGGCCTTGGCCGAGAACTCCTCCTTGAACTTCTCGAAGCTGCCAAAGGCCGCGTCCAGCTTGGCCTTCAGCTCGCCCTGGGGCGCGCTGCCGCCGGGCTTCATGCAGTTCCAGTAGAAGGTGTGGTTCCAGAGCTGGGCCGCGTTGTTGAAGACCGGGCCCTGGGCCTTGAGGATGATGTCCTCCAGGCTGAGCTCGGCGAAGGGCGTGCCGGGGATGAGCTTGTTCAGGTTGTCCACATAGGCCTTGTGGTGCTTGCCATAGTGGTATTCGACGGTCTCGGCTGAGATGACCGGCGCCAGGGCGTCCTTGGCATAGGGCAAGGCTGGCAGTTCATGGACCATGGTGTCTCCGGAGCGGGGGTGTCTGTTCCAAAAGGTGCCACTCCCATTATACGCCAAGCCAGGCGCTTGCGTTTGCGTCTTTGCGCGCCGGCCTGCTTTGGCTCTTTTAGGCCGCGCCGGATTCCCGTATAATCAAGGGATCTTATGGTGGAGAGCCGCGTGGAAAAATCACACAAAACCATCCTCGGCAAGCCCCAGCACCCCTTGCGCGCGGGCGCATCCCATCGCGCCGAGGCCGCGGCGGCTCCCCTTGCGCCGGCCATCCAGGCCGCCGCCGCCCCCATCCCCTCGCTGCCCGGGCTGGCCCATCCCGCGGGAGCCGCGGCGCCGGCCCCCAGCGGCCGCGTGCTGCCCTTGGGCCGCAGCAGCTTCTTTGACGCCTTCCAGCGCATGCTGGAGTTCCTGCAGCACCCCTCTGAGGCCACCCGCGACGCCTTTTACGGCATGCTCTTGGAGCAGTCGCTGGCGGCCATGGGCTGCCGGCGGGGCGTGCTCTACCTGTGGCGCAAGGAGGGCGGGGGCCTGGTGCGCGCCGTGGGTGAGCCGGATGCTGAGCTGGAGAAGCTCTGCCGCGAGGCGGCCCTCACCCTGGAGCCCCGGCCCGAGGACCCCGACAGCGGCCGCGGCCCCTGGCACCTGGCCATGCCCCTGGAGTACGAGGGCCAGCTGGAGGGCGTGCTCTACACCGCGCGCGGCGAGCGCGAGAGCACGCCGCCGGCCGACTTCAAGCGCACCCTGAGCGTGGCCAAGGGCCTGGCCGCGGTGCTGGCTGCCAGCTCGGCGCTGGCCAGCCGCGAGGAGGTGCTGGCCAAGCTCAAGGCCCTCACCCAGGCCAGCGCGGCCATCAACAGCAACCGCGAGCTGAGGCCCCTGCTGCAGCAGATCATGCAGGAGGCCCAGGCCATGATGCGGGCCGAGGCCAGCTCGGTGTTCCTCATCGACGAGAAGACCGGCGACCTGGTGATGACCGTGGCCCACGGGCCCAAGGGCGAGCAGGCCGGCGCGGTGCGCCTGAAGACGGGCGAGGGCATCGCCGGCTGGGTGGCCGGGCACGGCGAGCCCCTGCTGGTGCCGGACGCGGCCAGCGACCCGCGCTTCGCCGGCCGGGTGGACGCCTTGAGCCAGTTCCGCACCCGCGACATCATCTGCGTGCCCCTCAAGGTGCACGGCCGCGTGCTGGGCGTGGTGCAGGTGCTCAACCGCACCGGCGGCGAATCCTTCCGCACCAGCGAGGTGGAGGTGCTGCAGTCGCTGGCCAGCATGGCCGCGGTGGCCATTGACAACGCCACCCTCTACAACGACCTGGAGGCCTGGGCCCAGCGCCTGAACCGCGAGCTGGTGGACGCCAACGCCGAGCTGGAGCAGTCCAAGACCCGCATGGAATCCATCCTCTTCGCCATGGAGGACGCGGTGGTGGCCACCGACCTGGAGGGCCGCGCCACCCTGGTCAACCGGGTGGCCGAGTCGCTCTTGAGCCACGGCGGGGGCGCGGTGCTGGGCCGCCAGGCCGTGGACCTGCTGGGCCAGCCCGCCTTTGCCGCCGCCTTCGACAAGGTGCGCGGCGAGGGCAAGAGCGCCCGGCTCGAGCTGCCCTTTGACCGCGAGGGCAAGCCGCGCACCTACGCCCTGGTGGTGGCCCCCATCAAGGACCTGCTGGGCGCCACCAGCGGCACGGTCACCGTGCTGCGCGACATCACCGACATCCGCGAGCTGGACAGGATGAAGACCGAGTTCCTCAACACCGTGAGCCACGAGCTGCGCACGCCCATGACCAGCATCCGCGCCTTCAGCGAGCTGATCGCCAGCCGCGCCGGCGACCTGGCCAAGATGAGCCAGTGGGCCGGCATCATCAACGAGGAGACCGAGCGCCTGGGCCGCCTCATCGATGACCTGCTGGATGTCTCGCGCTTTGAGGCCGGCAAGAAGATGCGCATCAACCGCGCCGAAGTGCCCCTGGGCGAGCTGGCGGCGCGCGCGCTGGAGCTCTACCGCAGCCTCTCCGAGAAGCACCCTTTCAGCGCCAAGGTGCGCACCCGCCACCTGACCGCGCTGCTCGACCGCGACCGCATCAACCAGGTGATCAGCAACCTGGTGAGCAACGCCATCAAGTACTCGCCCGCCGGGGGCGAGGTCTCGCTGGTCTTCTGCGACGGCCAGGCCGGCCCGGGCCGCCTGCGCATCGAGGTGGCGGACCACGGCCTGGGCCTCTCGGACAAGGACCGCGCCCACCTCTTTGAGCGCTTCTACCGGGTGGAGTCGAGCTACACCCAGAACATCCGCGGCACCGGGCTGGGCCTGGCCATCGTCAAGCACATCGTCGAGCAGCATGGCGGCGAGATCGGCGTGGAGAGCGAGCTGGGCAAGGGGAGCACCTTCTGGCTCGAGCTGCCGGTGGGGCCCGCGAATGGCTAAGGGCCCTGGGCAGGCCCTGCGCGCGCTGCTGCGCAAGCTGATGCCCCAGGCGGTGCTGGGGCGCCTGCGGTCCCGGCCGCGCCTGCGCAAGGTGGCAGGCAACACGGCTTGGCTCTACACCGACCAGCTGCTCAGGATGGGCTTGGGCTTCCTGGTGGGCACCTATGTGGCCCGCTACCTGGGGCCTGACCAGTACGGCCTGTACAACTTTGCCATCGCCACCGTGGCCGTGGTCAGCTCGGTCACCTCGCTGGGCTTGGACACCATCGTGGTCAAGAGGCTGAGCCAGCAGCCGGAGCAGGCCGGGGCGGTGCTGGGCAGCGGGTTTCTGCTGAGGCTGGTGGGAGGGGCCGCCGGCTTCGTGGTGGCGGTGGGCTTCGCTCTGGCCACCCGGCCGGCCGGCAGCCCGGACCGCGCGGTGATGATCATCATCGCCTCCACCATGCTGTTCCAGGCCTTTGACATCATCGACCTGTGGTTCCAGTCCCGCTTGGAGTCGAAGTTCACCGTGGCGGTGAAGGCTTCGGCCTATGTCGCGGTCTCGCTGGTGCGCGTGGCCCTGGTCCTGGGCCGGGCCTCGGTGGTGGCCTTCGCCTGGGTGGGCCTGCTGGAGGTGCTGGCCGGCGCCCTGGGGCTGCTGTGGATCTACACCCGCCAGGGCCAGCGCCTGTGGGCCTGGGCCGCTGAGCTCAAGCTGGCGGCGCAGCTGCTGGCGGAGAGCTGGCCCTTGATGATCAATGGCTTTGCCATCTACATCCAGGCGCGCATCGACCAGCTGCTGCTGGGGCAGATGCTGGGCAATCATGAGCTCGGCCTGTACTCGGCGGCGGTGCGGGTCTCCGAGGTCTTCAATTTCGTCCCGGTGGCGCTGACCACCTCGCTGTTCCCGGCGCTCGCCATCACCTGGACCCAGGACCCGGCTCTGGCCAAGAAGCGCCTGGTGGACCTCTACCGGCTGATGACCTGGATCACCGTGGCCATCGCGCTGCCCATCAGCCTGTTCGCGCGGCCAGTCCTATGGCTGCTCTACGGGGCCCGCTTCTCGGGCGCGGAGGGCATCCTGGCCCTGTTCGTGTGGAGCCGCTTCTTCACCGCCTTTGGCGTGGCCCGCGGCATCGTCATCGCGGCGGAGGGCAGGTTCCGCTATTCCATGGCCGGCGCCCTGGTGGGCTCGGCCCTCAATGTGGGCCTCAACCTGCTGCTGATCCCCCGCTATGGGGCCATGGGATCGGTGGTCGCGATGATGGCCAGCTTTGCGCTGACCATCTTCGGCATGGACCTGCTCTACAAGCCCATGCGCCCCAACCTCAAGGCCATGCTGCAGGGCATCTTCACCTTCACGCGCCTGGCCAAGGCGCTGTGGCAGTGAGGGGCCCGCAGCCCGGCAAGGAGCAAGGCATGAACCCCGGGAAGAGAACGGCCCTGCGCCGCTGGGCGGGCCGCGCCTACCGTGCCCTCGGCATTCCCGCGCTGCGGCGGCTGGCTGGCTGCCTGGCTGAGCAGTCCGGCGGCCGCCCCTGGCGGCTGCTGGCGCCGCTGGCGCGCTATGCGCAAGATTACCGCCGCTACCGCCGGGCGGGCGCCAACCCCTCCTTCCGCCTGGGCTGGCGCGACTGCTCGCCCTACCTCACCGACCGCACGGCGACCACCCCGCTGGAGCCCGTCTATTTCTACCAGGATGCCTGGGGCGTGGGCCGCATCCTGGAGGCCGCGCCCGAGCGGCACGTGGATGTGGGCAGCTCGGTGAAGTCCATGGCCCTGCTCTCGCGCAGCCTGCCGGTGGCCTTTGTCGACATCCGCAAGCCGGACCTGGCGCTGCCGGGCCTGGATTACATCGAGGGCAGCATCCTGGCCTTGCCCTTCGCGGACGACAGCCTGCCCAGCCTCTCCTCGCTTTGCGTGGTCGAGCACATCGGCTTGGGCCGCTATGGCGACCCGCTGGACCCCTTTGGCAGCGAGAAGGCCCTGGCGGAGCTCTGCCGGGTGCTGAAGCCGGGCGGCCAGCTCTACCTCTCGGTGCCCGTGGACGCGGTGAGCCATGTGCAATTCAACGCCCACCGCTGCTTCACCCGCGGCCACCTGCTCTCGCTGCTGCCGGGCCTGCGCCTGGTGCAGGAGCGCTACATCTACGGGCGCGAGCTGGGCGGGGAATACGATGCCGCCCGGGGCTTCGGCACCGGGCTCTTCCATCTCTGCAAGGAGGGCGTGCATGCCTCGTGACCGGCGGCCTGGGGGCGCCTTGGCGCCTCTAGGGCGGCAGCCCCTGCCCCCCTGCCCGCGCTGCTCAGGCAGGCTCAAGCCCCTGGGCCTGCTCTGGCAGGGCATCCATCTCTGCGCCAAAGCCGCCTGCGAGGACTGCCAAGCCCAGGCGCTTGCCGACCTGCCCACGGGGCACGCCCTCTGCTTCCCCTACGCCGTGGACTTGGGCCGCGGGCAGGTGGCCGGCCCGCAGGAGGCCATGGCCTGGCTGGGCCAGCCCCTGCTCCAGTCCCTGCTGCATCCCGATGAGGGGCGCGCCGCCCCGCTCAAGGTGCTGCGCCGCCGCCGCGCGCGCAAGGTGGTGCTGCTCAACTGCCTGGATTACCTGTATGGGCATGCGCTGCTCAAGCTGCTGAATGCCGCGCAGCACCGGCCCGGCCCGGGCCGCCCGGGGCTGGTGGTGGTGGTGCCGGAATGCCTGGCCTGGATGGCGCCGGCCTGGGCCGCGGAGGTGTGGAGCGTGGGCGGGCCCTTGAAGGCCCTGCAGGGCTATGCGCCCCGCTTGAGCCGCCAGCTGGAAGCCGAGCTGGCGCGCTTCGCCGCCGTGGAGCTGAGCCCGGCCTACCCTCACGCGGGCTCCTTTGCCATCACCGACTTCACCCATGTGCCCCCCTTCAGCGCCGCGGGCGCCGCGCCCAGGGCCACCTTCATCTGGCGCGAGGACCGGCTGTGGTCCGCGGAGGGCCCGGCGGACCGCCTGGCCCTGCGCCTGGGCCTGCGGGCTTGGCGCCTGGCCGCCCAGCGCCGGCGGGTGCTGCGCTTCTTCGGGGCCTTGCGCCAGGCCCGGCCTGAGCTCTGCTGCACCCTGGCCGGGCTGGGCGCGAGCCTGCGCTTCCCCGCCTGGGTGGAGGACCGGCGCGTCAGCGCCTATGGGCCCAAGGACGAGCAGGAGCATTGCCGGCTCTACGCCGAGAGCCTGCTGGTGGCGGGGGTCCACGGCTCCAGCCTGCTGCTGCCCTCGGCCCATGCCGGCATGACCCTGGACCTCATGCCTGAGGACCGCTGGGGCAACCTGGCCCAGGACATCCTCTACCAGGAGTCCGACCCGCGCCTGGCGGCTTGGCGCTACCGCTACGTGCCCATGGCCCAGGGGCCGGAGTCTGCGGCCAAGGCCGCCTTGGCGCAGATGCGGGGCCTGCCCATCCAGCGCCAGCTCTTCCATGCGGGGGGCGGGCATGGCGCTTGAGGCCCCCGTCGCCCTCTTCATCTTCCGCCGGCCGGAGGCCACCCGGCGGGTCTTTGACCGCATCCGCCAGGCCCGGCCTGCGCGCCTGCTGGTGGTGGCGGACGGCCCCAGCCCATCGCGGGCCGGCGAGGCCGAGCTCTGCGCCCAGGCCCGCGCCGTGGCGGGGGCGGTGGACTGGCCCTGCCAGGTGGAGCGGGATTATTCCGCGGAGAACCTGGGCTGCAAGCGCCGCATGGCCAGCGGGCTCAACTGGGTCTTCTCGCGCTGCGAAGAGGCCATCATCCTTGAGGACGACTGCCTGCCGGACTTGAGCTTCTTCCCCTACTGCGCGGAGCTCTTGAGCCGCTACCGGGATGAGCCCCGCGTGATGATGGTCAGCGGCGACAACTTCCAGGGCGGGGCCCGGCGCGGGGACGCCTCCTATTACTTCTCGGCCTACCATCACATCTGGGGCTGGGCCTCTTGGCGCCGGGCCTGGCAGCATTATGACGTGGACATGCAGGCCTGGCCCGCGGCCCGCGCGAGCGGCCTGCTGCACAGGGCGCTGGCTGACCCGGTGGCCGAGGCGGTGTGGGAGCGCGACTTGCAGAGGGCCTTTGAGGGCAAGGTGGACACCTGGGACCTGCAATGGCTCTTCTGCTGCTGGCGCCTGGGCGCGCTCTGCCCCCTGCCCAATGTCAACCTGGTCACCAACATCGGCGCCGGGCCGGGCGGCACCCACATGGGCGGCCAGGGCGAGGCCTTTGAGGTGCCGGCCGGGGCCATGCCCTTCCCCCTGCGGCACCCGCAGGCCATGGCGGCGGACCGCCAGGCTGATTGGCGCACCTTCCATGAGGTCTTCTTCCACACCACCGCCCGCATCCGCTGGGCCATCCGGCTCAAGCGCCTGCTGGGCTTGGCCATCTGAGGGGCAGGCAAGGCATGCTCAGCACTGAAGAAGCCATCCTGCGCCTGCGCCAGGACCCGGCCTGGCAGCAGCGCCTGCGCGACTCTTACCTGGACGGCGATGCGCGGGCCGCGGCCGAGCGCTTCGCCAGCTCTGGCGAGTTCAAAGAGGCGCTGGCCCTGCTGGGGCCGCGCCTGCCGGGCGCCTGCGTGCTGGACCTGGGCGCGGGCACGGGCATCGCGTCTTACGCCTTCGCCAAGGCCGGGGCCGCCCGGGTGGTGGCCCTGGAGCCGGACCCGAGCCCCGTGGTCGGCCGCGGGGCGCTGGAGCCCCTGGTGTCTGGCCTGGCCGTGGAGGCGCTGGCGGGCACCGGCGAGGGCATCCCGCTGGCCGATGCCAGCGTGGATGTGGCCTACGCGCGCCAGGTGCTGCACCACATCCCTGACCTGGGCCCGGCCCTCAGGGAATGCGCGCGGGTGCTCAAGCCCGGCGGCTGCCTGCTGGCCTGCCGCGAGCATGTGGTGGACAGCCCCGGCCAGCTCGCGCAGTTCCTCGCCAGCCACCCGGTGCACCAGCTGGCCGGCGGCGAGGGCGCCCACAGCCTCAGGGGCTACCAGCAGGCCATCCGCCAGGCGGGCTTTGAGCTGAAGGCCAGCCTGGGCCCCTGGGACAGCGTGATCAACGCCTTCCCCGGCTTCTTGAGCCAGCAGGCCCTGCTGGAATATCCCGCCCTGCGCCTGCGCGCGCGGCTGGGCCGCTTGGGCGGCTGGCTGGGCCAGAGCGCCTGGGCCCGCGGCCTGGTCAAGCGGCACCTGGACCAGCCCCTGCCGGGCCGGCTCTACAGCTTTTTTGCGGTCAAGCCCGCATGAAGCCCGTGGAGAGCCTGTATTTCGGCCCCTTGTCGCCGGCCCGCTTCGCGCGGCTGCCGGGCGTGCCCGGCCCGCGGCCGCGGGCCGGGGGGGCCATGGGGCGCGTGCTGGTGCTGCGGCTGGACGAGATAGGCGACCTGGTGCTCACCGGCCCGCTGCTGGAGGCCCTGCGCGGCGCCCTGCCTTTGGCCCGCGTCACCCTGCTGGTGAAGCCTGCCTGCCTGGCGCTGGCCCAAGCCTGCCCTTTTGTGGACGAGGCCCTGGCCTTTGACCCGGCCTCGGCCGCGCCCCTGGGGCTCTTGAAGCTGCGCCTGCGCATGCGGGCCTTTGCCCGCGCCAAGCTGGCCCCGCGCGGCTTTGACCTGGCCCTGGTGCCCCGCTTTGAGGCGGACGCCGGGCTCTCGGCGCTGATGGCCTGGATGAGCGGCGCGCCCCGGCGCATGGGCTATGCCGCGGGCGCCCGCGCAGCGGCACCCCGGCTGCAGGAGCTGACAGACCCCCTGTTCACCGACCTGCTGACGGCGCCGCCAACCCTGCACGCGGTGGAGCATGGCCTGGGCCTGGCGCGGGCCCTGGGCTTCAGCCCGGGGCAGCCCAGGCTCCGGTCCTGGGCCAGGGAAGAGGACCGCCAGTGGGCCCGCGCGCAGCTGGGGCGCTTTCAGGGCCGCAAGGTGCTGGCCCTGGCCCCGGGCGCGGGCCAGGCCCGCAAGCTCTGGCCCCTGCAGCGCTACGCGGAGGCGGCCCGCCGCTTGGCCGCCCGGGGCGGCCTGGCCTTTGTGGTGCTGGGCTCCGCGGCGGACCAGGCGGCCGGCCAGGCCCTGGCCCAGGCCCTGCCCGGCGCCTGCTTGAGCCTCTGCGGCCAGGCCAGCCTGCCGCAGAGCCAGGCGGTGCTCGAGCTCTGCTCCCTGTACCTGGGCAACGACACCGGCCCCATGCACATGGCCGCCGCCGCGGGCGTGCCGGTGGTGGCCCCCTTCTGCCATCCCGCGAACGGCAGCGCGGCCAGCATCTACGCCCCCAGCCGCTACGGGCCCTGGGGCGCCCCTTGCCGGGTGCTGCAGCCGGCCACGGCGGCCCCGCCCTGCCAGCAAGAATGCCTTCAGCCGGGCCCGCATTGCATCCTGGGCGTGGGCGCTGATGCGGTGGCAGATGCCGCCGCGGCCCTGCTCGCCTCCTCCTGACCTCAAGGAAGCCATGACCCTGAGAAGCTGCTGCTGGCCCCTGATGGCCCTCTGCCTATCCCTGCCCCTGCCGGCCCTGGCCGGCCCGCAGCCCACAAGCCCCGCGGCCGAGGCGCTGCTGCCCGTGCTCTGCTTCCATCGCTTTGGCCCGGAGCGCAAGGGCGATGACTACCAGATCTCGGGCAGCCATCTGGACCGCATGCTGGGCTGGCTCAAGCAGCACGGCTACCAGAGCGTCAAGGTGGCGGACGCGCTGGGCGGCTTCACCCGCACCGCCAAGCCCGTGATCATCAGCATCGATGACGGCTTTGACAGCGGCTGGACCGTGGCCGGCCCCATCTTCAAGCACTGGGGCTTCAGCGCGGTCTACTTTCTGCACCCCAAGCTGGTGGGCAAGCGCGGCCGCATCAATTGGAGCCAGGTGCATGCCATGGAGGCCGAGGGCTTTGAGATAGGCTGCCACAGCCAGTGGCACAGCAACCTGGCCAAGCGCCTGCCGGGCGAGACCGCCCAGCAGTACGCGGCGCGGCTGCAGGACGAGGTGGTGGATTGCAAGCGCCTGCTGGAAGCCGACCTCAAGCACCCGGTCGTCGCCTACGCCTACCCCTATGGCGCCTGGAACCCGCGGGTCGAGCAGGCGGTGCGCGCCGCGGGCTACAAGCTGGCCTTCACCGCCACCAAGGGCGTGGTGCGGGCGGGCGACCCTCCCCTGCAGCTGAAGCGCCTGCTGCAGATAGGCTATGTGGGGCCCAAGGCCTTTGAGCGCGCCATCACCCTGCGGCCCTCGGGCCTGCGCTTGTCCGGCCTGGCCGACGGCGCGCTCTTGAAGCCCGGCGCGCCGCTCTCGCTCACCCTCACCCCCGAGGCCGGCTGGCCAAGGCACATCCGGGCTTGGATCGACCGGGAGCCCCTGGACCTGCGGCCGGAGGCCGGCGGCCTGGTGGCGCAGGTGGCAGCCCCCTCCAAGCAGGGCTTCCATCTGCTGCGCGTGCTGACCGGCATGCCCGCCGAGGACCGCGAGACCCAGTGGCTCTTCCAGGTGTCCGCCGACACCGAGCTCTTCAAGCTGCGCTGAACCTGACCCTTAGGAGGACGAATGCCCACCGCAAAAGAGCGCCTGATCCTGGCCCTGGACATGGACACCCGCGAGAAGGCCGAGGAATGGGTGCACAAGATGAAGACCCACGTGGGGATGTTCAAGGTGGGCCTGCAGCTCTTCACCAAGGACGGCAGCGAGCTGGTGAAGAGCATCCGCAAGCGCGGCGGCCGCATCTTTTTGGACCTCAAGTTCCATGACATCCCCAACACCGTGGCCGGGGCCTGTGCCAGCGCCTGCTCGCTGGGCGTGGACCTGGTGAACGTGCACGCCCTGGGCGGCAAGGCCATGATCCGCGCCGCGGCCCAGAGCCTCAAGGATTCCAGCGCCAAGATGCGGGTGGCCAAGCCCAAGCTGCTGGCCGTCACCATCCTCACCAGCCACGATGCCAGGAGCCTCAAGCAGGATGTGGGCCTGCGCCTGGCGCCAGCCAAGGAGGTGGTGCGCCTGGCCAAGATGGCCCAGGCTGCCGGCGCCGAGGGCGTGGTCTGCAGCCCGCGCGAGATCGCGCTGGTGCGCAAGGCCTGCGGCCCCCGCTTCCTCATCGTCACCCCGGGCATCCGCTCGGCGCGCGATGAGATGGGCGACCAGAAGCGCACCTTGACCGCGGCCCAGGCCGTGGCCGCCGGCGCGGACTACATCGTGGTGGGGCGGCCCATCCTCAATGCCCCCGACCCGGCCGAATACGCCAAGGGCCTGGTGGCCGAGATGGAAGCCGCACTCCAGGGAGGGCGCTGACATGGGCCGCGCGCGCGCGCTGGCCGAGCTGGCCCTCGAGCTGGGAGCCTTCAAGTTCAGCCCGCAAGCCCCCTTCACCTGGGCCAGCGGCTACCGGATGCCGGTCTACAACGACAACCGCCTGCTCCTGAGCCGGCCTGGGGCGCGCCGCCTGGTGGCCGAGGGCTTCGCCGAGCTGATCGCGGAGCGCGGCATCGCCTGCGACGTGGTGGTGGGCGTGGCCACCAGCGGCATCCCCCACGCCGCCACCCTGGCCGACCTGCTGGGCAAGCCGCTGGCCTATGTGCGGGACAAGCCCAAGGACCATGGCCTGCGCAACCGCATTGAGGGCGTGGCCGCCGACAGCGGCCTGGATGGCCGGCATTGCGCGGTCATCGAGGACCTCATCAGCACCGGCGGCAGCTCGGCCAGGGCCGTGGAGGCGGTGCGCGAGGCGGGCGGCAAGGCCGGCCATTGCCTGGCCATCTTCAGCTACGGCTTCCCTGAGGGCCGCGAGGCCTTCACCAGCCTCAAGCCCCCCTGCGCGCTCCACACCCTGCTCGA
>Ga0181516_10002958_pt1 | contig 11689 bp, 7 predicted proteins | sample PEATcosm2014_Bin_25_FD_121104 | JGI IMG/M metagenome (GOLD analysis project Ga0181516, IMG submission 121104) | Peatland microbial communities from MTU Mesocosm Facility, Houghton, MI, USA - PEATcosm2014_Bin01_10_metaG | ecosystem: Environmental > Terrestrial > Soil > Wetlands > Peat | place...
CTGAACGCGCCGTGCGGCGCGTCGCAGGAACGGGGATGAATTTCTTCCCGGTCAGATATTGCGCCGTAATACTGTCCTCGACTTTGACGACCTCGCTTGGCACGCCTGCCGCGATCACATGCCCGCCGTGAACACCAGCGCCCGGGCCGATATCGATTAAATAATCCGCTTGCCGGATGGCATCTTCATCATGTTCGACAACCAACACCGTATTGCCCAAGTCGCGCAGTCTTTTTAGTGTGACGAGCAATCGCGCATTATCGCGTTGATGCAATCCGATGCTAGGCTCATCAAGCACATATAAAACCCCCGTTAAGCCCGAACCGATTTGCGAGGCCAACCGAATACGCTGGCTTTCCCCGCCCGACAAAGTTCCCGAGGCGCGCGATAAAGCCAGATATTCCAATCCGACATTATTCAAGAATTCCAGGCGATCATTGATTTCCTTCAATATCCGCGCCGCAATCTCGCGTTGCTTGGCGGTCAGCGCTTTTGGCAATTCTTTAAACCACGCAGCCGCTCCCTTAATCGAAAAGTCGCAGACCTGGCTGATATGCTTGCCTGCAATTTTGACAGCGAGCGCTTCCGGCCTCAACCGTTGCCCATGACAGACATCGCAAGGCTTGCTGAGCTGAAATTTACTCAACTCATCGCGCATCCAATTGCTGTCGGTCGCGCGCCAGCGCCTTTCGATGTTGGGGATCACGCCTTCAAAGGGCTTGTTGTGATTATAAGTATGATTGGCTTCGCGATAGGTGAATTTGATCGGCGTGGTTCCCGTGCCATACAATAAAGCGTTGCGGAATTCCTCGGGAAGTTTGTTCCACGGCGCCACCATGCTTTGCTTGTAAGTGCGGCACATCGCCTCGAGGATTTGCATATAAAAAGTTTTCCACGGCGCAATCGCCTCGTCGGCCAAACAGGCGGTTTTATCCGGCACCACCAGATCGGGATCAAAATACAATTTCGCGCCGAGCCCGTCGCAAGCCGGACAAGCCCCATGCGGATTGTTGAACGAAAACAAACGCGGCTCGATCTCCTCGATCGTAAAACCGCTGACCGGACAGGCGAATTTAGAGGAAAAAGTCGTGATCTGTCCTGTGGTTACATTTTCGATCAGCAAAAGCCCATCAGCCAATTTCAGCGATGTTTCAATCGAATCCGGCAAGCGACTGTCGAGATCAGGCTTGACCACCAAACGATCCACCACAATCGCGACATCATGTTTCTTTTTCTTGTCGAGCGCAGGCGCGTCTTCAATATCAAATACCTTGCCGTCGATTTTGACGCGCTGAAACCCCTGTTTCTTCAAAAGCTGTAATTCTTTTTTATATTCGCCCTTGCGTCCGCGCACGATGGGCGCGAGCAGCATCAGCTTTGTCCCCTCGGGCATCGCGCGAATGCGGTCCGCCATTTGCGTCACGGTCTGGCTCTCAATAGGCAGCCCCGTCGCGGGCGAATAAGGAATCCCGATGCGCGCGAAAAGCAAACGCAAGTAATCGTAAATTTCCGTGACAGTCCCGACGGTCGAACGCGGATTATGCGAGGTCGTTTTTTGCTCGATAGAAATAGCAGGAGAAAGCCCGTCAATCGCATCGACATCCGGCTTTTGCATCATCTCCAAAAACTGCCGTGCATAGGCCGACAGGCTTTCCACATAGCGCCGCTGCCCCTCGGCATAAATCGTGTCGAAAGCCAACGACGATTTCCCCGACCCCGACAGGCCGGTGATTACCACCAGCTGGTCGCGCGGAATCACCACGTCGATATTCTTAAGATTGTGTTCGCGCGCGCCGCGCACATGAATATTTGTTTGCATCAGCCCAATATGGGGGCAAACGCGGCAAATTGCGAGTCTTTTTGTACTTGTTTTGTTCTTTTTCCTGTTCTATACCTTTTTGTGATCCGGAACCCACCCGGAGCCGCAAAGTTAGTCCCATGATTCACACCCTAAAACAGAGCGAAGAGCTTTCTTTTAAGGCGCACGCGGACTAGAGTTCCTCTTCAACATTTAAGCGGAGATTTCACATGGCAGGCAGCGTCAACAAGGTCATTCTTATCGGCAATCTGGGACGCGATCCCGAAATCCGTTCGTTCCAAAATGGTGGCCGCGTCGCCTCTTTCTCGATTGCCACATCGGAGAATTGGAAAGACAAATCGACCGGAGAAAAGAAAGAAAGAACCGAATGGCACCGCATCTCGGTCTTGAACGACAAATTGGTTGAAGTCGTCGAACGCTATGTGAAAAAAGGCTCCAAGCTTTACATCGAAGGCCAGCTTGAAACCCGCAAATGGACCGACAAAGACGGTCAGGAAAAATACACCACCGAAGTCGTCCTGCGCCCCTTCCGCGGCGAAATCACGATGCTGGACAGCGCCGGCGCCCGTGGCGGCAGCAGCGTCCCCGGCCCCACCGAAGAACAAGCCTTCGGCGGTTCCTCCAGCAGCCCCAGCATCGGCAGCAGCGCAGATTTGGATGATAGTATTCCGTTTTAAGAAACGGCTTGAATGCTTATAAGCCTGAAAATGAGTCTTCAAAAGCTAAAAACTATTATTAGCTTTTGTATCTTGAATACAACGGCCTTTCTAAAGACATCGTATCGAGTCGTAAACTTGATAACAAGCCCGACACTATTAGCAATTTTAGCGTGGAGTTTGGCGTGGTTTCAATTTAACCCAATAATTTCGGTTGAGCCGCTATTATCACTAGATACAAAAGAACCATTTGAAACACGCTTTGCTGTTTCTAATCAGGGAATTCTTTCGATGAGAGGCGTTCACTATATGTGCGAAATAGAAAATTATGATAGCATCAATGGATCCATGGTGTTGCGCTGCCCAGTAGTAACAATGATGGACGATCATATATATACAGAGTGGTTGCCTATGCACAAAAGCACGGTGTATTGCGGTAAGAAAGACTTTCTTGAGGCGCCAATGGAAGCCAACCTTAATTTGTATGTATATTATAGGCCATTTGGCATTATGCCAGAAACACATGAAGTGTTTGCGTTTTTAATGAAGCGGGATAAAGACGGAAATGCCGAATGGTTACCTCAGGGACAGGAATTCCCGATGCCTGCTCATAGAGAAGCTCATTCAGTACTACTAGCCCCATATTAAATTATGTCCCCTCCTTCCTTCATCCACCTTCGCACCCACTCCGCCTATTCGCTGACCGAAGGCGCGATCAAGGTTGTCGAGGATAAGCCGAAAGACGGGCAGAAGGCCGCGCCGCGCAAAGATTTGATTAAACTTTGTTTGAAGCACGAAATGCCTGCGGTGGCATTGACCGACAAAGGCAATTTGTTCGGCGCGCTGGAATTCGGGCAGGCGGCTTCGGGCGCGGGGGTGCAGCCGATCATCGGTTGCCAGATCGCCGTATTGCGCCCCGAACAAGCCGCACTGAAAACCATGACGCGCGAAGGCTATGATCAACTTGTCCTTCTGGTGCAGAACGAAAAAGGCTATCGCAACCTGTCGGCCTTGGTCACTTTGTCTTTTGTCGAGCAAGACCGCACCTATCCTTTCGTCACAGCCGAAGAACTCGCCAGCCGCACCGAAGGGCTGATTGCGCTCTCAGGCGGCACGGAGGGCGAAATTGGACGCCTCCTTCTTGGCGGCCAAGCCGATGCGGCGGAACTTGCCGTTCAAAAATACGCGGCGCTTTTTCCGGGCCGCTTTTATATCGAAATCACGCGCCACAATGGCGGCGTTGTCGGATCGAACGAACAACGCATCGAACATGATTTGATCGCGCTGGCTTACAAACACAATCTTCCTTTGGTCGCCACCAACGATGTTTATTTCGGCGAACCTGACATGTACGACGCGCATGACGCGCTGCTTTGCATCGCCGACAAAATGGTCGTGGCCGAAACCAACCGCCGCCATTTGACGCGCGATCATTATTTTAAGTCCGCCGCCGAAATGCGCGCTTTGTTCGCAGATCTGCCCGAAGCTTGCGATAACACGACTGTCATCGCCAAACGCTGCGCCTATATGCCGCCGCTGCGCAAACCGATCTTGCCCGCCTTCTCGACCGCCAAAGGCCGCAACGAACCGGAAGAATTGCGCGCCCAAGCCAAAGAAGGTCTGAAAGCGCGCCTGAAAACCGCAGGCATCACCGACCGCAAACCTTACGAAGAGCGCCTTGCTTTCGAACTCGACGTTATCATCAAGATGGAATTCGCGGGCTACTTTTTGATTGTGTCCGATTTCATCAAATGGTCGAAGCAAAACGGCATTGCTGTCGGTCCCGGGCGCGGTTCGGGCGCGGGCTCTGTCGTCGCGTGGTCTTTGTTGATTACCGATCTTGATCCCTTGCGTTTTGGCCTTCTGTTCGAGCGCTTTTTAAACCCCGAACGCGTCTCCATGCCCGATTTCGATATCGATTTCTGTCAGGAACGGCGCGACGAAGTTATCTCGTATGTGCAAGGGAAATACGGCGCGGATCGTGTCGCACAGATTATCACTTTCGGCAAATTGCAAGCGCGTGCGGCTTTGCGTGATGTCGGGCGCGTGTTGGCGATGCCTTATGGCTATGTCGACAAAATTTGCAAATTGGTGCCCAACAATCCCGCCAATCCTGTGACGCTGGGTCAGGCGATTGAGAGCGAGCCGCAATTGCAGCAAATGCGCGACGGTGATCCCGTGGTGGCGCAAATGATGGATATCGCGCTGAAGCTCGAAGGATTGCTGCGCAACGCTTCGACCCACGCGGCGGGCGTGGTGATTGGTGACAGGCCTTTGGTTGAATTGGTGCCTTTGTACCGCGATCCGGATTCCACTTTTCCCGCGACGCAGTTCAATATGAAAACCGTCGAAGCGGCGGGGCTGGTTAAATTCGATTTTCTGGGTTTGAAAACGCTGGATGTTTTGCAACAAGCGGTCGAACTGATCCATGTGCGCGGCATCGACATTGATCTTGGCCAATTGCCGCTGGATGACACGAAATCCTATCAAATGCTGGCCAAAGGCGATACGACGGGCGTGTTCCAGTTGGAAAGTTCGGGCATGCGCGATGTCCTGCGCAAGCTGAAACCCAATCGTTTCGAAGACATCATCGCCCTTGTCGCTTTGTACCGTCCGGGCCCGATGGATAATATTCCGACCTATATCAAGCGCAAAAACGGCGAGGAAAAAACCGATTATCTGCACCCCGCCCTGCGCCCCATTTTGGAAGATACCTTCGGTATCCTGATTTATCAGGAACAGGTTATGCAGGCCGCGCAAATTTTGGCGGGATATAGTTTGGGTTCTGCCGATTTGCTGCGCCGCGCGATGGGTAAAAAGAAAGCCTCGGAAATGGCGGCGCAGCGCGCCAGCTTTATCAAAGGCGCGGGCGAAAAACATAATGTTTCGCCCGATCAGGCCGGAATGATTTTCGATCAGATAGATAAATTTGCGGGCTATGGTTTTAACAAGAGCCACGCGGCGGCCTACGCGCTGGTCGCCTATCAAACCGCCTATCTGAAAGCCAATTATCCGGTTGAATTTTTTGCCGCCGCGATGAATTTTGAATTGGGCGACACCGATAAGCTCAACGTTTTCCGTCAGGAATTAACGCGCAACCGCATCGCCTTGTTGCCGCCGGACATCAATCATTCTTTCCCGTCTTTCGCCGTCGAAACGGCCGCAGACAAAGCCGCCATACGCTATGCTTTGGCCGCGATTAAAGGTGTTGGTGAAGCGGCGATGCAGGGCGTGGTTGAGGCGCGCAAGGACGGAGCCTTCCGCGATCTATTTGATATGGCCGAGCGTGTTGATGCCCATGCCGTGAACCGTAAACAGATGGAAAATCTGGCGGCGGCAGGAGCCTTCGACGCTTTGAACAAAAACCGCGCCCAAGTCATCGCCGGAATCGAGACGCTGCTGAAACACAGCCAGCAAACCCATGCCGAGCGTTCCAGCGGCCAGGCCAATATGTTTGCCGAAGCGCAAGCTGCCGTGCGCCCGCCTTTGCCGCAAGCCAAGGGTTGGGACGAGTTGACGCGGTTGCAACATGAATTTGCGGCGCTCGGCTTTTATATGTCCGCGCATCCTTTGGATAATTACCGCGCCATTCTTGACCGTATCGGTGCGGTGCAAGCCGGAGGCATTGCAGCCCGCCAACGCGCCGGAGGCTCGGGCCGCCTTAAACTCGCGGGCATTGTTGTGTCAAAGCAAGAACGCACATCCAAGCAAGGCAATAAATTTGCTTTTGTCCAATTATCCGATGGCAGCGGCGCGTTTGAGATCACGGTTTTCTCCGAATTACTGGCCGCCAAACGCGACGCGATGGAAGCGGGACAAGCCGTGTTGATCGAAGTCGATGTTCAAACCAATACGCAAGGCGGTGGCAGACAGGGGGAAGGCGCTTCCGATTTGCGCTTTATCGCCCGCAGTGTTGAACCGCTGGCGGCGGCGGCGGCGCGCGCGGCGAAAGGTGTTCGCATTAAACTTTACGAACCCTCCCCCATCGCGGAAATTCAAAAACTTCTAGCCACCGCCCCCCCGGGCCGCGCCCAAGTCGTTCTTGCCCTCGACCTCGACGACGGTGAAGAAGCTGAGGTTGAACTCCCGGGCGCATGGAATCTGACTGAAGCCACAAAATCTGCCCTACGCCAGATCGGCGACGGGCTGGAAGTCGCGGAGTATTAAACAGAGTCGTCATTCCGGCGAAAGCCGGAATCCAGATTGAAAGTTTGTTTGGTCAAATGAACGGAGGCTGAAATGACAGAAAATCTCACCCCAAACTCTGAAGACACATGGCGACTTGAGTTCGAAAATGTCGGAGAAGCACAGATACGCGACGCATTAAATCGAGGCAATCTTAGCGGAAATGAACCGAGGAGGCAGTTTGCTTTCCGTTGGTTGGCTGAGCGACAGACCAAAAAGGAATTTCGTGAACAGAAGATATATTCTTATATGCAATGGACTTTTTGGGCTGCTGTTGCCGCAGTTTTTGTTGGCATAATAGGTGTGATTGTCACGCTACTACATTAGTCTCCAATCTGGATTCCGGCTTCCGCCGGAATGACGATGCGAGGGTTATCCCGCAACCGTCTCGTCTTGTTTCTTCTCGCCCGTTGGTTTTGGCGCAACATCGGCGGCGTGATAGGCGAATGTTAGTTTGTCTGCATCCTTGTCGAGCCCCACGGTCACTGCGCCGCCTTTTTGCAAGGCGCCGAACAGGAGTTCCTCGGCCAGCGGTTTCTTGACATGTTCCTGAATGACGCGGCTGAGGGGGCGGGCGCCGTAAAGGGGGTCGTAGCCTTTTTTGCCGAGCCAGGCGCGCGCTTCGGGCTTCAATTCAATCGTTACGCCGCGTTCGCTGAGTTGGTTTTCAAGCTGGAAGATGAATTTTTCGACGACGCGTTCGATGGTGTCTTGCGACAGCGGGTTGAAGGGAATGATCGCGTCCAAGCGGTTGCGGAATTCGGGGGTGAACATTTTGTTGATCGCCTCGGTGTCTTCGCCCAAGCGCGCTTCGCGCAGGAAGCCCATCGCGGGCTTGGCAAGATCGCTGGCACCGGCATTGGTGGTCATGATCAAGATGACGTTGCGGAAATTGACGTTTTTGCCGTTGTGGTCGGTTAGCTGGCCATGATCCATGACTTGCAGCAAAAGCCCGTATAAATCGGGATGCGCTTTTTCGATTTCGTCGAGCAGCAGGACGCAATGCGGATGTTGATCGACGGCGTCGGTCAGAAGGCCGCCTTGATCGAAGCCGACATAGCCGGGGGGCGCGCCGATGAGCCGCGACAGGCTGTGTTTTTCCATATATTCGGACATGTCGAAACGTTTCAGCTCGACGCCTAAACTGGCGGCCATTTGCCGCGCGACTTCGGTTTTGCCGACGCCCGTGGGGCCGGAGAACATATAGCAGCCAATCGGCTTTTCCATCTCGCGCAGGCCTGCGCGCGCCAATTTGATCGCCGCGACCAAAGCGGCAATGGCGGTATCCTGTCCGAAGACGAGTGTTTTCAAATCGCGTTCCAGATTGCGCAAGGTTTCGCGGTCGTCGGCACCGACCGATTTCGGCGGGACGCGGGCGAGCTTGGCGACAATCGCTTCCATTTCCTCGACGCCGAGCAGAAGTTTGCGTTTTTCAGGCGATACCAGCATTTGCGACGCGCCTGCTTCGTCGATCACGTCAATCGCTTTATCCGGCAATTTGCGGTCGTTGATGTAACGCGCGGAAAGCTCGACGGCCGAGCGGATCGCGTCATCGGTGAAGCGTAAATGGTGATGCTCTTCGTAAACCGATTTCAGCCCCAACAGAATTTTGATCGTGCCTTCGACGGAAGGTTCGTTGATGTCGATTTTCTGGAAACGCCGCGCGAGGGCGTGGTCTTTTTCGAAAGAGGCGCGGTATTCTTTGTATGTGGTCGAGCCGATGCAGCGCAGAGATCCGCTGGCCAGCGCAGGTTTCAGCAAGTTCGAGGCGTCCATTGACCCAGAAGACGTGGCCCCTGCCCCGATTACCGTATGAATTTCGTCGATGAACATAATGGCGTGGGGGATCGCTTTAAGCTCTTTCAAAACCGCCTTGAGCCGTTCTTCAAAATCGCCGCGATAACGGGTGCCCGCCAAAAGCGCGCCCATATCGAGGGAGAAGATGACCGCTTCCGATAGCGCCTCGGGCACTTCTTTGCGGGTGATGCGCAGCGCCAGCCCTTCGGCAATCGCGGTTTTGCCGACGCCGGGATCGCCGACATAAAGCGGATTGTTTTTCTGGCGGCGGCACAGGATTTGGATGGTGCGGTCGACTTCTTCGGCGCGGCCAATGAGAGGATCGATGCCGCCTTCGAGTGCTTTAGTATTGAGGTTGGTGCAATAATTTTCAAGAGCGCTGGGCTTCTTCATGCCCTCGTCACCGCCGATATCATCTTCTTCGCTTGGCTCGGCCTCGGCCTGATCCGTTTTTCCCGACTTGGTAATGCCGTGCGAGATGTAATTGACCGCGTCAAAACGCGTCATATTCTGGCCTTGCAGGAAAAACACCGCGTGGCTTTCGCGTTCGGAGAACAGCGAGACCAGAACATTGGCCCCCGTCACTTCTTCGCGGCCGGCAGATTGCACATGGATGACGGCGCGTTGCAAAACGCGCTGGAATCCGGCGGTAGGTTTGGCTTCTTCTTCATAGCCGTCGATAACGAGGCCCGCCAGATCATTGTCGAGATGTTTGATAAGGTCGGTGCGCAATTGTCCTAAATCGATATTGCACGCGCGCAATACTGCCACCGCATCGCTGTCTTCGACCAAGGCCAGCAAGAGATGTTCGAGGGTCGCATATTCATGCCGCCGCTGATTGGCCAGAGCCAAAGCGCGATGCAAGGTGCGTTCAAGGTTGCGTGACAGCATGGGGGAAGCATAGCACGGGAAAGAAAGGGGAAGAAAGGGGAAGCATAGGGTGCGCTTCTCCCTTTCTTTCCCTTCTTCCTTCCCCTATCCTTTCCCCATGTTTATCCTAGGAATTGAAACCAGTTGTGACGATACGGGCGTCGGCATCGTCGATGCCGAACGGGGTGTCCGCGCCAATGTTGTCGCCTCGCAACTTGCCGCGCACAAGCCCTATGGCGGCGTCGTGCCGGAAATCGCGGCGCGCGCGCATCTGGATGTTATCGACGATGTTATCATGCAGGCTCTGCGGGATTCAGGCCTCGGTTTTGGCGATTTATCGGCCATTGCTGCCACGACGGGCCCGGGGCTTATAGGTGGGGTTATGGTTGGCTCGATGATGGGCAAGGCGATATCGGCGGTGCGCGCCCTGCCTTTTATTTCCGTCAATCATCTGGAAGCGCATGCTTTAATGGCGCGGCTGACCGATAATATCCTGTTTCCCTATCTGCTGTTATTGGCGTCCGGAGGGCACTGCCAGTTGTTGCTGGTGCGTGGTGTCGGGAATTACCGCTTGCTGGGGCGCACAATTGATGATGCGGTCGGCGAATGTTTTGATAAATGCGCTAAACTGCTTGGACTTGGGTATCCGGGCGGACCTTTGATTGAACAAGCAGCGCAAAGCGGCAATCCCGACGCCTTTCCCCTGCCCCGTCCTCTGCTTGGTCGGGCCGGATGCGATTTTTCATTTTCGGGATTGAAGACGGCGGTAAGGACGCTGGTCGAAGCCCGCGCCTCGTCATTCCCGCGAAGGCGGGAATCCAGCGCGAGCGATAGCGAGCACACAAGGCCAACGGCGGCTCAATCTGAGACATCGTTGGTTACCCGCGCCGCAGACGCGGCGCAGCTGGATTCCCGCCTTCGCGGGAATGACGACCCAGCGTTTATCGCGGATATGGCCGCCAGTTTGCAATCGGCAATCGCCGATAGTATTGCTGATCGCGCGCGGCACGCCTTTGCACTTTTAAAAAACGAGGAACAGCTTGTTACGGCCTTCGTTGCCTCCGGCGGGGTGGCGTCGAACCAGGTTCTCTGCACGCGCCTGACAAAGATTGCTGCTGAAAATGGCGTTGCTTTTGCAGCTCCGCCACCAAAACTGTGCACCGACAACGGGGTTATGGTCGCGTGGGCGGGGCTGGAAAGATTCCGTTTGGGACAGACCGACGGGCTTGACGCCCCTGCCCGCCCGCGCTGGCCGTTGGACGAATAAGCGCGAACTTAGGCCGCTTGCGCTGTTTCCGCTTCTGTCAAAAGCCTATATAGGGCGGTCTTGTCTTTGGCGCGGCGCAATTGATCGCACAAAGCGGGATCGCGTAGCAGACGCGAAACGGTCGCGAGCGCATGGAGGTGGTCGGCACCGGCGGATTCAGGGGCCAACAGCAGAAAAACCAGATCGACCGGCTTGTCATCGACCGCTTCGAAATTTACCGGCTGTGCCAAACGCGCAAAAAAACCACAAACTTTATCAAGACCGGGTACGCGACCATGCGGAATGGCGATGCCGCGCCCTACCCCCGTCGTTCCCAGCCGCTCTCGTTCCCACAAGACGCCGAACACGTCGAGCTGTTCCTTGCCAAGTGCGGTCGCCGCCATCGTTGCAAGACTTTGCAGGATGTCTTTTTTTGTCGTTGCGTTCAGGGCGGCGTCCACAGCCTGAGGCGAAACCAAGTCGCGCATTGTTAAGCTTTGTGCCATGGGTTTGATCCGGCCTTACTTTGTTTTGTGTGCAGCGGCAACGGTCTCGGTGGGATCAACCCAGCCGATATTTCCATCGGGACGGCGATAGATCATATTCAGGCCGCCATGTCCGCGATTGCGGAACAGAAGGGCCGGAAGATCGCCGAGATCGAGGCGCATAACGGCTTCGCCGACGGTCAGCGTTTCGACGGGCGTCGTCATTTCAGCAACAACCGTGGGGTTGTCACCCACTTCTTCGTCCGATCCGGCCTCGTCGCCATGCAGGACAAACGAATTGGCGGTCAAAGACGCGGCCTCTTCGCGGGTGTTGTCGTGATGCTGTTGCGTGATCTTGGTTTTATGGCGGCGTAGGCGGCCGGAAAGACGCGTTAAAGCCGCGTCAAAAGCGGGGTAGGGCTGATCCGCCGAGGCATTGCTTTGAAGAAGAACGCCACGCGCCGCGTGTACGGTGATGTCGGCGCGGAATAAATGGGCGTCGCGTGAGAAGGTCACGGCGGCTTCTAAGGAATCACCGAAATACTTATCAACGACTTCTTTCAACTGGGTTTGAACATGGGTGCGAAGGGCATCGCCAACGTCGATTTGTTTGCCTTTAACGGACAGTTTC
>Ga0181516_10002960_pt1 | contig 11682 bp, 10 predicted proteins | sample PEATcosm2014_Bin_25_FD_121104 | JGI IMG/M metagenome (GOLD analysis project Ga0181516, IMG submission 121104) | Peatland microbial communities from MTU Mesocosm Facility, Houghton, MI, USA - PEATcosm2014_Bin01_10_metaG | ecosystem: Environmental > Terrestrial > Soil > Wetlands > Peat | place...
ATTGGGGCACCGCTCGGTTACGGCGTATTCACCGCAATTGGCGCTGCGTTCATGCTTGGCGCAATTGCAGTTCCGAATCGGATGACCGCGTCGGAACCTGCATCGATTGTAAGAAGCCTTGCTCATCCGTAAAGCGCTGTCCGGTATGCCGAAGAATAAGTCCCGCGGTGTGAGTTCGCGGTGCCATCTAGCGGAGGCTCACTGGAAGTTGTTCGAGCATCCGAGCATAGAGCAATTGGCAGACGATCTGCATAGATGAGCCCAGGGACACTCCCGCCCAAGACTGCCGGACTCCGGCTGACGTTCCGACGCGCGATGACGGACTTATTGCTCGCTGTTCGCAACGAACTGGCTTGCACTCTCGCCCCCAGGTTTCAGTGTTCTGCTGAGGCGCTCTTCAGGCAAGCAGTCCTCAGCTAGACGATTCAAGACAGTGCGGGTGCCCTCATCAGTAGGGAAAAGAGTTTCGATGCGGAGTTCGCATCGCGCAATATCCATCGGCGTGCCCAAAGTCGTGAGCGTAGAAAACAGGCGGAGAGTCAGGTTCTTCCACCTGCAATTGATCTTCAAAAATGGTTGAGGAGGGTTATCTAAATCGGGCCTGCGCCAGCGGCTGGGCACGTTCGGATAGCTGAGTAATTCCTCGATGAGACACTTTAACGTCTCGTCCGAAGGGTTGTCTGCAGCATTCCGATGCACGCGCTGAATGATACGTGATGCCACTACCTCCCAGTTCTCAATAAAAGGCCGCAGCCCTTTAGGATGAAATATAAGTCGTGGTCCGTTCAGAGGCATAACGGAATCGCATCCGGGAAACAGAGCAAGGAGTCGCTTAGCACCATCATTCATTATCAAAACGTCCCAATGGTGACCCAAAACGAGCACGGGATTCGGCTCAAGCTGCGCGATGAAGAACTTCATGTCGTCACTCGGCGGCTCCGGCTCTGTCGCGTCGAGACTTGTATGACGATATAAGGGAGCGAATCCGGCCGCCAGCAGCAGCACATTGCGTTCAGGTAATGGAATTTGCAGTGCCGTGGATAGACGCAGGACCATCTCCCGGCTCGGCTGGGATCGGCCCGTCTCGATGCAACTGAGATGACGCGGCGAGATTGCCGCATCGAGCGCGAGTTTGAGTTGGCTCAAACATCGAGCCACGCGCCAGCGTCGAAGCAGCATTCCAACACTCATATCAACACCGAATCGAATCCTGCCGCGTGCCAGGCAATACCCTTCTCTACCTCGCCGCCAGCGTCCGCTCCCATCCTTTGCGACCCATTGGAAACCAAAATGAAAACCGCGGCCTATGATTGCTTCAGCTGATTCATTCAGGCGGTTTGTAAGGTGACCTCTGATCCTCGATTCGGCACTTGGCCAAGTCTGCGCTGGTGAGGAAAATATTCGAACACAAGGGCCGCAATGGGTCGCCCGTCTTAGCCGTTCTTCTCCTACCTGGCGGAAGCCAAGCTCACGGCGGAGAGACGGATAAAATGGAACGATTTAAGTCATTCTGGTTCGAGACTTCGGATCAACGATCCTGATCGCCACCCGGCAGCTCTTGGTAAAAGCTAAATGCATGCGGAATGTAGGGAGCAGTGAGTTCAGAGCAATCCGCCTCATCAAGGTGAACCTCCGATGCGGCTAGTGCGTTGGAAAGATGAGTCGCTTTACTGGCACCAATGATCGGAGCTGTTATGTCCGGATGCCTCAAAAGCCATGCAAGTGCGATTTGTGCCCGAGTGACCCCTTTTCGCTCGGCGACGCGCCCAACAGCGTCGACCACTAGGCGATCGGCGTCCATCGTCTGGGTGTAGAGCAGTTTCGCCGTCTTGTCATGAGTTTCGCGGTCTGAAGTCGATGGTGCAGCCCACGGACGTGCGAGCCTGCCTCTCGCCAGCGGGCTCCACGGTACAACGCCAAGACCTTCGGCTCGACACAATGGCAGCATCTCGCGCTCCTCTTCACGATTGAGCAAGTTGTAATGGGGCTGCATCGACACAAACCGTGTCCATCCGCGATGATCAGCAAGATACAGAGCCTTGCACAACTGCCAAGCGAACATGGACGACGCTCCAAGGTATCGCGCTTTTCCGGACTTCACCACGTCGTGGAGCGCATCGAGCGTCTCCTCGATAGGTGTCTCACTGTCCCATCGATGGATTTGATAAAGATCGACATAATCGGAACCGAGGCGTCGCAGGCTGGCATCGATTGCAGCGAAGATCGCCTTTCGTGATAGGCCCCGTCCATTCGCATCAGGACGAACCGGGTAGTACACCTTTGTGGCAATCACAACTTCGTCGCGTCGCACAAACTGCTTCATGGCGTTACCAACGACGGTTTCACTCTCTCCCGCGCCGTACATGTCGGCAGTATCGAAAAAAGTGATACCAGATTCGACGGCTTGACGAATGATCGCTAGGCTGCCGACTTCGTCAAGTCGCCACGCTCGTGCTTCCATACCAAAACTCATGCACCCTAGCGCTAGGCGTGAGACTTTAAGGCCGGAGCGGCCGAGATTGACATATTGCATAAACAAACCCTTTCCAAGTCACAATGGTTTATGACGCTCGTCTGACAGTGGCCAGTTCACAATCTGGCCGTGGTTCTGCGGGGCGGTGCAGCGCAACACCAGCCATAACGAGTGCGAGTCCGCAAATGTCTCTTAAGCTTGGGATCTGCTTCAAAACAATTGCTCCGATTAATGTTGCATTTGCCGGCAGAAGTGCAAGGAAAAGCGCAAAGCTGCTGCGCGGAAGTCTTGACATCGCCAATTGATCGCAAACATAGGGAATGACCGAGGCGCACACTCCGACTCCCAATCCGGCGAGTAGCAGTACGGGCTTGTTCAGCACCTGAATTGCCTGTTTTAGTCCGATCGGTGACACAGCCAGGAATGCGACGAGTGTCGCGGCTCCAAGTCGAGAAATGGCCCCTTTGGAATTCAGTCGGGCTAGTCGGTGTCCCAGCACGATATAGACGACGAAGAGGCAGCCGTTTCCGAAGGCCCAGGCCAGGCCCACGGGATCAGTGGACCATTTCGCGTTAATCAAAATGAAAACGCCAGCGACGGCCATTGCCAAGGCTCCATAGTTCCGAGCTGCCTTCAAACCAAAGAGCGCAACTGTGATCGTACCTGCAAACTCGATTGCCACTACTAGGCTGATCGGGAGTCTATTGAGGGCCATATAAAAACAGCAATTCATCGCGGCCAAGGCGAGGCCGAAAGCGACGAGTAGCTTCCGTTCCCCGAATTCCAGTGATTTGAAGAGGTGAATCGGACGCGATACCACTGCAAATACAAGTGCTGCAGAGGCGATGCGTAACCACGCCATTCCGAGAACACCAACCGCTGGGAACAAGAGAATCGCGAATGATGGTCCCAGCGAGTGAAAGATCGCACTCAGTACAAACCACACATGCGGGGGCAGAACTGTTTTCGCTTTACCCGGACCCACTCCTTTAGCGGCAACGCCAGGGCCGCCTACAAAATCCATTGAAGAATCCACGATATTCAGTCTGCCAGTAGAAAGGGAAGCAGTACATCACAAAACGTAGGACGTGATGAAGAAGTCCTTGCTATAATGAAGGAATATATGGCCAATCACCTTCAACCTTCCGATCTTGTACGCGACCCGCGAAACGTCGAGCTACTAGCACTGCTTCAGGAGAACCCGCGTATGAACGTCTCTGAGCTTGCACGCCGCGTGGGAATGTCAGCACCCGCAGTCCGAGAGCGGCTGGCCCGTTTGGAAGACGCTCACGTGATACAGAACTACCGTCTTGAGCTGAATGCTGCAGCGCTTGGATGGCCTTTACAGGCTTATGTCCGAATTCGCCCAATGCCAGGTCAACTTCCAAAAGTCGCAAAGCTTGCAGCGTCGATGCCCCAGGTGGCCGAATGCCATCGCATCACCGGTGAGGACTGCTTCATTCTTCGCATCTATTTGGAGTCGGTCGAAACTTTGGATCATGTTCTTGATAAGTTCTTGGTCTACGGACAGACGACTACGTCGCTGGTTCAATCTACGGTTGTGGCCCCGCGAACGCCGCCACTGCCGCCAAAAGTCCGAACGCCTTCCGCAAAGAAGCATGGTCCTGCTCAATAGCTGCGAGAGAGTAGTTCACCCCCGGTTTACGCAGACGCAGACGTCGCTCGGAGAAGTTGGACCATTGAGGTCGCGGCATGATGGGACATTAGTTGCCAACCCATAATTGCCGCCCTGGTTTGTCTGGGGTATCGATGAATGTTAGGGAGCCATCCTTCTTTAGAGAAGGGAGTGCGGCCTGCGCAGGAGCCTGGACTACGCCGATGTCAGAAGAGAAACTCCTCGGCTGGCCCAACTTCATAGGTCTGAATTGTGATTCCAACTCCCCAGAAGATAAAGCTTGATGCAAAGGCCTCAAGCCGAGACTGGAAGGGCTGAATAGGTTAAGGTCAGGACTGTAACGTCGTCGTCTTGTCCAAACTGCAATGCTTCGTTGGCGATGGCTTCCGCCGGTTTGGTACTGAGCGCAGCCGATCTTTCAAAACCAAGCAGAGCGCCTCCTTGATCTCGGGATTCGACCACACCGTCAGTAAAAAGGGTAAGCTGGTTTCCCCGTTCGAGATGGAAGAGACATTCTGCGTAAGTTGCGTCAGCGGTGAGCCCCAGCGGCAAGCCATTTTCGAGTTCTAACTCTATGCCCGCAACGTATGGCGCGATGTGTCCGGCATTTGCGATCGTCAGCTTGCCGTCCGCGTCGCATCGGAGGATCAGGCAGGTTGTGAAACCACCGCCGCTGCGGCCTAGCATGTTCCTGTTCATTGCGGTGAGGATTTCCGCAGGGCTCTGGGTGTAGTGAACCAAAGTCCGGATACTTCCAATCAAGAGCGAAACAGTCATCGCCGCTGGCATACCCTTGCCGCTAACATCGCCGATGACAATCAGGGCACCGCAATTGGGAGTTGGTAGGATCTGGAAGAAGTCACCGCCCACCTGACCTGCGGGCTTGTATACGCATGCGAGGGCCAGGCCGGGGATATTGGGGATTTCTTCTGGGATCAGAACTTGTTGGACAGTCCGGGCGGCTTCCAGTTCCGCGCCGTGACGCTCCTCGTCGCGCCTCGTACGGGCAAAGCGTAGTACCAGAATCGCGAGGATGGAGAGCTGCATGAGGAAATCGGCAACGTTCTGAGCTGAGGCTGGAAACGGCCACGTAAACGGCTGCTCAAGTCGTCGACGAAATGCCTCAAGTCCGCTATATCCCGCGAAGTGTGCAGCCCACAGAATTCTTTCAACGACGCCCAATCCGAATGACAGACCCACGGGGGCCAGCAAAAGACGTGCATCCAAGTTATTTTTTCTCGCGGCGTACAAGAGGAGCAGAAGCACACACAACAGGTACGGCAACGCGATGCCACCGACTGCTGCGTTCGTGACCAACTCAGCATCCGCGCTACTGATGTTCATGAACGCGAAGAGAGGGGCCAGCACCGCGGATGCCGTCGCGATCCAGTAGATCCGGGTCCTTCGGTGCTTCAGCAAAGCAAACAGAAATAGAAGGAAGCAGACTGAGGAGGCAGCCTGTAAGCAATCGGACAGCGCAAAGACGATCTGCAAATCGACGGCATGGAATGCCTCGTAGACCCACAAAATACCGAAGGCAGCGTTCGCGAGTTCGGTGGCAGCAAACCACAGATATTCGCGCTCCCCTGGGCGCAATAGGAAAAGGCCCAGTCCCGCACAGCTAGCAATAAGATAGACGAGTAGTAAAGCGTTCGCCCCAAAGACTGACCAGAATCCGCTCCTAATCTTGAGGGTCCTCCACTCCTCGATCCTTCCGGCATCCCCTATGAGGATGGGCGCCTGAGGCCCTCCCCCTAGGGCGTTCTTTGGTTCGCGCGGATCGATCCAGATACGGATAGCGACGGCGAGCGCGCCGCCTCGTGAAGTGAGATCGTTGGGGAGCGGTATAAGCTTTTCGCTACCGGCCGTGAAACTAAATGCCAACCAGTGTTCCGGGGGCATTCCGCCCAGTTGGCCAATCAATCGGCCGTCGGCAAACACCTGATAGGCGCCATAGACTGACGGAATGAATAGCGCCAGGGATGCGTGATTTGGGGGCAGGAGCACGCGAAAGCGATACCATGCCATGCCGCGATAACCTTGATAGCCCTGTCCGTCCCAAGGCCGGTCGGAGCGGATCAGCCTCCAGGAAGAATCGTCGAAAGTTGGGTTGGACCAACGGTAATCATCGCCTGTTCGGAATCGCCACAGGTCATGAATCTCGACCAGAGGCAGACGTTCGTTCTGAAAGTCCACTACCTGAGAATGGGCACACGTGAAACTCGTGATAATGAATAGAGCAACCGCAATGCCGACATGAGCTTTGGAAAGCATCAGTGATCATGGTTACATCTTCAGAATCGCCGCGCAATATCCGTTCAGCACCGCATGCATTTGGCATTTCTCCTTCACCATTGCTCTTAGGCCGGAATGTGGCTAACTTTGCCCTGAGCCACATGCACATGTGACGCGGCGAGATAGCATCCAGTCGACCGGGCGACGGCGTGATGAAAGCAAAGCAGGAGCCCGCCATCTGGAACTGCGATCAAGAGATGGCGGCAAGGTAGCGCTCTGCCGAACGAACCACGATTTCCTTGGCATTCTTGGCCAGGAATCGGCCTGGGAACGCAGCGTGAAGTCTCTCAAACGAATACGGCTTTAGGGAGGCGACAATTCCTTGGATCGCGAGGCGGTTGAGAGGGATGTAGTTGGGATAGCTGTACATGAAGGTTACCCAGTTACGATCCATGCACACCTCGGGCTGATCGCCGGCTAGCAGCACACCGTTTCCATCGTGCGCATGCGACCAGTGTAGAACCTGGAAACCTTCGAAGTGACCACCGGTTTTGATGAGAGTCACGTCACGCATCAGACGCTTCGTATTCCCGTCCCAGAAGCGAAGTGCTGGATCAGGGCGCATGACCCATCGACGGTTCAGTTCGTGTAGATAGATGGGAGCGTTGTTGAAGGCTCGGCTCCATTCGAGCATTGTTGTGTAATAGTGAGGATGAGAGATTGCCATGGCCGAGATTCCGCCGAGCCGTTGAATCGACGCCCTGGTCTTGTCATCGAGAAGCGAAATACAATCCCACAACAGGTTTCCTTCGCTTGTTTGGATGAGAAATGTACGCTGGCCAATGGCAAAGCTGGGTTTGGTATGAATCGAAAACACACCGGGCTCTTCTTCGGTGATCTCGTTTTCATGTGTCTTACGCAGTTCGTCGAGCGTCGTCCATTGCTGCCCGTTCCAGCCCACATACTGCCGGGAGTCTTGGCAAATTGGGCATGCGGGTGGAGGCTGGATGGCTGGTGGAAATTGTGTGCCGCAGGTGAGGCAGAGCCACGCAGTGCCGCGCTCCTGGGAGTCGGGTTGTGAACTGGATTCTGCATGCGAAACAAGAGCGCCTGTCACACCTATCGCTGCAGCGCCTAGGAAATCACGACGATTCATTGCATCTCCTTATTGGCTGGAATCAGCCGGGAAACAGAGAATGCTCCGGGGCCCAGAAGCCATACCGCAAGAACAGCGCATAGACAAACGAGCGAAAACTCGCATCCGCCGTGCGCATTGCCGAAGCCCGAGCGTCCGTCGACAATGCTTGCAACAAACATCGTGAAAGCCAAAGGAACAAGCAGATAGCGAGTGCACCAGCCTACGAGCAGTGACAAGCCTCCAATCAACTGCGCCAGAGAAGCCAATATGGCAGCCAGGTACGGAAGCGGGCAGCCGAGCTTGGCCAGGTTTTCAGCGAAAGCCGGAACGCGCGCGCCGCCAAACCAGCCGAGCAAGTTCTGGCTTCCGTGATAAAAAAACACGCATACAAGGCCGAGTCGAAGAACCAGCAATGCGAAACTTGAGAGTGCGCGGTCCATATTTCCTCCCGGCTGAATCAGATGATGTATATTAACATTAAGATTCTTAAGATTCGCATATAAAATTTCCCTGCAGTAGCCGGAGTGAGGATGCACAGACGGAAGTCAATGAAAAAGCAGGCATTTATCGAGCAAGATGCAGTCGATCGAATCCTCTGCCAATGGGCACGGGAACGACCGGACCTCGACGTGTCACCGATGGGAATCATCGGCAGGATTTCACGAATCGAACGACTGCTCGATCCACGGCTTGTCTCCGTGTTTCGGAAGTTCGGGCTGGAACGGTGGAGCTTCGACGTGCTGGCAAGTCTGCGGCGCTCAGGGCCTCCGTATGAATTGACGCCAACGCAGCTCTTCAGCAGTCTCATGCTGACGTCGGGCGCAATCACTTATCGGATCGATGAGATGGTGAAGAAGGGTTTTGTCATGCGTACGCCCGATCCCGAAGATCGGCGGGGGCAACGCATTCGGCTTACAGATCTCGGACAAGAGACCCTTGATGCCGCCCTCGCGGCTCACGTAATGAACGAGTCCCGTATCCTAGAGCACTTGTCTGTTGAAGAACGTACGCATCTGTCATCTCTACTTCGCCAATTGCTGTTAGGGCTAGAGCCGTCTCCCATTTCCTCTAGGCCGACCGAAGAATAGCAGCCACCGTGTATTCGGAAACACGGAAGAGCTTCGGATCGGTGCTTATGTGAAATTTGGACAAATTGCGAGTCTTCCCGGCCAGCTCGCTTTTGACGCACACTGAGCGTGGTTGGAATCTGTGCTGAGCCACGTGCAGCACATGTTTTCGAGTTGAAATCAATCAACGGCTCGGCCGAAGGGCGTGGCTACACTCACTTCGGTCTGCGATGCCCAATCCTTGGTGCACACGATCGATCCAGAGCGGCGATTCGGCGTGGCGATTGCCTCGTGTGCATCTGAATGTAATTGCTAGTCGCGCGCCGCAGGGCCGCGAAGCGTTCGGTCGATTTGGCGGATTGCTCCAAAGTGGTACGCCAGATGAACGACGCTTGCGATCCTGGCGTCAATTCCAGGTCCGCCATTCTTCGAATGCTTCAGCGACTTTCGCCAGACAATTGCTTCGGTCCTCAGATCCTCGCGTAGTGACGCCCACTCCTCCTGCGAGACTGTGTTGCGCCGCCAAGCTGCACTGAAGTCGGCGTCCGCAAACGCTTGTTCATCACCCGCGCTCCATCGGTTGAGCAACTGGAACCCATATCGCAAATGATCGACGTGCGCTGCGATTGAGGAACCACCATTGTCAGGGACTTTGGAGGCTTGCTCGCTGGTTAGCAAATCCAGCGATTTCAGAAGCCCGGGATCCTTGCGGTTCAACACCCAGGAACCCGAGCCCGGCGAGCCGCTGAGCAGATCGATGAGTAGATCGCCGACTGCCTTCGAAATCTCAGAGTCTGACATCTCGCAGATATTAGCACCTCGAAATCACCATTACCAGTAGACATGATCAATCGATTCATAGCGACAACTCAGAGCCTCGTCCCTTAGTTGTGGGCAAATTCTGCACTTTAACCTTAGACGTCGATGAGTGTGAGCATGTGACACCCAGATTTATTGCCCAGGATTTTCCGCTCTCCTTTGTCTTTACTCTTGCATAGCCTTCCCTCGTGTGTTTCGCCTGCTAGCTTTCACGACGAATATCACTCCGATATTGCTGATTGGGATGCCCTCGCATCGCAGACTGAGACGATCGTTATTTCAAAGCTGTTTTTTCTGGTCTCGGACAAGCCCCGACCTTGCCTCCGATTTCAAACCCCGCACTAAACGAACAATCAATTATTCGACCACGGAGACCAAGTGGTTCGCAAATCTTGATCAGCGCTCCGTCGGTGGAAAGCAGATATCTCAGAATGGAGGCAGATTGAACGAGAGTTTCTCGCCGCTTGATACTCTGGTGGCGGGCCAATAAGCCGCCCGGACGCCAAGCCATCTCAAGCCATCTAATGCTTACAAGGAGGAAGGTGATGGAACGAACTTGGTTTATCACAGGAGCATCTAGTGGGTTTGGCCGCGATCTTGCAGAAGCAGTTTTAGAACAGGGCGATTGCGCCGCGATTGGCGCACGGCGAACCGAAGCGCTAGAACTGCTCGTCGCCCGCAGTCCCGACCGGGCACTTACGCTGCCACTCGACGTGACCGACGCAGGTTCACGTGACAGGGCCCTTGCCGCGGCGCTCAAACGCTTCGGTCGCATCGACGTTTTGGCCAACATTGCCGGCCGTGGTTCGCTGGGTGCTGCCGAGGAATTCACGCCCGGGCAACTGCGAGACCAGATGGAAGTGAACTTCTTTGCTGCCGTCGAAATGACACGAGCGGTGCTCCCCATTATGCGCTCGCAAGGTTATGGTCACATCCTGCAGCTCACTAGCATTGGAGGGCTTGCGGCTTTTCAAGGATTCGGACCCTATTGCGCATCCAAATTCGCCCTGGAGGGTTGGAGCGAGGCGTTACGGGAAGAAGTGAAACCGCTTGGCATCAAGGTGACAATCGTTGAGCCTGGAGCTTTCCGCACAGAGTTTGCAGGAAGCAAAAACATGCGACCGGCGCAGCGCATTGACGCTTATCGAGCAATTATCGCTCCCGTGGAAGCGTACCTTTATGGCAGTGACGGTAAACAGCCAGGGGACCCGCGCAAAGCGGCTACAGCGATGATAGCCGTGGTCGAAAGCGCTGAACCCCCGCTGCGCCTGCTGCTCGGGTCCGATGCAATCGCGCTTTGGGAAAAGAAGCAGGCTGCGCTCACAACCGAGCTGGCCCGCTGGCGCCAAACCGGAGAACAAACGGCTTTTGATGACATTACAGTCGGAGCTATCGGCGGCTAAGCTCGCCAAGCATGCGAGACAGAGCATCGAGAGTCTGAATCGTTAATATTTCATCTATTGGACCGTACTTATTGCAAATAGCCGCATAACTGGGCAGACGATCGGGGGCTCATGACGGCTCGGTCAAGAGCTTAATGTTGACGCCGGTGCCCCCGGGTATTGAAAGAGGGCGGCAGCGGGCAACAAGCTACAGAAATGAGGAGCCTAATCATCAAGCTCGGCAAAAGGGTCGTAGATCACTCTGAATGTTCTGTGCGAAGTGACTTTCCTCTCCGCACAATGGGGGGCATGGCTTCCACGCTTCGATATCCGCATCCAATCGCGTGCTAATCTACCGCGAACGAGAAGGCACAATCATGAGGCACCTGAAGTGGCTGGTCTTGCTCGCTTCCTTCGCATGCGCCTCTACGCTGCGTGGAGAGCGTCCGAAGATTTATAACTCTTTTGCGTTGCGACCTACACCGGGACAAATCGCTCCTGCAAATCATAACGGCAGTTGGGAACTGGTTTACGAGCTACACATCGTGAACTGCTCGAAGGCAGACCTCACGCTCAGGCGACTTGAAGTCCTCGAGGTGAAATCCGGAAGACTGCGCGAGACTCTGGATGGTGTTGCCTTGGCGAACGCTATAGGACGGATGGACCGACAAGCGAACGACGCTGTAACCCGGATTCCTCCCGGAGTAGAGGTGATCGCGTATATGACCGTGGAATGGCCGAAGCCGACTGCACCAAGCATCGCATTGAAGCATCGCCTGACCTATTCGACTGACTCGGACCCTCCATCGAACAGAACAGTCGAGGGAGGCGACTTCCTGGTTGGTAATGACGCGCCGGTCGTGCTTGGTCCGCCATTACGGGGGGGAGACTGGACGCCGATCTACAGCGACATCTGGAAGCTTGGCCATCGC
>Ga0181516_10002962_pt1 | contig 11674 bp, 11 predicted proteins | sample PEATcosm2014_Bin_25_FD_121104 | JGI IMG/M metagenome (GOLD analysis project Ga0181516, IMG submission 121104) | Peatland microbial communities from MTU Mesocosm Facility, Houghton, MI, USA - PEATcosm2014_Bin01_10_metaG | ecosystem: Environmental > Terrestrial > Soil > Wetlands > Peat | place...
CGTAATTCGTGTGGCGCTTGCGATCCGATTCAGAGGCGATGATCGCGGGCGCCGACTGACTATTTCCACCCTGCAGCTACTGTTGGCAATCGCCGCCATCGCAGCCTGCGAGTGGATTCCAAAGGCGACGGTTGCGGCATTGTCCTTTGCACTGGCTGGCATAATCGCGCTTTCCTTTCTTCCAGCGAAAACCACCAAAGCGTAGGCACCGTTTTCGCACCACCGCGCACGGATAACTGATAAATTTAAGGGTTGAGAAAGGCCAGTTGCACCGATCTAATCGAAGGCTCATCTAAGGGAATTCATGCGTTATCTGCCAAAATCTCCTGCTGACCGCAAGGCCATGCTCGACTCCATCGGAGTGCCTTCGGTAGACAATCTGTTTGCGCCGATCCCCGCCGAGTATCGTCTGGAGCGAGATCTGAAAATTCCACGCCAGATGGCCGAGTCCGAGATCATGGACTACTTCCGCGAGCGCTCGAAAGAAAACGGCGAAACTCGTGCGTCGTTTCTGGGAGCCGGTGCGTATTATCACTATCGCCCGGTCATCATCGATTCTCTGATCTCGCGCGGCGAGTTTCTCACCGCATACACCCCTTACCAGGCAGAGATTTCGCAAGGCACGCTGCAATCGATTTTCGAATTTCAGACCATGATCTGCGAGTTGACCGGCATGGAAGTCGCCAACGCTTCCATGTACGACGGCTCAACCGGCGCGGCCGAGGGCGTCATGATGGCCGCCCGCATCACGGGCCGCGATTCGGTGCTGGTAGCACGCAACATCCATCCTGAATATCGCGAAGTGCTCGCTACGTACGCCTTCCATCAGGGAATGCCATTGTCGACCATCCCTTACGCCAGCACGGGACGCGTCGATCTCGCTGAGTTGGAGAAGTCCATCTCCGATCAGACTGCATGCGTTCTAATCCAATCACCGAATTTCTTTGGCACGATTGAAGATGTCGCGGCCATCGCCGAAATCGCTCATAAGCACGGCGCGCTGCTGGTTGTCTCCATCGCAGAAGCGGTTTCGCTTGGTATCGTCGAACCACCGCGGCAGGCGGACATCGTCGCGATGGAAGCACAGTCGTTCGGTGTTCCGGTGGGCTACGGCGGCCCCTACTGCGGAGTGCTCGCCACCCACGACAAGTTCGTCCGGCAAATGCCAGGTCGCTTGGTGGGCCAGACCGCCGACAAAAATGGCAATCGCGGATTCGTACTCACGCTCGCGACGCGCGAACAACATATTCGCCGCGAAAAAGCGACCTCCAATATTTGTACGAATCAAGCCCTTGTTGCCTTGATGGTAAACATTTTCATGAACGTCTACGGCAAAGTTGGTTTGCGCGAGTTGGCGAAACACAATCTGGCCAAGACTGCCTATGCCGCGCAGCGGTTCAGCAAGAGCGCGAAGGTCTTATTCCCCGGTCAGGCACGCTTCAACGAATTCGTCATTCAGACCAAAGAAGATCCCGACCACTGGAGTGCAAGATTCCTCGAACATGGCATCGTGCCGGGCCTATCTCTGAAAAAATTCTTCCCCGAACTCGGCAATGCGTCCTTGTGGTGCTGCACCGAAACGATGACCCGTGCGTCGATCGACCAGGCGGCCGCACTGTTGAGTAGCGGCAACTCCCATCCATTAGAAATTGACTCTGAAGTGCAGGAGGTGGTCCGATGACCCAACTTTCGCGCAAAGCCACAACCAACGTCTCGCAAAATGAATCGTTGATATTTGAGAAGTCGTCCCCGGGCAAGGGCGCATGGCGTTTGCCCCCGCTTGATGTTCCGGAGGTCGATGTTGCGAAACTACTAGGCGAAGCGGAACGAAAAGAGTCCGGCGCTCTGCCTGAAGTCAGCGAGATTGAAATTATTCGCCATTTCACGCGGCTCTCTACTTGGAATTACGCCATCGATCTGGGCATGTACCCGCTCGGCTCTTGCACCATGAAATACAATCCGCGGGTGAACGAAGCCGTGGTCCGCATGGAAGGCCTCGCGAACGCGCATCCCTATCAGCCGGACGCGATCTCGCAAGGCGCAATGCAGATCATTCAGACCCTCAGCGAATGCCTCATCGAAATCACCGGCATGGACGCGATCACCCTTCAGCCCGCAGCGGGCGCGCAAGGCGAGTTAACTGGATTGCTGATGGTCCGCGCCTATCACGAGTCCCAAGGCGCGGCGCGCAAGAAGATTCTGATTCCCGATTCAGCGCATGGCACGAATCCCGCCACCGCCGCAATGGTCGGCTATGGCGTGGAGAACTTGAAATCCAATTCCAGTGGCATGGTCGAAGTTTCCGCTCTGGCGGCGCAGATGAACGAAGATGTCGCTGCGCTGATGCTCACGAATCCCAACACGCTAGGTGTTTTCGAACAAGAGATCCACAAGATCGCCGACATCATGCACGCCAAAGGCGGCTTGCTCTACATGGACGGCGCCAACATGAACGCACTCGTCGGCAAGGCGCGCCCCGGCGACTTTGGCGTCGACGTCATGCACATGAATCTGCATAAGACGTTTTCGACTCCCCACGGCGGCGGCGGCCCAGGATCGGGGCCGGTCGCGATCAAGAAGATTCTTGAACCCTTCCTGCCGACGCCGGTACTCGTGACCAAGTCCGACGGCACTTTCGGGTTCAACTATGACCGTCCGCAGAGCATCGGACGAGTGCGTGCTTTCTACGGAAACTTTGGTATGTTCGTGCGCGCGCTAGCCTATATCCTGGCCAATGGGCCCGACGGGCTGCGCCAGACCACGGAAGACGCCGTGCTCAACGCCAACTACATTCGCAAGCATCTGCAAGGCACTTATGATCTGCCCTACTCGACGCCCAGCATGCACGAAGTCGTCTTCAGCGATAAATTGCAAGCAAAGAAGGGCGTCAAGACGATGGACATCGCCAAGCGCCTCATCGACTATGGATTCCATCCCTACACCACTGCGTTTCCACTGATCGTCGCCGGCGCTCTTATGATTGAGCCGACCGAGAGCGAACCGAAAGAGGAGCTCGATCTCTTCATCGAGGCGATGAAATCCATCGCCGAAGAAGTGGAACGCGATCCCCAACTTGTGCTCGACGCGCCTCACACCACGCGCGTTTCGCGCCTGGATGAAACCGCCGCAGCGCGCAAACCGATCCTGCGCTGGAAGCCTTCGTAATCACAGCCACCGAAATGCTCCGCAAACTTCTGCTCGTCGCGGCTGCCTTCTTCATAATCGCATCCTGCAACGCGCAGACCGCTAAGACTTCCTGCGCAGCGGAACGTTACAGCTTAATTCCGCTCCCCTTGAACCCTACGCACATCAGCGACACCGGCTTCGTCTCGGGCACCACGCCGGATCACGCAGCCGCACTCTGGACGGAAAAGGCTGGGTTGATCAAGGCTCCGATTCCCTCAGGATACGCTCGCGCAGAAGGAATCAGTGTTGACGCGCACGGCCTATTGATCGGCGACGCCATGACGCCTGATTCCAGCCAGCGCCAAGCCTTCACTTTCTATCAGGGCAAACTCGATCTGCTGGAAGGGAAGCCGTCCAGGCCATCCGCAGTGAACGATAGTGGAATGGTTGTAGGCGAAGCGGTCTTACCTGAAAACGAAACGAAGAGCGGTCCGGTTCTGTGGCGAAGTGGAAGCGCAATCAGTCTCGCCACCTGCTGCGGTGGTACGGCGATTGCGATCGACGATCAAGGAATCGTCGTCGGAGAGGCTTACGATTTACAAGGGAAATACTATCCTTTTCAGTGGACGACCGGTAGCGTCCTCAAGCGCATCGCTGGAACCGCTGACAATAGTTCCGTAGTCGCCCTGAATAACAGAGGCGCAATCCTGATCCAGTCGCCTAAGACGATTTCCCTCTATAAAGCCGGTAAGTTAACGCCCATTCCACTTTCGTCGAAGTATCCCAGCCAACCCAAAGCCGTCAATGACTGCGGCGCAATCGTAGGGGCATTCGGGCCGTTTTCAGACGCATATCGGGCCTTCGTATGGGATCCTGCCGAAGGGTTTCGGGACTTAAACGACCTGGTCAGCGCTCCGGGATGGAAGTTGGAAATGGCGACCAGCGTCAACAACCGTGGAGAGATCGTCGGCTTCGGCGATCGCACGGGCGACGAAGACCAGGGCTTCTTGCTCGTACCTCCCGCCAAATAGACCGTGTCCAAGAGCCTGGCGCGAACTATTGCGCCTGGGCTTTGGAATGCGGCAATGAGACTGGCCGGAGGTCGCCGCCGCAAGACGAAGTCTGCATGCACTTCTTAAATTCCGGTACCACCATCGCTTGTTCGGTGGTTGGGTCGTTCAAGTTAGCCAGCAATTCACTGGTCTGCTTCGCTCCAGCGCTGTCGCCTGTATTTTGATACGCCGCGATCAGCAGCTTTAACGAGCGCGGATCGGTGATGTCTTCTTCGAGCCGCGAGATCGCGTCCTGATAGTGTTCGTGCGAGAAGAGAACTGCGCCCTCGGCCCCGCTATAGGCTAAGTCGATCAGTTTGTCGCCGGAGTTGGCGGCCAGCTTGCTAAGGCGCAGCAGATTGCTCTTCGCGGTCGCGGCATCTTCAGTCTTCAGCGCGAGCTCTACCCGAGCACGCAGAACTTGTGCCTCTTCCTGTTGCAAGGCGATTTTCTGCGCATTGTTGCCTTCACTCAGCGCAGCGTCGGCTTTGTTCAGGAACGCCACAGCTTGTTTCGGATCCTGTTGATATTCGGCCATCTGGCGGTAGGTGTCGGCTTCCACCTGGCTAATCTGCCGCGAGTGAGCGTAGTCGGCGATTTCCTGGAACGCCTTATCCGCACCCGCATAATCACCTTCGCGAACATAGGTCGAGGCGCGCCGCGTTTTCCATAAAACTTGTTGCAACTCCGGAACCTCGAAGCGTGCGAAGCCGATTTCGTACTCACGACGCGCTCGCGCCTGATCACCCATCAAAGAATAAGTATCCGCGATTCCGAACTGCGAAGAATAAAATGTCGGATCGATGGCCAGTGCCGCGCGATAGTGTTGAATCGACTGATCGTAACGTCCCGCTAAGCGCAAGATTTCTGCATAGGAATCAAGCGGGTTCGGATCCCCCGGCATCGAGGCGACATACTGATCCATATATACGAATGCCTTATCGAACTGCCGCAAATCGGCGCAGTTGTATCCCATGTTATTCAGCAGGCCGGGGGAATCCTTGATTCCCGACTGCTCATAGACATCTAGGGCGCGCTCAAACTGGCTTTGGCTCATTAGCCACCAAGTCGTCATCCATACCACCCACTTATCGTGAGGATATTGCCGGATGACTTCATTCATTTCTGGGATGGCGGCGAGCAGCTTGTGATCGGCGGCATCCTGGTACCACTCGATCACGGTTTGTTCAGAGGCAGTCGCATGTTTGCGCGTGGCGAATGCCGCTTTTTGCTCACTGACTTGCTCCGCAGAGTTCAAACTTATTTGTGCCAGAAGTTCGTGCGCCATGGCGAAATCAGGGTCGATCTTGACGGCCTTTCGCAATATGTCGTTCGCCGGTTCTTGCTGCACGCGATCCAAATACAAAGTAAGCGCCTGTTGCACCAACTGGCGAGCCTCGTGGGACTGCGAGGTCATAGGCAAGGTAGCCGAAGGGGAGGGCGCTTGGGCCGAAGCCGTTTGCAAAAACAGTGCGGCGTTGATGCACAGTAATGCCCAGATCCTTTTTTCTATCGTTCGCATCATGTCAGTTTCCCTTGAGTAGATAGCCCGGTTCCATGGGCAATTTGCCATCAACCTTGACCACGTTCACATCTTTGGTGAGGGAGTAGAGATCGACAATTCCAATGGCGCCTCGCTTTGCCGAGACAAACCGCAATACCGCGTCGTCGGAGTCGGCTACGACAATAAATGTGGGGTGGGCGTCGATAAATGCCCGTTCCTGGTCGGAGCTAACATTGAGTAGCCGCTTCAGCACAATCTGCATATCTGGCGTGGAAGGATCGCGCACCACGATCGTGATGGGCTTCGCGTCAGGCCACTTCTTAGTTTGCGCGTTGAGAATCTTGGCCAGGTCGGACGCGCTGACATTGCTGGTCGGGTTGGCCTTATCCGCGATCAGCGCCAACTGTTTGGCCGGCGCAGAGTGGGACAATACGAGCAGCAGCAATGCGAGGGCAGACCAGTTCTTCATGCTGGGTGGATTTTAAGTTGAGGGGCGTCTGCGGCAACAGGTCACGGAAGTAACCGCGCGGGGTGGCGGCAAAGATCGAGCGAGGTATGCAAGTCCTTTGAGATCAGTGGGCGCGGGCACCAGAGTATAGGTCGATCCGCTCATTGGCCTCGCGGAGTCCAAGAAACACTAAAGACTCTCCTCACGCCTGCCGATGAACGTACCCAGAGCGAACTCCCGCGTCGCACGTTGCACAAAGAGAAACGAAATGCCGTCAGTTCCCAAACTCGGGATCGCGCCCGCCTCTATACCTGCATGGGATCGAGCTCTCGCCCTCGACAAGCTCGCTAATGATGCCGAACTCTTGTGCGATCTCATTCAAATTTTTCTAGCCGAATATCCCAAACAAATCGAAACTCTCCGCCGTTCACTGGTAGAGCGAGATCTCGAAGTCGCCACGCGGATCGCCCATACTATCAAGGGAGAGGTCAGTCAATTTTGTGCACCACCCGCAACCGAGGCTTCACGACAGTTAGAAGAGGCCGGTCATGCCGGGGACATGAAGAGAATGTCTATCCTGCTGCCCGCGCTTGAGCTTTATGGGGCCGCTTTGTGCCGAGCGCTGGGTGGTTGGGCCGAAGACAGTCTTGAGCACTAGCCACACGGAATCGTTCTTCCAATCCCCCTCTCCAATCTCCATTGGAAAAGTCCTTCTCGCCGACGACGACCCCATCTTTCGGCACCTCGTCAAGACCTGGCTGACCCGCTGGAACTATCGAGTGAGCACGGTAGACAGCGGCCTCGCGGCCTGGGAATTGCTACAACGCGAAGATCCAGCGGAGATGCTCATCCTCGACGGGATGATGCCCGGGCTGAACGGAGCAGATCTATGCCGCAAAGTACGCAATCAGCCGAACTCACGCTATCGTTACATTATCCTGCTCACGGCTAACGACCACCAGCGTGACATTGTCGCCGGACTCGATGCAGGAGCCGACGACTACCTCACGAAGCCCTTTGACGCCATGGAACTGCGCGCCCGCATTCGCGCAGGCCGCCGCATCCTCGATTTGCAGGAAGCGCTCCTGAAGGCCCAGGGCGACCTTCGCTATCAGGCCGAGCACGACGCACTAACCGGACTTCTCAACCGCGGCGCCATCATGAGCGTTCTGCACAAAGAGGTAAAACGCCGCGAGCGCACAGGAGGACAACTCGGCGTATTAATGGCCGACGTCGATCACTTCAAACAGGTCAACGACGCCTATGGCCATCTTGCCGGAGACACGGTTTTGCGTGAAGTTGGCCAGCGTCTGACCGATGCCCTCCGTTTTTACGACTCGGTGGGACGGTACGGCGGCGAAGAGTTCCTCGCTATTTTGCCCGGCTGCAATCCCGCCGACCTGGCTGCCAGCGCCGAACGACTGCGCTTCATCGTCGCCCGCGATCCCGTGCTTTGTCATGCTGGCCCAATCTCCGTCACCCTCAGCCTGGGGGGTGCCTGCGCAGCGCAGCCGGAAATAGACGAATCCGAACTCCTGCTTCGTCGGGCCGATTCCCGACTATACAAAGCCAAGACCAACGGCCGGAATCGCGTCGAGCTAACCGACTAACTTTTTCCTTAATTCTCCTTGAATCAGTTCCACCGAGTATCATAATTAGGTCAATCGTCATACTCGAGGTCAATCTGTGAAAATCGCCGCCAACGTCACCGAACTCATCGGCCACACCCCGCTGGTCCGCCTCAACAAGGTCACCGCTGGGTGTTTCGCCGATGTGGTCGCCAAACTCGAGAGCTTCAATCCCTGCGCCAGCGTCAAAGATCGCATCGGCGTAAGTATGATCGCCGATGCTGAGCGCGCTGGCAAAATCAATCCGGGCCGCACCGTGCTGATCGAACCTACGAGCGGCAATACCGGAATCGGCTTGGCCTTCGTCGCCGCCACCAAGGGCTACAAACTCATCGTCACCATGCCGGAGAGCGTCAGCCTCGAGCGGCGCATCCTGTTGCTCGCCTTCGGCGCGGAAGTCGTACTAACGCCCGCAGCCAACGGTATGAAAGGAGCTATCGCCAAAGCGGAAGAACTTCTGGCCAAGACTCCGGATGCTTATATGCTCCAGCAATTCGACAATCCAGCGAATCCAAGAATTCACTTCGAAACGACTGGTCCGGAAATCTGGGACGACACCGACGGCAAGGTCGACTTCCTGGTCGCCGGCGTCGGCACCGGTGGAACCATCACCGGCGTCAGCGAATTCATCAAACCGAAGAAACCGTCATTTCGAGCGGTCGCGGTCGAACCCGCCGACAGCCCGGTGCTGTCCGGCGGTAAGCCCGGAGTCCATAAGATTCAGGGTATCGGCGCGGGCTTCGTTCCTCAGATTCTGCGCACCGATCTCATCGACGAAATCATCGCCGTCAGCAACGACGCTGCCATTCAGATGGCGCTCCGGTTGGCGAAAGAAGAAGCTCTGCTGATGGGAATTTCTTCCGGCGCGGCCGTAGTCGCAGCGCTGCAAGTTGCGCGACGCAAGGAAAACGCAGGTAAACTGATCGTCGTAGTGCTGCCATCGTTCGGCGAACGCTACCTGAGCAGCGCACTGTTTGAAAGCGTGCGCGTTCAGGCTCAGCAACTGCCGGTGGCAACGCTGTCCTAGCCAATGCCTTCTCTGCTCCAATCAATTCGCGAGGACGTCACCAACGTGCTGGAACACGACCCCGCGGCGCGATCCCGCGCCGAAGTCTATCTTTGCTATGCCGGCCTGCACGCTGTCTGGATTCATCGCATCACTCACAAACTGTGGCTGGGCGGTTGGCTCTTCCTCGCGCGCTGGATGTCCCAGGTGGCGCGCTTCTTGACCGGAATCGAAATCCATCCCGGCGCGGAAATCGGCCGACGCTTGTTCATCGATCACGGCATGGGCGTCGTTATCGGAGAAACCGCGGTGATCGGCGATGACGTCACGATCTATGCTGGCGTCACGCTCGGTGGCACCAGCACGGATCGAATCAAACGCCATCCCACGATTCAGGATCATGTCGTCATCGGCGATGGCGCAAAGATTCTCGGCAACATCACCGTCGGCAAGAACTCCAGAATCGGCGCTGGATCGGTTGTTCTGCGCACCGTTCAGGAGGGCTCGACAGTCGTCGGCGTACCCGGTCACGTCATCTTTCGCAACGGCGAGCGCGTCGTCATCACTGACCCGTTGCAGATTAACGACCCTCTATCCGAAGCGCTGGCCGCCGTCGCGCAGGAAGTCGACCGTCTTCGCGAGCGAGTGCATCAACTGGAAAACTCCGGCGTACCGCACGAACCAGTCTCACCCTCCATGCAACGCATCATGGAGGACGTCGACTATCAGATCTAATTGTCATCTTTAAGCTGTCATCCTGATCGCTGAAGTCGAAGGACCCCTACCCGACACGTGCGGCTGTTACTCCCTCGGCACCACGCATATATCCGGCAGATTGCGATACCGCTCCGCATAATCGAGCCCGTAACCCACCACAAACTCATCCGGAATCCTAAAGCCCACATAATCCGCCTCCATCGGCAACTTTCGGCGTGCTGGCTTGTCCAATAAAGTAGCGATGCGCAAACTTCTTGGTCCGCGACCCAGGAAAAGCGTTTTCAAATACGTCAGCGTCAAGCCCGTATCCAGAATGTCTTCAACCAGAATGATGTTCTTGTCTTTGACCGACTCATCCACGTCCTTGGTGAAGCGCACTTCGCCCGTCGAATCCCAGCCGCCATGCAACTCCTGATCGGGAGTGGGACGGTTGCCGTAGCTCGACACGCCGATGAAATCGAAAGTCGCGTCGAGCGGAACGTGCCGCGCCAGGTCGCTTAAGAAAATCGCAGCGCCCTTAAGCACGCCCACAAACACTATCGACTGACCGGCGAAATCCCGCGTGATGTCGGCACCCATCGCGGCCACGCGGTAAGCGATCTGTTCGCGCGAAATCAGAACCCGCAAGTCAACCATCGCCGATCATATTAAACTAGAAGCGAAAGCCACACGCACAGAGAGACATTTTTATGATCACGTTGAACGGAATCAAACTTACCTGGCTAGGCCACGCTACCTTCCGTGTCGAAACCCCCGAGAGGAAAATCATCATCATCGATCCCTGGGTCATGGGCAATCCCATGTGCCCGGAACGAGATAAGAAAATCGACAAGGTAGATGTGCTGCTGTGTACCCATGGCCACTACGATCACATCGGCGACGCGGTCGAGATCGCAAAGAAACATAACCCGAAAGTCGTCGGCATTCCCGAACTCTGCGGTTGGCTGGAGAAAAAAGGTGTCAAGCAAACTGCCGCCATGAACAAAGGCGGAACGCAATCGCTCGAAGGCATCAAGGTCACCATGGTTCACGCCGACCACTCTTGCGGAATTAAAGATGGAGACGAATTGGTTTATGGTGGCGAGGCCTGCGGATACGTCGTCGAGTTTTCCAACGGTCTGAAGATTTATCACGCCGGCGACACCAACGTTTTCGGCGATATGAAGATCATCCACGATCTTTACGCGCCCGACATCGCAATGATCCCGATCGGCGACCATTACACCATGGGCGTGCGCGAAGCCGCCTACGCCTGCAATCTGCTGCAAGCGAAAACGGTCATCCCCATGCATTTCGGAACCTTTCCGCCGCTCGTCGGTAGGCCGAGCGACTTGAAGAAACTTGTTCCGAATGTTGAAATCTTTGAGATGAAGCCTGGCCAAACTTTAGAGTAGAAGAACTCGTGCCTAAGTCTTCGAAACCCGCATGGCGTCACTACGGCCTCATCACTAATCCCGAGGTTGACGATTATTTGTATGACATGCTGCCTGCCCGCGACGCCGTCCTTTTAGAGATGGAAGACGCCGCAGGAAAGCGCGATGTCCCCATCGTCGGGCCCGTCGTAGCCAGCGTGTTGCATCAACTCGCAACCATGATCGGCGCGAAAACAGTTTTCGAGATGGGCTCAGCGATCGGCTACTCGACCATCTGGTGGGCCCGCGCCGTCGGCGAAGGGGGACAGGTCGTCTATACCGACGGCGACCGCAAGAACGCCGAAGAAGCCGCCGGATATTTCAAGCGCGCGGGAGTCAGTGACCGCATTCAAATCCACACCGGCGACGCGCTCGAACTGCTCTCCGAACAAAAAGGTCAGTTCGACATCATCTTCAACGACATCGACAAGCAGGATTATCCTCGCGTCATCAAGTTGGCGACGCCGCGTCTGCGCAAAGGCGGCTTGTTCATCACCGACAACGTCCTCTGGAGTGGACGCATCGCAGAGAAAAATCCGAAAGAAGACAAAACGCGCGCCATCCAGGAGTTCAACCGAGCGCTCTACGCGTCGCCAGAGTTCGAAACCACAATCCTTCCAGTGCGGGACGGCATAGCAGTCGCTGTCAAGAAGTAATCAGCGAAAGCTAAATCGACTTCACCGGTAGGACAGTCAGATCCTCTACCAGGCCAACTTCTTTCTGCAAAAACGGCTCCGCGTAAGTGACGCCAGCCAGCATTCCGTAATATCGCGCCATTGCC
>Ga0181516_10002963_pt1 | contig 11671 bp, 5 predicted proteins | sample PEATcosm2014_Bin_25_FD_121104 | JGI IMG/M metagenome (GOLD analysis project Ga0181516, IMG submission 121104) | Peatland microbial communities from MTU Mesocosm Facility, Houghton, MI, USA - PEATcosm2014_Bin01_10_metaG | ecosystem: Environmental > Terrestrial > Soil > Wetlands > Peat | place...
AGGAACGCAATTACAAAGAGTCCTGCAAACCGGAAGAGATGTGCCGCATCTTTCAGACCGCTCATGAAGCGCTGTCTCCCTAAGCCAGCGCCGGGAGGCCGTTTGAGATCAGCGATGTGATCTGGCGCACTCCCGACACCTCCGAAGTTAGGCTCTGGATGGGAGGTCGAACGTGAGACAGCTCACATGTCCATGTGATGCGATGCACATCGGGGTCTGATCGAAAGCGACCTCTGCGCCAGTGTTCTGCATTCCGATCAAAATGGAGTGCCAGGCGATCCTCGCACCCGTTTCAATGAGAAAACCAGGAACGTAAGGCCTGTGGACAAATCAATGGACTGAAGCAACGCCAAATCAATGGACTGAAGCAACGCCAAATCAATGAACTTATTGAACTGGGTGAGTATTTCGTTCGTATCTTCTCTTGTTGGGTCATACTGTGCACCCTGCAATCTGCTCCGAGCGCACGAGATATGTTTGCAACGGCGGAGTATACTTCCGCAGATTGACGAGATCCCGAATTCGATTGCACCAAACCGCAAGAAAGGGAAACCAGCCTGATGAAGATCTTCATTCGCGTCTTAATGTGCTTTACGCTTTTGGTAAATGCTGCCGGCGCGCAAGATAAGCAAACTACAGGCACTCCTAAGCCCGCTGTTGGTCTGCAGCCTGGCGCCAATCACTATCAGGTGATGCTTGAAGCAGGTGGCCAGGTGATGAACCTCAAGTCCTCCACGACGATTCAAGATACCGGCGCATCATGGACAGCCGTCGCTGAGACGGAGATACCTAATGGCACGGTGACTGACACCGCAACCATTGACAAGACCACTCTGATTCCGCGGACGCGGCATCTTTCGCAAGGCCAGGTGGTAATTGACCTGGACTTCAGCGGCGACAAGGCAACCGGCAAAATCAGCGCGTACGGACAGGACCACTCGGTCGCCGTTGACCTCGGCGGGCCGCTCTTTGCCGATGGCGCTGGTGGGAACGAGTCAATTGCCAGTTTGCCTTTGGCAGTGGGGTATAGCGCGACCTTCCGCAACTTCGACATTCAGATTCAGAAGGTGAAGCTGATGCAACTGAATGTTGCCGGCAGCGAATCCATTACCGTGCCCGCAGGGAAATTCGATACGTTTCGAGTTGAGATCACCTCGACCGACGGAGGATCGGATAAGAAAACAATCTGGATTGCCGAGGATACTCGCAAGGTCGTGAAGGCCTACGCAGTTCTAGCTGCAATGGGAGGAGCCGTCTTTACCGCGGAACTGCTGGGCGAAGGGACGAACGCGTCATCCACGCAGGAAAACAAAACGCCGGCGGTCGCGGCAAAGGGTCAGGCCTCCGGTGTGGTAACCGGAGTGAAGATTGCGCCTGATCATGCGGCTCTGGTTCCCGGCGAGAGTAAGCAGTTGACCGGGACGGTCGAGGGAACGAGCAGCTTCAGCACTGAATTGAAGTGGTCGGTCAATGAGGTGAACGGAGGCAATTCCACTCTTGGAACCATCGGCGCCAGCGGGTTGTACGTCACGCCCTACCCAACGCCGGCGTCCGTCACCATAAAAGCCACGAGCACAGCCGACCCCGCAAAATCGGCGAGCGCAACCATTTCGTTCGCCGCGCCGCCGGTAGCGGCCGGGCCGGCTCTTTCCGTGGATGTCGCAGCGCCTGCGCATCCCATCAGCCCGCTGATATACGGAATGAACGCCTGGCGGCTTTCGGACCCGACGCATGAGGCAGAGAAGGTGGCCAGGGAGATTCGGCTGCCGGTGAATCGATGGGGCGGGGATCAAACCACCCGGTACAACTACAAGCTCGACGTTTCCAACTCTGGCGACGACTGGTTTTTCGAGGTCGCGCCAAACAAGAACACCGGTTATCCCGATATATCGCAATTCAACTCACAGGTAATCGGAGATCGAGCCTCCGGCGCCAAAACCATGGGAACGATGCCGGTGATCGGCTGGACCACAAAGATACGCACCCTCGCGGGCAGCTATTCGGTGGCGAAGTACGGTCCCCAGCAGAAGGCCGATCCTTATTGGGGCAGGTATGGCAACGGCGTAAAGGTTGACGGAACCCTGATCGTGAACAACGATCCCAACGACACCTGCATGCCCATCGATGAAAGTTGGACGTCGGATTGGGTAAAGTACCTCGTGGGCAAATTCGGCGATGCTGCACACGGCGGCGTGGCCATCTACTCGCTTGATAACGAACCTACGTGGTGGAACAAGGTCCATCGCGATGTGCACCCGTTGCCATTCACATACGACGAAGTTACTGAGAACGGTCTGAAGGTGGCCAAGGCGATCAAGGCCGCCGATCCCACGGCTGAAGTCAGCGGGCCTGTGATCGACTTCTGGTTGACTTACTTCTATTCGAAGAAGGATCTCCCATGGCTTGAGCCAAACTTTAAGGGGCTCTGGGAAGGCCCGGCCGATCGGAAGGCACATGGAAATCTTCCCTTAATCGACTACTATCTGCGCGCTTTCAAAGCTGCGCAGGATGCTGACCCGCAACACACGCGGCTCCTCGATTATCTCGACCTGCATACCTACTTTGCGGCCGGGAATGCAATGTTGAAGCCTGCGGGAACAAGCCAACAGCAGCGAGCGGTCATTGAGTCGACACGCGTGTTCTGGGATCCCACTTACACCGATCCGATCTTCCGCAACCCCGACAATTACATCGAGCCGCTTGCGCCGCAAATGATTCCCCGCATGAAGAAGTGGGTTGCGGCCAACTATCCGGGAACGAAGATCGCGATCAGCGAGTACAACTGGGGCGGGCAGGAACATATCAGCGGTGCGGTGGCGGAGGCCGACATCCTTGGCATCTTTGGCCGCGAGGGTCTCGATCTCGGCGCGTTGTGGGGACCGCCGAACATGAATTCACCGCTGTTGTTCGCCTTCAAAATCTATCGCAACTATGATGACGCAGGCGCAGGATTTGGAGACATGAGCCTTGCCGCCACCAGTGCGGACCAGGGCAAGCTTGCCGTCTATGCGGCGCGGCGCACCGCGGATCGTACCGTCACCGTGGTGGTGATCAACAAGACATTCGGCGACTTGCGAGCCGATTTGCCGCTTGACCATTTCAAGGCAACAGGACCGGCGAAAATCTATCAATATAGTGGCGCGGATCTCACGCAGATTCGCACACTGCCTCAAGTCAAGGCGTCGAAGCCCGGCAAGAAGGCCACGACAGCTGTCGTGAAGGACCAGTGGTTTCCGGCCATGTCGATTACGCTTTATGCGATTCCGGGCAACTGAACACCACGAATTGGCTGGTGGGGCTTTTAGAATCCAACAGGCCCGCGATGTGGTTCTGCCCTAAATGACTGGGGCTGGAGCGCCGGCGGCAGCGAGAATGGCGGAAGCGCGGGCTTCCAGCGGCTCAGCCTCCGCCGCGCGATTCAGTTTTTTCAGCAGTGCGGCGTAGTTTGTAAGAGTCCCGGCAACGTCCGGATGGTCGGGATACTTATTCTTCGCCCATATGGCGAGGGCGCTTTTGTAGAGGTCCTCGGCTTGGTCGTACTTGCCCTGATCTCGAAGCAGGCTGGCGTAGTTGTCAAGCAAATGAGCAAGCCTGGGATCGCCCGGGGCGATGTGCCACCCCGGCTGTTCCGTCTTCGCCACAGAGTTCGCGAAGATCGGTCCGGCTGCGGCGGCGTCGCCCTTCTCGCGATACGTCTCGGCGAGTTCGATCTGAATGGGCCAATCCCCAATCGGGACCCCGCCGAGTCGTTCGTCAAATGCCCTTCCCTCCTTGGAATTATTCCGCGCCTCATCGATCTCGTCCGCTCGCTTCAATGCTTCCAGGGCTTCGTCAAACTTGTGTTCCTGGCGATACACTTTGGCCAAAGCCATCAAGCCGTCTTGCAGGTTCCAGCTGTTGAGGTCCCTGGTTTTTGCGGATCCCGCATCCGCCGCGGCTACGATCTGCTTATTCATTTCCTCCGCCTGAGAATATTTTCCTGTTCCTGCATAGGCCGCCGCCAGATCACGATTGTCGATAGCCGTCGCGGAATTCCGCTGCGATTTGGCGCTCTGAATCTGCAGAAGGACGGCCAAGGCAGCCGCGTACCTTCCCTCCTCGAGGTAGAGCCTGGCGAGTTCAACCTCGCCTTCCAGGGTTGCGACGATCTCCGGGCCATAGACCTTTTGCCTGATCACAATGATGCGAAGGATGGTGCGTTCTTTGTCCGCACCGGTTTGATTTATGCTCAGCCTGCCCAGCGGATCAAGCAGATCCTTCTCTGGGGCTCCGGTGGCTTCGAGGAGATCGATAAGATAGTTGCAAACCTGTAAGGAAGCGCCCTTGTTCTGCATTGAAAATGACATTTCATTGAATTCGATCGTGGACACGAACAGTGGAGTGACTGCCCCGGCCTTCCTTAAAATGGCGAGGGAACGATCCCACAGCGGTGCAGCTTCATTGACATTGGAGGCATAGTCGTAGATCAACGCCAGGCGTGCCAGCGTAAATCCCAGGTCGGGATCGTCCGGGCCGACGGCCTTCTCCAGGAGGTCAATTGCCCGGTTCCCCGTCTCTTCCGCCTCGGCAAACCGATCCTGCTCCAGAAACACTTCCGCGAGCCCACCCAGCGTCTTTACCGTGCGCCGATCTCCGGCAGGAAAGGATTGGGTGAGATCGAGAGCTGCCTTGTACTCCTGCTCGGCCTTTGCAAAATTGGCCAACGACGCTGGAGAGTTGGTTGGGCTAGTGATCCAATAATGCTTCTGGTTGAAACCGGCGCTGTAGGCCTTTTCGCCGGCTTTCATATGCTTGTCCCACTCGCCCGCTTGCCCCCACAGGCGCCGGGCTGCTGGGACTGCAAGAAGGATCAGGGCAAGCGCCCAGGAGACTCTGGCGTTCAGGTTGTGCGGCATCGCAAAAGTTCCTCCTTTGTCACGTGTCCGTGGAAGTAGCATTGGCCCTATCCGAGGAGTGCCTCTCTCTTTCGCGCAATCTGGAGGCCACACGTCGGAAGGATACGCGAACCGGCCGAGCAGGACAGGAGGGCCCCTTCCACATCCTTTAAGCTGACTGAGTTGAATCTCAGTTACTGGCTCGAAGCTACCATCTGGCTCTTCTTCTTATGCTGCAGTGAGTGGCTGATGTCCGGCCAGAATTCCTTCACCACGAAGGCGATTGCGTCCACGCCTACGTCGATTCCCCACTTGTCCGCTGTGCTCCCAAACGTGCGTTCGCGCGAAGGATAGTAGAGGTCGGAGAGGCCAGCCGATGCGCCCGCTCCAACCACTTCGCTTATGTTGAAGGTCTCTTTGCCTGCATCGTTGCGGGTGACCACCGTCCGGCTCAAGGCATAGCCCACTCGCTTGAGGCCGCTTCCGCCGCCTCTGCCGAGGGTGTAGTAGCGATTGTCTTCGTGTGTGAGTGTTGGCACGATAAACTCAACGAAATAGTTCTCATCTGCCTGATCGGCATAGCTGTGCCAGAGGTAGCGAAGGTAAGCGGGCATGCCGGTTTGAAACTCCGGAGTTGCGGCTGTAACTTGCGAGTAACCAGCGAGCGCAATCGGCAGCCAGATTGCCGAGTAGTCAAAGCTGTCCTGGGATGCGGTTATGAATTTTTCGCGCGCCGTCTGCGGAGGCAATGTCGTGTTTGCGTCGACAGCGCGGAAGTTGGGCAGGATGTCGAGGATGCGCTTGGTCTGCTGTTCGTTCCCGGATGCGGCGGACGTGCTCGTCTCCGCTGTCGAAGTTCGTGCGTCAGGAACCTGTGCGGACGAGCTCTCCACGGACGCCTGGACGTCTTCCCTGCCACCTTCGAGTGAAAACAGTTGAGTCGGCTGCTGGGCCACAGCAGCTATAGTTGGCAAAAGCACGAAAGAAAGAAGGAATCTGCTCATTCTCAGGAACTCCCTGGTCCTGTTGCACATTGGTTTCGATCACGGCAAGACCTGGCACTGAACGGTGCTTCGTTCATGCAGCTTTGCCCTCGTTCAATGAATGCCCGCCAGTGCCGATTGCATCTCTAAAAATCCGGCTCGCGTCATCACGCAACGCATGATGTAGCTAGCATGTTGGGGCCGTATATGCGGGGAATTTGGGTTCTGTCAGATTTAAGTGGGGATTCTGTCAGGATTTGCTGACAATTGGAAAGGTATCCATCACAGAGAAAGCCCAGTCATATATGAGTGGCGATCTAAAACGCGAATATTTAAGAGATCTCGACTTTACGCGTCGAAGCGGCACTCCAGGCCCTTCACGCCGATCGAGTTGAAGAGGCGAGATACTATCGCTGGCGGAGGATTGATGCTCGAAGGACGCGGAACTGCCGACAGTCATCGGACAGCATATCGCTCAGATCTGGACGGACTCCGCGCTGTCGCTGTCCTGTCTGTCATCGCTTACCACCTTTCCCCAAAGCTTCTTCCCGGCGGCTACCTCGGCGTGGACATCTTCTTTGTCCTGTCGGGCTACTTGATCACCAACATCGTCTGGCGCGAGGCGCTGAGCAATGAATTCACGATTGCCGCCTTTTACGAGCGCCGTGTGCGCAGAATCATGCCCGCGCTCCTCTTCCTGCTGCTTGTCATCTCCGCGTGCTCCATCTGGATTCTGCTGCCCATCGATCTGATTGGCTATGCCAAGAGCGTTCTTGCCTCGCTCGCCTTTGCCGCGAACCTCTATTTCTGGCGAGACACCGACTACTTTGCGCAGAGCGCAGCCGATAAACCCCTGCTCCATGTCTGGTCTCTGGGCGTGGAGGAGCAGTTTTACATCTTCTTTCCTCTGTTTGTAATTCTGTGCATCCGTTGGCGTCGTTCGGCATTGGTCCCGCTGACCATGGCGCTTGTTCTCATCTCGCTCGCCGCGGATATGCTCAGCAATCGATTCGGCGTTTCGGGCGCAGCCTTCTATGTGCTCCCGACGAGGGCGTGGGAACTTGGCGCAGGTGCTTTGCTCGCCCTTGCGCCAACTGCAACCATCTCTCGAATTTGGGCGCGGCAAATCCTGGCAGCTCTCGCGGCGGCGCTTTTGATCGCCGGCCTGTTCTCCACTTACTCATGGCTGGCCGGAGCAATCCCGGTCGCTGTGTGGACAGTAGCCGGATCGACCCTGACCATCCTTCTGGGCAGCGCCGGAGGAAGCTGGTTGAACTGGCTGCTCTCCAGGAGTCCCGCAGTTTGGGTTGGGCTCATCTCTTATTCGCTTTATCTATGGCATTGGCCAGTCTTCGTTCTTGCTCACTACTATCTGGTGCAGGATGAGTTTTCCATCATTCAGGCGCTCATTGCGATGGCTCTGATCTTCCTGCTCGCGGCACTATCCTGGCGCTATATCGAGCGTCCATTCCGCAATCGCTCCATGCCGATTCGCAGGGTGCTGGTCTGGGTCGGGAGCGGATGCCTCCTGGTCGCGCTCGCAGCCGCGGCTGCGCTGGCTTCGAAAGGCTTTCCATCGCGCTTCAGTCCCGAAATTGCGCGCATCAACTCAGCTGTCGGAAGCCACAACCGCTGCAGTCTTTCGGAGTACTTCTATTTTGGCGCGATGCACGCCTGTCCGTTGGTCCTGCCCAACCACGATCCGGCCGATGCGACTGTTGTCTTGTATGGCAATTCCCACGCGCAGATGTACGCGCCGCTTGTTACTGACTTCCTGCTGGCAAACCACGAAACCGGCTTCGTTGTCGCAATGAACAGTTGCCGGCCCACGCCCGACCTTAACCTTTCAATGGAGTGCATGTCTCAGGCCGCAAGGAATCTCGAAGCGATTGAAAACCTTCCCAAAGCGCGCATCGTGATTGTTGCTACGACCTGGGATCCGTTGCGGCTCACGCCAACGGGCGAGGTCCCTGTGGGAAGCGAAACGGCATACATGATTCAGAGTCTTGACCGCATGATTGCGTCGCTTCAGCAGCACGGCAAGACAGTGGTGCTGGTGGGGCCGATTTCGACACCGGACTTCGATGTGTCTTCGATTGTCGCGCGGCAAATGGCGTTCCATCATAACGTCACCGCGCCTGTTTTCCTTCCCGAAGGCGCGTTTGAAGCAAAGGAAGGGGCCATCCTTGCGCATTTCAGCGCCCGCAAAGACATCGTCTTCATTCGCCCGGATCTGATCCAGTGCAGATCGGGTCAATGCGATTACTTTCGCGATGGAGAAGCATTGTTTGCGGACGACAGCCACCTGGCCAAGGCAGCTTTGCCTCTTTTTCAGCCGGCATTTGAGCCAGGGCTGGAACAGGCCTTCGCTCTGGCAGGCCTGTCAAGGCACTAATACGGTTGAACCGCGCAAGGTTTGCATAGCATTAAACGGAAAAATGCGAGAATGCAATCAGATGGAGGGGTGCGTCATAACTATGGGCCTGCATCACAAGTGAGCCCCAAGTTCAAGAACCCGAACCTGAGCCGCCTTTCGGATATGATCGCTTGCCTCGATGGAAGTGCTCAGCAAGCCTCACCGTATGATGCGCTAAATTGGGCCATGCTAGGAAAGCGATCCCGGATATGCCAGCCACGAGACGCACAATCGCGAAATTGGGACCGGGCAACAGCGTTAAAGCGAAAGTAATTGCAATGACAACGCATCGAAGGATTTGCTCCCTTCGATCAAGCCTACAGTCCAGGTCATATCGACGCCGCAAGGCCCAAGAAACGAACCAGACCGATGCAGCGCCTTCAGCGAGTTGACTTGCGTACAAAAGCGTTGTTCCAACCATTAATCGACTCCCTGCCTTCCAGCAATGGAAGCTGCACGCGACCGCAGAGACTCCGGCTCGGCCATGACCCAGTCAAGGTTTCGGTGAGGAAAGCATCCAATTTTCACCTACCCCTCCCCCCTCATCCACCCCACACTCGCCCCCACCCCTCCCCTCGAAATGCACCCCATTTCCAGCGCTTGATTTCTGATAACTACTGGGAAATGAGCGTTCTACAGAATTGACCCGTGTATATAGTAGTAAACAGTGGCCTCGATTTTGACCCCTTTTTTTCTCCATTTCGGCGTCGAAAATGCCCTGAAAATGGTCAGAAATGCCGATTGCCTCGCCACGCAGCAATCCCTCGCGTTCTGCAAGAGAAGTCGCGAACTTTGGGCCAGCTCTAACCTTTGGTGCGAGGCACGAAGGACTTTCGGCGTTCCGCCAGTTCCGCGGCAATCTTCTGGTTCACTTCGCGGGTGATCGGATAGAAGAGCAGGCACGCAGCGGCGGCAAAGAACGCCAGGCCCGCATAGATGCTGCCGGTGAGAAGAATTCCCTGCTGCGCGTGCGCCGTCTGCACCGCGGCTTCGGAGACAAATCCATAAAGCGCGAAGAGCCAGCCCGCGATCGCGCCGCCAAGCGCCAGTCCAGCCCAGAGAGCAAAAACGACGGCAGAGGTGACCGTTCCGCTGGCACGGCGTCCGGTCTTCCATTCGCCGTAGTCGGCCACGTCGCCCATCATGGCCCATAGAATTGGGCCCGATAATCCAAAGGAGAACTGCCGCAGAACTTCCGCGGCGATGATGATCACCGTAGCGTGCGGCGGAATGAAAAGCAACACCGAGGAGAACACGCCTGCCAGGAACATGCTGGCCGTAAACAGTTGGCGCTTGCCCACGCGGACGGAGACCCATGTGGAGCAGGCAACACCCGCGAGCAGCGAGGCGAGGCCGAATCCATTGAACACTGCATAGATGTCGACGTTTCCGGCTACGAATCGGAAATAAGGCAGCATGACGTTGCCGCGAATCACGATGGCGGCAAAGTAAAACAGCGTAACCAGAAACAGCAGAACCCATGGGCGATTTTTGAACAGGTCTGCGAGATCCTGGGTGATTGAAGATTGCTGCTGCGGGTCAGGCTGGATGCGCTCCTTGGTGGTGAGGAAGGCGACGATGAAGAAGACCACGCTCAGGCCTGACAACAGGCCCATGGTCAGCTGGTAGCCGAGCGCGTCATCGCCGTGTCCGAAGAACTTGACCATGGGAATAGCGAGGCTGGCGACGATGAAGCCGGCGGAGTTGGCGGCAATCTGGCGATACGACGAGATGCTGGTGCGCTCATCGGGGTCCGACGTCATGACGGCGGTAAGCGAGGCGTACGGCACATTGTTGACGGTGTAAACAACCCTGAGAAGGATGTAGGTGGTCCAGGCATAGACAAGTTTGGCAACCGGGCTGATGTTAGGCGTGGTGAAGGTGAGCACACCGATGATGCCGAAAGGCAACGCAGTCCACAACAGCCATGGGCGAAACTTGCCCCACTTGGTGCTGGTGCGGTCGGCGATGACGCCCATTACCGGATTGAGAAAGGCCACGCCGAGACCAACAACGAGGAACAGCGTTCCCGCCTGCGCTGCGGAGAGTCCGAAGGTGTGGGTATAGAAGTCCAGTTGCAGGGCAAGCATGGCCTGGAAGACAAAGTTCGCGGCCATATCGCCCAGGCTGTAACCGAATTTCTCCGCAAATGATAGTTTCTCGCCGGTGCCGTTCATCGGTCCCTTCTCTCTGTTTATCCTCTGCTGTGGCATACTTCAACGTCATCTGCCGGAGTCGAATCGGACCGCCGGCGCAACACAGACAGGCAGCTTCGCGCGTCACCAACTATATCGCTTTACTAGGGGTATCTGGCAACAACAAAAGGACCGCTGACCGTATATAATTCGCTGCGAGGTTCTACCGTGACAAAACGTAAGCCGCTCCCCTACCATCTCAGCTTTAACGCTCAACATTCGCCCATGGGCGCATTCATGAGCTTCACCTGCGGAAACTACGGAACCCGCGGCGGCATTGGCCTCCAGATTGGCCAGCCCGGCGACCAGGAAGTCTTCATCGGGTTTAAAGACGGCGATCGCCACTCTGACGAGACCCTGAAGTGCCTGCCCTTCTACACCGCGGCAGTCAACCGCGCCGCCGATGCCTTTCTGGTGGAGCAGGCCGGTCCCTCGGAGCAGAACGTCAAGCCCGACGCCGTCCCGTTCAAGGACAGTGAGATTACCCGTTCCTACAGTTGGGCAAGCGACCGATGGGCCGCTGAAGGTCTCGGCTTCACAGTCTATTCTCCTTTTGGTCCCATCCCCGATCCCGCTGTCGTCAACAAGAGGCGCATGCGCGAGGGCTTGCTGCCCGCCGTGATCGCCCGGCTCGAATTCGACAATACGAAGGGTTCCACCACCCGCACCGCCATGTTCGCGTTGAATCATGCGCGTCCGGGCAGCCGGATTCTGGAAGACGATCTTGGCGCGGGCCGTTTGGGCTTTGCATTCCGCCGCGAGGCGGGCGGGGCTGCCGAACTCCTCGATTTCACCTCCTCCGCAAAAGGCGTAAAGACCGACGCCCAACCGTTCGCATTCATGCGCTGGTCGGCCAGCGATGGCGTGCGGGAGCGGCACAATCCGATTCACCTTCTCGGCTCCTGCCCAGGGTTTGGATTCGAGGTGCCCGCAGGAAAGAAGTATGGCCTCACGATTGCCCTGGGTTCGTATCTTGAAGGCTTCCAGACAAACGGCCTCGATGCCCGCTATCTCTACACTCGCTACTTCAAGAGTCTCGCGGATGTCCTGCAGCTGGCGCTCGACAATTCCACCAAGATCGTTGCTGCGGCGCAGGCACTGGACAAGAAACTGGATGCCTCGGCCGTCAGCGACGATCAGCGCTTCATGATTGCGCACGCTACGCACAGCTACTACGGCAGCACGCAGTTGCTCGACGTGGAC
>Ga0181516_10002964_pt1 | contig 11669 bp, 11 predicted proteins | sample PEATcosm2014_Bin_25_FD_121104 | JGI IMG/M metagenome (GOLD analysis project Ga0181516, IMG submission 121104) | Peatland microbial communities from MTU Mesocosm Facility, Houghton, MI, USA - PEATcosm2014_Bin01_10_metaG | ecosystem: Environmental > Terrestrial > Soil > Wetlands > Peat | place...
CGCCCGCGCGTTCCTCAAGGACGCGCCGGTCATCCTCCTCGACGAAGCGACCTCGTCGCTCGATTCCGAATCCGAGCGCGCGGTGCAGGAGGCGCTGAAGATCCTGTGCGCCGGGCGCACGACTCTCGTCATCGCCCACCGGCTGACGACCGTGCTCAACGCCGACCGCATCTGCGTCATTGAGAACGGCCAAGTCGCAGAATATGGCCGCCACGAGGCGCTGATGGCGCGGCGCGGCGCCTATTACCACCTCCATCAGACGCAGTTCGCGCGCGAGACCACGTCGACGGCGATCGCCCATGCCACAAGTCAGCTTGAGGAGTTTGGAACCTAGCATGCAACAAACTCAGCACAATAATGGGCCGATAGATCCTCCTCAAACCGAGGATAGTCTGGCGTCGACGGCAACGCGGGGCACCGTATGAGCAAAAGCGCAGTGGTTACAGGTTGCGCCGGTTTCATCGGCAGCAACCTAACCGAGCGGCTCCTCGCTGAGGGAATCGCCGTGGTCGGAATCGATAATTTCTCCACCGGCAAGCGCCAGTTTCTCGATCGGGCGCGCCGCGATCCGAACTTTCGATTGATCGAAATCGACCTGCTTGATCTTGATGCTCTCAAAGCCGCATTTGCTGGTGTTGATCAGGCTTATCATCTAGCGGCGAACGCCGACGTGCGTTTCGGCACGGAGAACCCGCGCAAGGATCTCGAGCAGAACACGATCGCGACGCACAACGTTCTGGAGGCCATGCGCGCGAACGGCGTCAAGAAGATTGCCTTTTCCTCGACGGGGTCAGTCTACGGCGAGGCGAAAGTTATTCCAACGCCCGAGGACGCGCCGTTTCCGATCCAGACTTCGCTGTACGGGGCGTCGAAGCTGGCGGGAGAGGGTCTGATCGCCGCGTATTGCGAAGGATTCGGTTTTGAAGCCTGCATCTTTCGGTTCGTCTCCATTCTCGGCGAGCGATATGGGCATGGCCACGTCTTCGACTTCTACCGCCAGCTTGCAGCCAACCCCGATGAATTGCGCGTTCTCGGCGACGGACGCCAGCGCAAGTCGTATCTCTATGTCGGCGATTGCATCGACGCGATCTTGCTCGCGATGTCTCGTACGCCTGAAAAGGTCAGCATCTACAACCTCGGAGTCGACAGTTATTGCGAGGTCAACGACTCGATCGGCTGGATCTGCGAAGTGCTCCGCGTGAGCCCCAAGCTGACTTACTCGGGCGGCGAGCGCGGTTGGATCGGCGACAATCCATTCATCTTCCTCGACACGACGAGAATTCGCGCGCTGGGCTGGAGACCGAAGCTCACGATCAAGCAAGGCGTAGTCAGGACCGTCGAGTTCCTCAAGACCAACGAGTGGCTGTTCGAGGCGCACGCATGATCGGTAAGTACGCGGTCATCACCGGAGCCAGCCGCGGCCTTGGCGAAAACCTCGCCCAGCGGTTCTGGGACGCCGGGTACGAGCTCGGGCTGCTCGGGCGCAGCGCCGATTCGCTCGCCAGGCGCGCCGCCCAGTTCGACAGGCGAGACGGCCGACGCTGCGACGTTTTCGTCTGCGATCTCGGCGATCCGACCGCGACCCAGCGCGCGATCGCCGAAATCGTCTCAACTGTTCCGCGCGTCAACGTTCTCATCAACAACGCGGCGGTTCAGGGGCCGATCGGCTCACTGGCGACCAACGATCTGAGCGAGTGGCGGCGCGCCATCCAGGTCGACCTGCTAAGCCCCGTCGCGCTCTGCCAAGGCCTGCTCGCTCCGATGGTGAGCGCGCCCGACGCGTCGATTATCAATCTATCCGGCGGCGGCGCGGCCGGGCCGCGCTCGAATTTCTCCGCCTATGCGACCGCCAAGGCCGCACTTGTCCGGTTCAGCGAAACGCTCGCGCAAGAGGTCAAGGACCAGGGGATCACCGTCAACTGCATCGCTCCCGGCGCGATGAAAACGGCGATGCTGGCGGAAACGCTCGACCGTGGCTCCGCGGCTGCCGGCGCGCGCGAGTTTGCAACTGCCGCCAAGGCGTTCGAGGACGGCGGCGCATCGCTGGATCGGGTCGCTGACCTAGCGCTGTTTCTTTGCTCGCCGGCCGCTCGCGGAATCACAGGCAAACTGGTCAGCGCCATCTGGGACAATTGGGAGGCCTGGCCCAATCACGTTACGGAACTGGCCGCTTCCGACCTTTACACGTTGCGGCGCATCGCGGGGCGGGACCGCGGTTGCGGTTGGGGGGATAAGTGAGCAAAGCGTTACGACCGTTAGGGACCGGCGTGATCGGCTGCGGATTGATCGGACAGAAGCGCGCGCGAGCTCTGTCGGCGTCCGGCAAGCTCGTCACGTGCGCCGACGTGTCGCTGGACCGGGCGCACGCGCTGGCAAAGTCGACGGACGCGAAGGCAGTGTCCGATTGGCGCGCCGTCATCGACGATTCAGCCGTCGATGTCGTCATCGTCGCCACGCCGCACAATGCGTTGGCGGAGATCACGCTTGCGGCGGTCGAAGCTGGCAAGCACGTGTTGGTCGAAAAGCCGGCGGCGCGGTTCTCATCGGAACTGACGCCTGCGCTCGCCGCGCAGGCTCGACGCGGCGTGCAGGTGCACGTCGGATTCAATCACCGATATCATCGGGCCCTGCGCAAGGCCAAGGAGATCGTCGCGTCGGGCGTTCTCGGAGACCTCATGTTTATCCGTGGCCGCTATGGCCACGGCGGCCGAGTCGGCTACGAGAAGGAGTGGCGCGCCAACCCAGCGCTTTCAGGCGGCGGCGAACTGATCGACCAAGGCCCGCATTTAATCGATCTATCTCGATGGCTGCTCGGCGAATTCGCGCAAGTTGAAGGTTTCGCCACTACGTGCTTCTGGGACATGCCGGTCGACGATAACGCGTTCCTGCTGCTACGGACCGAGCGTGGCCAGACCGCATTTCTCCATGTTTCGTGCACCGAATGGAAAAACACCTTTTCCTTCGAGATCTATGGGAAGCAAGGCAAGCTGGACCTCAACGGACTTGGCGGCAGCTACGGCGTTGAGCGCGTCACTTGGTACAAAATGCTGCCCGAGATGGGGCCACCGGAGACTTACATCTGGGAATTTCCAATGACGGACGAATCCTGGAGCGTCGAGACGGCGGAGTTCCTCGACGACGTGAGGAACGGACGTCAGACGTCATGCGGCCTCGCAGACGCGATCGCCGCATTGAAAATCGTTGAGACGATTTACGAGAGGTCCGGCTTTGATCATCGCGCGTAGCCCACTGCGGATAACGCTTGGTGGAGGCGGCACCGACCTGCCCTCCTATTACCGCGAGCACGAAGGTTTCCTTCTCGCTGCCGCGATCGACAAGTATGTCTATGTGACAGTGACCCGGCCATTTACTGAAGGGATTTATCTAAAGTACTCGCAGCTTGAGCATGTCGATAAAGTTTGTCAGGTCCAGCATCCGATTATCCGAGAGAGCTTGGACATGATGCATTTCAGAACGCCCCAAGTGGAAATCACCACGCTCGCCGATATTCCGGCGGGAACGGGGCTTGGGAGCTCAGGCAGTTTCACCACCGCGTTGCTGAAAGCGCTCTACACGTATCGCCGTTGCCACCTTCATCAGCAGGAACTGGCGGAGCTCGCCTGCCACATCGAGATCGAGCGGTTGGGAGAACCGGTCGGCAAACAAGATCAGTACATCGCCGCGATCGGCGGCATGACCTGCCTGACGTTCCATAAGGATGACAAGGTCACGGCGGTGCCGCTGGCGATCGAAATGGAGACGATGTTCGATCTCGAGGACAATCTGCTTCTGTTCTTTACCGGGCTTTCTCGCAGCGCCGGAACGATTCTCAAGGACCAAAACATCCGCACTGTGCAGAGCGATGGGGAGATGCTCGGCAACCTTCACTATGTGAAGGAGCTGGGCTATCGCAGCAAGCAGGCGCTGGAAAAGGGCGACACGCGCCTGTTCGGCGAGTTGATGCACGAGCACTGGCTGCACAAGAAACGTCGTTCCGGCGGCATGAGCAACCCGAAGATCGACGAGTGGTACGAGCTTGCCTTGAAAAGCGGCGCGATCGGCGGGAAGCTGGTCGGCGCCGGAGGCGGCGGCTTTCTGATGTTCTTGGCGGAGGACCGCAATCGGCTGCGCCGCACAATGGCGGCGGCGGGTCTCCAAGAAGTGCGCTTCCGCTTCGACTTCGAAGGCACGAAAGTGGTGATGTCGTCATGAGCCTGCCCGTCGCGATCCTGACGGGGGGAATGGCGACGCGCCTTCGCCCCATAACGGAGAAAATCCCCAAAGCTTTGGTGGAGGTGGCGGGCGAGCCGTTCGTATGGCGGCAGCTCGATTACCTGCGGCACCAAAATATCCGCGACGTCGTCCTCTGCATCGGACATCTGGGCGAAATGATCGAAGCCGCGGTCGGTGATGGATCACGCTTCGGCCTGAGAGTTTCCTACAGTTCTGATGGCTCGGCGTTGCTGGGGACCGGCGGCGCGCTGAAAAAGGCCGCGCCGCTGCTCGGCGAGCGGTTCTTCGTCCTCTACGGCGACAGTTTCTTGCCGGTCGATTTCGGCGCAGTCGAGGCCGCCTTTCTCGCTTCCGGCAAGCCGGCGCTGCTGACCGTCCTCAAGAACCACAACCGCTGGGACAAGAGCAACGTCCTGTTTGTCGATGGCGAGCTGGTTGAGTACGACAAGACGAACGCGCGCCAAGATTTCAGCCACATCGACTACGGCCTGGGCGCGCTGAAACGAGAGGTTGTCAACCGCTATCCGGCGGACGGGCCGTTCGACCTCGCCGCGGTCTATCGCGCGCTTTCACTCGCCGGCCAACTTCACGGCTATCAAGTCTTCGAGCGGTTCTACGAAATCGGGTCGCTCGCCGGCTTGAGAGAGACCAATGAGTTTTTCGCATCGGACGGTGGAAAGTGACCTACGCGCAAAAACACATGGCGGAGACGATCGAGATCGCGCAGAAAATCGACGTTGACGCAATCGAGAGGCTGGCGGATCTGCTCGCGGCGGTCAAGGCTGACGACGGCCGCCTCTTCTTCCTCGGAGTCGGTGGCAGCGCCGCGAACTGCAGTCACGCCGTCAACGACTTCCGCAAGATTGTCGGCGTCGAATCATACGCACCGACCGACAACGTTTCCGAGCTGACCGCGCGCGTCAACGACGAAGGTTGGGCGACGGTCTTCGTCGAATGGTTGAAGACCAGCAAGCTGCAACCGAAAGATCTTCTGTTCGTCTTTTCGGTCGGCGGCGGCGACCTAGCCAAGAACATCAGCGCCAATCTGATCGAGGCGATCAAGTACGCCCGGCTCCGCGGCGCAAAAGTGGCGGGGGTGGTCGGCCGAGATGGCGGCTACACGAGGCAAGCGGCGGATGTCTGCTGCGTCGTGCCGACCGTGAATCCCGAGACGGTCACGCCGCACTCAGAAGCCTTCCAGGCGGTCGTCTGGCACCTGCTGGTCTCTCATCCGAAGCTCAAATCCAACCAGACGAAATGGGAATCGGCGGTTCGCTGAATGAGACGCGCGGTCTTTCTCGATCGGGACGGAGTGCTCAACCGCGCATTGGTTCGCGAGGGCAAGCCTTTTCCGCCCGCCAACGTCGCCGAACTGGAACTCCTTCCCGGCGTCGCCGAGGCGACGGCGGCGCTGCATGCAGCCGGCTTCCTGCTCATTGTCGTGACTAACCAACCGGATGTGGCGCGTGGGACAACGACGCGGGAAGAGGTCGAGAAGATCAACGCCGCGCTCGCTGCGATCCTGCCGATCGACGAGTTCCGCACCTGCTTTCACGACGCCGGCGACGGCTGCGAATGTCGCAAACCGCGCCCCGGCGCGTTGCTCGCGGCGGCGGCGACGCACGGCGTCGACCTCAAGCAAAGCTACATGGTCGGCGATCGTTGGGGGGACATTGAGGCGGGCCTGCAGGCGGGATGCAGGACCGTATACATCGACTATGACTACAAGGAACGGCACCCAGAAAAGGTCGACTACCAGGTCAAGTCGCTACGAGAGGCGACCGCAATAATATTACGGGGAGCCGAGGCATGAGGCGGATTGAAGACTTGAAGGTCAAATTGTTCTCAGACGGCGCAGACAAAACCGCCATGCTCGAGATGTACGCAAACCCTTTGATCCGGGGCTTGACGACCAACCCGACCCTCATGAAGAAGGCGGGGGTTGCCGATTACCGGTCGTTCTGCAAGGACGTTCTTCAGCATGTCCATGCTAAGCCGATATCGTTTGAGGTTCTGTCCGACGATTTTCCCGAGATGGAACGCCAAGCGCTCGAAATATCGAGCTGGGCAGACAACGTCTATGTCAAGGTTCCGATTACAAACACCAAGGGGGAAAGCGCAGTCGGCCTGATCGAGCGGCTGGTCCGCCAGCGGGTGAAGGTCAACGTGACCGCGATCCTGACGCTCGACCAGGTCCGCGACGTCGTCAGCGTGCTGAACCCGACCTTCTCGAGCTACGTGTCGGTGTTCGCCGGCCGGATCGCCGACACGGGGCAGCCCGCCCTGCCGGTGATGACCGCCGCGGTCGAGCTTCTGAAACACGCGCCGGCGGCCGAGCTGATCTGGGCCAGCCCGCGCGAGCTTTATAACGTGTTCGAGGCCGACCTCGCCGGCTGTCACATCATCACCGTGTCCCCCGATATTCTACGAAAACTGTCGCTCGTCGACTACGATCTCCGTGAGTATTCCCTTGATACCGTCAAGATGTTCTACAACGACGCCCGAGCGGCGGGATACACGCTCTAGCAGGGTGTTGAAAAAGTCCGCCGCGCGAGGGCGAAAGCGTGAACACAACGGAATCCAACGGAGTCCGGAACAGAATCAAACTGCGGCGGAAATGAGTTTTTCAACAGCCTGCTAGTTTTACTGAGTCAGAAAGCCACAGGGCTTTGGCGCGACGACTCGCGTAGCTTGAGCGGATGGACTGCTCAAGCGGGGGCGGGCATGGAGATCGTGGGCGGCGAGGCGCGATTTTCGACCTATGTCGAAGGGCTTGTGGACGTTATCGGCCACGCGGACCGGGCGCGGCCGCTGCGGGATTATTGCATCGGGCTGCTGACGCCGCTTGAGCGCAAGAGCGTCGAGCCGCTGGCGGCGGCGACGGCGCCGGAGCGGACGGCGGCTCAGCATCAGGCGCTGCTGCATTTCGTTGGCCAGGGAGGCTGGTCGGACGAGAAAGTGCTGGCCAAGGTGCGGGAGATGGTTCTGCCGGCGATCGAGCGGCATGGCCCGATCGAGGCGTGGATCATCGACGACACGGGCTTCCCCAAACAGGGGACGCATTCGGTCGGGGTGGCGCGGCAATATTGCGGCCAGCTTGGCAAGCAGGACAATTGCCAGGTCGCGGTTTCGCTGTCGCTGGCCAACCGGCATGCGAGCCTGCCGGCGGCCTATCGACTGTATCTGCCGGAGGCGTGGGCGTCCGACGCGGCGCGCCGCAGACGAGCGGGCGTGCCTGAAGAGGTCGCGTTCAAAACCAAACCCGAGATCGCGCTCGATCAGATCCGCGCCGCCTACGCGGCGGGGTTGCCGCGCGGCGTGGTGTTGATGGACGCCGGCTACGGCGCTCACAGCGAACTGCGCACCGCCGTTGCGGCGCTCGGCTTGTCCTACGTCGCCGGCATTCTGTCGAACACCACCGTCTGGCCGCCGGGCGCCGGGCCTTTGCCGCCGAAACTCTGGCGGCCCGGCTTCGGCAGGCCGACCAAACGGTTGCGTCGCGACGAGGCCCACCGCCCGGTCAAAGCAAAGGCGCTCGCCTTCGGCCTTCCGGCCAACGCGTGGCGAAGCGTTCGCTGGCGGGAGGGAACCAACGGATGGCTCGCCTCGCGTTTCGCCCGCCTGCGCGTCCGCATCGCGCATTGCGACTATGAGCGCAGCCAAGCCTGGCCGGAGGAATGGCTGCTGATCGAGTGGCCGAAAGGCGAAAAGGAGCCGACCAAATACTGGCTGTCGAACTTGCCCGCCGACGTCGGCTTCGCCCGTCTGGTCGATCGCGCCAAATTGCGCTGGCGCATCGAGCGCGATTATCAGGAGCTCAAACAGGAAGTCGGGCTCGGGCACTTCGAAGGCCGCGGCTGGCGCGGCTTTCATCACCACGCCACCCTCTGCATCGCCGCCTATGGCCTCCTGATCCGCGAACGGGAAGCGATTCCCCCCTCAGGACCTGGTTCCGCAGCGCGCCGCCAAACGCCTCGCCTTCCCCAAGATCGTCGATCCCGCGGCGCTCCCGCTGAGAACCGAACGCCACATCCCCAACTCCATCGCGACAATCCGCCGACGCTTGGCAACCGCGCTCATCCAGCGCCTGTCGCGCTGTCCCTGCTGCGCCCGCGCAACAATCCCTGAACGATGTTTGTGACGCAGTAAAACTAGGGCGCGCCGCTCCTGGCTCGCGCCGCTGGCGCGCTTGCTTTCGACCGAGCGGGGGCCGCTACGGCCGCCCGGCGCCGCCCGCTTTCTTGCGCGCGGTCTTCTTCTTGTCGCTGCGCTTGGCCGCCGCCGGCTTGGCCTTGCCGCGCCGCGCGCGCTTCTTCGGCGGCGTGAGCGCCTTGCGCGTTTCAGCGTTGACGCCGTAGCCTTTGAACCGCTCGACGATGCGGCCGATCTCCTCGTCGGAGAGGATCGCCGGCCGGCCGACGCTGATCGCGAGAAAATAGACGTGCGCCAGCGCCTCGAGCTCGCGCGCGCGATGCATCGCGACGTCGAGGTCGGGACCGACGGCGATCGCGCCGTGATTGCCGAGCAGCACCGCATGCCGCTCGCCCAGGCCCGCCACCGCTTGTTCGGACAGCTCCTTGGTGCCGAACGGCGCGTAGCGCGTGCATTCGATCATCGGGCCGCCGAACTGGGCGATCATATAGTGGGCGGCGAGGATTGGCCGGTTGAGCGTCGCCAGCGCGGTGCAATAGGGCGGATGGCTGTGGACGATCGCGCCGACGTCGGGCCGCGCCCGCATGATGTCGAGATGGAAGCGCCATTCGCTCGACGGCTTCAGCGGCCCCGCCCACGCCCCATATTCGCCGTTGAGCGGCATCAGCGCGATCATCTCCGGCCGCAGCAGGTCGTAGGGAACCGAGGCGGGCGTGATCAGCATCGCCTCGCCCAGGCGCGTCGAAATGTTGCCCGCGGTGCCGGAGCTCAAGCCCGCGGCGCTCATCGCTCGGCATTGCGCGACGATCGCGGCGCGCAGATCCTTCTCTTTGGTTCCCACTTACGCCCCTCATTCGCGGCCGCCGCGCGCTGGCGCCCGGCCGCCCCTGGCCGTTATACTCGCGCCGCTCCGCCCGCAAGAGGTCCCGCCTCGCGACGGCGGCAGGTCCATCAGCGCCCGCCGCCGCTGATTCGTCAACGCCAACGCCGAAATCCGCCCCGATGTCCGCCAACCTCTTCGACCTGCTGCTCGAGCGCGCGCCGCGCCGCGACAAATTGGCGATCGACGCCCCCGATGGCCTGTCGCTCACCTACGCCGAGCTGTTCGCCCGCGCCGGGCGGGCGGCGCGGGCGCTCGTCGACAGCGGCGTCGAACCGGGCGACCGCGTCGCGGCGCAAATCGACAAGTCGCCCGACGCAATCGTGTTGGCGCTCGCCTGCTTCAAGGCCGGGGCGGCGCTGCTGCCGCTCAATCCCGCCTACACGCTCGCCGAGCTCGAGTATTTTCTTGACGATTCCGCGCCGGCGCTGACGATCTGTCGCCCGGAAGCGCTCGATTCCGTGCGCGCGCTCGCCGCCAGGCTCGGCCTTCACGCGGTCGACAGCCTCGGGACACGGCGCGACGGCGGCTTCGCCGAACGGATCGCCGCCGCTGGCGACGAAGCGCCGACGGTCGCGCGCGGGCCCGACGATCTCGCCGCCATCCTCTACACCTCGGGTACGACAGGGCGCTCGAAGGGCGCGATGCTGACCCATGACAACCTCGCCTCCAACGCGCTGGCGCTCGCCGAGCTGTGGCGCTTCAGCGCCGACGACGTTCTCATCCACGTGCTGCCGGTCTTTCACACCCACGGCCTGTTCGTCGCCGTCAACGTCGCGCTCTGCGCCGGCGCGACGATGATCTTCCAGCCGCGCTTCGACGGCGACGCGGTCGTCGCCGCTTTGCCGCGCGCAACCTCGCTGATGGGCGTGCCGACTTTCTACACCCGCCTGCTCGACCATCCCGGCCTGACGCGCGAACGGACCGCCCACATGCGCCTGTTCGTCAGCGGCTCGGCGCCGCTGCTCGCCGAGACCCACGCGCGCTGGCGCGAGCGAACCGGCCACGCCGTGCTCGAGCGCTACGGCATGACGGAGACCAACATGATCGCGTCGAACCCCTACGACGGCGAACGGCGGCCGGGCGCGGTCGGCTTTGCGCTGCCGGGCGTCAGCCTGCGCGTCGCCGATCCCGAGACCGGCGCGGTCCTGCCGCAGGGCGCGGTCGGAATCGTCGAGGTCAAGGGCCCCAACGTGTTCAAGGGCTATTGGCGCATGCCGGAGAAGACCGCGAGCGAGTTCCGCCCTGACGGCTTCTTCATCACCGGCGACCTCGGAATGATCGACGCCGACGGCTATCTCGCCATCGTCGGCCGCGCCAAGGACCTGATCATCTCCGGCGGCTTCAATGTCTACCCGAAGGAGATCGAGAGCGAGATCGACGCGATTGACGGCGTGGTCGAAAGCGCGGTGATCGGCGTCCCCCATCCCGATTTCGGCGAGGGCGTCACGGCGGTGGTCGTCGCGCGGCCGGGCGCGGATCTCGACGAGGCGGCGATCCTCGCCGCGCTCGCCGACCGGCTGGCGAAATACAAGCAGCCCAAGCGCGTGCTGTTCGCCGCCGAGTTGCCGCGCAACGCGATGGGCAAGGTGCAGAAGGCGGCGCTGCGCGAGGCGCACAAGGGGATTTACGAAGGGTAGGGCGAGCGCCCCTTCCACCGCGCTCACGCGCGGTGGAGGGGGATGTCAAGGAAACGCCCGCCGTCTCCGGCGGGCGTCGTGGCGTCCCTTCTCCCCGCAGCCGGGGAGAAGGGATTGTTGCGCGCTCTGAACCTTAGCCTCAGTAGTCCATGCCGCCGCCCGGCATCGCCGGCGCTGCGGATTCCTTCTTCGGCTTTTCGGCGACCATCGCCTCGGTGGTGATCAACAGGCCGGCGACCGACGCCGCCCCTTGCAGCGCGGCGCGCACGACCTTGGTCGGATCGATGATGCCGAGCTTGTAGAGGTCGCCGTAGGCGTCGTTCTGCGCGTCGTAGCCGAATGCGTAGTCCTTGTTGTCGAGGATCTTGCCGACGATCACCGAACCGTCGAGGCCGGCGTTCTCGATGATCTGGCGCGCTGGTTGCTGCACCGCGCGCCGCACGATCTCGACGCCGGTGCGCTGGTCGGGGTTGTCCGTCTTGACGCTGGCGAGCACCTTGCCGGAGCGCAGCAGCGCCACGCCGCCGCCCGGCACGACGCCTTCCTCGACCGCCGCGCGCGTCGCGTGCAGCGCGTCGTCGACGCGGTCCTTTTTCTCCTTGACCTCGATCTCGGTCGCGCCGCCGACATGGATCACCGCTACGCCGCCGGCGAGCTTGGCCAGCCGCTCCTGCAGCTTCTCCTTGTCGTAGTCGGAGGTCGTGTCCTCGATCTGCGCCTTGATCTGGGCGATGCGCGCCTCGATGTCCTTCTTCTTGCCGGCG
>Ga0181516_10002966_pt1 | contig 11665 bp, 9 predicted proteins | sample PEATcosm2014_Bin_25_FD_121104 | JGI IMG/M metagenome (GOLD analysis project Ga0181516, IMG submission 121104) | Peatland microbial communities from MTU Mesocosm Facility, Houghton, MI, USA - PEATcosm2014_Bin01_10_metaG | ecosystem: Environmental > Terrestrial > Soil > Wetlands > Peat | place...
CTACGACTGCGGCATCCGCAACGCCGAACTCACCGGCCTCAACCTCGACGACATTCACTGGGCCAACGAAGCCATCCTGATTCGCGGCAAAGGCCAGAAGCAGCGCTACGTCCCACTCGGCGACGCAGCCGCCCAGGCCCTGCGCGCCTATCTCGCCGAGCGCGCCGCCCGCCTCGCCGCCGCCTCAGAGGGCCAGGGCCTCGCGACACCTGCGTTGTTTGTGAATCTCCAACTCCGCGGCCTCGGCAAGCCCGCCAGCCCGAAAGCCGGTCAACAGGCAGGTCAACCATCCGGCCAGGCCCGCCTCACCACGCGCAGCGTCGCCCGCATCGTCAAGCGCATCGCCATCCTGCGCGGACTCTCCGCCGACGTCCATCCCCACACGCTGCGCCACGCCTTCGGGACACATCTGCTGGAAGAGGGCGCCGACCTCCGCGCGATTCAGGAGTTATTGGGCCACGAGCGCCTCTCCACCACCCAGCGCTACACCCAGCTCACCACCGCGCAATTGACGGTAGTCTACGACCGCACCCATCCCCGCGCACACTGAAGCATTTTCGGATTTACTGTTGACTTCCGTGCCCCATCCATTCCGCGTTTTTCTGCGGAATGGATTGGAGACCTGCAAATTTTCGGTCTACGCAATTCCTAGCCCCAGCTCCGCTAATTTTCGTTTTGAGATTGGTGTAGAGATGCGATGGATTCGCGAGCGCGGCTTGCGCACCGGCTGGATATTGTCCTTCGAGGCAGAGAAGCTTGCGGTCAAGCAAGGCGACATCAATGACATACCTGATACAGTATTTTGCAACTTGGCTTATGCCGAACGCGATTGTGTGATCGATGCCTTGAGGCGGGGTTTGCTATGAAAAGTTTGAGGGTACTGCTCGTTGCCTGCGCAGCAATAGCCGCGCAATCCGCGCTGGCCAATGGTCAGGCGACACTTGCTGCGCTTCGCGAGGCCTGCGGGGACGACGCACAGAGACTGTGCGCAGGAGTGCAACCGGGCGGGGGCCGAATCGTGGCCTGTCTCAAGGAGCATAAAGACTCGCTGTCCGATCGGTGCAAGCAGGCCGCGGGGCTGCCGGTTAATCCCAGCAGCAGTCCTGCGTCTGGCGCTTCCAGCACAGCGCCCATTTCCGGAACCAATATCTTCAGCGACGCGGACAGTACCCCTGCGGCAACGTCCGGCACGTCTGGAGCCGCCGCCCATGCCACGGCTGCGTCACCCCACTCCTCTGCTGGCCCCCCGGTTTCAGTCGCCGGAGTGAAGTTCGTGGAGCGCATCGTCCCGGATACTGAACATGGCGGGATGCGCGCCGCAACCATCCATTTGCCTGAGAAATGGCACTTCGAGAGCAAGCTTGAGTGGCACTATAACTGGATCGAGTACCCCCTTACCTTTTCCTCTCACGCGGAGAATCCAGACGACGCTGAGGCTTATTTCCAATACCCGCTCTTACGGTTGGAGTCCACCGAAGTTGCGCCTCAACTCAGGCAATACGACAAGAGCCCCAAACTTCCGCCCGGTTCGCGTCTGCCCACTGGTGCGCTTTACTCCCCCCCGCAACCTCCGATGCAGGCGATGGCGATGTTCATTCAGAAGGTTCGCCCCAATGTCTCCAATCTGAAATGGCTTGGGCAGCAGGACCTGCCGGACCTGGCAAAGGCCCTGAAATTGGACCCCTGGCCCAACCAGCACGGCGTGGCCATCAAGATCGGCTACGACCTGAACGGCCAGCCCGTCGAAGAGGCCTTTTTTGGCGTTTACTACATCGCGCATACGGCTAACGCGGGAGTGGGCGCAGGCATGGTCAAGCAGACCAACTGGGGATTTCAGGCCCTGCAAAGCTTTCGCGCGCCCGCCGGCACTCTCGACAAGCGCATGCCGATGTTTTGTTTCATTGCCAAGTCTTTCTATGTAAACCCGGAATGGGCCCGGCTCTCCAAGGCGATCAACGACAAGATGGCGGCCGACTTCGACCAGAAGCTGAAGCAAGGCTATGACCAACTCCGCGCGGCGCAAGCCATCATGGAACAGACGATGAAGCAGGAGGCCTCTTTCCAGGCGAACTTCGACAAGCAGGAAGAAGCCATGCGCTCCAGCGGCGGTGTTGACGACAGTTATCTGCGGGATGGCGGAGCCCGCAGCGCTTCCGACCATTTTAGCGATTTGATCCGCGGCGTCGACACCCTCAACGATCCCAGCACTGGCGGTACGAAACAGCTCTCCAACCTGGGCCAGTATCACTTCACGGACGGCTTCGGCAACTACCGCACCTACGATAACCCCAATGACACTCCGGAAAATACGGGTGAAGTGGGAAGCTGGACTCAAATGACGGCTGCACCGTAAGGACTCTGTGTGGTGATCCCATCGCCGGAGATGCACGACCATCTGCACACCGCCATCATTGTTCCCATGACAAGACCCGCCTGGTCAAGCGCACCGGAGGCGTCGCCGGCCACGTTGATCGCCATTCTGGCCGCTCTCGGCGGGATCTTAGCCGAGTAGCGAATTCGCCGGACGCACCAAAAGCGCCAGCTCACAAGAAAGCGCCCAGATTCGGGCGCTTTCTTGGTCTAGCTGCAAGTGGAAGCTCTTTCGTCGACACGATTACTGAAGCCTTGCGACGACTTCTCTGAGATCAGGCGAGGTCGAAGCGATCGAGGTCCATCACCTTGTTCCAGGCCGCTACAAAGTCGTGCACAAAGGCTTGCTGTCCGTCGACGCATGCATAGACTTCGGCAAGGGCTCGGAGCTGTGCGTTGGAACCGAAGACGAGATCGACGACGGTGCCGGCCCACTTGAACTCGCCGGTCGCTCGATCGCGCCCCTCCAGTGCGCCTTCAGAGGTAGTGGACTTCTCCCATTTCGTTTTCATATCGAGGAGATTGACGAAGAAGTCATTCGTCAGAGTCTCTGGCCGCTTGGTGAAGACGCCATGATGGGAGTGTCCGAAGTTTGCGTTGAGCGCGCGCATGCCGCCAATAAGAACAGTCATCTCGGGAGCGGTGAGCGTGAGCAGGCTCGCCTTATCCACCAGCAACTCGGCCGCTGAAGCCTCGAGCCCCTTGCGGACGTAATTGCGGAAGCCGTCTGCGATCGGCTCCAATACGGCAAACGAGTGCACGTCGGTTTGCTCCTGCGAGGCATCCGTGCGGCCCGGCGAGAAGGGAACCTTAACGTCGTGGCCTGCCTTCTTGGCAGCCTCCTCGACAGCTGCGCAGCCTCCAAGAACGATCAGGTCAGCCAGCGAGACCTTCTTCCCGCCCGACTGGGCGCCGTTGAACTCCTTCTGAATCGTTTCCAGCTTCTGAAGGACCTTGGCCAGCTCGGCAGGCTGATTGACCTCCCAATCTTTTTGCGGCGCGAGGCGAATGCGCGCTCCGTTGGCCCCGCCGCGCTTGTCGGTGCCGCGGAAGGTAACCGCCGAGGCCCAGGCCGTCGTTACCAGTTGGGAGATGGAGAGGCCGGAAGCGAGGGTCTTCGCCTTGAGAGCGGCAATCTCCTGCTCGCCGATCAACTGATGATCCACGGCAGGAACGGGGTCCTGCCAGAGCAAGTGCTCCTTCGGAACCAGCGGGCCGAGATACCGCGACACAGGCCCCATATCGCGGTGCGTCAGCTTGAACCAGGCCTTCGAGAAGGCGTCTGCGAGTTCCTGCGGATTCGCGAGGTAGCGCCTTGAGATCTTCTCGTAGACCGGGTCCATGCGCAGCGACAGGTCGGTGGTGAACATGATGGGCACGTGCTTCTTCTTGGGATCGTGAGCATCCGGCACCATGTCCTCCGGAGACACCTCTTTCGGCACCCACTGCTGCGCGCCCGCGGGGCTCTTGGTGAGCTCCCATTCATGCTCGAAGAGGTTTTCGAGGTAGTCGTTGTCCCACTTCGCCGGGTTGCTGGTCCAAGCACCTTCGAGGCCACTGCTGATCGTATCGACACCCTTGCCGCTGCCAAAGCTGTTCTTCCAGCCCAGGCCTTGTTCCTCGATGCCGGCGGCTTCGGGTTCGGGACCGACATATTTGCCTGGATCGGCGGCTCCATGCGCCTTGCCGAAGGTATGTCCGCCGGCGATGAGGGCAACGGTCTCCTCGTCATTCATCCCCATGCGAGCGAAGGTCTCACGAATATCTACGGCGGCGGCGATGGGATCCGGCCTGCCATTCGGTCCTTCGGGATTCACATAGATCAGGCCCATTTGAACGGCGCCAAGCGGATTCTCAAGCTGGCGGTCGCCGCTATAGCGTTCGTCGGCCAGCCACTTGCCCTCGGGACCCCAGTAAATGTCTTCCTCGGGCTCCCAGATGTCCTCGCGCCCGCCGCCGAAACCGAAGGTCTTCAGTCCCATCGAATCCAGCGCCACGTTCCCGGCGAGAATGATCAGATCGGCCAAGGAGAGCTTGCGGCCGTACTTCTGCTTGATGGGCCAGAGCAGCCGACGCGCCTTGTCGAGGCTCACGTTGTCGGGCCAACTGTTCAGGGGGGCAAATCTCTGCGCTCCATGGCCCCCGCCGCCGCGGCCATCGGCGATGCGATAGGTGCCTGCGCTGTGCCATGCCATGCGAACAAAGAACGGTCCATAGTGGCCGTAGTCCGCAGGCCACCAGTCCTGCGAATCGGTCATCAAGGCATGGAGGTCTTTGATTACGGAGTCCAGGTCGAGGCTTTTGAACTCCTCGGCATAATTGAATGCCTCGCCCATGGGATTGGACAATTGCGAGTGCTGGTGCAGGATCTTCAGGTTCAGTTGATCGGGCCACCAGTTTGCGTTCGTTGGGCTTCCAGCCGATGTGTGTTTCAGAGCGCCGCTCGAGAACGGGCAGTTTGCTTTTTCGAATGACATGGTCCTCTCCTTTCGCTGTTTGTTTTTACAACCCGATTCAGCCTAGAGTTTGGGGCCCGATCTGACAGGCAGAGCGTGTCCAAACCAGCGTAGCACCCTGAGAAACTTGCGCGGTCAATTTATGGTGAGATCCTCGCGATCCGGGCTACTTGAGGACAGGAGCGGCAATTTTGAGGTCAACCGCCGCCTTCGTCTACCATCGAGTTAGCAAATGCCTGCCAAACCCAAGCTCGGCCAGAACTTCCTCATCGATTCGAGCGCCATCGAGCGCATCGCGGACTCCATCGGCGAGACCGCCGGCCGCACGGTCGTCGAGATCGGCCCTGGCCGCGGATCTATTACCGGAGCGCTGGCCGCCCGCGCCGGCCATCTCGTGGCCGTTGAACTGGACCATGAACTTGCGATCAACCTTCAAGTCCACTTTCCGCTGCATCGGGTTACGGTCATCGAGCAGGACGTGCTGAACTTCGACTTCGCCGCCGCCTCGACGACTGCGGGCGAACGCCTGTTGGTCGTAGGAAACCTGCCGTATGGAATCACTTCCCAGATCCTGCTCAAGCTGGCCGCCAGCCACGCAGCCATCGACCGCGCCGTGCTCATGGTCCAGCGCGAGGTGGCCGACCGCGTGGTTGCCCAGCCAGGCTCGCGCGATTATGGATTGCTTTCGGTGACGGTACAGATGTACGGGCCGGTGCAGCAGCTTTTCACACTCCCGCCAGAGTCTTTCAATCCGCCGCCCGAGGTGCATTCGACGGTCTTCCGCTGGCGCTTCGCACCGCGTTTTGCCGAGCTTGGCGTCGAAGAGGAGGGTTTTTTGCGGTTCGTACGTTGCTGCTTCGCGCAGAAACGCAAGACTCTGGCCAACAACTTGCGCTCGGCGGGCGTTTCAACTGAATCGATCTGCACCGCCCTTTATCGGGCCGCAATCGACCCAAAGGCTCGTGCAGAGGCCTTGCCAATCGAGACTCTCGCGTCGCTGTGGCGCTGTTTGGAAATGAGAGGGGCGGCTTCGCCCAGAGAAGCCGCCCCTTCGAGATGCATCTGAATCTAGTGGTGTCCGCTCCCGCCGCTGCTGCCGCCTCCGCCTCCGCTGCTTGTGTGCGAGCTTCCGCCGCCGCCATTCGAGGGATGGCTCGACGGTGCACTTCCACCCGAAGACGTTGGTCTGGGCGAAGAGGCATTCCGATTTGTCGCAGGAGGCTTGGATGTCGATGATGAAACCGGATGGTTATTCGCCTGGTGCTGTCCGGCCGGCGCCGCAGTTCCAGCGTAAGCAGGCCTGGGAGACCCCGTTTGTCCGGTCAACCGACCATCATACTGCGGGCGCGGCGATAAGGGATGCATCGGCTCCACCAGGTGCCCGCCAATTGTCACGATGGTGTTCCTGTCCCGCGTCGGCAGCCCCCCTGTGCCGCTAGGAGCGCTGCGGTTCACAGGCACCACCGCGTTGGCTTGCAGGGCTGCAAATCTCCCCTTGAGCGGTCTGCCGATAGGACTGTGAGGCGGCAGCGGTCGTGGTCGCAATGGGGGACGATAGTGGATCGGCGCGTTGCCAATATTCGCGAACCAGCCGCCTCCACCCCACCAGGGCGAGCACGTTCCCGGCGCCCAGCCCCAGCCAAAATCGCTAAAGAAATCCCAAGCTCCGCATTGGAAGGGCATATAGCCCCAGGCGTTGCCTGAAACCCAGATGTAGCCAAAGCGCGGCGTCCACATCCAATAGCCGTTGCCGTAAGGATCCCATCCAGGATTCGAGGCTTCGAAGGGCGACCAGACTGAGCCCGTACCTGGCACGTTGTACCAGTTGCCGCTTGCGTCCAAATCGTTCCACGCAGGGTTGCTGCTCTCCGGGAGGCTGTTGGATGCCCCGGTTCGATCGGCGGCCAATGCTGTCAGCGCCTGGTCACGGTCAGAGTTCCACGTATCCCAGGAGTCCGGCTCAATCGACTCTGCCACTGTGTTCTGGGCAAGGTCGGCGGAATTCAAGGTCACGCTTTCGCCGCCGTGGAGGTCAAGGGCGTTGGCGCGGCCTCGCTCCAGGTGGGCATTGCCGGAAAGGATTGCAAGCTCACCCGGCGGGTTGTCCAGATTAGCGCGCAGAACGGTGAAACCGCTGGCCGTGACCACGGTGTCGCCGAAGCGGACCTTGGTCTGGCTTCCGGCGCTGCCGCCCTGTAGCTCGAAGTATCCCAAGCCGCTTGCCAGTTCGATCTCCGCTTCGCCGGAGCCACCCTCGCCGCGCAAAACATTGACTATCATCGAACTGTCCGGCGTGAGCCTCACCACGCTGCCGTCATCGAACTCGAGCTCAGCTCGTCCCTCCTCGGAGGTCAACACCTGCGTGCCCTCAAAAAGCGGCGTGTTCGCCAGAGCCGGATCGGCCAGCAATTGGCCGCCTTGAGCGATCTGCACCTTTCCATCGACGTAGCTCAAGCGTGCCGCGCGCGGCTTGGCATCGTCGGCACGCAAGGCTGGCGCCAACAGAACCGTTCCCAGCGCAAGCACTGCCAGACCCAAAACCCAGACGCATGTCCGCTGTCTAACCAATTCTTCGCGATTCATGGTTCCTGCCTTCCCACCGCTCCTGGCCCTGATGGGTCTCCAACATTCTTGTGACACCTGCAATAGGCAAAAAGTCGCGCCGGATCGCAATTTGGAGACGAATTATTGTTCGGTTTTTTCCAGCAACGCCCGTGCCCTTTTCCGCACTCTCTCCATCACTGCTGGATCGTCGGCCAGCCGCGCGAGAACGCCGCGGATGGCGCCAATCTCCTGTAAGCGGCCATCGGCCTGGGCTTCCGCGACGTACTCCATCTCTTTGTCCAGTCCCAAACGGTCGTGCTGCAGCAGCATCTCCAGCCGCGCACCTTCCAGGATGGTGTCGGCAACGGCCACGATCGAGTCGCCCAGTTGCTGAGTCTCCTTGTCCGCGGAGTAGTTGAACTCGCACGAGGCTTGACCCTCGGGCCCGGTGTAGACCAGCTTCTTCCATCCCTGGAAGGCCACCTTTCTGTGGCTCTCACAATCTCCTTTGAACCACTTTCCGCTCCGTGCCGCCTGGAACACGCGTCCGGTAAACTGAGCGCTCAGATGCACGTCGAGATCCTGATCCGGAGCGTCCAGTCCGGATGACTTGGCGGTCTGAGGAGTTGCGGCGGACGTTTTGCCGCGCTCTGAGCGAAAATGCCCGCTGCCATCCGGGTGAAGGACGAGCGTCCAGTGCGACGGGCTAAGTCCGGGATTTGAAAAATCCACCTGAACAACCGGACCAGGCTGCCCAAGCGAGGGCAGTGCGAGGACGGCAAAAGCAAGCGCCGTGGTGGTCTGCACAAGCCTCATGGCCCTCATCGCGCTCCCCCTTGCAGCGCGAGCGTCTGCGCAGTGTGGATGTGGCAGATCGCGATCGCCAGAGCATCGGCGGCGTCGGCCTGTTGCGGCACTTCGGTCAGTTCCAGAAGGCGCGCCACCATGAACTGGACTTGCTCCTTTTTGGCCAGCCCGTAGCCCACGACGCTCGACTTGATCGTAAGAGGAGCGTATTCGGCCACCGGCAGCCCCAGAGTAGCCGCCGCCAGCAACGCCACTCCCCGCACCTGCCCCAGCTTCAGAGCCGATTTGGCGTTTACTGAGTAAAAGACCTCCTCGATCGCAACCGCATCCGGCGTCCAGCGTTGCAACTCAGCGCTTAACTCGCGAAAGACCTGTTCCAGACGCACCGGCAGCTGCTTGGTCTTTGACAGCCGGATGGCCCCCATCGCTTTCAACACCAATCGGGGCCGCCGCCCCGAGTCGTCCGACTCGACGACGCCATACCCTGTCGTTTCCGTTCCGCAATCGATGCCGAAGACACGCATTGGCCTGAGTGTAACCCAGCCGCGCCGCCACGTGCACAGGCTCTGGAGCACACACACGCGTTGATACGCAGCCGCCCCCAGGTGCAACCCAGGGAGTGCGGAACCTCGTGGCGCGATTCGGAACCCGGCGAGCCGGCCCAATTCCAGACGGAACGCGGTGCGCCGGAAAAGGTGCAGCCAGCTGCCGGCAGAGTCTAGCTGTCGATCTCGTTTTTCAATTCGATAATTGCAACTCCGACTCTTTTGGATGCTTCATGGTACGACTTTCCGGGGGAAAGCATCCGTTCGGCCTCATCCTGCTTCTGGGAGTTGATCAGAGCGGCGATCTTTCCCGCCTCAATGTGAAACGCCGCATGTGCGGAGACGCAACTCGCATAACTTTTTAGGTGGCCATGCTCGGCCTTTGCTGCGCCATGAAGCCACTTTCCGATTTCGCAGCAATTGTCTTTCGAGATGGTTGCCACATCCAAGGTTTCATGCGTCGTCATGGCCGTGCGGAATTTGAACTTCCACTCGGCGTGTTTCTGGATTGCCATGTTCAAGTCCACGATGAGTCTCCTAGACTGTTCATAACGGCAAGTTCATGCGGCCTACATCCGCTCAACCTCTCCATCGGCATGCTTCCGTTCGACTTTAGTCGATTTGGCCATCAGCTTAGCGGGGATCGGCCCTTGACGCTCATGCCAAGTCCCGCCGAACGTGGCATCCAAACCCTGATCGATCGGGCATCTGACGATCTTCGAGATTGCCGCAATGCAACGGCGGCCTGGGCGCTTCGCCCAGGCCGTCGCGGTGAACTGTTGGTATTGGACTAAGGCCATCGCGCTCAAGCGAAGGCCCAGACATCCTCACTCGATCTCCCGAACCCTGATTCCATATTGGCGACACCCGTTAAGCCGGGCTCCTTCGGCGACTGGCTTCGTCGCACAGTTGAAAGAAATGCCAAGATTCAAACCTGGTCAAGGAAACCATCTCACAGTGAAGATACGGTTGCATCCCCTGCGGCAAGTGCTCGTTCCGCCGGGGCGAACTTGGGGTCCAAGGCGCGATGCCCTAGGCCTCAGTCACCTCACGTAAGAAACAACTCGAACAACTTTTTGTCATCAGCTGGATCAACCTCCTTTCCCGTGTGCGTTTAATCTACCCCTCGATTCACGCCGCGTCAACAGAAGTCTTCTCAAAGATCTGGACTTTCGTTCTGGGCTTTCCCGCGGTGGCCCAGCAAGCGACTCGCCGGGCTGCTCTTCCAGCCGTCGGCAGTGTGTATAAGACGTTAAATATGAACCACTTGCCGAGAGCTTATCCGGGGCCAGCGGGAGAATCCCTTTGTTGGTTGTCGATTTGGGTAAACTCTTTCCACACGTGTGCAAGTTGTTGCATAGTTGTACCCACTCGGCTGCTGGTCTCGGCCTTCAGAATCCTCCTTCCCTGGAGTTGTTAGGTGCTCCTAAATAATTGAAACATAATGAACATACCAAGGTATCTGAGAATCTCAATTCCCAAGCTTGAGAATGGACCTTTGCGTGTATCTACCTGTGCGAATCAAGATCTATGTCGGGTCGGCGCGTGGGAGCAGAGGAAGGCGCCACGTGTGACTGGTTCACTTAACCCCGGTTTCCGTTGAGCAACGGTGCAAGACGGGACTAAAACGGAGGGGCGACTCCTAATCGGAGCGACTCCTGGAGGATTTCGATGAAGAAGTTCTTGGTAGCATTACTTGCTTTGGCAACTGTCGTTGCAGTCTCTCCGGCTGCTCGCGCGGACTCAATCAATTTCGCAACAGTAGGGGCCACCGGAGCCGGCCAGGCAGGCATTGGGATAAACCTGACCCTAAGCTCCGGGACCGCCACAGCCGCCTCTGGCTATGTGACGTTCAATCCAGGCACTGTCGGCGCAGCCACCGAGACAATCACAGGGCTGGTAACCGGCAATACAGTCTGGCACAATAATCCTCAGGGAACTAGTCTTGCGGGGACCGAAACCCCCGGTAGCTACGATCAGGCATTCTCTCTGAATGCCCCGTACGTCGATAACTACGGTCTGGCGCTGACCTTGAGTAACGGTGACGATCTCCAGATATGGATCGATGCCAATTACCCCACCTTTGTATATTTTGCAGACGAGACTCCCGGTGTCGATGAAGGCCCTCCGACTATTGCAACCTATGACGAAACCGTCACACACTTGATTACTTACACCCCTGAGCCCGGCTCTTTGGTGTTGTTTGGTACCGGCCTAGTCGGCTTGGCTGGACTGCTTCGCCGCAAGTACATGGTTTCCCGCTAGACCGTATAACAACGTCGGCCAGCGAGCCGCTTCTTCATCCTGCAGTACTCTTGGGGCCACGTAGGAATGGAATGCGTCAATCGCGTTCCATTCCTACGTGGCCCCTTTCTCTTTTTCCGAGGACTGCACAACCCCCGAATCTGAAGGTTCTTAAGCGGTCTTTCAGGTCGATCGCCGCTGAAAGGCCCCGCCCAATTGCACGGACCCAGATTTCTGTTCCGCCTACCAACTATGCAGCCACTCTTCATCCCGGCCGATACGAACCGGAGCATTGAAGAGCTCGCTCAGCCTCGCTTCCGTCAAGAGCTCTTCCCGCGGCCCGTCGCCCACAATGCGCCCGCCCCGCATCAGAATCACACGCTCGATCTCCGGCAAGATGTCTCCCAAGTGGTGCGTGACCAGCACCAGGCCGGTGCCCTCGCGAGCCAGGCCTCGCAGAGTCTCCCGCAGCTCCCGTTGCGCGGCCAGATCCAGCGCATTCGAAGGCTCGTCCAGCAGCAACTGACGCGGCCTGTGCACCAGCGCCCGCGCGATGAGAATGCGCCGCCGTTCTCCGGCCGACATCTCTCCCACCCGCCGCTCGGCCAAGTGCAGCGCCTCTATTCGCTCCAAAGCCTCGACTGCCCGTTCACGCATCTCGCCGGTCACATGAAGATTGGGCCATAGCGTCGAAGCCGA
>Ga0181516_10002970_pt1 | contig 11658 bp, 11 predicted proteins | sample PEATcosm2014_Bin_25_FD_121104 | JGI IMG/M metagenome (GOLD analysis project Ga0181516, IMG submission 121104) | Peatland microbial communities from MTU Mesocosm Facility, Houghton, MI, USA - PEATcosm2014_Bin01_10_metaG | ecosystem: Environmental > Terrestrial > Soil > Wetlands > Peat | place...
CAGCGTTTGATCCCTGCGCTGCGCATCGCTTCAATCGAAAGACCTGCGCATGTCATTGGCTATTGCATGGGCGGTGCGCTGGCGCTGGCGCTCGCGACCCTTAATCCCGAACATATACGCAGCCTCACTTTGCTCGCGACGCCATGGGATTTTCATGCCGGGTATGAAGCGCTGGGGCAGGATGGGCAGAGGCTTGAAGAAAAATTGCAAAGCTGGCTGTCAAATAACGAATTCTTGCCGGTCGAATTTGTGCAGAGCGTCTTTACCGCTTTCCAGCCTTTACACGCTTTCCGCAAATTTTCGTCTTTCGCCGAGAAAGATCAAGCCAGCATCGAGGCGGCGCGTTTCGTCTTGACGGAAGATTGGCTCAATGACGGGGTACCGCTGACGATCCCCGCTGCGCGTGAATGTTTTGGCGATTGGTGCACGCGCAATGCGACGGCGAAGAATGAATGGAAAGTTGATGGCCATGTTATTGATCCAAGCGCGGTAACAACCTCGTCTTATGTCGTCGTTCCGGGCCGCGACCGCATCGTGCCGCCGCAATCCGCCATGCCCTTGGCTCATGCTTTACCACATGCGATGCGCCACGAACCTATGATGGGACATATCGGCATTATGGCCAGCCCCAGCGCCCCCTATCAGGTATGGAAACCGCTCGTGGGATGGCTAGCGGCGCATTAGGGGGTCTTCGCCCCATCTTCTGGAAATGTATTCAGAAGCCAGCTCATAATTTCTCCGGCGACGTCGGGCCAGCAGGTGTCGAGCATGACGCCGTGCGAGACGCCGGAAAGGACTTTGCTTTGGCCGTTCCAGAATTGGGCTTCGTATCTGAACTCGAATTCCGGCACGAAGGCGTCGCTGTCTCCGCCAAGCGCAAGCGTCGGAACGGCGAATTTGGGCTGCCTGAAATCAGGCCAGCTTGCTTCGGCCAACACGCGGGAAGATTCACGCTGCAAAAGCGGGAGCGTCGAATTCATTTTTTCAATGTCTTTGGCGTCGTTAAAAAGAGCGCGACCAATAACGCGCAAATCAGCATTTTTTGGTCCCAAAGTTATCAACGCACCAAGCTGCATGGCCAGCATGGGGTTATGCAACGCTATATGCTGCATCGATCCCTGCAATCCCAACATGGAGGGCGAAGATAACAACACCAACCCTTTGACCGGATGATCGAGCGCGAATTTTTGCGCCAAATAACCGCCCAGAGAATGACCGACAAGAACCGGCATTTGATTGAAGAGCCGTGTTCCTGCCTCTATATCTTCAAGAAAATCCGCGATGCCGAAACTATTGATTTTATCCAGACCTTCGCTGCGGCCGTGGCCGCGAAGCGAGATCGCTGCTCCCCACCATCCCGCCTCGGCAAAAGCAGTCAGAAAAAACCGCTGCCAAACCCAAGCGCCGCAATAAGAGCCATGAATAAACAAGAGCGGTGGTTTTCCATTAGATGCGCCAAAACGGATGACTTCCATTTCGGAAACCTTTCAGGGAGGTGGATCGGGGGAGGGGGAATCAAGCGTAGGGAGGGAGTCACATAGTGTTCCTTTTGCGCAATTGAGGCAAGGCGCTCTTTGTCAAAAGGACAAAAAACAAACGGAGCCCTTTCCGCAAATAGGGAAAGGACGCCGCTTGATGGTCAATCGACTTAAGCCTTGATCTGCAAAAGCTGAAACACGCTTCCGAAGAACTTTTTCCGGCTGACGATGCGGTCGGCATAAGTTTTGGGCAGCCATGCAGTCACATCATCGTGCTTCCAGATATCGGGAGCGAAGGGCTCAAGGAAGGCGAGGAAAGGGAAATAAAAATAACGGATGGGATTCCACCATTTAGGCCTGGCAAATTCCATGATGATAACGGTGCCCCCCGGCTTGACGACGCGGAAGGCTTCGTTAAAGCTTTTCAGGCGAAACTCGCGCGGCTGCTCATGCGGCAGAAAGAACAGCATGACGCGGTCATAGGCGGCGTCCGGCAGCGATAAATTCGTCGAATCCATGCGCATCAGGCGGGCCTTGTGGGCCACAGGCAGTTTGCGGTTTAGATTGTCCAACTGGGGCTGGACAACGTCGATGACATCAAGCTCTCCGCCCGAGGCCGCGATCTTGTCGTACAAATGCGGTGTCATCGAACCGTAAGCGCAGGAAATTTGCAGCGTTTTTCCGGGCACATGATCGCCATAGGCGGCCAAGGTTTCATCGCGCAGAAGATTATAATTGCCGAGCAGAATAAGGTTCGTCAGCCATTCGCGTTCCCAAAACTTGACGGCCCAAGGACGGACGTAAGCCCACCAATATGTCTTTTCCAGATAATCCGGAATTTTGACCGTTTGAACAGCGGGAGAGGGAGCGTAAGTGGTGTCGGGGGCGCCGCATTCGCAGTGGTGGCATCCGCACGCCCCTTGGGGTGCGCCGGACTGTTCTAAACTTTGGGACATAGAGTCGAAGCCTTCCTGAGAGGGAGAATCCAAAAGAGAGATTCTATTTAATAAAGAACCGTCATGATTTGACAAGGGGTAAATCGGCACATGCTTTGCCCATGCGCGTGATAACCTCGTGCCAATCTCCCGTTTTGCGTTGACGGAATAGGCGCATCTGGGGATACCACGGGCTGTCCTCGCGGGTTGTCAGCCAACGCCAATCGGGGGCAAAGGGCAGCAAAACCCAAGTTTTTTTGCCCATGCCGCCCGCCAGATGCGCCATGGCCGTGTCGCAGGTGATGACAAGATCAAGCTGAGCAATCAACCGCGCTGTAACCAGAAAATCGCTGAGCTTGGACGATAAATCGATGATCGAATGTTGCGCCATAAATTCGGTATCGCCCGGCTTCAACTCACGCGTCAGATTATAAAACTGCGAATCGGTCGTATCGAACAATTTCGCGAAGGCAGACAGAGGAATACTGCGCCGCCGGTCATTGCCGAAATCTTGCCGTCCTGCCCAGACGATGCCGATTTTCGGGCGACCCGTATCAGCCAGTTTGGTTGCTTCGTCGGCAGAAGGGCAAGGCAGATAGGCCACATCGGCAGGGATGGTTTCAAGCGTGGTACCGAAACGATAGGGCAGATCAAAAAGCGAGGTTTGAAAATCAAAGTTACCCTGTGCGGAAGGCGCATCGTAAATAATTTCGTCGGCGATATTCCCTAGTCTCAGCAAGGGTGCCAACGCTTCATGCGCCAGCAAGACAACATGCGTCCCCTTGGCTTTCAGCAGCGGCAAATAACGGCACATCATCAGGACGTCGCCAAAACCTTGTTCGCCCACCGCCAGAATCTTTTTGCCGCGCAGATCTTCGCCGCGCCATAGCGGGCGCGGGAAAGGTAGACGTTGGGCACGGCCAGATTTTTTAAATCTGGCACGGTAATGGGCGAAGCCTTTAGTAAAATCGCCACGCAACAGTTCCAAAACCGCCAAATTCCAATGATGAACGCTGTATTCTTCTTCGGCGACTTCGCGTTTGGATTCGTCTGGGATGACGGCACCCGCTACTTCGATCGTTTTGCGGAAGGTGGATTCAGCATCACCGAGACGCCCCATTTGCTGATAGGCACTTCCGAGCATACTCCATGCTTCAACAAAGTCAGGCTTGATGCGAAGGGCATTCTGAAGGGCGATAACGGCCTCTTCCTGCCGATCAAGACCGTCGAGTGCCAGCGCGTGGGCGGTATGTGCGGCAAGATTATCCGGCATCAGGCGCACTGCGTTTTCGGCGGCGTTATTTGCTAATTCGTAATCCGCATTTTTCAGGGCGATTTCGCTGAGTTTCGTCCACAAAGCGCCGTGATCCGGCATGATCTGCAGGGCTTGCTGCACATGCTGCGCGGCTTCGGAAAATTTGTTTTGTTTTTCGAGAATCAGCGCCAGTTTGTAATGCGCCTCGGCAAAATCAGCCTGCATCGTCTCATCGGCCAGAAGGGCGCGATAAAGCCGCACGGCTTCGTCAAAACGGCCTTGGTTATGCAATGTCGTTGCTTGATCGAGAAGAGCGGTCATATATTCGTTTCTGCGCCCGTTAAGTCATAAATTCAATCCATTCTCAACTCCTCAACCCAAAGAAAAAGGAAGCGCGCTTCCCGCAAACCCTGCTTGTTCGATGGACAAGCCAAGGCGGCGGCATGCAGCCCGTTCACCTCGCCCCGATTGACATATCCCGCAATCGGCCGCTTGCGGGTGGGGGGCGAAACAAACGTCTCCGAAGAGACAATGCCGTTATACGCGCACCGGAAGGGGGGGGGCAAGGGAAAAATCACATAAATGGGAAAATTCAATATATCTTGATTTATAACCGCTCAATCACCTTTGCCAGCGCGGCTTCTGCCTCTTCCAGCTCTTTCTGCAAATGCTCATAGGCGGTGTTCAGTTTCTTTAAACGCGCATGATCGTTGTTATCGCTGAAGCACTGGGCGATTTCGCCTTCCAGATTATGTTTGCGTTGCTGCAGGTCGGCAATGTTGTGTTCAAGCTTTTCGGCGTCATGTTGCGAGGGTCCGGTTTTGGCGGAATCTTGCGCTTTGGGTTCGCGCGCATCTTTCTTTTGCTTTTCGCGCTCGACGCGGCGTTGACGGATGACGAGTTTGCGATAGGTGTCGAGATCATCGTCGAACGGCACGCATTTGCCGTCTGCCACCAGCCATAATTGGTCGGCGACGCATTCGACCAAATGCGGATCATGGCTGACCAGAATGACAACGCCGCTATAATTATTCAGCGCCTGCATCAGGGCTTCACGGGCGTCGATATCCAAATGGTTAGTCGGCTCGTCGAGCAGCATGATATGCGGTGCGTCGAAGCTCATCAGGCAGAACAACAGGCGCGCTTTTTCGCCGCCGGAAAGTTCGCCGACTTTGGTATCGGCTTTGTGCTTGTCGAAACCAAAACGGCTCAGCATCGCGCGGACTTTGACTTCGGAAGGTTCCTCCATCGCGGCACGCAGGGTTTCAAACGGCGTGATCGCGATATCCAGCTCATCGGTTTGGAACTGGGCGAAATAACCGATTTTCAGTTTGCCGGATTTGAAGATCTCTCCCGACATTTGCTTAAGGCGTCCGGAAAGGATTTTGATCAGCGTCGATTTACCATTGCCGTTCGCGCCCAGCAACGCGATGCGGTCATTGGGATTAATGGTCAGGTTCAGATTGTGCAGAACCGGCTTGCCTTCGATATAACCCGCATCGACATGATCCAGCCGGATCAAAGGCGGCTTCATCGGCGTGGGTTCCGGGAAATTGAAAGCGGTCACGCGTTCGGCGATGACGGCATCGACAATATCCATGCGTTCGATGGCCTTCAGGCGGCTTTGCGCTTGCCGCGCTTTGGCGGCCGAGGCGCGGAAACGGTCGACGAATTCCATCAAATGCGCTTTTTGCGCCATTTGCTTGTCGTGCAGGGCTTGCTGGCCCATCAGCTTTTCGGCGCGGCGGCGTTCAAAGGAATCGTAATTGCCGGTGTAGAGCGTCAGCTTCTTGTTTTCCAGATGCAGGATATGATCGACCGTCTTGTTCAGAATGTCGCGGTCATGGCTGATGATGACCAATGTTTCTTTGTAGCGCATCAGGAAGTTTTCCAGCCACACCATGGATTCGATATCCAAATGGTTGGTCGGCTCGTCAAGCAACAACACATTCGGCTGAAGAAACAGAACGCAAGCAAGCGCCACACGTCCGCGCCAACCGCCGGAGAAGGAGGAAATCGGGCTGGCTTGTGCTGCTTCGGAAAAACCCAATCCAGATAAAATCGACGCTGCGCGTGCGGGCGCGTCATAGGCGTTGATTTCATTCAGTCGGTCGTAGATATGGCCGATACGATCCATGTCTTCGGTTGTCTCGGCTTCCAGCATCAAGGCCGCGCGTTCGGTGTCGGAGGACAGCACGACCTCGAGGATCGGCGTTTCGTCTTCCGGCATGTCTTGGCGCACAAGGCCGAGGCTTGCGCCCTTGATAAATGAAACGATGCCGTCATCGGCAGCAATCTCGCCGGAGATGATTTTGAACAGCGTCGTTTTACCCGCACCGTTCGGTCCGACTAGCCCCACGCGCCGCCCTGCCGGAATATTGACCGAGACGTTATCCAGCAACGTGCGCTTGCCGATGCGATAAGAGATGCCTTGAAGCGAAATCATAGAGACATAAATCTTTCATAAAGAAGTAAAGCAGGGGCGTTCTATAGCGGTCTGTGCGCGACACGGCTAGTATTTATGATGACTTGCTTGTCGAGCCACTTCGTTTTATTCTCTTCTCTCATATTCAATCAACAACCGAAGAGGCTCCCATGTTCAAAAAATCAGCAATTCTCCTCATTGCTTGCCTTTTCTTGGGCGCTTGTGCTGCCAGCCAGCCGCATGTCGTGCAGGCTTCCGCGGGCAGCCCCGACATCGTTTTGACCGTTGGTATGGCGACACAAATCGAAATGCCTGATTCAAACCGTGTGACGTCGATAACCGTCGGTAATACGGCTTTGGTCTCTGCCGAGCAGGCGACCGATGTTGTTAACCTTACGGCCAAGGGCGATGCGGGCGAAACCAATCTGATCATCCGTTCGCGCGATGACGACGGCAAGGTCAGGGTTTACCAATATCACATCACTGTTCAGAAGCCCTGAGCGCTTTTATTCCTGCCAAAGCTTTAAGCGTTTAAGCCCTTTAATCAGGTCTTGCTGTAGATCGGCAAAGGTGCAGGTCGGCGTGGTGGCGCGCGCGACAAGCACATAGTCATGTTCGGGTGCGGCATGGGGCATGATCAGCGCGGCGACGGCGCGCAGGCGGCGGCGGGCGCGGTTGCGCGTGACGGCGTTGCCGATTTTCTTGCTGGCGGTCAGGCCATAATGGATGGTGGGGGCGGCCTCGCGCGGGGCGCCGATTTGCAGGATGAATCCGGGCGCAACCCATCTTTTGCCGCTAGAGGCTACGGCAAGGAATTGCGCGCGTTTGCGTAAAATTTCGAGTTTTATGCCAGCAGCAGGCAATTTAGGCCGACAGCTTCTCGCGGCCCTGAGCGCGACGGCGCGCCAGAACCTTGCGGCCACCGACAGTGGCCATACGGGCGCGGAATCCGTGACGGCGCTTGCGCACCAATTTGCTCGGCTGATAAGTACGTTTCATGTCTCATTCCTTTAAAAGAGCGTGCTTTATAGGGATTCGGGAGGGGGGAGTCAATGAAATTGAGGGGTTAGTGTGCAATCTGCGGAAATACATATATAGTGAAAGTATTAAGGACGTTTAATCGAGTTGAGATTCTGGGGAAAAGGCGTATTATTCGGGCAAGAATTTAGGGGGGCCTATGTTGGCTATGCAAATTTCATTTCGAGAGGCTGCGTCATGCGTAGGAGGCATCGTCGCATGTGGCGCTCTTGCTTTGCGTTTTGGTCTCGATTTATACAAAATCTATGGCCCAAAAGCAGGTGACAAAATTAATCCTGATGGTAGCTCAGAAATGGAGGCTATTGCAGCGGGATGTACGCGACTCAGGGAAAACAACCATCGGAAGGCTGTGGTCTTTTTAGAGCAGCAGAAGTGCACTTTGGTATGATTTTACGGTTTTGGTTTGCGCATATCGGCCAATTTTCCGGCAAAGTTTTTTGCCCTTGCAGCCATTTTTGAAAAACGCGCGCTTAATGCCTTACCTGTTTCTTTAAACACCTCTTTTGCCGCATCATCGCTTTTTTTGACTGCAGCACGTTCAGCGGAAATGATGGCTCCGATTTTTTCGGATGTCCAGCAAACTGCCTTATCGGCATTTTTAAACCCCTGCCATATTTCTTTATGCCACACAACGACAGCAGCGGTTTCTATTCCCCTGATTGCGGCATCTCTGGCGCTTGTTCCGTGTGCGAGCAGGTCGCGATTTTGCGCCGTGAGGAAGAGGAGGATGATGGAGGCAGAAGCTCCGGCATTTTTCGCAATATCGGATCTATTTCCGTCTTCACTATGCTGCCTGTCTGCCAAATCTTCCAAAAGGACTGTGCGTATGTCCCTTGTATAGTCATATAATTTATCGCATCGTCCGCATAATTTATCAGTCTCATTCCTCAATTCCGGCACGGATTGAAGATCAACAATATCCAGCATAATGCTGTTAATTTCGGCTTCCGATTTTCTCAATGTCTTCAGCTGTTCTTTCGTGGTTTTGGATTTGTGATCTGTGTCTACAAAGACCAGAACAGCAGCTTGCTGTACAAGCAATTTTCTTTGCTGTTGATTGATTTCGTTTGCAATATCGGAAAGCAGACTTTTTCCGTCTATCATAATAGCCTCCGTGAAATACGTAACATCACAGTACATGAAAAACATGAAAGTAATAAGTAAATCATATAGTTACTGAATCATTAACGTATTGCATAATGGTTAATTCGTTTACTTACAATCCTTTCTTCCCCAACCCCCCGCTTGGATCGACGGGTTCGTCGCCGTGGCGCCATTCGAAATAGAGTTCGGGTTTGGCTCCGGCTTTAACGGGGAGGACGCCTAGGGGCTCTCCGGCCGCGACTTCCTGGCCCATTTCCGCGTCGATGCGGCCAAAGCCGGACAGGAAGCTGTGATAGCCATTATCGTGCTGCAAAATCATGATCTGTCCATAACCGCGAAACGGTCCGGCGAAGACAACGCGTCCGGCATGGGGGGCGACGACGGGAGCGCCCGAGGGGGCGGCAAGGGTTATGCCTTCGCTGGTCACGCCGTCGGCGTCCTTATCACCAAAATTTTTACGCAGTGTTCCTGAAACCGGCCATTTCAGCGCAACGGTATCGCGCGACGCGGCCACATGCGGATGCGGAGCCACAACTTTGGCCATCAGTTGACGCAAATCCTGCGCCTCGGCTGACAGGGCGGCCAGATGATGCGCGGTTTCGGCTTTTTGCTCCTCGGTGCGTTGCAAAAAGCCTTGCCGCGTGGCGATCATTTGATCGAGATCGGTTTGCTGCTTCTGTAAATTGCCGCGTGCGGCGTCGACTAGACGTTTTTGCTCGGCCAGTTGTGTTTGGAGATCGTAGAGCGCTGCAAGATCTCGGACTGCGCTTGCGGCTTCATCTCTCAATCGCGGCAAAATCGCTTGCAGCAGAAGGCTGCGGTGGATGTGATCTTCGGCGCTGTGACTTTGCAAAAACAGGCTTTCGGGTGGGCGGCTGGCGATTTCAATTAAGGCCGATACCATAAGGACAAGCTGCTTGCGTTCGGCGGAGGCGTTCTTGCTTTTCTCGGCAATTTGCTGGGTCAGGTCGTCGAGTTTATCTTCAAGGGTTTCCTGTTCGCTTTCTTTTTCCTGCAAAGTTTTGGTCGAGGTAATCATGCGCTGGCGCAAATCTTCCAGATTCTTGCTGGCTTCCAGCGCGGCGGCATCCAAAACTTCTTGCTGATGCTTTTTCTCGGCCAGTTGCTGTTCGACTTGGCGCAGCTTATCGTCCGGTTTGGCCTGCACGGAGGGAGCGCAGCCAAGAATAACGATGAGGACAAGAAGAAAAACGCGTTTCATTTCCTGACAATCAGACTCTGCCCGTCCATCACGTCGGGCTTGGGCATTTTCATCAGTTCCAGCAAAGTCGGGGCGACATCGGCCAGTTTACCGTCATGCAAGGAGGTGACACCTGTCGCGCCCACTAACATAACCGGCACACGGTCAAGTGTATGTGCCGTGTGGGGTCCGTTTGTCGTTTTATCATACATCATTTCGCAATTGCCGTGATCGGCGGTCAGCAAAACAGCGCCGCCTTGTTTTTCGACAGCGGAGAATAAACGTCCCAGACATTCGTCGATGGTTTCGACCGCTCTGATCGCGGCGTCAAGAAAGCCGGTATGGCCGACCATATCTGGGTTGGCATAGTTTAAAACGATAAGGTCAAACGTATTGGCCTCAATCGCCGCGACGATTTTGTCGGTGACGAGGCGCGCCGACATTTCAGGTTGTAGATCATAGGTCGCAACTTTGGGCGAAGGGATCAGAATGCGTTCTTCGCCCGCGAAGGGTTCTTCGCGACCGCCGTTGAAGAAGAAAGTGACATGCGGATATTTTTCCGTCTCGGCGATACGCAGTTGTTTCATGCCTGCTTTAGCAACGATCTCACCCAAACTATCTTCGATCTTCTTGGGTGGGAACAAGGCGGTCATCAATTTGTTGAGCGCTTCGGAATATTCGACCATTCCTGCTGCTGCAGCAAAAGTGACGGTTTTCTTGCGCTGGAAGCCGTCGAAAGCGGGGTCGAGTAGAGCCGTTAAGATTTCGCGCGCGCGGTCGGCGCGGAAATTGGCGAACAGAATGCCGTCGCCGTTTTTCATGCCCGCATAATCGCCCACAGCGACAGGCAACAGGAATTCATCGAAGGTTGCGGCGGCATAGCTGGCTTTGATGGCGGCGACAGCGTCCGTGGTGCGCGTACCTTTGCCGCTGGTCAAAAGGTCATAGGCTTGCGTGACGCGTTCCCATCTTTTGTCGCGATCCATGACATAATAACGACCGCATAAAGTCGCCAGTTTTGCGCCTTTGATTTTACCGATATCTTGCGACAATTTGCCAATCTGTTCGGCTGCGCTTTGCGGGGGTACGTCGCGCCCGTCAAGGAAGGCGTGGATAGCCACGGATACGCCTGCTTCGGCGACGATCCGCGCCAGCGCAACCATATGATCCTGATGCGCATGGACACCGCCGGGCGAGGCCAAGCCCATAAGGTGACACGTTCCGCCGCTGGCTTTCAGCGTCGCGATCAGATTTTGCAGGGCGGGATTGGCGGCCAGTTTGCCTTCGGCGATCGTGTGGTCAATGAGGGGCAGGTCCTGATAAACAACGCGGCCTGCACCCAGATTCATGTGGCCGACTTCGGAGTTGCCAATTTGCCCTGTGGGTAGGCCGACAAATGTTTCCGAGGCATCCAGCACGGCGTGGGGCGACTTTGCCCAATATTTGCTGAAAACAGGGGTCTTGGCGCGTGTGATTGCATTATCGGGCGCATCTTCACGGCAGCCCCATCCATCGAGGATACATAAAACGACTGGCTTCAGAGGCGCGCCCATATTCCACCCAAAAGATTGATTTCTTGTACCCTTTGTCTATCGAACTAGGGCTTGAATATCAACTGGCTCAAAAATTTCCATGGTACGCAGGACGATAACCGATTATATCCCTCTGGCTTACAAAATAAGGGACATAACATGGGTTTTAATTGTGGGATCGTGGGTTTGCCGAATGTTGGCAAATCAACATTATTTAACGCGTTGACGGCAACGGCGGCGGCTCAGGCGGCCAATTATCCGTTTTGCACGATTGAACCGAATGTAGGGCGCGTGGCGGTGCCGGACGTGCGATTGGACAAATTGGCGGCTATTGCGCATTCGGCTACTATTATTCCGACACAGTTGGAATTTGTTGATATCGCGGGGCTGGTACGCGGCGCGGCGCGCGGCGAGGGGCTGGGCAACAAATTCCTCGCCCATATTCGCGAAGTCGATGCGATCATTCATGTGCTGCGCTGCTTTGAAGGCGGCGATGTGACGCATGTTGAAAACTCAATCGATCCGATCCGCGATGCCGAAACGGTGGAAACCGAATTGATGCTTGCCGATCTCGACAGTCTGGAAAAACGCATCGTTAATACCCAGAAAAAAGCCAAATCAGGCGATAAAGAAGCGCAAGAGCAATTGGCGGTGATGGAACCCGCTGTCGCTGCGTTGCGCGAGGGGCAA
>Ga0181516_10002972_pt1 | contig 11651 bp, 11 predicted proteins | sample PEATcosm2014_Bin_25_FD_121104 | JGI IMG/M metagenome (GOLD analysis project Ga0181516, IMG submission 121104) | Peatland microbial communities from MTU Mesocosm Facility, Houghton, MI, USA - PEATcosm2014_Bin01_10_metaG | ecosystem: Environmental > Terrestrial > Soil > Wetlands > Peat | place...
AGAGGAACCGCCGAGGGGACCCCGGTGGCAGCCTGTGGAGCCATGCCGTTAGGCGGGCGTCGAAGCAGGAACCTGCGGCGCGAGCCGTGGGAATCCCCTTCCTTCAGGAAGGGGAGGTTCAACGCTTTCCACATGGCATCCGCGAGCATGATGCCGCCGTAGCCTTGACCCTGGAAACGGTGGTCTATGGCCAGCCTCCCCATCCGCACAACCGTCACGAGTGGATATTTGGGCAAATGGCGCTTGGTCGTTGCCGGGAGGTCATGCAGACTCACCCCGGATGAAGCCAGGGTGTAGAACCCGATGACCGCCCCTTCCGGGTCGATCGTAACGAAGCAAGTGGCCACGCGGCTTTTGAGGTCCTGGCTGAGTTGGACCTGGAAATAGGTATCGAGAGCCGCGGAACGGCTCAGGAAAGTGGTCCTGGCTTTCCCGTGAAGCGCCTTGTCGTACGGAAGGATCTCGTACCCGCTCAACGGCCCCCCAGCAACTTATTCCGGCGTTCAAAGGCCCGCTTCAGGGCTGGGGCCATCGGCGGCGGTGAAATGAGGGCATTGGCGAAGCATTCCTGGTCGGCGAGGGTGAGTTGGATCACGGAGGAGCGTTCGACCGAAGCTTGAGCAGCCTGGCAAATCGCCGTATTGACATTTTGCGGCCCCTGGCCGTAATGGCAATGCCCAAGGTTAAATGCAATAACGACTTATAGTTAAAACCATACCCCCAGAGCCCGGATCGGCTCCATTACGAAAGGCCGCTGCCGGGCCCTGGGATGGGGCAGTTCCAGGGTGAGCTCGGCACCCAGGAGCGCCAGGTCCGGCGGCGCCGGCCAGCGCCAGGTGCCCTGGAGGCCCTCCACGGCGATCAGGTCCAGGTCCAGGGTGCGGGGGGCGTTGCGGCCCAGGGTCCGGTCCCGGCCCAGGCGCAGCTCCGCCCGCAGCAGCGCCTCCAGCAGGGCCCTGGGATCCTCCCCCGGGGTCTCCAGCAGGGCCACGGTGTTCAGGTAGTCCGGGCCCACCCCCGACACGTCGGGGGTGGAGGGCCAGAGCGGCGAGACCGTCACCGCGCCCAGTTCCGCCAGGGCCCGGAGGCCCGCCTCCAGGCTGAGCCGGCGCTCGCCCAGGTTGGACCCCAGGGCCACCAGCGCGCGCATTTAGGAGCCTGTCCATGTATTATTCGACCCCGCGCTGATGGCACCGGGCCTAGCCAGGCAAGGAAGGCGACGAAGGAGGTATAGGTTATACCTCTGAGGAGCCTGACGCAGCATGGCTGGGCCATTTTTGCACCACTTGGGTCCACTGATGTGGACCCAAGTGATGCAAAAATCCATCAGCCCGAAGGGACGGCGCCCAGACCCGCGCCTCTCGTGTGCAAGTCCCTTGAAGGATGTCCCGCATCCTCCTGCGGGCCTTGCGCACGATATGCACGGGTCTGGGCGTCGTCGCGGGGTCGAATAATACATGGACAGGCTCCTAAGCCTTCTTGCCGTGCTCGGCCGCCACCAGGGTGCGGATGCCGCCGCGGATCAGGAAATCCCCCTCCACCCGGAGCCACTGGGGCGCCAGGGCCGCCACCAGGTCGTCCAGGATCTGGTTGGTCACCGCCTCGTGGAACGCTCCCCGGTCCCGGTAGCTCCACAGGTAGAGCTTCAGGGACTTGGATTCCACGCAGAGCTGGTCGGGGATGTAGGTGATGCGCAGGTGGGCGAAGTCCGGCTGGCCGGTCATGGGGCAGAGGCAGGTGAACTCGTCGGTCTCGAAGCGGATCTCGAAGGCCCGGCCGGGACGGGGGCTGGCAAAGGTGTCCAGGGTGGTGGAAGGCTCCGTGACGTGGCGCTTGGGCAGGGTCTTGAGGGTGGGTTCGGGCACAGGGCACTCCAGTCAGGGATTACAAGGTTCGGGCGGGGGCGTAGGGGATGGGGTCGGCGAGGCCCGCTTCGCTGAAGCCCCGCAGCCGCAGCAGGCACGAGTCGCAGTGGCCGCAGGCCACCTGCTCCCCCTGGTAGCAGCTCCAGGTGAGGCCCAGGGGGGCGCCCAGCTCCACGCCCCGGCGCACGATCCCGGACTTCTTCAGGTGGATCAGGGGCGCCCTCAGGCTGATGCGGGTGTCGGGCCGGGTGCCCAGCTCCGCCGCCTGCTCGAAGGCCTTCAGGAACACCTCCCGGCAGTCCGGGTAGCCGCTGGAGTCCTCCTCCACGAACCCGACGTAGATGGCGGAAGCCCCCAGCACCTCGGCCCAGCTCACGGCCGTGGCCAGGAGGTGGGCGTTGCGGAACGGCACGTAGCTCACCGGCACCCCCTGGCGCCCCAGGTCGCCCTCGGGCAGGGGGATGGCGGCGTCGGTGAGGGCCGATCCGCCGATGAGCTTCAGGTTGGCGAAGGGGATCACCAGGCGCCGGGCCGGTCCCACCCCGTAGAAGTCGGCGATGGCCTCGAAGGCCTGGCGCTCCCGGGCCTCGGTGAGCTGCCCGTAGTCGGCGTGCAGCAGGGCCAGCTCGAACCCTTCGGACCGGGCCACCGCCGCGGCCACGCAGGAGTCCATGCCGCCGGACAGGGAGACCACAGCTAGGGGGGCAGAGGGCATGGCGGATCCTTGTTCCGGAACCACCCGGAATCTTAAAGCCTAGCTTGGACCGGGGCCGTCCGGAAACGCTTTTGGCCGGCGAGGGTCCATAGCATCATGAACCCATGACCAACGCCGACCTCTGGCCCCTGTTCCAGGACCTGCGCTTCGCCGGCACCCGGACCCACCCCGTGCACGGCCCCTGTTTCGTGGCGGAAGGGCGCATCCTGGTGGAGGATCTCCTGGCCTGGGGCCGGGCCGGGAAGGTGACGGTGGCGGCGGTGCTGGCCGAGACCGGCCTGGCGGAGGCGGTGCGGCCGCTGCTGCCGCCGGGGACCGAACTGCTGGCCGCCGGCCGGGCCGAGCTGGAGGCCCTGGCCGGATTCCCCTTCCACCGGGGCCTGCTGGCGGCGGCCGTGGTGCCGGCCCAGCCGGGCCCGGACCGGCTCCTGGCCTGCCGCCGCCTGCTGGTGCTGCCGGCCGTGGCCGACGCCGAGAACCTGGGCCAGCTCCTGCGCACCGCCGCGGCCCTGGGGCTGGACGGGGCCCTGCTGGGGCCGGGGCCGGACCCCTTCAGCCGCCGGGCCATCCGGGTGTCCATGGGCGCGGCCTGGAAGCTGCCCCTGTGGCGGCAGGGCGACGTCTGGGCGGCGCTGGCCGCATGGCGGGCCGCACCCGGCGAGGTGGCCGCGGCGGCCCTGGCCCCCGGCGCCGTGCCGGTCCAGGACTGGGCGCCCGCGGCCCGGTCCGCCCTGGTGCTCGGCCCCGAGGGGCCGGGCCTGGACCCGGCGGACCTGGCCCGGTGCGACCGGGCGGTGCGCATCCCCATGGCCGAGGGGGTGGACAGCCTCAATGTGGCCGCGGCCGGGGCCATCCTCATGCACCGCATGGTGGCGGGCCGATGATCCGCAACCGCGGCTACGCCTACCGGGAACGCATCCAGGGCGGAGGGGACCGGGTGCTGGACCACCTGGCCCGCCGCCACCGGCACTCCAGCCCGGAGCAGTGGCGGGAGCGCCTCGAGCGCGGCGAGGTGACCCTGGACGGCGCCCCCGCGGCGCCCGGCACGGTCCTGGCGGCCGGCCAGGAGCTGGTGTGGATGCGCCCGCCCTGGGACGAGCCCGAGGTGGATACCCGCTACCAGGTGCTGTTCGAGGACGCGACCCTGGTGGCGGTGGCCAAGCCCCGGGGCCTGCCCACCCTGCCCGGGGGCGGGTTCCTGGAGCAGACCCTGCTGGCCCTGGTGCGGGCCCGGTTCCCCGGGGCGGATCCCATGCACCGCCTGGGGCGGGAGACCTCGGGGCTGGTCCTGTTCGCGCGCACCCATGCCGCCGGGGCCCTGATCCAGGAGGCCTGGCGCGGCCGGGCGGTCACGAAGCGCTACCGCGCCCTGGGCAGCGGCATCGCGGCCCAGGACGCCTTCGTCGTCACCGCCCCCATCGGCCCGGTGCCGCACCCGTGGCTGGGCACCCTGCACGCCGCCTGCGCCGGGGGCAAGGCCTCCCTGAGCCGGGTGCGGGTGCTGGAGCGGCGGGAGCGGGACACCCTGTTCGAAGTGCTCATCGAGACCGGCCGCCCGCACCAGATCCGCATCCACCTGGCCTTCGCCGGCCACCCCCTGGTGGGCGACCCGCTCTACGCCCCGGGCGGGCTGCCCCGCCCGGACCTGCCGGCCCTGCCCGGGGACGGCGGCTACTTCCTGCACGCCGAACGGCTGGCCTTCCCGCACCCGGTCACCGGGGCGCCCCTGGAACTGTGGGCCCCGCCTCCGGCCGAACTGCGCATGGCGGGAGAGAGCTAGAAGGCCTGCTCCGCCCAGGTCTCCATCTGGTTCAGACCGGTCTCCAGGCGGATCCGGAACGGCTCGTCCTCGCCGTCCGCGGGCACCTGGAACGGGGCGCCGTAGCGCACCACCACGCCGGAGAACGGCATGGGCACCAGCATCCCGTCCCAGGTGCGGAGCTTCCAGGCCTTCTCGTAGGCCACGCACACCGGCACGACCCACGCGCCGGTCTTGCGGGCCACGGCCAGCACCCCGGGCTTCACGTGCCCTCCGGGCCCCCGGGGGCCGTCCACGGTGATGCCCAGGTCCCAGCCGTCCTTCACCGCCCGGATCATCTTGACCAGGGCCTGGGCGCCGCTGTGGCCCGCGGTGCCGCGCACCGCGTGGATGCCGAACCAGCGCCAGGTGGCGGCGCTGCGCTCGCCGTCCTTGCTGTCGCTGGACAGGATCGCCACGCCCCGGGCCTCTCCGCCCGGGGTGCTGCGGCGGAACGGGTAGGCCCTGGGCATCATCACCAGCCGCCGATGGTAGAAAGCCAGGATGAAACGCTCCTGGCCCGCCGCGAAGTCCTGGACCGGTTCCTCGGCTTCATACCGGACCCGCAGGGTGTGGGTGAGCACCTTCATGAGGGTCGCCGCCACGAAGGGCACCAGGCGGAAGTTCAGCCACACCTGGAAGGGGCCCCCCAGCGGCCGGCCCCGGTCGACGATCTGCACCTGGGCGGCCTTCATGCGCCGCCCCCCTGCCCCAGGAGGTCCCCGGCGGCGATGGCATAGGCCTTGCCGCAGTAGTCGCAGTGGACTTCCAGGGGGCTCCCGGCCTGGAACAGCTCCCGGGCCCGCTCCGGGCCGAAGCCGGCGAGGGTCGCCACCAGGGCTTCGCGGCTGCAGCGGCACCGGTAGCGCATGTCGGTGGCGGAAAGGATCTCGGCGCCCTCCCCCTGGTTGACCCAGCCGGCCAGGAACTCCGGGGTCCGCTCCCAGAGGGGGACCACCTCCAGGCCCTCGATGGCCGCCACCAGGGTGGCCATGCGCTCGGGTGGGCAGTCGGGCATGGGCTCCACCAGCAGGCCGCCGCTCTCCCCCGTGGACGGGTCGCACCAGAGGCTCACGCTCGCATTCACCTGCTCCGAATGCAGAAGGTAGGCTTCAACCTGGGCCTGCAGGGGCCCGGCCACCAGGTCCAGCTTGCCGATGTACGGCTGTCCGGCGGGGTTGGAGCGCATCACCTGGAGCAGCCCCGGCCCTTGCAGCCAGGGCACCGGGCCGGCCGCCGTCGCGGCGTCCAGCATCCCGCGGATGCCGCCGTCGGGCCAGGCGTCCGCCACCGCCGACTTGGCGCGGCCGGCGGTCTTCACCAGCAGCTGGGTGCGTTCCGAAAAGAAGGTGCGCGACTGCAGCAGCAGGGTCGCCACCAGCAGTTCCACCAGGGCGGCGCAGCCGTCGGCCTCCAGCTGGGGGTGGCCCCGGCGCACCCCGTCCCACAGGGGACTGGCGTCCAGGGCGGCGAAGCGGACGTTGTGATCGCTGGTGAGGGCGCGGATGATCCTGGCCGGAGCAGGTTGGTCGGACATGTTCCCAGTGTAACGAATCCTCGGTGCCCGCCGCACGAGTGTGAGAATCTTCAAATCAAGGAGGTGGCCATGGCCACGCCCAGCCGAGTCGCTGTCGCCCGCACCCTGCATCTGGTCTTCGGGGAAGGGTCCCGTGTGCCCGAAACCTGGGACAGCGCCCTGCCCCAGGGCGACGCGGGCCTGGCCAACGCCATGCTCGGCCAGTGCCTGCGCCGCTGGGGGTCCCTCCAGGCCTACATCCGGCCCCAGCTCAAGGACCCCTCCCGGGGCCTGCCGCTGGGCACCCAGGTGGCCCTGGCCATCGGCCTGGCCCAGCTGGCGTGGCTGCCCGGGGTGTCGGACCACGCGGCGGTGAACGAGGCGGTGGACCTGGCCACGGACCGGGAAGTGGGGTTCCCGCCGCACAAGGGGCTGGTGAACGCCATCCTGCGCCGCGCCGCCCAGGACCGGGCCGCGCTCAGGGCCGGCCTGGACGGGCAGGATCCCGCCCTGGACCGTACCCCCTTCTGCAACCGGGTGCTCCAGGCGGCCCTGGCCCCCCGGGGCGGCGGCGGGGCCGCGGACCTGTGGCAGCGCCTGCAGGCTCCGCCCCGGCCGCATTTCCGGTCCCTCCGGGAGGGCCCGCCGCCCCAGGGCCTGGAACCTTGCGCGGCCCTGCCCGGCGCGCTGAGCCTGGCCCAGGACGCCCCCTTCCCGCTGGAATGGCTGGCCCGGGGCGACGGCATGGTCCAGGACCTGAGTTCCCAGGCCCTGCTGGGCTTCCACTGGGACTGTCCCGTCGGGCGGATCCTCGACGCCTGTTCGGCCCCCGGCGGCAAGGCCACGGTCCTGGCCCGCCGCTATCCCGCGGCCGCCATCACCGCCCTGGAGCGGAACCCCCAGCGGGCCCGCCGGCTCCGGGAGAACCTCCAAGTGCGCGGCGTGACGGCCAGCATCGTGGTGGAGGACGCCGGCCCGTGGCTCCGGCTCCCGGGGCCCGGGTTCGACCTGGTCATGCTGGACGCCCCCTGCAGCGGCTCCGGCACCCTGCAGAAGCATCCCGAGCTGAACTGGCTCGGGGACAGCCTGGACCTGCACCGCCTGGTCCAGGTCCAGCGGGAGCTGCTGGACGCGGCGCTGGCCAGGCTGGCCCCGGGCGGCCTGCTCATCTACGCCGTCTGTTCCTGGCTGCCCGAGGAGGGCCAGGCCCACCGGGACCGCCTCCTGGCCGCCCCTGCACGGTTCCGTCCGGCCGCCATCTGGCCCGCCCCCATGGGCACCGAGCCCGGCCCCACCAGCTTCTTCCGCCCCGACCCGCTCACCTGGCCCGGGGAGGGCTTCCAGGCCTTCGCCTTCACGGCCGGCTGAGCCACTTCAGCACCTCGGCCAGGCCGGTCGAGGCCGCCATGGGCGGCGGCGCGCCCCCCGGGGCGGGCAGCCCCAGGCGGTTGTGCCAGAACGTGTCCAGCCCGACCCTGGCCGTGCCGAACAGATCGTACCCGGATCCGGCGACGAACAGCACCCGGTCCGCGGGCAGCCCGAGCTGCTCCAGCGCCAGCCGGTACGGCGCCGGGTGCGGCTTGTAGAACCCCGCCCGTTCCGCGGTCACCACCACCTCGAAGGGGACGCCCACCCGTTCCGCGGCCATCCGCCCCAGCCGTTCCGAGCAGTTGGTGACCACGCCGAGCCGGTGGCTGCGCCCCAGCCCCCGCAGCGTCCCCATGGCGTCCGGCCAAGGCTGCAGCGTGCCCCAGTCCCGTTCCAGGTCCGCCGCCAGGGCCCCCGGCAGGCCCACCCCCGCCGCGGCCTGGGCCACCAGCTCCCCATAGGCCCGGTACGCCCCGCAGCCATAGGTCAGCCGCAAATACTCCGCCCGCCACCGCCTTCCGGCCTCGGCCGACCCCGCGACCCGGTTCCACAAGGACCACGAATCCAGCAGCCCCGTCAGCAGATCGAACAGCACCGCGTCATACCTCCGGCCAGTGTCCATGCCAAGGCCCTCCCCACAGGCAGCCATCCTGCCACGATTCCCCGGGTTCCACCCGATCGATCGGCCGAACCGGATGACCCTCCCATCCAACCCGTTCCCCCCATCCCCGGGAATGGGACACGTTTCCTTCGAGCCCATCATTCACGCTTCCGTAGAGAGGCGCGCGCATGCGCACCTCTCTACGGAAGCGACTACGGGCGCGAAACCGGAACCCGGCCCTACCGCCCGGTCAATCCTTGCCCATCACATTGGCGAGGTTGAAGATGGGCATATACATGGCGATGACGATGAAGCCGATGACGCCGCCCAGGATGGCGATGATCAGGGGCTCCATCATGGAGGTCATGGCCGCCACGGCGTTGTCCACCTCGTCCTCGTAGAAGTCGGCCACCTTGGACAGCATGGCGTCCAGGGCGCCGGTGGCTTCGCCCACCCCCACCATCTGGATCACCATCTGCGGGAACACCTTGGTCTCCGCCAGGGGTCCGGCGATGTTGCGGCCCTGCTCCACCGCGTCCCGGGACTTCATGATGGCGTTGTGGATCACCATGTTGCCGGCGGTGCGGGCGGTGATGTCCATGCCTTCCAGGATGGGCACGCCGGAACTGGTGAGGGTGCCCAGGGTCCGGCAGAACCGGGCCACGGCCACCTTGCGCAGCATGTCGCCCAGGATCGGCAGCTTCAGCATCAGGGTGTCCAGCACCAGATGGCCGGCGACGGACTTGTAGTACTGCTTCAGGCCTACCACGATGATGGCGACGATGGCCGCGATAATATACCAATAATTTATCAAAGCGTTGGACATCATGATGCAGACCAGGGTCGGCCCGGGCAGGCTGGCGCCCATGCCCGAGTACATCTGCGAGAACACCGGGATCACCTTCACCATGATGATGCCCACCACCAGGCCGGCGATGACGATCACCGTGATGGGGTAGGTCATGGCCCCCTTCACCTTGCCCGTGAGCTTGACCGCCTTCTCGATGTAGCCCGAAAGCCGCTGCAGGATGAGGTCCAGGATGCCCCCGGCCTCGCCGGCCCCGACCATGTTCACGTAGAGGTCGTTGAACACCCGGGGGTGCTTGGACAGGGCCGTCTGCAGGGTGGCGCCCTGCTCCACGTCGCTGCGCACGGCGGCGATGGTCTTCTGGAACCCCTTGTTGCTCTGCTGGGCCCCGAGGATCTCCAGGCACTGCACCAGGGGCAGGCCCGCATCGATCATCACGCTGAACTGCCGGGTGAAGATGGCCAGGTCCTTGGCCTTGACCTTGCCGAAGTTCTTGCCCCCCGCGGCCGACTGGGGCCGGACCGACACCACCTGGATGCCGTTGCGCTTGAGCGCGGCGGCAGCGCCATCCCGGGTCTCGGAAACGATGACACCTTCCTGCAGGTCGCCAAGGCGATTCTTGCCTTTCCAAGCGTATGCGGGCATAAGAACCTCGTTACCAAATGCGGACGGCCGGTGGCCTTAGAATAGGCCGGGTTGCCCATGAATGGAAGCGCTTGCTCCCGGAGAACAGGATCTAAGTGTATTTGATATTGGGGTTCCGCCCCCCCATTCCGGAGCCGGCGGCGGGCCTGGGCGGCGGGGGAGGCATGGAGGCCATGTTCTGGGTCCCCACGCCCCGGTTGATCAGCTCCCGCAGCTCATCGGGATTGGAAGAATAGGACATGGCCATGTCCTGGGTGATCTCCCCCCTCAGGGTCAGCTCCGACAGGCTCTGGTTGAAGGTCTGCATGCCGAACTTGAGCTGCCCGGTTTGCATCGAGCTATAGATTTGATGGATCTTGTCCTCGCGGATGAGGTTGCGGATCGCCGCGTTGGGGACCATCACCTCCAGCCCCAGCGCCCGACCCTTGCCCGAGGCCTTGGGGATGAGCGCCTGGCAGATCACCCCCTCCAGCACCAGGGACAGCTGGGCCCGGATCTGGGGCTGCTGGTAGGCGGGGAACACGTCGATGATGCGGTTCTTGGTCTGCACGCAGGAGCTGGTGTGCAGGGTGGCGAAGGTGAGGTGGCCGGTCTCGGCGATGGTCAGGGCGCTCTCGATGGTCTCCAGGTCGCGCAGCTCGCCCACCAGCACCACGTCGGGGTCCTGGCGCAGGGCGGAGCGCAGCGCCTTCTTGAAGCTCTGGGTGTCGGCGTGGATCTCCCGCTGGTTCACCAGGGACCGCTTGTGGTGGTGCACGTATTCCACCGGGTCCTCCACGGTGAGGATGTGCAGGGGCTCGGTCTCGTTGATCCGGTCGATCATGGCGGCCAGGGTGGTGGACTTGCCGGAGCCGGTGACGCCGGTGACCAGGACCAGGCCCCGGGGCTTTTCGCAGAGGGTCTGGGCGATGGGGGGCAGCCCCAGCTGGTCGAAGTTCTTGATGATCTCGGGGATGGCCCGGAACACCCCGGCGGTGGCGCCCCGCTGGTTGAACACGTTGGCGCGGAACCGCGACACCCCCTGGAGCCCGAAGGAGAAGTCCACTTCCAGGTCCTCCTCCAGCCGGTGCTTCTGCTGGTCGGTCATGATCCCGTAGCAGAGCCACCGGGTCTGGGCGGCGTCCAGGAGCGGCAGCTTCAGGGGCACCATGCGGCCGTCGATGCGCACCTGGGGCGCCGAGTCGACGGTGATGTGCAGGTCGGTGGCCCCGTACTCCACCATGGTCTTGAGCAATTGTTGTAAAGGAACAACATAATTCGCGGCTGTTTCGGCCATGGCCTTCTCCCGGGACTCAGAGCACCGTTTCGCGGACGATCTCTTCGATGGTGGTGACGCCGTCGATCACCTTCCGGCAACCGGAACGCCGCAGGGTGATCATGCCTTCCTTCTGGGCCTGTTCCCGCAGCTCGATGGCGCTGGCCCCGGTCAGGATCATGTCCTTGAGCGTCTCCGACATCTCCAGGACCTCGTACAGCCCCACCCGGCCCTTGTAGCCGCGGCCGCCGCAGGTTTCGCAGCCGGTGCCCTTCTGCACGGTGATGCCCCGCTTCACCTCCTCCTCGGTGAAGCCGATCTTCAGCAGCGCCTCGTGGGGCGGCTGGTGCGGTTCCGGCGCCTTGCACTTGAGGCAGATGCGCCGGACCAGCCGCTGGGCGCAGATGATGTTGACGCTGGTGGCCACCAGGAACGGCTCCACGCCCATGTTCATGAGCCGGCTGATGGTGGAGGGGGCGTCGTTGGTGTGCAGGGTGGACAGCACCAGGTGCCCGGTGAGGGAAGCCTTGATGGCGATCTCGGCCGTCTCGAAGTCGCGGATCTCGCCCACCAGGATGATGTTGGGGTCCTGGCGCAGGAAGGAGCGCAGGGCCATCGCGAAGTTGAGGCCGATCTGCTCCTTCATCTGCACCTGGTTGATGCCCGCGAAGTTGAATTCCACCGGGTCCTCGGCGGTCATGATGTTCACGTCCACCTGGTTCAGCTTGGCGATGGAGGAGTACAGGGTGTTGGTCTTCCCCGAGCCGGTGGGCCCGGTCACCAGGATCATCCCGTACGGCTTGGAGATCTGCCGGTCCCACTGGGCCAGGCTCTCCGGCTCGAAGCCCAGCTTGGTCAGGTCGAGCATCAGCTTGTCCGAATCCAGCAGCCGCAGCACGATCTTCTCGCCGAACAGGGTGGGCAGGATGCTCACCCGGTAGTCGATGACCTTCTGCTTGCCGCCGAGGTTGACCCGCAGCTTGATGCGGCCGTCCTGGGGCAGGCGCTTCTCGGCGATGTTCAGCTTGGCCAGGATCTTCACCCGGGAGGTGACCGGGTCCTTCAGCTTGATGCTGGGGC
>Ga0181516_10002973_pt1 | contig 11647 bp, 9 predicted proteins | sample PEATcosm2014_Bin_25_FD_121104 | JGI IMG/M metagenome (GOLD analysis project Ga0181516, IMG submission 121104) | Peatland microbial communities from MTU Mesocosm Facility, Houghton, MI, USA - PEATcosm2014_Bin01_10_metaG | ecosystem: Environmental > Terrestrial > Soil > Wetlands > Peat | place...
GTTGTTGAGTGGGCTAGCCACTTCCTGAATCAGCGTTATCGTTTCCCCTTTTCCTCCTTGGGCGCTTGCTGCCGGGCTGCAACCTGTTGACGCTGCTCCGTGTGTTTCTGGACTAGCGCCTGTGTCTGCTGCTGGTGCTTCTGTTCCACCTGCTGTTGTTTCTCCGGAGGAGCCTTCTGTTTGGCGAGTTGAGCGTGTTCTTTCTCCTGCTGCGCCTGCAGGTTCTGGCGCTCTTTGTCTTGCTGCGCCTGCATCTTCTGTTGCTCTTTCTGGTACTGCTTATCCACCTTTGGATTGCCGGTATTGGGAGCGGGCATCTTCTCGGCTGGCGGCAGATCCTTCACATGTGCGGGTACCGCAGCGCGTGCGGGTGCCGCAGCGGCTCCTGGATGCGCTTCATGTTCTGCGGGCTTGTACTCTCCTCCAGCTTCTTTGGCTGGAACTGCCCCGCTCTTGAAATCTCCCGGCCGCGCCGTCGCGGCAATCGCCGGCTTGCCATGGTTCACCGAAGCCCTCAGCTCAGGATTGCTTCGAGCAGCATTGATGTGCTGGGTTTGCGCCGCTACCGGACCAACGTGGCGCTCCTTCCCCCACTGTTGCTCCTCTGCTGAAGGACGCGATTGGATTCCGCCATTGCCGCCATTGAAGGCAACGTGCGTGTTATTCACAATCGTGACGTGCTCGTTGTACACATTGCGGACGTTGACCACGTTGGCGACTTCGCGGTTATAGAAGAAGTGGTCGCCTTGCCAGCGGCCTCCGTAAAAGCCATTGCCAAAGTATCCAAAGCCGTAATTGATCCCGCCATAGAAGCCCACATGAGGCCCCCACCAGCCCGGATGGAAGGCATACACTCCACCCTCCCAGCCCCACCACGGCGGAGTCCACAGATACCCCACTTCTGGAGCCTCCACCCATGTGCCGGGAATCCAGTAATAGCTTTCGGCATCCGGATCCCACGCCCAGTATCCCGGCGTCCAGATGTACCCGTCGTCAGGACAAACAGGCTGTTCATAGACCGGCAAAGCCGGCGGACCAAAGTTCACAGTAATGCTGACCTGCGCGAGTGCAGCCATCGACAGTGCCAGCGTTATGACCCCTAGCAATACATACGAGCGAAGCGAACGGACTAATCTCATTGCGTAGCCTTTCAGTTGCAAAACGCGAAAATTCCTTACCTACTTCGCAATCTGATGCGTGATGTCACAATCAGGATTTGTCCGTTGAATCAATTCGATGGAAGGAATTTCTCTTTGCCGGGTCGTCGGAAACCCTCTACTCGACTGCTGCTTCTCGGCTTTTCAAAACGCGCACAATCACCATGATCGTGTTCCAGTTTCGCGTCGTCACCGTGGCACCGCACAATCGGTCGATTTGCCCAAGATAGCCGATCGTCTTCATATGCCTGCGATACTCGCCGAAGACAAATTGCTTGTCCCGCGCGATCAGTCTCACCAGCCATTCGCCGTCGCCCGGTAGCGCCAGCGGCAACGCAGGAATCGACCCTCCGGCTTTCACCAGCACGCTGACAAAACGCACAATATCCGGCCCCGGCGGCTCCGTTCCAAACGGATTCTCATTCGTCAGACGGATCAGCTCGTCTCCGTCGCACCAGGCAATCTCCGCATCGAAAGGCAGTTTCCCCAGCAACTCCGCGCGGAACTTCGCCCGGTTCCCCGGCTTCCAGGCCACAAAAGTTCCCGCCGCGCCCACGTTCACCACGTCAAAGGCGCTCAGCTCCCGCGCATAAACGCTCGGGCGAAATGTTCTATGCCCGCCAACGTTCACGCCTCGCAGAAAAATGACCAGGGCCATATCGGATACCCAAGAAAGCTTACCCCGAAACCGAATCGTGAGCGCCTCTCGCTCGAATTATGACTGTCCGATTTGGATAGGTGTGCGGCTCAGCGCCAGCAGCTTCATGGGAGGTGCGCCGACCTTGGTGTCCGGCAGCGCCAGCTCGCAGGACCAGAACTCCTTCAGCCGCGGGAACGGCTTGTAGTGCTTGTTCAGCGTGCAAACCAGCAGGCTGCGTTCGTGCATCTGCGGCAATAGCTCGTCCAGGTAAAAGTCCAGAGACCAGTGATAGCCAATGCTGAAAAAGCCGTAGATCAGGTCGTACGGCCCCTTCATTCCGGTCAACGGAGCCGTGCGGGCGTCCACAATCGTGCATCCGCCCACTTGGTTGAAGTCCAGGAACGAACGCAGCAATTCCAGGTTGCCGCAAAAGGAAGAGACGTCCGGCCACTTCGGCGGCTGGTCATAAAACTTCTGCTTGTACTTCGTCTGAATGCCGTCGGTGTCGTACAGGTCGATCATGGCCGTCTCGTCCCAAACCTTCTTCTTGGCGAAATACACTGCCGAGCGTCCAAAGCCCGGGCCAATCTCGAGGATGCGCCGGGGTGGCGGCAGGGCGCGGAAGAAGGGTTCCAGCGCGTGATACTCCCGCTCCGACATGCCATTGGCCTCCTTCTCGCATAGCAAGCGGGAATCCTCGTCGGCGCGGAAGGGCAATCGGGTCGAGATGCGCCGGATGGAATCGACCGTCTCCTGCGTAAACGGCGGCACCTGGAAAACCAGCTCCCCAACTTCATCCAGAATGCTCGCTCCGCGCAACCGGTTTAGCGACAGCTTAGGAAAAAAGCGCATAGTCCCTCGACTCGCAATGGCAGTGCGGTAAGCCTACAGGTTGGGGCCAAATAACCAAAGCAAAGAATGCTCTACCGCCGTCTTCCAGCCCCTTCGGGCTTGCCCTTCAAACCGCCCCGGTTAGCTCCCCATCCCACCCCGAAATGCTCCTCGGCTGCCCCACCAGCTTCCCTCCAAATTTGCGCCTTCCAGCCAAAACCCGCCGTCGGCTCTCGGGACCTTTCCCACCCCCGACGATCCACAAAACTCAAGATTCTTCCATTCTTATTATTTTTCAACAACTTGGCGCCTACATTTCCGTCCCAGAACGGGCATTCCGGAATCCTCTGACTTTGCCATGCGCCTTCCTTCGTGCTAGGTTACGTTCCAGTTTCCATAGATTCAGAAGAGGTTTCCCGTTGGCAAAAGGTTTAGTAATCGTCGAGAGCCCCGCCAAGGCCAAGACGATCCAAAAGTATCTTGGCGCCGGGTATGACGTTGAAGCGTCGCTCGGACATATTAAGGATCTGCCCAAAAAGGGTCTCGGTGTAGATGTAGACAACGATTTCGCAACCGAGTACGAAGTCATTCCCGGCAAAGAGAAGGTCGTTTCCGCCCTCCGCCGCCTCGCCCGTAGCGCCAACGCCATCTACCTGGCGCCCGATCCTGACCGCGAAGGCGAAGCCATCGCCGCTCATCTTGCCGAAGAGCTCGGCTCACAGGCCGACGGCGGCCGCAGCCACAAGAAGCAGGCCACACCCGTCTACCGCGTCACTTTTAACGAAATCACCAAGAAAGCTGTGCAGGAAGCCTTCCAGCATCCCCGCGAAATCGACTGGAACCTCGTCGATGCCCAGCAGACCCGCCGCATCCTCGACCGCCTCGTCGGTTTCCAGGTCTCGCCCCTGCTCTGGGACAAAGTCCGCCGTGGCCTTTCCGCCGGACGCGTCCAAACCGTAGCTCTCCGCCTCATCGTCGAGCGTGAGCGCGAGATCCAGAAGTTCGAGAAAAAGGAATACTGGACCCTCGACGCCCATCTTCACGCCGCCAAAGCTCCCTCCTTCGATGCCCGCTTCCTCGGCGTCAATGGAGAAAAGCTCGAGGTCACCACCGAAGAGGAATCGAAGCGCATCGTTGACGCTCTCGACGCCGCCGCCTGGGCCGTTTCTTCCGTCAAACGCGCCGAGCGCCGCCGCAATCCAACGCCGCCCTTCACCACCTCCAAGTTCCAGCAGGACGCATCGCGCAAGCTCGGCATGACCGTCAAGCGCGCCATGATGGTCGCTCAGCGCCTCTATGAAGGCGTCGAGCTCGGCACCGAAGGCACCGTCGGACTCATCACCTACATGCGTACCGACTCCGTCCGTGTCTCCGCCGACGCGCTCACCGAAGTTCGCACCCTCATCGAGCGCGACTACGGCAAGCCCTTTATGCCCGAGCAAGCCAACGCTTACAAGACGAAGGCTGTGAACGCGCAGGAAGCCCACGAAGCCATTCGCCCAAGCTCAGTCCTCCGCACTCCGGACGATGTTCGTCCCTACCTGCAGGATGACGAGTTCAAGGTTTACAAGCTCATCTGGCAGCGCATGGTCGCCTCCCAAATGTCCGCCGCTGTCTTCGATCAGACCACCGTGGATATCGACGCAAAAGCGAAAGACGGCACCCGCTACAACTTCCGCGTCACCGGATCGATCCTCAAGTTCGAAGGTTTCCTCAAGGTGTACGAAGAAGCCAAGGACGCCAAGGACGAGGAAGACGAGTCGCTCAAGCACAAGCTGCCGCCGCTCGAAGAAGGCCAGTCGCTCAAACTCGAAGCTCTCAAGCCCGAGCAGCACTTCACCGAGCCGCCTCCGCGCTTCAACGAAGCCTCGCTCGTCAAGGAGCTTGAAGAGCGCGGCATCGGACGCCCTTCCACCTACGCCGCCATCATCACCACCATCGTGGATCGCGGCTACGTGCAGAAGACCGCCGGACGTGGCGGAAAGTTCTTCCCCACCGAAATCGGCTTCGTCGTCACCGAGCTGCTGGTCGCCAATCTCAAGGACATCTTCGACTACGAGTTCACCGCTCGCATGGAGCTCGATCTCGACCAGATTGAAGATGGCAGCATCAAGTGGACCACCGCGCTCCATGACTTCTACAGCAAGTTCGAACAAGACCTCGAATACGCCGGCGAGCACATGGAAAACATCAAGCGCATGGAGAAGGCCACCGATCAGAAGTGCGAGCGCTGCGGCTCTCCGCTGGTCCTCAAGTGGGGAAAGCACGGCTCGTTCTTCGCCTGCTCCAAGTTCGATAAGAAGGACCCGAACTCCTGCACCTTCACCAAGGAGAATCCCATCAACCTCACCGACCTCGGTGACGCTGAAATTTCTTCCAACAATGAAGAGGAGTTCTGCGAAAACTGTGGCAAGCCCATGGTCCTCAAGCGCGGACGATTCGGCACCTTCATGGCCTGCACCGGATACCCCGAGTGCAAAACCACCCGCCGTCTCGACTCCGCGCAGAAGAAACCCGACACGCCGCTCGAAGAGAAATGTCCCGACTGCGGACGCAACCTCCTCCTGCGCACCGGACGCTTCGGCGAGTTCATCTCCTGCTCCGGCTATCCCGAGTGCAAGTACATCAAGCAGAACTTGATCGGCGTGAAGTGCCCCCAGTGCGGCGTAGGAGAGATCGTCGAGAAGAAAGCCCGCCGCGGCAATTTCTTCTACGGATGCAATCAGTATCCCAAGTGCGATTTCACCGCGGCCAACAAACCCGTGGACGAAAAGTGTCCCGACTGCGGCAGCCCATACCTGATGGAAAAGACGACCAAGGAAGGTACATTCCTCGTCTGTCCCAACAGCAAAACGCCCGCCAAGTCGAAGACCGCAGCCAAGTCCGCCAAGAAGACTTCTGCAAAGTCGGCGAAGAAGGCCGTCGCCGCCAAGGTACCCGAAGTAGAACCCGGCTCCTGCAGCTTCTCCAAGAAGATCGCAGAGCCTCAACCCGAAGCCGAAATCACCGTAGCCTGACGAACGTAGGGCACCCTGTCTCAGGGTGCCCTACGTTTTTGAAGTGTCATCCTGAGCGAAGCGAAAGCCCCCTCCGCTCAAATCTCCCGCGCCGTTCCAAGGTCCACCTCTACCACCGCCCAGCAGGAGAAGCGTCAAGTCACTTGCGGCCTCACCGGAAGAACTTGATATCGTGATTCGCCGGGACACTCCCTCCAATCGCAAAGAACGCGGCCGCCACCACCAGCAGAATGATCGTCATGCCACCCTCCAAGCCAACTCTGATGCAGATTTCCCAACTAGCAGCCGCATTCTTTTCCTTCGCTTCCTTCTTTACCAGCTTGATGCTTATCGCCGATTCCATCTTCCCGTCCGCTGTTCGCGAGTTCCAGCAGAACCATCCGCGCCGCCGCCACCAGCAGCTTGCGTTCCTTGCTGCGAACTGCTTCCCAGCACGGATCCCCCTCACTCTCCTCCACGGCGCACTCAAAGTCCGGCGCCAGCGTCTCGCGATAATGAAAGAAAAGTTTGGCTAATTCTTCGGGAGCAATGTCTTGAAAACCTGTCATCTTTCCAACCTCGACAGCACCTGCGATCGGATCCGCAGTGCTACCATCTGCACTTCATTGGATTCCCGCCCTCCTAAAGTCCGCATAGAATCTGCCTAAACATTCCATTAAGACGGTGCCCGACGAAAGCTCCTCAATCGTCAATGAATCGATCGTCAATCCGGCAATCACCGCCCCGCGCCTTGAATGGACAATCTCGCTTCTCTACAATCCCCTTATGCCCTTCTCCGTCCAGAACGTAACCATCGGAGGCCCCGACCTCTTCCTCATTGCGGGTCCATGCGTGATTGAAAGTGAGGAGCACGCCCTCTTCATGGCCACATCCATCTCCGCCATCTGCCGCGAGCTCGGCGTCCCGTTCATCTTCAAAGCCAGCTATGACAAGGCCAACCGCACCTCCATCACCAGCTATCGCGGCCCCGGAATCCACGAAGGCCTCCTCATCCTCGCCCGCGTTCGCGATGAAGTGAAGGTCCCCGTTCTCACCGATGTGCATGAAGCCGCGCAGGCCACCGCCGCGGGAGAGGTCGTCGACGTCCTCCAGATTCCCGCGTTCCTCTGCCGCCAGACCGATCTGCTCATCGCCGCTGCCCGCACCGGCAAGGCCGTCAACATCAAGAAGGGACAGTTCGTCGCCCCGCAGGATATGCGCCACGCCGTCACCAAGGTTCAGGAGAGCGGAAACCTGCGCGTCTCGCTCACCGAGCGCGGCTCCAGCTTCGGCTACCACAACCTCGTCGTCGATATGCGTTCGCTGGCCATCATGCGGGAGTACGCGCCCGTTGTCTTCGACGCCACCCACTCCGTCCAGCTACCCAGCCAGGGCACGCAGTCCGGCGGACAGCCGCAGTTCATCCCGCTGCTCAGCCGCGCCGCCGTAGCCGCAGGCATCGATGGAATTTTTATGGAAGTTCACGACAATCCAGCCCAGGCCAAAAGTGACGGAGCCAACGCTCTCCCACTCTCCAGCCTGCGCGTCACCCTCGAACAGCTCCTGGCCATCCACCAAGCTGCGCCCCCGCCCGCCCACTGACCCCGGTGCGGGTTCCGGGTGCCCTACCCTTAAACTCGTGCACTTACGAGTTTAAGATGGGCTGTTGCCCTTGCCGTCGCTCTTTCCCTTGCTGTCGCTCTTGCTCTTGCTGTTGCCCTTGCTCTTGCTGTTGCCCTTGCTCTTAACTTTGAAACTTTGAAACCTTGAAACTTTGAAACCTGCTTAACCTGCCCAACCTGCCCAACCTGCTACTTCACTTCCACCGGAAACACCACCGTCCCCACCTCGCCGTTCAAGTTGTCTCGCGCTGCAATATGCATGTCGTACTTTCCGGGAGCCAGTTCCACACCCACTTCCACGCCCATGCCGCCGCGCTTCACTTTCTCTGCTGTCTCGGACTTCAGCTTTCCAGCCACGTGGTTTTCACCCTGCCCAGCGTTCTTGCCCTTGCTGTCGAAGGCGATGGCGACAATCGTCATGTCCACCTGGTTTCCGTTCTGCACATCCACTGTCACGGATTTCGCAGGCATACCCACCGCAAACTGCCGACGCGTCTTCCCCGCCTCAGCCGCCTGCCGTTCCTTCCCCGGCGCGATCTCGCGCACGTTCATCCTGATTCCGGTGAACTCCACCGGAGAGCGCAACGCGACCGACATTTGTTGCCGCATCGTCTGCGGAGTGTCTTCTTTCGCCGCGCCCACGTAGAAACCTTCTCTCGCGCGCACGTGTGCACCCTCCACGTCCACTTTCACCTTCAGCTTGCGCCATCCCGGCTGCTGGTCGTCGGAGCGCAGGTAGTACCCGAGCATGTAGTACGACCGCGAATCATCCACCGCGTGCGCAAAACACCGTTCCTGGTCGTTGGTATTCACGCAGGCAATTCCGCCCGTCGCTTCGGCAAAGGTCCGCAACGTCTGCTGTTGCTGCGCGTCCTTGTCATAGGCAAGATGCGGCGCAGTATTGGTGGTCATTCCGCTGCTCCCTTTGCCTGTCATTCTCCGTCTCGAAGAATCCAGTCCCGCCGTGATCCCCGAGAAACCAACCAGCCCTCGCACGTCCAACGTGTACACCGCAATGCCCGCCGCGGACAGCGCCCGCCACGTCTCTTCGTACTGCGCCACCATGTCGAGCCCCATATGCGCGAACGACTGCGGATCGTCGATCATGAACGGGAATCCGCCGCTCGCCCAGATCAGCGTCTTGCGTCCCGGAATCGCCTCGTACGCGTGTGCAATCTGCGTCAACGCCTCCAGTGTCGTGCGCGTTGCATTACGCTGCTCATAGGCCTGCTGCGAAGTCTCGGAGTCCTGCATGAATTGGGATAGCATGGCGGCCGACTGGCTCACTGAGTTGTTGTCCAGCGAATCCGTCATGTCGCCCGTAAGCTCCGGAGACGCGTCAATCATCTCGACCGAACTCGTTTCGCCCTGCAGTTTCTTCAGTGCCGCAATCAACACTCCTGCGTCAGAGGTGAACGGATACAGTTGCTGCAACCCGCTCCGCTTCAATCCCAGCAGAGCTGTTGGTTCCTCCCGCCGCAAATTCTTCTCCAGGTACTGCATCAGCTTCCGCTTGGCCTCCTCCTGATTCAGGAAGGGAGTGTTCAGCATATCCATCACCACCACGGTCACTCGCCAGTTTCCCGTGTCACCAAAGTTGAAGTTCGAGTGCTGTCCCTCGCCCGGAGCCGCTGCCCGCGCCTTCACATCCGGAGCCACCGAGTTCACTTCTTCAAAGATGGAAGCCTCGCGTACCTTGCCGCGCTCCTCAATCCGGAACGCATCGCGCGTCAGCCCGCCGATGTGCGCGCCATTCTTTCCCGTCACCACCACGGGAATCATCACCAGTTGCGTCCGGCTCGTAAACTTCGCGACCGCCGGAACCGCGCTCTTCCCTGCGTCCTGCGCCCAGACTTGTGAGTGGAACAGAAATGAACAGCAAATGAGAACAAACGGCGACACCCGCAGAAGCCTGCGTCCCATGGATGAAAACTCCTTTGAGAATACGCGAGTATTCTACCCACTCTGGCCAGAGCACGATCATCAATTCTTGTTGCGATGTTTTTTGCCGCGAACGATTCGCCGCGAATGCACCCCGGCCAACGCACGACCCACCGCGCGCAATCTCAATGGGAACTTCAACCCCTTTCGCAAGGAGATAGTCATGTACCGATTGAGACTCGTGATCTTTGTTGGCCTCGCCACCTGGCTGGCGATTTCCGTTCAGCCCGTCGCCCACGCCCAGCAGGGCGCAACCCGCACGGTCCTTGAGCGCCACGACCTCAGCGTTCCCGGACGCGAAGGCGTGCTCGTACAAACCGTCCTGCCCCCCGGAGCCAAGGAACCGCGCCACACTCATCCCGGCGACTTTCTCGCTTACGTGCAGGAAGGCACAATCACCCTCATCGTCGACGGCCAGCCCACCACGACGGCAAAGGCCGGAGACGTCTTCTTCGTCCCCGCCGGACAGATTCATGCAGGACAGAACAACGGAACCACTCCAGTGAAATTACTAGTCTCGTTCTTCGTCGAGAAAGGCAAGCCCCTGACCTCTCCCGTCGAATAGCTCTTCACAACTCAGCACGCTGACGGGTGCCCCACCTTCGCGCCGCGAACTTTGCGGCGATAAGGTGGGAAACAACGCCCTCTCCCCCATCCGTGCTCCTGCCCTTGCTGTTGCTCTCGCTCTTGCCCTTGCCCTTGCCCTTGCCCTTGCCCTTGCCCTTGCCCTTGCCCTTGCCCTTGGAAGTGTCATGCTGAGCGAAGCGAAGCACCCCCGCCCAACTCAAATCTCCAGCACCGCTCCAAGGTCACCTCAACCCATCCCGACGCTGCCCTTGCTCTTGCTCCTCAACCTTGAAACTTTGAAACTTCGAAACTTTGAAACCTGCTCTTCCAACCTGCCCCTACCTCCACCTCCACAAATACCCAACGTACCCCTCACTACTATCAATCCCCGGATTCATCGCTGCGGTCTCATTGTTCGAGATGTGGTGATACTTGTATCCGATCAGCACCGAAGACCGCCTTCCGGTAAACCACTGCACTCCCGTCCCAAAATTGAAAGTGAAGTTGAACTGTGAGGACTGCGGCACCGGTTCCTGCCGCATGAAGTACAGCATCCCGCCGTGCGCGTCGAAGAACGGTTGCACCCTGTGTCCGTTCCGGAAGTTCACCTGCATGCCCAGCGGAGTCACGCCTCCCGCGTAAGTCGTCGCTCCGGCGCGGAAACCTGTCTGCACGTGCTTCGTGTTGAAGTAGTATTCGTTCGGCTCATTCAGCAGCGCCAGGGGCACAATCTCGCTGACCCACTTCACGGCCACCTCGCGACCCGTCCACATCGTGATCGCGTATTGTCCGTTCAACTCGAAAAACTTCCGGTGCAGCGACTTGCCAATCCCTTCCATCGAATCCGGCGAGTACCCACCCCACACGCCGATCTCCTGCGTCCGCCGCTGCAACCGCGCGACATCAAAAGTCTGCCCCGCCGCTGCCGCCGTCACGCACAGCAGCACAGCCCACGTCCACAGGAATCGTCTCATGCCAACATGGTACGATTACCAGCGGTAACTCTGAGTTGCACTCGCCTGAGATTTGTAGCGCGGTGCAGCCCGGCCCGTATTCCTTATGACCACTGGCGAAAACGTAGTCCGCATTGAAGCCGAGGCCCTGCGCCATCTGGCAGACCGCATCGGCGGTCCCATGGCACAGGACTTTTCCCGAGCCCTCGAACTCATCCTCTGTTGTGCCGGACGCGTCGTCGTCACCGGAATGGGCAAGAGCGGACTCATCGGCCGCAAACTCGCCGCCACCTTCGCCTCCACCGGAACCCCCGCTCTCTACCTGCATCCGGCCGAAGCCCTGCACGGTGATCTCGGCATGGTCATGCGTGGCGATCTCGTGCTCGCCCTCTCAGCCTCAGGAGAAACCGCCGAGATCCTCGAACTGCTACCGACCATCAAGCGCCTCGACGTCCCGCTCATCACCTTCACCGGAGATTGCCTCGCTCCCGAGAACGGACATCCTCCCTCATCGCTCGCCCAGGCCGCCGATGTCGCGCTCGACTGTTCCATTCAAAAGGAGGCCTGTTCGCTCGGACTCGCCCCCACGGCCTCCACCACCACCATGCTCGCGCTCGGCGATGCCCTCGCCGTTGTTCTCAGCGAGCGTCGCGGCTTCCGCGCTGAAGATTTCGCCGACCTCCATCCCGGAGGCAAACTCGGCAAGCGCCTCGCCCGGGTCTCGCAGCTCATGCACACCGGCGAATCCATTCCGCGCGTCGCCCCCTCCACGCCCATGATTGAAGTCATCTACGAAATGTCGCGCAAGGGACTCGGCATCACCGCCGTCACCGAAGCGAACGCGCTCGTCGGAATCATCAGCGACGGCGATCTCCGACGCCTCCTCGAACATCGCGGCAAAGATGTTCTGGACCTCACCGCCGCGCAATGCATGACCCCA
>Ga0181516_10002974_pt1 | contig 11646 bp, 8 predicted proteins | sample PEATcosm2014_Bin_25_FD_121104 | JGI IMG/M metagenome (GOLD analysis project Ga0181516, IMG submission 121104) | Peatland microbial communities from MTU Mesocosm Facility, Houghton, MI, USA - PEATcosm2014_Bin01_10_metaG | ecosystem: Environmental > Terrestrial > Soil > Wetlands > Peat | place...
CCTTGGTCTGGATCTGCAGCACCGCCAGGTCCTTCTCCGGGGCGACCCCCACCAGCTTGGCCTTGTGCCGGGTGCCGTCGGCCAGGGCCACCTCCACTTCCTGGGCGTCCTCGATGACGTGGTAGTTGGTGACCACGTCGCCCTCCTCGTCCCAGATGAACCCGGAGCCGCTGCCGGTGGGGACGGTCTGGACGTCCAGGGAGAAGAAGTCCTGCTGGTAGGCCAGGGAGGTGAGGTAGACCACCGAGGACCGGGCCGCCTTGAAGCGGTCCACCACCGACTGCTCCGCCGGGGGCAGGGGGCCCCGGGGCGTCACGGCCCGGGGCACGGCGTTCCGGCGGGCGACGGCCTGGCTGGAGCACCAGCCCACCCACAGGCCGGAGCCGAGAATGATCAGCAAGGTGGCGAGCTTGCGCATGGTCGTTTCCTGTGGCCTTGGACCATCATAGCTGGTGGGTAGATTTGCCTGGATCGTAGCGTATCCAAAACAGTGACCCTGATGTGCTGGCGAAAGAATGATAGGGTCTCTGAAATAGTTTGAAGAGACCACCATGATGCGCATGATCTGAATTCCAGGAACGAGCTTTATGCGAGGTTGTATCAGCTCCTGCAACCTCATTGAGATTTTGGATTGGCTGAACGCCAGCATTGACCGGCCTGACCCCGGCGGGGCGATCGGGAGAGTGCTAATGACAGTAAATGTCGGCACAAAAATTGGGATATAACGAGGGTCAGGTCCGGGGTCGAATGCCACGGTCAGGCAATCGAACCGCTCATATCTCTTTTCGACAAAGAGGCGCGATGGGCCGGAACCCGCAATTGGAAAGAGGGCAGTGCAGATCGTTAATTGCCACCAACGGTACCCCCCCTACTGCCACATCCAGGCGCTTGCGTGCCAGGCATTGGCCATCCCCAGCACGGGCTCCTGGGTTCCGGCGGTGCAGACGTCCGCTTCGTCCTCGTCCGTAGCCGCCCCGGTCGGATCCGTACCGGCCGTGGCCGCAGCGAAGGTTCCGGACGGCGGGAACATTTCGCCTTTTGACAGCATGAATAATGCATCGCGCCTGAGAAGTCGGTGTCGAGGAAGACAGGCGTCCATTGACTAACCAACCATCGACAAGATGGTTCATCCCTATGGGAGTTGAAGAGATGAAGCAATTGGTCATGAAGCACATCCTGGCCATGGCCGTGGCCATGGTGGTCTGGTTGTCGGGCCCCGCGGTGCTCGCCAACGGTGAAAATGAGCCCGGGGCCGCCGAGTCGGTGGTGCTGGCCGCAGCCCCAGCCGATCCCGCGGACATCGAGTTGGTGGTGGTGGCCGCGGCTGCTGCCTCAGTTGGGGCCCCGGTGGCCGCCCCGGCGGTGCACTGGGTGGTCCAGCCCGCGGCGGCCCCAGCTCAGGGGCCCCGGGACCAGAACATGGACATGGACGGCCCGGACGACGGCTGGGGGATTCATTCCGACGTCATGGGGCATTCCTGCTTCACCCCGACGGAGCAGTTCGTGCCGAAAGCCGAGACGGGTGTCTGCATGTGCTGCCCCAAGATTGGCGCCGGGGTCATCAAGTGCACCCGGGGCTATAGCGAGACCATGACCTGTATGGCCATGGGCAATCCCTGCGCTGTCTTCACCTTTTGTTGCTGCGCGCTGCCCATGGCGCCCGCCCTGCCGCTTGTCGACACCGCCCGGGTGGCGGCCGGAGACCGGAGCGTCCGGAAGCGGGCCGCTGCGGGTTGCGCCGCCGAGACCTGCCTCGTCGGGGGGACGGTGGCATTCTGCCTCCTGTGCCCGTAGGCTGAACGGCTCCGCCCGGACCGGCCCCCGAAGCTGCACGCGCAGCTTCGGGGGCCGGAGTATTTTTGGAGATTGAAAGTGGATGGAAACCCGCGGTGGTAGCACGCAAGAAAGCCGGGATGTTGAACGACGTAGTAGGCGGCTGCCTCCTCGAACTCCGTGAGGGCTTCGGGATGAATGCCAACCTTCATCCCTTTAGGCTCTTCCGAACTTGGGCAATTGCCTTTTCGATTGGGATGGGCTTGACCTTCTTCGAACGGATCTCTTCGAGGCGGCGAACGGCTTCCGCTGCCCAGAGGCCTCGATATTCTTCTTCGAGCAAGGGATCCAGGCTTTCAGCGAGACGATCTGCAAGAATCGCCCTGGCGTCAGCCGGAAGGGCCAGCGCCTGCTCAGTGAGCTTCTCGCCAGAAATCCTCATCGGGCCAAGATAGCCTCGTTGGCCTGGGGAGGCAAGCGACGGTTGCCTGGCATGAAAGCTTGACGTAACAATTGATTTTGTTGGTGTTGCAAGAAGGCTGCATTTGGGGGATTGGACGCCCCGTTCGGTCGGACTGCTGCCCGAGCTTTCAGCCACCGTGACGCCCCCAGGGGGGTAGAGAGCCTAACCTCTACTGGCCTCAGGGTCGCTGAGCAGTTCGAGGATCTCCTCTGAGTATTTCTTGTTGGAGCTCATTGAGTTGTTCCTTGGCGCTCATTCCACGCTAGGTATTGCTTCGCTCTTTCCTCAGCCAGTTGCTTTGTTGTGGGGTAGAAGCCCAAATGGCCGGAAAGCCAGGAGCGGCGACCCATTGGTTGGCAGTTCGGTGCAAGGAGAAGCGATGCATGCCACCCAGGGTACACGTTTCCAACGGTGATGTAGAGAAACCCAACGATGCCGTTGCATGATGGCAAGCGCCCTGAGCCCGGATTGGCCGGCCATGAGGGGAGGGAGGTCAACGGAGGTTTGGTGGGTTCGCGGTCCGCACCAGGAATGCCTCCTGCTCCAGCGGCCCATGCACCGCCACCAGGTCCAGGATGCGGTCCAGTTCCGGATGCAGCCCACGGCCCAACCCCGCCAGGATGGCGCGACTGGCCGCGTGCTCCAACAGGCCGCGGTTGTGGAAGACCTTGATCCGGTCGGCAATGTCGGCCGGGACGAACAGCTCCACCCGCCCCGGCATGGCCGCCAAAAGCAGGGTGAACTCCTGCAGCCCCACGGGATCGAAATCCCCGTAGTGGATGATCCGGAGGGTGGGCTGCAGGGCCAGCCACTGGATGAAGGCTTTCCTCATCCTTCCACCCGAGCCGGGTTGCAGGAACACGTCGGCGTGGGCTTCCAGTTCCTCGGAGCGGCGGAAGGTGGTCTGGTTCTCGATGGTCATGACCCGGACGCCTTCTGGCAGGCATGGGCCCGCGGCCGGGCCGCCCCCGGGATCCAGGTCCAGCAGCAGGGCTGCGCCGCCCCAGCGCCGGGTGCTGTCCACCAGGGCGGCCATGGCGTCCCGGGCCCCGGGCGACAGCTGCCCGGGGACCCGGTGGGCCCGCACCAGGACGGCATAGCACCCCACGCCCCTGGCGCCCCGCTTGGAGTCCCGGGTCAGGGCCAGATTGGCCGCCCGGGGGCCTTCCCCGGTGGCGCCGCCCAGGATGCCCGGGAATTCCGTCACCAGCCAGGCTTGGAAGCCACCCGGATTCAGGACGTTGAGGACTTTCCCCGCCCCTTGCCTGTCCTCCCGCAGCAGGCCAGCGGCCCGGGGCGTGCGCAGGGCCCCCAGGGCCCCGGCCGAGAACCGGCTGAGGGGCAGGGACCCGGCCTTCAGCAGCTCAAGGCAGAGCCTGGTCGAGATCGGCATCTTGGACCTCCTCCGCGGGCGGATCCTCCATGCCCGGCTCGTCCCGGAACACCACCTCCAGGGACTCCTCCGGGTAGATGTAGGTGACCTTGCCCTCGGGCCGGAGGAAATAACACCGGTTGGCGAGGGCCGGGTTGGGCGAGGCCATGATCAGGGTGAAGCCCAGGGAACGGCAGCACTCGCGGATGGTCTCCTGGTTGATGTCGTCCAGGGTGTCCAGCTCGTCCACGAACACCAGCAGCCGCACTTCGGTGCGGCTGCGGAACAGGTCGCGCAGGAGGTGGGCCAGGAAGATCACTTTCAGGGTCACGGCGGTGCCGGTGCTCTCGGCGTCCATGGAGGCGTAGATCTCCACCTCCCCGTCCTTGGTGACCTCCAGCTCCACCCGGAACAGGTCGAACAGCCGGAACACCTCGCCCTGCCTGATCCACTCCCCCACCTGCTCCCGGGCCTGGTCGGCCAGGCCCGTGTCGGCGAACAGGCCCTCGTCCTGGGTGAAGCGCCGGAGCACCGTGAGCCGGGCGGTATTCTCCACCAGCCGCAGCTGGGCTCCGGACAGGTTGGACACGGCGAACTTGCCCATGGAGCGGTTGAGCCGGGCCACCCGGGCCTGGAGGGTCTCGAAATCCCGCAGCAGCAGGGTGAAGGAGGTGCGGGCGGTGACGGCGATGTGCTGCCAGTCGGCGTCCAGCTGGGCCTTCTGGCCCGGCAGGCCCTCGATCAGGTCGCGCAGCTGGTCCACCTTGGCGGCACGGTCGCCGGCGATCATGCCGTCCAGCTGCAGCTCGATCTCCTCCATCTTCCGGGCCAGGGCCTGGTCCAGCCGGATGGATTCGTCCCAGGCCTGGTTGAGCTGGGCCTGGGCCGCGGCGAACTCGGCATCGCCCAGGGCGGGCAGGCCCGCCTCGTCCTCGCCCAGGTCCAGGCCCAGGGCCTGGGCCCGCTGGTCCAGGTCGCGCAGGATCCGCTCCTGCAGCTCGGTGGCTTCCCGCTGCAGGGCCGCGGCCCGGTTCTCCTCCACCCGGGCCCGGGTGCGGCTGGCCTCGTGCTCGGCCAGGGCCTCCTCCCGGGCGTCGCCCAGGCGCGCGGTCTCGGCTTCCAGGATGCCGGCGCGGGTCTCCAGGTCGGGAATCTTCGCGGCCTCCTCGGCCCAGGCGCCGATGCGGGACAGCAGCTGCGCCAGGGTGGTCTCCTCGGCGTCCAGGGTCTTCAGCTTCTCCAGCAGGCCTTCCCGGGCCCGGCTGTCCTCGGCCATGGCCTCCAGCCGCTTGAGCTCCTGGTCCAGGTGCGCCACCCGGGTCTCGTAGCCCTCGATGTCCCGGGCCCGCACCAGGGGATCCTCCATGGCCAGGGCCGGGGCCGGCAGGGCCGCCAGGTGGATGCGCACCCCGGAGCCCTGGAACACCCCGCCCTGGGCGGCGGCGAATACGCGGCTGACGGTGCGCCCGAGCTCCGCCGGGGTCACCACCTCCACCCCTTGGGCGCCGTCGGGCAGGCTGAGGATGGCCGGGTTGATCAGCCGCAGCAGGGGGTCGCGCTCCTCGTCGGGGTACTCCTCCAGCACCTCCATCCAGGCCGCCCGGGGCGCGTCGATGTCCAGCAGGCGGGCGATGGTGTCCATGAGCGTCAGCCGCTCCTGGCGGTGCTTGCTGATGCGGGCCCGCAGCGCCGAGCTGGGGTCGCCGGCGCCCTGGAAGGCGGACAGGTCCAGCCGCACCCGGCCGGCCTCCTCGCGCAGGTCCGCCAGCCGGGCCTCCTGCAGCGCCCGGGGCTCGGCGTCCAGCTGGTCCCGCATCTCCAGGGCGGCCTCCAGGCGGCCGTTGACCTTGCCCAGTTCCTGGTCCTTGCCCTTGATCTCCAGGTCCAGGTCGCGCCGCCGGGACGACCAGACCCGCTCGGCCTCCCGGGCCTCCTCGGCGGCCTCCCGGGCCTCGTCGGCGCGGGTCCTGCGGTCGGTGAACCGCGCCCGGGCCTCCCGGTAGACCCCGCCCAGGGCCCCGGGCAGGCCCGCCTGGAGCGCCAGGTAGCGGTCGTGGTCGGCGAACAGGTGCAGGCAGCTCTTCTCCGCCTTGCGGATGTTCTCGTAGCGCAGGGTGTCGGCGTGGGCCTTCTGGTAGGCTTCGCCCACCACCGAGCCCAGGGCCACGGTGCCCCGGCTGCGCTCGTCGCCGGAGCTGAGCTCGGGCTCCACCACGGAGATGAGCAGGTTCTTCAGGTCCTCGGCCTTGCTCCGGCGCAAGGTCAGCAGCTGGCGGAACACCTCGATGAAGGTGTCGTAGCTGCCGCCCCCCGGCACCAGCTCCAGCCGGAACCCGCTGCGCTCGCCGGCCCCGCCCCGCAGCGCCGAGCGGAGCTGGGCCTGGCTCAGCTCCACGTAGTTCTTGAGCGCGAGCCGGGCCTTCACCTCGGGCCAAGGCCGGGGCTGGTGGGTGATGGCATCGACGAAGTCGTCCTTGGCGTAGGGGCCGTCGAAGCCGAACCGCTGCCAGTCGCAGCCGCTTGCCGCGCCCAGGCCGTGGAAGCCCACGGTGCGGATGCCCCAGCGGGTGTCCGCCTCCAGCAGGATGGAGCTGCGGCCGTGGGCCTTGAAGTAGAACGGCTTGGTCTTGCCCTGGAAGTTGGAGTTGGGGAAGTGCATCAGCTTGATGTCGTCGATGTACAGGAACTGGAGGGTGTTCAGGAGGCTGGTCTTGCCGGCGTTGTTGCGGCCGGAGAGGTGGACGCTGCCTTCCAGCTCGATCTCGGCGTAGGGGTAGACCCCGGAGTCGATGAGGATGAGCTTGCGCGGGCCGGGGATGGAGGAATGGGTCAAAGGTTCTCCCCAAGCGGTTCGGACGTCTCGGCCGGCTCGCCCTCGCCGCGGATGGAGCGGCCGGCGAGATTCAGGATGTCCAGCAGCCGGTAGGCCGCGGTGCGCAGGCGCCAGCTGCCGTCCGGGGCGGGGGCGGCCAGGCCGTAGCGTTTCATGGAGTCCAGCACCTTCAGCAGGGCCTCCTCGGTGGTCACGTCCACCTCCGCCATGACCTTGGCGTACTTCTCGTGCTTCAGGTGCGGCAGCGCGGCGGGGTGGATGGGCACCGAGGTGAGCTCCAGGTCCAGGTTGCAGCCCTGGTCGTCCAGGTGCTCCACCAGGATCGCCGCGAACAGCACCATGCGCTGGGCGGTGCGGGGCGAGGACTCGTCGTCCAGGTAGAAGAAGCCCCGGTCATGGAACACCAGGTCCAGGCCCAGGCCGCCGAACAGGTTCTGGAAGTCGTCCTTGTGCCCGGCCAGGGCGCCGTAGAGGACGTCGTCCTCGGGGCCGATGTGGCGCCCCTTGCGCAGCTCGGTGAAGACCTCCTTGAGCATCGGAAGCTCATGCTGCTCCACGGTCCCTCCCTTCCACCTGGTTGGAGGTGACCTCGGCTTCGGGCAGGGCCAGGACCCGCCGCGCCCCGCCCCGGGTCACCACCGTGTGCTTGAGCAGGAAATGGTAGGCGCGCAGGATTTCCCGCAGGGTGGCCTGGGGGAACTCGGCCCCCAGCCAGGCCAGCAGGTCCTCCGCGTGGCCGCCCCGGGCCTTGAAGTGGTGGGCCACCAGCTTCTCGGACAGGGGCACGCGGAAGCTCCGGGGCGGCGGGGCCAGCAGCACCTGGTCGGGGTTGGGCCGGCGGTAGTGGGCCTGGGCCAGCCAGCCGGCGATGGCGGTGCCGAAGGGCTTGCGGGTGCGGTTCTCCTCCCAGGGGTCCATGAGCCCGAACCAGCGGTCCCACTGGCCCTCGTCCGGGGCCTTGCCCTGGTGCAAGGCCTGGCGGTGGTAGGCGCCGATGAGGGCCGAGGCGGACAGGGCCACCTGGGCGTTGCGCTTGGCCTGCTCGTACAGGGGCTGCACCTCCCGGGCCGCCTCCTGGTAGGCGCGGAAGGCGTAGCTGCCCAGCCGGCGCAGGTAGTAGCGGGCCCACTGGAAATCGTCCAGGACGGTCAGGGGCGCCCGGTCCTCGGCATGGTCCAGGGTCCGGCGCAGCTGCATGGAGGCCTCGTCGAAGGGCCCGTCCGGCATGAAGATGCCCTGCATGGGCAGCACGTAGTTCTCCCACAGCTCGCGGATGCGGCCCCAGCGCTCCTTGGCGCTCCGGGGCGGGGTCTTGCGGTAGTCCTCGGTGGCCCGGCGGATGGCTTCCAGGTTGCCCTGGATGGACTCGTTCAGGTCGTCCACCCGGGCCCGGATGTTCAGCACCAGGTCGGCGGTGCGGGTGAAGGAACGGACCCGCAGGCTGGCCTCCAGCAGCTCCCGCAGGCCCACCAGGTCCTCCACCGCCCCGGCGATGAGCCGGGAATCCACCAGGTGCCGGCGCTGCAGCAGCCGGTCCACGAAGGCCTTGAGGAAGCCGGCCACGGCATAGCGGGCGTGCGCCTCGTCGTAGTCCAGGATCCCCGCCTGCACCAGCTCGGCCGGGGCCATGGGCCGGCCGCCCTTGGCGTACAGGGACAGCAGGTCCTCCACGTCCCCCTGGCTGTGGGTGGTGAAGCGGCACAAGCCCTCCACCAGGTCGAACTGGTCGGCCAGGAAGCGCAGGAAGGTTTTCGGGCTGGCGGTGGCCAAAGGGCAGGTCTCCGTTCAGCCTCCATCATACGTGCTGGAGCCGGACGCAGGGCCGGTCGGGACCGGTGCGCTCACAATTGCTGCAGGAACGCCACCAGGTCGCGCTTTTCCTGCTGGTTCAGCTTCAGCTCCAGCACCAGGTTGAAGAACTCCACGGTGTCGTCCAGGGTGAGCAGCCGGCCGTCATGCAGGTACGGCGGGGAATCCTTGACCCCGCGCAGGGGGAAGGTCTTGATGGGCCCGTCGGCCACGGCCATGGCGCCGTTGGCCAGGCGGGGCCGGTAGAACCGCTCGGTGCGCAGGTTGTGCATCAGGTTGTCGGTGTAGTAGGGCCCGGGATGGCAGGAGGCGCAGTTGGCCTTGCCGAAGAACAGCTTCTGCCCCCTCAGCTCGGCGGCGCTGGCCAGCCTGGGATCCAGGGTGCCGTCCACCTTGAGCTTGGGCGCCGGGGGGAAGTCCAGCAGCTCCTGGAACTCGGCCATGTCGTGCACCTGGCTGCCGCGTTCCAGGACGTTGACCCCCTTCTTGGTGGCGGTGACCGGGTCCCCGTCGAAGTAGGCGGCCCGCTGCTCGAACTCGGTGAAGTCCTCCACCGTCTTCAGGGCCCGCTGGGAGCCGAACAGGCGCTGGATGTTCACGCCCCGGAGGCTGGGGGTGTCGCTGCGGTGGCGGAACGGCTGGGGCCGCTGCTCCCCGGTCAGGTGGGTGGCGCCGTTGGTGTGGCCGTTGGCGTGGCAGTCGAAGCAGGCCACCCCGCGGCTGGGCCGCAGCGAACGGCGGTCCTCGGTCTGGTTGAACTGCTGCTGGGGGAACGGGGTGAGCAGCAGGCGCAGGCCCTCCAGCTGCTTGGGGTTGAGGATGCCGTTGAACAGCTCGAAGTAGTTGTCCATGGTGATGGCCTTGCCCTGGGACACGTCGCCCAGGTCCGGCCGGGAGGTGAGGTACACCGGCGCCGGGAATTCCGGCAGGAAGCGGTCGGGCAGGTCGAAGTCCAGGTCGAACCGGGTGAGGTCCCGGGCCTCCTGGCGGTTGATTTCATCGATCTGGAAGCGGGGGAAGACCATCCCCCCGGCCGGATGGTCCGGGTGGGGTAGCGCCAGGAAGCCCTGGGGGAACAGGTCCCGGTCCCGGATGGCGGCGGGAGCCAGCGCGGCCAGCTGTTCCCAGGTCAGGCCCGGCGGGAGCTTCACCCGCACGCCCCCCTGCACCGGCTTGCCCCGGGACATGGCGACCCCCGCGGCGGGGTGGTCGCCCAGATCGTAGCGCTGCTTGAGCACGGCCAGCTGCCGGGCCGCCGCCTGCGCCTTGGCGGCCGTCAGGCGGTCGCGCACGCTGGGGAAGGGTTCGGTGCCGTCCACGGGCATGTAGCTGGTGGCGCCCACCGGCGGGGCCACCGGCAGGGCCGGTACGGGGGTCTGGCTGCTGGGGGCGGCGAACAGGGCGAGCAGGCCCCCGGAAAGGGCCAGGGCCCGGGTCCTGGGCGTTGTGTTGGGAATGGGCATCTTAGTATTCCTTGCAGATCATGAGGCGATCTATGAAAAAAGTGTTGGAAAACCCAAGCAAGTTGCATGATACAGCCTTTTTTCCCGGCGGGGGCCGCCGCCCTTGACGGCTTGTTTAATTGATAAATAATTTAATGACATTCGGAACCTGGATTCATGGGCACATGCCCTGTGCCACTTGGGCTGAACAAGGGTCAAAGGGTCGGATCTGTGGGAGAATCAATGAAATCATTATCGATTCCGGTCTTCATCGCTTGCCTGCTCGCCCTTGCCGCCCACCCCGCGCCCGCCGCCCCGGACAAGAATGCCAAGCCGTCCAAGGCGCTCGGCGACATCGACGCTTTCATCACCCGGCTGAAGTACTCCCCGGAGAAGCTGCTCTCCACCCTGGACAGCGGGACGGTGGTGAATTTTCCGGACAAGTCAACCACCCCCAACAAGAGCATCATCCTTTGCAAGAGCAGGGTGGTGACCGACAACCGGCCCCTGGAGGCCATCACGCTACTGTCTCCCACCACGGGCGTGGTCTATCCCGGGGCGCTGGTGGTGGCCGACCGGAACCTGGCGGAAGGCAAGCCTACGGTCATCTCCCTGCCCCAGGGCCCGGTCCAGGTGTCGGTGGACCTTCCGTTCATGGGCAGCAAGGGCACGGTCCAGGTCCAGGACCCCACCTACGGCAATGTCCAGTCGGCGATCCAGGATCTGCAGCTGGCATGGCTCGGCGGCAGGCGCGGCCAGGATACCGGCCAGGCCGCCCGGCAGAGCCTGCTGGCGCAGAAGGCCTTCAGCTCCCAGCAGATCGCCCTGGCCCTGGGGTTCAACGCGAAGTGGGACACGGGCAACACGCTCAAGATCAATTCCGAAATGAGCCAGAACGCCACTTCATCCAGCTGCTTCCTGCTGTTCCGGCAGGTGTACTTCACCGCGTCGGTGCAGCCCCCCAAGCGGCCCTCGGCGGTGTTCGCCGACGGGGTGACGCTGGAGGACCTCAAGGACGTGGCCGGGCTCAGCGCCGAGCGGCCCCCGGCGTACATCCAGAGCGTGGATTACGGACGGATCGTCATGGTCCGGATGGATACCCAGAGCGCGGAGAGTTCGGCGGACCTGACCATGGCCATGAAGTTCGCCGTCGCGGGCGGGCAGTCCGTGGATGCGGAAACCAAGCTCAAGTACGAAAAGATCATCAAGAATTCCACCTTTACCGCCATCACCCTGGGGGGCAACGCCGAGGAGGCGACCACCATCCTGGGCTCCCCGGACAAGGTCGAAGCCAGGCTGTACGACCTGATCAAGAAGTGCTCGATCTTCAGCGAAAAGAACCCGGCCGTGCCCATCTCCTACAAGGTGAACTTCCTCAAGGACAACACCCTGGCCACCATGAACGTCACCACGAAATACACCGACTGGGACTGCAAGGAGTACCCGGAGGGGTTCGTGAAGCTTTCGCACAAGGGCGGCTATGTGGCCCGCTTCGAGGTCCACTACGACTACACCGACGCCAAGGGGAAGAAGCAGCTCCACGAGGACTACAGCAGCGGCAACAAGACCGCCGGCTGGAAGGAGACCGTCAAGCTTCCCGGAGACGCGACCAACATCCAGATCCAGGCCTTCTACAAGACCGGCATCGCGTGGGACCCGGAACGGGAGGTGCTCAATGTCAAGCTGCCGGGACCTTCCAACAAGACCTATGAACTCACTGGAACCGTCGCCAATGCGGGCTTCGACACCAAGGACTGAACGGGGAGAAGACGGAGCGGAGGAAGTACGGTTCGGCTGCCGCGAGTATTTCTGACGGCGAGCGCGGATCCCCCGGGGATTTTCGCGGCCCCGCCGACCCGGAACGCAGGGCGACCGAGGCCTCGGTGGGCCAGCTTCGGGTCTCCAAGGAACCCGGGAGCCGCTGCTTGCAGACCTTCGCGTGGAGACCCGAAGC
>Ga0181516_10002975_pt1 | contig 11641 bp, 8 predicted proteins | sample PEATcosm2014_Bin_25_FD_121104 | JGI IMG/M metagenome (GOLD analysis project Ga0181516, IMG submission 121104) | Peatland microbial communities from MTU Mesocosm Facility, Houghton, MI, USA - PEATcosm2014_Bin01_10_metaG | ecosystem: Environmental > Terrestrial > Soil > Wetlands > Peat | place...
GAGAAGTCACTGGGCATGGACATCAATCTGATCTGGGGCGGACTGATGTTCGCCTTCGGGGCGATCATGTTCTTTTTCGGCAAGCGGCAGAAGTGGCAGGACGACCCGGTGAACCCGCGCCCGTGGGAGCGCGAGCCGAAGACCGCCCCGCGGCATTGATGCGGACACAGATCACTGAACTGCGTTCCGTCTTGGAAAGCCATCTGCCGCGCAAATAGCCTGGCTTTCACCTTCCACCGGCCTTCGCTTGCGATAATGAAGGTATGAAGCGCCGCACAATCGGGCACTATGAGTTTCTGCGCAAGATCGGCGCGGGCGGGTCGGGCGTGGTGTATCTGGCCACGGACACGCTGCTGCAACGGCCGGTGGTGATGAAGCTGCTGAAGCGCGGCTCGCAGTCGCTGGAGCAGGTGCGCGCGACCCAACTGCGCGAGGCGCGGCTGGCCTCGGCCATCGACCACCCCAACGTCTGCGCCATCTACGACGTAGGCGAGGCGCCGTCGGAGTCCGGCGGCGAAGATGAAGCTTACATCGTGATGCAGTACATTCCAGGCAAGTCGCTGGACAAGGTGATTGCCGAGGGGCCGGCGAGCCTGCAACTGGCGCTCTCGGCGGGCATCCAGATCGCCGACGGGCTGTCCGCGGCGCACCAGCTCGGCATCTTCCATCGCGATCTGAAGCCGGCCAATGTGATGCTGACCGATGGCGGACTGATCAAGATTCTGGATTTTGGACTGGCGCGCCAGCTGAGCCTGGACGAGGCCGATTTCGATCCTGCCAGCCCTGGACGACGCACGCCTCCGCCGCCGGAGGCGACCTACACCGCGCGCGGCGGCACCATCGCGTACATGGCGCCGGAGCAGTTCGTAACCGGGCGGTCGTCGGTCCAGTCCGACGTCTTCGCCCTCGGCCTGATTCTTTATGAGCTGGTCAGCGGACGCCATCCCTTCCACCGGCCCGATGCGCCGGAGTTCCAGACCATTCGCGCGATCCAGTTTGCCGATCCGCCCAACCTGCGCGAGATTGTCCCCGAGCTGCCGGTGGAGCTTGAGTCGCTGATACTGCGCTGCCTGGAGAAGCAGCCTTCGGCGCGGTTTGCCTCCGCCGCCGATGTGCGCGAGGGGTTGCGCACGATTATGAAGGCGCTGCAACTGGACTCGGTGGGCATGCCCGGGGACTCGATCTCGCAGCTTCCGGCGCAGGGCCGGCTGGAGCTGGAGTCGCCCGAGGAAGACAAGCGCGCCACCGGCATCCTCTCCATGCTGGCCGAGCGCTTTCGCGAGTCGGGGACGACCGCGGCGGCCAAGCAGAATTCAATTGTGGTGCTGCCGTTCGTCAACTTCGGCACGTCCGCGGCGGCCGATCCGGAGACCGCGCCGGCGCCGCTCTACGGATACGCGCTGGCCGATGCCATTGCCGCGCGGCTGGCGCGCATGAGTTCGCTGGTGGTGCGTCCTTCCAGCTCGCTGATGACCATCCCCGCGCAGCAGCTGGACCCACTCGCGATCGGAAAGAAGCTGCTGGTGCGGTTTGTGCTGGCGGGCAACTTTATGCGTTCGGACGCGGGCTTCGATTTGAACTGGCAACTGCTGGATATTCCGACCCAGTCGGTGCGCGCGGGCGGCTCCATCAATGTTGCGTCATTCGATCTGATCAGCGTGCAGACCGAGATCTGTAATGAGGTTTTTTCCACCCTGCAGGGCGTGGGCGACCTGGAGAAGCCTGCGATTTCGACGGAGGGCACACGCGACACCTCGCCGTCGCTGAGCCAGGACCTCTCGGAGGACTATCTGCAGGCGCGCGCGGTGCTCTCGTCGTTTATGTCGCGCACCGGTTCGTTGGACGACCTGAACCGCGCCCGGGGGCTGTTTGAACGCGTGGTGCAGCAGGATGAGGACTACGCGCCGGGCTGGTCCGGGCTGGGTATCACCCATCTGCAGTATGCACACCACGGGCTGGGCGGCCAGATGCATGTGCTGGAGGCGCGTCGCGCCTTCGACAAGGCCCTGCAGCTCGATCCCGGCTCGGTCGAGGCCAACCTCTATCGCGTCTACATGCTGCTGTCGCGCGGCGAGAAAGAGTCGGCGCGTCACGGCATCGAGCACCTGCTGCAGACCGCCGCGAACGACTGGAACGTCCACCTGGTGGCCGGCCTGACGCTGCGCATCGACGGATTGTACGAAGAGGCGCTGGAGCAGTTCAACACCTCGCTGCGTCTGAACCCGGCCAATGCGGCCATCATCTACAACCACCGCGCGCGGGTGTATCAATACCAGAACCAGTTGGAGCTGGCCGGAGACGAGATTGAAAAGGGGTTGACGCTGGAGCCGCGCCAGCCGCTGCTGCGTATCTCGCTTGGCTATCAGCAGATGCGTCTGGGCGAGCTGGGCCATGCGGTGGAGACGCTGGAGGGCGTGATCTCCGACGAGTCGTCGCTGCGCATTGTGTTCCCGACGATTGCGCTTTGCTACGTCCAGCTGGGCCATCGCGCCAAGGCGGCCAGCTTTATCCAGGAAGAGACGCTGGCCGCGGCCGAAGCGGATGGCGAGATGGCCTACCGGCTGGCGACCTACTTCGCGGTGGATGGAGACGAGTCGGAGGCGCTGCACTGGCTGCGCCGGGCCATCTATCTGGGCAACGAGAACTTTCCGTGGTTCAGCAAGAACCCGGCGTGGCGCAATCTACAGGGGCATAGCGACTTCGAGCGCATCCTGGAGGACCTGAAGAAGAGCTACCGGCGCAACCAGAAGAACTGGAAGCGGCTGCTGGCGCAGGTGCATGCCGGGACCTCCTAGATTCTGGGTTCCCATCGGGTCGAGATGGCTGAAATTACCTACGGTAATATGATCGACAACACCAGGCGCGTTCTGGGCTGGACTTCCTCCTTGGCGAAGCTTATGAAGTGGCATGTGCTCATCTGCGGGTTCGTCGGCGGGGTGCTGATCACGGTCCTGAAATGGAGTGAGTACCAGTTTCTGGTGGTCGAGCACTCGGTGGAGATCTACAGTGGGTTAATCGCGGCGACCTTTGCCGGCCTCGGCCTATGGCTGGGCCTGCGGCTGACGCGAAAGCGGCCAGACGTAGTGAAGGAAGCAGCTGCGCCGGCGGGAGGGCCGTTCGTCGCGGACGAGAGACGACGGGACGACCTCGGCCTCACACGCCGTGAGCTGGAGATATTGGGACTGGTGGCCCAGGGTATGAGCAACCGCGAGATCGCAGGAAAGCTCTTTGTCAGCGAGAACACAGTAAAGACCCATTGCAGCCGCGCGTTCGACAAACTGGGCGCCAAGCGGCGGACCCAGGCGGTGCAGCTTGGCAAGGAACTCGGCCTGCTGCCCTGAACGGCCCAGCTGGCTGCAATGTTATGCCGTCACCCCTGCAAAGTTATACCGCCACCGGGCGGATGCAACGCTGCAAAGTTATCTACGCACCAATTTCAGACGAAGTCCGCCAGTTAGCGAAGGGGGCTAAATCTCAGTTTCCCAAAATCCCGATTCAAGGGCAGTTGATCTAAGATCACGTCATGCAAGTCGCCTTCGCTCACCTTATCATGTTCGCATTTGGTTGTGGAGTGGGTCGGTACGGGTGGTTCATGGCCCACCGTCCCGAGCGTGCTCTCCGTATCTTCACCTTCGGAACTGAACCGACTTTTGGTAAGCGATTCTTCCTCACATGGAACAGTGGAATGCGGGTGGTTTTTCACTGCGTTAGGATGCCTCGCCGTGGCTGCCTCTTTGGTTCTCCTCGCAGTTGACCTCTTAAGGGCGGTCGAATAGCGGGAAAGGTGGTCGAGGGCGTGTTTGCTATGTTCGGTTCGCTGGTAGACCTCACTTAGTCAAAATCCCGATTGAGGGGCGGTTGGTTCTGACGTACCGGCGTGTCACATCGAGAGATTCCTACCACACCACTTTATAAGTATTGCCTTTATTGTCTACCGCTACGCCGTGTTGCCCATCCAGCAGCAACTCCACTTGCAGAACCGTTCCCTGGCCTCCGGTGAAAGTACCCTGATAGATCTTCCCGCCAAGAATATGGGCAGCGAAGTATCCCTGTCCGTAGATGGCGTCCCAAGCGAATGCGAGGTTAGGCTGGGGCGGGTAGCTTTCCGGCGTTCCCGGCGTCTTTGTGTTGAGCGCGGACACCGTCACCGTGGCTAACTTTCCCGGAAGCACCTCTCCATTGGCCAGGGTCCAGGATTTTAGCAACGTGGGCAGTGGTCCCCCGAACATTGGCCTTCTGATCTGGCCGGAAAATACCGGTGGCGTTGCTTGCGATGACAATGCGCCCAGGACTGGATATAGCTTTTGTCCGAATGCGACGGTGCCGCCTGAGGTCAGGCATACGCCCAGAAGCGCAAAAACGAGTTTATTTTTCATCACTGCCACGAATCTCCTTATCAAAACCGATTCCCATCGAATTGTACTGCTCGCTAAACTGCTTCGAGGCGGCCACCACGGGCCAATTCGATCGTGAGTACTAATGATTCCTTGGCGCTGGGCGTCGTAGAAACCGTCCTCCTTGTCGAAATACGGGGTTTAAGGTAATTGAGAATTTCCCGCGCACGCCTGCGGCGTGGATGATATTTTGACGGCCAGTAGTGGCGGCATAGCGTTGTACCGCCTGACGGCATAACTTTGCACAAGGTGACGGCATAACAGTGAAATGGGTGCCGGAATTAAGTGCAGTCCAGCAGCCCACCCAAATGAATGATTTTTCACGGTCCCGGGGAAAATCATCCGAAAGAATGACGACGGGACCCCTGTCCTTGGGGGTATGGTGGGTGCGTATTCTCATTCCATCTCCGAGGCAGCAACCATGAAAAAGACCATACTGACATTCGGGTTGATCTCTGGCGTCCTGATGTCGCTGATGATGGCGGCCACCGTGCCGTTCGCGGACAGGATCGGCTTTGACAAGGGCGAGGTGGTGGGCTACGCCACCATGGTGTTGGCGTTTCTGCTGGTATTCTTCGGGATTCGCTTCTACCGCGAAGATGCCTGCAACGGCCAGATCACGTTTGCCAAGGCCTTTGCCGTCGGTATCTCGATCATGCTGATAACGTGCGTCTTCTACGTGGTCACATGGGAGATCCTCTATTTCAAGGTCATGCCCGATTTTATGGATAAGTACGCCGCGTATATGGTCGCGAAGCTGCAGGCTTCGGGCGCGAGCGCGGCTGCCATCCAGGCGCAGGTTGAGCAGATGAACAAGTTCAAGGGGCTTTACAACAACCCGCTCTACAACGCGGCGGTGACGTTTCTGGAGCCACTTCCGGTGGGTCTGGTCATCACGCTGGTCTCGGCGGCCGTACTGCGGAGGAAGGCGCCGCCGGAAGCGGCGGCCGCGAGCTTGCCGGCATCATCGTGAAATGGTCAGCGCGGATCGCATAACGGAACTGAATGCGATCCCTGGGGAACAAAAGCCGCAAAAGGGCGGCTCTGCAAGCTTCCGGTTAAGTCCGCAGGATCATTCGCCGCCGGGGATACCCAGGTTTGGCGGGGTGATGTGGGCCGATACCGGGGTGACGCTCATGGGCTCGGTCAGGCTGAAGATGACGCCCAGGTCCCTGGGCAGCACGGCTTGGCGGTCCTGCTTCAACCAGACTACGGTGCCCACGCCCGCGCCCACGCCTGCACCGATGAGTGCGCCGGGAACGCCTCCGAGCATCGCGCCCGCGGCCATAGTTCCGCCGGCAGAGAGCGACATGGCGGCGACCGTCCCCTTGCTCCAATCGCGGCGCAGGATGGTGCCTTCGCTGTCGACCTTGGTGTTATCCCAGCGGCCGGTGTCGATGACCCGGGCACGCAGGATGTACTGCGCGCCGTCGGGCAGGGTCACGGTGCGCGGCTCGAGGTGGATGGCCGCCTGGCCGCCGATTCTCTTGCCTCCACGCACCCAGGTCACGCGGCCTTCCAATAGCGATCCCACGGGCACGATGACGCGGCCCTCGCGCATGACTGGCTCGGTGACTTCGGCAGTGAACTTCGTGCCCGGCCGGGTGGTCAGACTGGAGAGGTTCTCATGCAGCTTGACCTTCACCAGCGTGCCGTCGGGAAGCTCGCCGGGCGGTGCAGGAACGTGAGTGACGATGCCGGCGTCCGGGTCGGCCTTGGCCGCGGCATCGCTCATCTTGCGCCGGTCCGCCAAGCCGACCGTGGATTCGGTAACGATGCCGGCATCGGGATCGGGCGGCGCAGCGCTGACGCGATTGGTTGGCTGGTAGGGAACATACGGGCCGTAGACGGGCTCCGCAGTGGTGGTCTGCGGAGACGTCGCGGGAACATCCGCCGAGGGTTTGGCCGGCGCCTCCGCAGGAGTGCCGACGGCGTCATTGGAATTGAAATTGGAATTGGGATCGGCATCGGGAGTGACCGTAATCGGCGTGGGGTCGGGATGGGAGACGCCGGTGCGCTGGCCGGAAGCAGGGGAACTCTGTGCCGATACTGGCGTTGCGGTGAACATCCATGCGGCCACCAGACAGGCGATCCCGATGGCCTTTGCGCTCAGGTTGATTCTCTCGACTCGATTGGCGATTCTCATGCAATCTACCCCCTGATTCGGATAACCCCAGAAGCACCGGCGTGACGCACCCATGTGCCGGACGCTTCGGGTCGCGATCCGCCCGCGAAACTTAGTTCTCAGGGTAGAGGGCGCGCGGCCCGCCGTGCATGAAATCAGCGGCAGGGAATCGAGACAGCTAACAATTGTTCAGGGGTGGGGCGGCCGCGATGGCTTTCAGAAAAAAAGGAGCAGCCCCTCTCCGGGCTGCCCTTCAAGCCTATTGACCTCAGTTGAAACCGGGTGAGACAAACTCGTTCCTGCGACGGCCGGGGCCTCGCGCGAAGTGGCCCTTCCTTGCAGGGAGTCCACATGAAACCACTTGGCTCGATCACATCAAGCGGAACTGTTCTAGTGTGGGAGCCGTCTCCGAACTACCCCAGCCACGGCCAGGATGCCGGTGCCAAGCAGCAGCAGCGAGCTTGGCTCGGGCGTGGCGGGGGGAGGATCATACGACCCGATCTGGATGGCCACATCGCCGGCTGCCGGTCCCGTCAGCGTATCCCCTGTAAAATCGTAGCCGGTCCCTGCGGTTAGGCCGTCCGAGCTAAACTCCGATACAGGGATGAGGCCGACGGTCATGTAATCGGAGGCGGCGTTCGGATCTTCGACCCCAAAGATGTAATCGTTGCCGGCGTCGAGCAAGAGCGGTGTGCTCAGGGTCAAGGTATCCCACGCCTTCGGCGAGACGGACACGGGTACCGACTCCGGCTGGAGGGCGAATATCCCGGTGGTCTTATCATAGACGAAGTAATCGAGCGTACCTGCGGTCTTGAGATCCAGGAAGAACGAGAAGTCGTTGATGGTCATGGTTTCGCTGACGTCGACGGCCTGGCCCACGCCTGTACCGCCGGCAAAGTTAGTGGGAGTTTGGGATTGAGTGAGACTGAAGACCACTGGCGGGGTCTGGGCGAAGGCCGAGGTGCCAAAGAAGGCAAGGGCAAGTGCGGCAAGGGGCAGGGCGCGTGTGACTCTCATGTAAATCTCCCGGGGTCTTGGATCTGACACTTTTGTGGACTGCACTTAGGTACATGCAATTACCGTGCCGTAACAGAGGGGCAATCTAAAGGTATTTCAATGACATTTGAGACAAGAATGTGCAACGTTTTGCACGCAAATGTGAAACACTTTTCCAGATTCCCATCAACCTCTCATCTTTCCTGTAACTTCCGTTTGCTAGAATCCGGATGGTGAAAGAATCTGCTACAGAGCTCATCACATCCATCCACACCGCCGGCGGACCTCCCATTATCATCGACCGCCGAGCCAAACTCAACGACCGACTGCAGCACCGCGTCGTAGCGCAAGCGAACGGCGTCCGCCCTGCACCGGGCAGCCTTTTTCCCCATAGGAGCAACATGACTGAGATCGTATCCATTGCCGCCCGCGAGATCCTCGATTCGCGCGGAAATCCCACCGTCGAAGCCGACGTAACCCTGTCCGGCGGAGCCATGGGCCGCGCCGCTGTCCCCTCCGGCGCATCCACCGGCGAACACGAAGCTGTTGAACTGCGCGACGGCGACAAGGCCCATTACCAGGGCAAAGGCGTGCTGAACGCAGTGGAGAATGTCGAGTCCATCCTGGCGCCGGAGCTGACCGGCATGGACGCGTCCAACCAGCGCCTGATCGACGCCACCATGATTGCCATCGACGGCACCGAAAACAAGTCCAAGCTGGGTGCCAATGCGATCCTGGCGGTGTCGATGGCTTGCGCGCGCGCCTCGGCGACCGCGCTGAAGCTGCCGCTCTATCGCTATCTGGGTGGTGTGAATGCGTGCGTGCTGCCGACCCCCATGATGAACATCCTGAACGGCGGCAGCCACGCCGACTCGAATGTCGACTTCCAGGAGTTTATGGTGATGCCCGTTGGCGCCGAGAGCTTCGCCGACGCGCTGCGATGGGGCGTCGAGGTCTTCCACACCCTGAAAGGGGTGCTGAAGAAGAAGGGCTACAACACCGCGGTGGGTGACGAGGGAGGGTTCGCGCCCAGCTTGAAGTCCAACGAGGAAGCCGTTGAATTGATTCTGGAAGCGATTGAGAAGGCCGGGTACACGCCAGGCGAGCAGATTGCCATCGCGCTCGATCCCGCCTCCAGTGAGTTCTACGACAAGGACAGGAAGCTCTACATCTTCAAGAAGTCCGACAAGAGCGAGAAGACGGCCGAGCAGATGGTCGACTTCTACGAGGACTGGACCAAGAAGTATCCCATCGTCTCGCTGGAGGACGGCCTGGCCGAGGACGACTGGGAGGGTTGGGCGCACCTGACCGAGCGGCTTGGCCATATCCAACTGGTGGGTGACGACCTGTTCGTCACCAACACTGAGCGGTTGCAGCAGGGTATTGAGCAGAAGGTGGCCAACTCCATTCTGATCAAGCTGAACCAGATCGGGACGGTGTCGGAGACGATCGAGGCGATCGAGCTGGGACGGCGCTACGGCTACACCAGCGTCATTAGCCACAGGTCGGGCGAGACCGAGGACACGTTCATTGCGGACTTTGCGGTCGGCACCGGCGCGGGGCAGATCAAGACCGGCTCGGCCAGCCGCACCGACCGCATCTGCAAATACAACCAGCTGCTACGTATCGAGGAAGAGCTGGGGCAATCCGCGGAGTTCTTGGGCATCGAGTCGCTTAACTTCCAGTAGGCGTTCGCACGGTCACTTCGTGACGCGTATTGGGCTTCGCATTGGTGCTCCCGATGGTCGCAGCACGATTCCGTGCCGACCGTCGGGATCACCATCCTTACACCGCGAATGGCGAGTTGCCTTTCTTCTTCATCGTTCCGGAGCCTCATGCCGCAGATTTTCGTTGGCGACCTTTCCGTGTACTACGAAGAAGCGGGCGAAGGTGTGCCGGTGATGTTGATCCATGGGCACCCGTTCGACTGCACGATGTGGAGGCCGCAGCTCGCAGCGAGCTTTCCCGGGCATCGGCTGATTGCACCCGACCTGCGCAACTTCGGGCGCAGCACCGCTCCCAATCCGCCAGCCGATTTTGCCGCATACGCGAGCGACCTGGTCGCACTGGCCGATGCGCTGGGGCTGGATAAGTTCTTTGTGGGCGGACTGTCGATGGGCGGACAAATTGTGTTCGAGGTGGCCATTGCTGCGCCGGGGCGCGTGCGCGGCCTGATCCTGTGCGATACCTTTGCGCAACTGGACACCCCAGAGAAGAAGGCATCGCGCTATGCGCTGGCGGACCGGCTGGAGAGGGAAGGCGTGAACAACTACGCGGTGGAGGTGCTGCCGAAGATGCTGTGCGCGAAGACCATTGCCGAGAAGCCCGAGGTTGCGGCGGAGCTGGTGACGATGATGCAGCGTGCTCCGGCGCAGGGCGCGGCGGCGGCGCTGCGGGTGCGGGCGGAGCGCCGAGACTACCTGCCGCTGCTTCCGGAGTTCGACCTGCCCACGCTGATCGTGGTTGGCGAGCACGATCAGTTCACGCCGGTGGCGGATGCGGAGCTGATGCGGCGCGAAATTCGCGGCTCGCGGCTGGTAGTGCTGGAGGATGCCGGGCACATTACCAGCATGGAGCAGCCGGAGCGGTTCAACCAGGCGCTGACGGAGTTTCTGCGGACGGCTGGGTAGATTTCCTCACTCCGGCGGCTTGGTTTGCGGGCGGAGGAGCGGAAAGAGAATGACGTCGCGGATGGACTTCGCCCCGGTAAGAATCATGGTGAGGCGGTCGATGCCGATGCCTTCGCCAGCGGTGGGCGGAAGGCCGTAGCCGAGGGCGCGGATGTAGTCCTCATCCATGGCCATGGCCTCGTCGTCGCCGCGTTTCCGGTCTTCCAACTGGGCCTCGAAGCGGGCGCGCTGGTCGTCGGGATCGTTCAGCTCGGAGAAGGCGTTGCCGACCTCGAAGCCGCCGATGTAGAACTCGAAGCGCTCGACCCAGTCGGGCTCGTCCGGCTTCTGCTTGGACAACGGCGAGACGGCGAGAGGGAAGTCGTAGATAATCGTCGGCTGAATGAGGTGGGGTTCGGCGACCGCCTCGAAAACTGCTGCGATCGCCTTGCCTAATGGCGCGCCATTTGGCAATCTGTCCCGTTGCTCACCGCATACCTTGTCGATCTCCTGAAGTCGCCCTAGGTACTCACGCTCTCGTCCGACCACACCCTGCTGTCCTGGCAACTGCATCGCCGGGCGAAGAATCTCCCAAATGGAATTGTGCGCACGATCTATCAGCAGGATCAGTGAGTCAACGCTTTCAAAGTCCTGCACCACGGGCGTGACGCTAAGGCCATCTGGCCAGAACTTGATAATCGCTTCGCGCATGGAGAGCTTGGTCCACTTGGCGAGGTCGATTACTTCACCGTTGAAGGTCGTCTTCGTGGTGCCATTCACTTCAACGGCAACGTATGCAATCAGCTCCTTCGTCAGGTCCATCAGGTCGTGGTAGTTGGCGTAGGCCTGGTAGAACTCGAGCATGGTGAACTCGGGGTTGTGCTGGGTGGAGATGCCTTCATTGCGGAAGTTGCGGTTGATCTCGTAGACGCGGTCGAGGCCGCCGACGACCAGCCGCTTGAGGTAAAGCTCCGGCGCGATGCGCAGCTTCAGGTCGAGGTCGAGCGCGTTGTGGTGGGTAAGGAATGGCTTGGCCGCCGCGCCGCCGGCGACGGTGTGCATCATGGGGGTCTCGACTTCGAGGTAGCCTCGCGAGTCGAAGAAGGTGCGCAGGGCGCGCAGGATGGCGGCGCGCTTGACGAAGACCTCGCGGACGTTGCCGGGACCGTCGGCATCGCTGGCCGGAACCGCAGGTCCTTCGACTTCGCTCCCTGCGGTCGCTTCGCTCAGGATGACAGAGCTTTGAATGGCTGGTTTAGGGCTGTTGCCGGTGTTCATGAAGAGGTCGACGTAGCGCTGGCGGTAGCGCAGCTCGGTATCCTCGAGGCCGTGATACTTGTCGGGCAGCGCGAGCATGGCCTTGGCGAGGAAGGTGAGCGAAGTCACGTGCACCGTTAGTTCGCCGGTGCGGGTGCGCATCAGGAAGCCGCGGACGCCGATGTGGTCGCCGAGGTCGAGCAGCTTGTAGAGGGCGAAGGCGTCCTCGCCCACATCGTCCTTGCGGACGTAGATCTGGA
>Ga0181516_10002976_pt1 | contig 11638 bp, 4 predicted proteins | sample PEATcosm2014_Bin_25_FD_121104 | JGI IMG/M metagenome (GOLD analysis project Ga0181516, IMG submission 121104) | Peatland microbial communities from MTU Mesocosm Facility, Houghton, MI, USA - PEATcosm2014_Bin01_10_metaG | ecosystem: Environmental > Terrestrial > Soil > Wetlands > Peat | place...
CCATAAAAGCCGATCATCGCTTCAAAGGCCCGCTCCGACGCTTTATAGAAGCGGCCTTGCTGCGCTTCCGGATTGTGGCGCAGAATCCGTGAGGCCATCATCGGCGTCAGCGTAAGCGAAACCACCGCCGAGATGATGATGGTCACTGCCAGCGTCACCGCGAATTCGCGGAAAAGACGACCGACCACGTCGCCCATAAAGAGCAACGGAATGAGCACGGCGATGAGCGAAACCGTGAGCGACACAATGGTGAAGCCGATCTGCTCTGCGCCTTTGAGCGCGGCCTCCATGGGAGGGTCGCCTTCCTCCAGAAAACGTGAGATGTTTTCTACCATCACGATCGCGTCGTCGACTACGAATCCGGTCGAGATGGTAAGGGCCATCAGGGAAAGGTTGTCGAGCGAGTAGCCCAGCGCGTACATTGCGCCGAGGGTGCCAATCAGCGAAAGCGGCACTGCAACCGAAGGGATAATTGTGGCGTACAGGCTGCGCAGAAAAAGAAAGATGACCAGCACCACGAGTACCACAGTGAGAAGAAGCTCAAACTCGACATCGTCTACCGAGGCCTGAATCGGCGTAGTGAGGTCAGTGAGCGTGGTGACATCGATACCGCTGGGCAGATTGGCCTCAATCTGGGGCAAAATCGCCTTGATGCTTTTTACAACACTGATCGTGTTGCCACCGGGCTGGCGCTGCACGTTCACGATGATGGCCGGCGTCTGGTTCATCCACGCGGCCTGCGTGGTGTTCTCCACGCCATCCGTAATCTTGGCCACGTCGGTGAGCATCACCGGCGAGCCATTGCGATAGGCGACCACAACCTGCCGGTAATCGTTGCTGGTCACAAGCTGGTCGTTGGAGTCGATCTGATAATCCTGCTTGGGCCCGTCGAAGTTGCCTTTTGCCGCGTTGACGCTGGCGTTGGATGCTGCCGTTCGCAGATCCTCCATGTTGAGGCCGTAGGAAGAAAGCGCCGTTGGGTTCACCTGGATCCGCACCGCAGGCTTCTGGCCGCCGCTAATGCTCACCAGGCCCACGTCCTTGAGCTGCGAGATCTTCGGAGCCATGCGCGTGTCAACCAGGTCTTCAACCTGCGAGAGCGGAATGGTGTTCGACGTGACGGCCAGTGTAAGCACCGGCGCATCAGCCGGGTTGGTCTTGCTGTAGATTGGAGGCGTTGGCAGGTTGGCGGGCAAGAAGCTCTGTGCCGCGTTGATGGAAGCCTGCACCTCTTCCTCGGCAATGTCGATGTTCAACGACAGGCTGAATTGCAACACGATGACCGAATTGCCACCGGAACTGGTGGAAGTCATCTGACTAAGGCCTTGCAATTCGCCAAACTGGCGCTCAAGCGGCGCAGTCACCGTGGTGGCCACCACTTCCGGGCTTGCACCCGGATAAAAAGTGAGCACCTGGATGGTCGGATAATCGACCTGCGGCAGAGCCGAGACGGGAAGCTGCGTGTATGCCACGATTCCAACCAGCAGAATGGCCACCATCAGCAGCGCCGTCGCGACGGGACGAAGGATGAATGGACGAGATGGGCTCAAGGAGCGCTACTCCCGGCGGTGCTGGTTGGCGCCGTCATCGCCTTGGTCAGCCTGACCTGCGCGTTCGGCTGCAACTTGTCAAAGCTGGAGTTGGCTATAACCTCCCCGTCATTGACACCGGTGACTTGCGTGGTGTCGCCGTCAACCACGCCCGGCTTCACCGAACGCATCGTCGCTTTGTTGTTCGCGACTACGTAGACGTAGCTCGCGTTGCCGTTGTGCTGGATGGCCGAAGTCGGAATGAGCACGACATTCTTCAGCGTATTCACCAGTAAGCGCACATTGACGAACTCATTCGGGTAGAGCCCGCCATTCTTGTTGTCGAACTGGGCGCGCGCCTTCACTGTTCCGGTAGTGGTGTCGATGAGGGTGTCGAGGGCCAGCAGCGTGCCGGTGCCTATTTTCTTTTGCCCGCCCCGGTCATAGGCGTCTACCGTGAGCCTCGTCTTTCCCTTCATCCGCGGGCCCACCTGGCTCAAGGCATCCTCTGGAATGGTGAAGATAACGGTGATGGGCTGAATCTGCGTGACCACCGCCAGCGTCGCGCCGCCGGCCGAGGTCACCACATTTCCTGGATCCACCAGGCGCAATCCGATGCGGCCGGAGATGGGCGACTTGATATGACAAAAATCCACCTGTACTTGGTCGTATTGGACCGTGCCCTGGTCCTGCTTGACCGTCCCCTCATCCTGCTGGACGGTCTTCTCCTGGTCCTCAAACTCCTGCCGGGGGATGGCGTTGCTCGCCAATGCCGTTCGGTAGCGCTCCAGGTCCATTTTTGCCATCGCCAGCACGCCTTGATCGCGTTCCAGGGTGCCCTGCGCCGTCAAAAGGTTGGCCTCGTAGGGACGGGGATCGATCTCGATGAGCGATTGTCCCTTGCTCACATACTGGCCTTCGCGGAAGTTCACCGCGGTGACAATCCCGTTTACTTCGCTGCTGATGTTCGAGGTATAGACGGGCGTGACCGTCCCGATAGCGTCCTGATAAACGCCAATGTCGCCCTGCTTGGCGGTTGCCGGGACCACGGGAACTGTGCCCGTAAATGCGCGCCTGCCCCCGGCACTTTTTTGCGTCTCCTGGTGCTGGTGCAGCACCCAGTAGAAGGCGAGCCCAAACACAAGCAGAATGGCAACCCAGACAATGACCTGGACAAGGCGTCCCTTGGGGCGCTCAGAATGAGAAGCTGGCGATGGGTAAGCCGGGTCGGAATCCGGCTCATGCGGGTCGATCGGCAAGGAATCTCCTTTAGGGTTGGCACCCTTTACTGCCTCTAGACATCAATTATGACGGTTTGGACCCCGGGTAAAGTCTCATTGAATCACGCCGTCCCCGGTGCAAATCGAATGTTTACTTCAAAGTACCACCGTTCCAAAGACAATGGCATTTCAGTCTCTGGCATATCAGTCTCTGAGACGACCGCTTCTGAATTCCTGCCGGCTGCGCAGGCGCGTGGCGCGGGAATCCAAGGTCTGGGCCGTACTAAACAGGAAACATCGGTGCCAGGAGCCGACCGAGTGATGAAAAAGACCTTCTTTGATGGGGCCCGAAGACCGGATGTCCAATGATAAGGCCTCAGCCGTCACCTCGTGTCCCAGTCGCCTTGCAACTCGACTCACGAAATACAGTAGGCTTAGATGCGAACCTGACCAGGCATGTTGCGCGAAACGCAAGATTGGCTTGTGCTCATCCGATCCATGGAGATCGAGGCAAGCTCATCTGGTTTTACTGGGCGATCGCCCGGCGGAGAAGTTGAAGCCCGGCTTTAGCTTTTGCTGAGACTCACTCTTGTCGCTGGGTCGATCACATCAGCAAGGATAATCGGTGGAAGCGAATCGAGGGCCTGCGGGCGAAATCTTGGACGAATTCACAGGATTTAGAAACTGGCGGAGAGACTGGGATTCGAACCCAGGTTAGAGTTTCCCCTAAACACGCTTTCCAAGCGTGCGCCTTCAGCCACTCGGCCATCTCTCCGGCACGTGGCCCGACTTTCTGAATTTAACACATTCGAGGCTCTGATCGTTTGCGACAAGTCCGGCGAATCATGCGCGTTCTTCGCACCTGGCGCCGGTCATCGAGCCCGACCATGAAAGCGTTTACTTGACAGCGATGGGTCATTTATAGTCCTCACGTGCTTGCGTGGAACTGCTCTTCTGTTTTCTGCGCGAGATCTCAATCGAAAGAGGGGTTCCATGGCTCGTATCACTCGACGCGATCTGCTATCTTCCGGCGTTGCGCTTTCCGCTTCAACAATGATGGCCCGTTCAGCCTGGGCCCGCGCGGCTCATGCGATGGCGGGAACGGCAGAAAGCCCGGCTGCGGTTTCGCCTCGCGAGCAGTTGCTCTTCGACTTTGGCTGGAAGTTTCAGTTCGGACACGGAAGCGATCCGGCACGGGACCTGGGTTTTGGGATGGATCAGGGAGACTTTGCCAAGACCGGCGACTTCAAGTTTGCGAAAGCCGAATTTGACGATTCGAAGTGGCGCGCGCTAAATCTCCCGCATGACTGGGCGGTGGAACTTCCGTTTGTGCGCGACCCGCAGCTGAACTCGCATGGATATAAGCCTCTGGGCCGACGCTATCCGGAGACCAGCGTGGGCTGGTACCGGCGCGCTTTTGAAGTACCTGCGAGCGACACTGGCCGGCGTATCACGGTCGGCTTTGATGGCGCATTCCGCAGCGTGCTGGTGTTTGTGAACGGATGCTTCATTGGGCGCAACGACAACGGCTACGCACCCTTCAGCTTCGACCTCACCGACTTTCTGACCTTTGGAGGCAAGAACTACATTGCAATCCGCGTGGACGCGAGCTTTGGCGATGGATGGTTTTACGAGGGCGCGGGCATCTACCGGCACGTGTGGCTGACAAAGACCGACGCGCTGCACCTGGGCCAATGGGAGAGCACGGTGCGGGCCGATGAGATTGCCGATGGGTCGGCCACACTTCGGCTTTCCACCGTGGTCCAGAACCAGGGCAAGGGCGCAGAGAACGTTAAGGTGAGTTGGCAGATCCTGGACGCGGCAGGAAAGACCGTGGCCCGTGCGGAGGCGGACGCCAAGGTACTTGGCGTGGATGGGTCGGCAAGCTTTGCGGCAACTGCCGTTGTGGCGAATCCAAATCTGTGGTCGGTAGAGACGCCAACCCTTTACTCGGCGATTGTGACTGTCGAAACGGGTGGTAAGACCCGTGATGCAGAGCGCGTGAGCTTCGGCGTGCGGCACATAAGGTGGGACGCTGACAAAGGCTTCTTCCTGAATGGCAAGCCCCTCAAGATTCAGGGCACCTGCAACCATCAGGATCACGCGGGCGTGGGCGCGGCATTGCCGGATGCGCTGCAGTGGTTCCGGCTGGGTGTGCTCCAGGAGATGGGCTGCAATGCGGTCCGTACTTCGCACAATATGCCAACGCCGGAGTGGGTGGAAGGGTGCGACCGGATGGGCATCATGATGATGTGCGAGACGCGGCTGATGAGCTCGAACCCTGAGGGCATGGCGCAACTGGAAGCGATGATCAAGCGCTATCGCAACTCGCCATGCGTGATCATCTGGTCGATCGGCAACGAGGAGTGGCAACTCCAGAACGCGATGGCCGAGCAGGGGGCCAGGATTGCCGGGACCATGGTGGAGCGGGTACACGAACTCGATCCGACGCGCGTTGTTTCCGCAGCGGTGAATGGCGACAACAAGAAGGGTGTCTCGGAGGCGTTTGACATCGTCGGGTTCAACTACGTGCTTCAATTTCCCGACGAGTTTCACAAAAACAATCCGACGCGGCCGATATACGGCTCAGAGACGTCCAGCGCTCTTGCGACACGCGGGGAATACGTGACGAGCCCGCTGCGCAATGTCGTGAATGCGTACGATGGCAAGGCGCGATGGGGTGAAACAGCCGAGGAGTGGTGGACGTTTTATGGCACGCGGGAGTGGGAGGCAGGTGGGTTTGCTTGGACGGGGTTCGACTATCGCGGCGAGCCTACGCCTTATGGATGGCCCTCGGTCAACTCGCAGTTTGGCATTGTGGACATGTGCGGGTTTCCGAAGGACATGTTCTATTACTACAAAGCCTGGTGGAGGAAAGAACCAGCGCTGCACCTCTTCCCGCACTGGAACTTCGAGGGCAGGGAAGGCGAAGAGATTCCGGTGTGGGTGTACTCGAACCTGGACGCGGTGGAACTAATTGTGAACGGCAAGAGTGTGGGGAGCAAGCAGGTTCCGCACCTGGGTCATGTGGAATGGAAGGTTCGGTATGAGCCGGGAGCAATTGAGGCGCGCGGGACGAAGGGCGGCAAAGTTGTATTGACGGAAAAGCGCGAAACCACTGGGCCGGCAGTGGCGATCCGGCTGAGCGCAGATCGGACGGAGATCGGTGCGGACGGCGAGGACCTGGCGATATTGAAGGTGGAAGCGCTGGATAAAGATGGACGCGCGGTGCCGACGGCGAACAACTTGATTGGCTTCAAAGTCTCAGGCGAAGGCGCGCTGATCGGTGTGGGCAATGGTGACCCGAACTGCCAGGAGAGCGACAAGGAGCCGAAGAGGTCTTTGTTCAACGGACTGGCACAGGTGATTGTGCAAGCTACCAAGCGGGCGGGCGAGATTCACATTGAGGCAGTGAAAGAAGGCTGGGATGGACCAGAGCTGACGCCGACTAAGCTGGTGGTGACGACGAAGGCGGTTACGGCGAGGGGCAGCGTTTAGAGCGGAACCAGGGTTACTGTGCCCTTTCAGTGTCGTGCAGGGTCGCCGCTCCCTGATGGTCGCGTCGACTTATACGCGTCGGCTTCGAGATACACCATCCCTGGTTCCGCTATAGCCGCTGCTTCTAATGATTTCCGCGATACAGTTGCTCATTTCTTGAGAACTGCCTGGGCGCGTGCGACTTTTCGGAACACAGATTGGAAGGGGAAACCCTCCTCCAAGCTACTTCTCTCCAATCACCACAAACGGCCCTGGAATCTCGCCGCCGTCCGCACCTGCAAACGCCGCCTGCCCAAGCGCCGGCAAGCCAACCTCCCACTTCGGGCCTTGCAGCTCCGGCATCGGCGTGGCCTTGAACAGCTTTTTGCACTGACGCGCGGTCCACTTCGCGTACTTCTTGCTCTTTTCCCGCCGCGCGCTGTCTGTCGAAATCCCAGTGCCTGCATACATCTGCCGGTAAAGCTTGGACAAAAACATGAACGCGATCCGCGATTTCAAACTCGGCGTACACGCCGACCGCTCCCAAATCGCGCTCCAGTTGTAGAACCGGTCCCACACCGCCTGCGTCCGCTCCTTGATCTCCTCCGAGCTCATGGTTGGGTGGGGCGTGAACATCTTCGGCCGAACCGCGGTGGGAATCAGCCAGTACCGTGTGAGTGGCACTCCGTCCACCAACGTCGGATTCACCGACTGCTCCTTCTCCCACTTGCCAAAATCCACCGTCCCTGGAAAGGGCGTCATCATTACAAACTGAGCGAAGGTCACGCCCGCCTTGATGGCCATGTTTACCGTCGCGTCAAACGTCGCCGCCTTGTCAGATGGCAATCCGAAGATGAACGAACCCAGCACATGTACGCCATGCTTCTTGAAGGTCTGAAGCTGCTTGGCGAGCGCCTCGCCGGAGTAGTTCCAATCCTTGAAGACTGCCTTCAATCCCTCCGGCGTCACTGCCTCCACGCCCACAAGCGCGCCCTTGATGTTGGCCTTTCTCATCGCGTCCAGATAGATGGGATCTTCGCCCGCCTCCATCGTCATCTGCGTAAAGAACACCATGTCTTTCGGCAGCTTGGCCAACTCCTCCATCAGCGCAAACCGCTCCTCCCGAATCTGCGTAAGCTCTTCAATTCTGGCCGTGTTTCCCTGCTCCCTGGCCAGGCGCAGATCTGTAAACGTGACTGGGTAGAAGTTGTCGTCTGCCAGCGCAATGAAACGGAAACCCAGCCGGCGCAGAGACACAATCTCATCCACCACGCTCTGGAACTTCCGCTGGCGCGGCTTCTGCCCATCCGTCCGCCACACACTGCAAAACGAGCAATGCTTCGGGCATCCGCGAATCGTCTGTACCGACGCCCACATGTACTTTGCAGGATTCATCAGGTCCCAGCGTGCCGCCAGGAACTGGCTGCCCTCAATGCGTCCGCCCTCGTAGACACGTTCCAGTTTGCCGTTCAGGCAATCCATCACAGCGTGGCCCCAGGCAATATCGCCGTCACCCTTCACCACGGCGTGTCCCTGGCCCGTTTCCAAGACCTCATCGGGGAACAGCGTCGCGTGGATGCCGCCGTAGATTACATACGCGCCCCGAGCCCGCGCCATCCTGCCCACGGCATAGCCGCGCAACGCGTTGCCAGTGTGCACGCTGATACCAACGATGTCGCCCGCCTCGATCGTCTCCGGATCGATCTGCTCAAGCGACTCGTCCACCAGAATCGGATCGCCCACCGCCTGCGGCGTCGCTGCCGCAAGCACAAAAAGCCATCGCGGCGTGATTACCGCGGTTCCAAACGCATTATCGCTGGGATTGACCAGATGAACGCTCATCGGATCCAACCTTTCCTCGTGCAGGTGCGGTGGTCTCTGAGAGCGTCTTTGTGATTGAAAATGCCATGAGGAAGACGCAGCTTCGCTCCATGGCCGACCAAAGAAATTCCCGGCTTACATTTTTTTTGAGGGTACAAGCTCAGTCTAAGGCAGGATGGTCAATATTGACCACTTTTCGGAATTAAAACACTCAAGTGTTTTGAAAACGAAGTGGACAAACCCCGGATGATCCCAATCGCAAGTTCCGCAGGCATCTCCGCCTCCCTGACCCGATCACACGGCTCCAGTAACTTGCCGCACTGATTTCTGGAACCTAAGGCCGGACGATCATTTTGCCGACGCCGTCGCGATATTGGCTGGCGATGGTGAAGGCTTCATCGATGTGGCCCATGTCCCGGGTATGGGTAAGCAGCGGGGCAAACCAACTTGCATGCGCGGTGAGTAATTCCAGAGCTTCGTGCGTCTCGTGATTCGAGCGGCGGACGTTGAAGAGGGTGATCTCTTTGCGCCTCATGGTGGAAACATCCAGCGATATCTCCGGTGTGGCGGGAATGCCCGTCAGCACCACGCGGCCGGCATTGCGGGTTAGTTGAATCGCTTGATTGGTGGTCACTTCTCCGGCGGCGCAGTCAATCGCGCAGTCCACACCCCGCTGCCCGGTCGCGCTCAGGATCTCCTGCTTTGCTTCAGCGGGCTCCAGCACCGCGTCCGCGCCTATTTCGCGGGCCAAAGCGCGGCGGTGCGGTTGGGGCTCGACGGCCCAGACGCGTGCTGCTTTGGCTGCCCGCAACGCGGCGATGGTTAACAGGCCGATAGGTCCAGCGCCGATCACTACTACCGTTTCGCCGGGGCGGACGGAGGCCAGATGAAGGGAGTGCATGGCGACCGCGAGAGGCTCGGCCAAAGCCGCTTCGCCGAAGGATACCGCTGCGGGGATGGGAAGAAAGTTGGCCACTGGCAGGTTGACGTATTCCCGGAAGAAGCCAGGAAGGCCGGGGTTGCTGAGGAAGCGAATGTTGGCGCAAACATTGTGGTGGCCGCTCAAGCAGAATTCGCAGTGGTAGCAATAATGCGCGGGCTCAAGCGCGCCGCGGTCGCCCGCAGCGAGCGAAGTGACGCCGGCTCCGGTCTTCACGATGCGTCCCGCAGGCTCGTGTCCGAGCACCATCGGGTAGACATTGGCCATGCCGCCGATCTGGCCCTCGGTGTAGGCGTGAAGATCGGAGCCGCAGATGCCCACGGCTTCGACGCGGACCTGCACTTCGCCCGGTCCGGGATCTTCGATGTGCATTTCGGCAAGCTGGAATTTGTGGGGAGCGATGAGTTCGGCTGATTGCATGGGTGGGTTCCTCGAGCCAACTCAGAAACGATACCTCATCGAAGGGCGGCGATGAAAGGAGATGGGAACAGGGAACAGGGATCAGGGAACAGGGATCAGAGAAACAGTGGGGGAACGATGGCCTAACTTTACTCCGGCAAACAGAAATCGTTTGCCGGGGCCCAGAGCGATCACGGGAATACAGTTTGCCAGTTGTACATTGTTACTGTACCCCCCCCACCCGTATTTTGAAAATAACTTGAGTTGTTTCAGCGAGTTACGGGACGAATTCTGCCGCAACCGACTGTAGACACTGTAGTTATCCACAAAATTCGGCTGGTCAACAGGTTACGGGTGGTTTCTTAAAGTGGATGAGTGAAAAAGTGAACAAGTGAATAAGTGAATGGGTGAATAAGTGAATCTGTGAATCGAAATCTGGCGACACCCGGCTCCGTGTTTGTCGCTGCGAATGGGGCTATTGCCATTGTGCTCCAGCGGAGGGTAATAGGATGCAAGGCCAGATCGTTGAGCTGCATAGGTTTGCTTCGGGGCGGGGGTTGACAAGCACTGAAGCGTCAGGGCAGATGCGAGGTCTCCCGGGTCTGAGAAGGATGATTCGCGCCGAAGGCATGCAGGGGCGAAATGTGCCAATATCCTCCGGTTAGCCGGTGATACTTCCAGTACTCAAATTTTCCTATCAAATCGCCGCGCGTCTCGCGCAGCCCTCTAAGCCCCAACTCACTGTATGCTTGCTTCATGTTTCCCCGCTGGCTTCTGACCGCGGTTTTGCTGTGTTCGGCTGCGCCGCTGGTTGCACAGCCAGGCCCTCCAGGTGTATTCGACCTCACCCGCGACCGCGAGCCGATGCTGCTGCTCGACGGCTCATGGCGGTTCCATCCGGGAGACGATCCGGACGGCAAACTGGGCTGGGCCGATCCTGCCTTCAACGACTCTCAATGGTCAGTTCTTCAAGGATCCAGGGGGTGGTCGGCTCAGGGTTATTCCGGCCTCAGCGGATTCGGTTGGTACCGCGCCAAATTGCTGGTCCCAGCCGGCGCTCCGCCGCTGGCGCTTTTCGTTCCAAGCGCCGACCGGTTCTCAGGCGCAGGTATTTTCACTTCTTACCAGGCGTTTGCAAATGGGAAGCCACTGAATGGTTGTCCCAGCTCATCGCTTAAATACCCTGTTTTCGAGGGAGCGGCAGTTTGTTATTTCGCCCCTTCACAATCAAGCGCTGCTCGCACCGTGGTTCTCGCTATTCGCGTCTGGCACTGGCCGCATTGGGCCAACTACGTCAATGGGGGCCTTCTTGGCGGTTTGCGCATTGCAGGAGTGAGGCAGATTGAACAATGGGCCGCACTCAATGTTGACGAGGCCGCGTGGAACAACGTGATTACCGAATTGCTCACAATCCTCTACGCACTCGCCGGTCTCTCTGCCCTTGGGTTCTTCATTCTGCGTCCCCGCGAAAAGGAGTACCTGTGGTATGGCATCGGCGCACTGCTCTATGCGGCGACCGCTTGTCTTGATACATACGCGCTATTTCACACAGTGGGCGTCACCGCGCTCGATGGGATCGGAGAAGCCATCCGATTCCCATTCAACCTCAGCTTGATTGCCTTCTACTTCTATCTTTTGCGTGGCCGCCGCACCTGGCTCTTCTGGGTTGCGGTGGGATCGGTAACTGCAACTGCTCTTGCCGCGTTCATTGGCCTCAGCGGATGGATCAGTGTCGCGACCTGGCAGGAGATCGAAACTCTGCTTGCCATTCCGCTGCCTGTTTGGATTCTTTCGCTCCTGATCTCTCGTGCCGTGCATGGATTCCCGGATGCCAGGCTACTGGTGGCTCCGGCGCTGATTCAGCCGGTTGTTCAACTCGCAGGGTCCGCGCTGTGGGTCGCTTATGTTTCCGGCTGGTACCGTGTGAGGCCGTCTTGGTACTACGACACCTTTCACTGGCCTTTTCCTTTTACCGTCAGCGACCTCGCCGACTTAATCTTCCTCATCGCCATGCTGGCGATCCTCATCCTGCGCTTCAACCGCACCAGCACCCACCAGGAGCGCCTGACCGCCGAGCTTGAAGCCGCCCGCACCGTCCAGCAAATCCTCGTTCCCGAGGAGATTCCGCCCATCCCCGGATTCGCCATTCGCAGCGTCTACAAGCCCGCCAGCGAAGTCGGCGGAGACTTCTTCCAGATTCTTCCCGCTTCATCGGGTGGCGTCCTCATCGTATTCGGAGACGTCAGCGGCAA
>Ga0181516_10002977_pt1 | contig 11633 bp, 12 predicted proteins | sample PEATcosm2014_Bin_25_FD_121104 | JGI IMG/M metagenome (GOLD analysis project Ga0181516, IMG submission 121104) | Peatland microbial communities from MTU Mesocosm Facility, Houghton, MI, USA - PEATcosm2014_Bin01_10_metaG | ecosystem: Environmental > Terrestrial > Soil > Wetlands > Peat | place...
GGCGCTGCCTTTTGCAGACGCGCCAGCAACAGGGCCAGTGTGACCGACGCGGGATGCGCCACCATGACCGGAGCAGACTGCAAGGCTACGGGGTGAGTATGACCAAGTTCGCGCTCCACCCAAGGGGCACGGAGAACAATGTCGGTGTTGTTTTCGAGGGCGTAGCTGAGGTCGATGATTTCCGAACCAGCATCGCGGACGGTAGCCCACTTCTTTGCGACATAGGACTCATCGGCGGTCAGGAAGGTGAAGTCCACGCCGTCGAGATGCTCGGGCAGCACGCCCTGAATAAATGTTGGCTCGTCGTTGACCTGCTCCAACTGTCCGAGCGAATCCTCATCGTCGAGAAGCTTGATGTCTACGGAGGGGAAGTTGCGCTCGCTCAAAACGTCACGCACTTCTTTGCCCTTGAGCGCAGCGGCGCCCACGATGGCAACGCGAAACAGATTGGATTTCTTAGCCGAGGAACTCATGATGCTCCAAGTGCCTGCTGCGGCGGGGCCGCGGGAGGCAAAGTATTGCCCTTACGAAATGCATAGGTCAGTCGGGAGATTACGCCTGAAATCATGTAGGTGACGGCCAGGATAAACAGCACATATCGGTGAAAGTACCACATGGCCGCAATCACCAAGGCAAGCAGCACAAACAAGCGCGCAGCCTGACGACTATGGAAGTCTATGCTCTTGGAACTCCAGAAACGCCAGGTGCTCACCATGAGGAAGGCGCAGAACGCGATGTAGGCCATCCAGAGAATGGAATACGCCGAATTCTGCAAGGGGTAGCCGAGACACAGATGAACGACCGCGGCCAGGCATCCGGCACCGCCGGGAATTGGCATGCCGACGAAATACTTGCGTCCGGGACGTCCGGGATTTTTGGGCTGCGGATTCACCGTGATGTTGAAGCGCGCGAGGCGGCAGGCTCCGGCGGTGAGAAATGCAAAGCCGATGATTCCGCCGCATTCAATCAGCTTGCCGCGAAAGTCTGCGTTGAGCGTCAGGGGCAGGCAGAAGAAGCCCCACATCCACGCCAGAATTCCAGGAGCGACGCCGAAGGTCACCACGTCCGCAAGCGAATCGAGTTCGCGACCAAAGTCGCTGGTGGTGTGGGTGAGGCGGGCGATGGCTCCATCCATGCCGTCGAAGAAAACGGCAAATCCAATGGCGAGCGCTGCGTGGTTGAAGTAACGGGCAGCCGACCACATGGGATCGGTTCCCGGAACGGAGATGAAACCCTGCGCGTGCGCCGCACCGAGGGCGGCCTGTGAGATTGCATAGAATCCGGCGGCCAGGTTTGCCGTGGTAAACAGCGAGGGCAGGACGTACATGCCCTTACGCAGGCGGCGTGTTCGCCGGTCATCAACACGGCCGTTCAGCGGGTCCATCAAAGTTCTCCTTGCGGTGGCGGCAGGATGGCAAGTGTGGACGAGCCGCATTTTACGATGTTGCCTGGTTGCACGAGCACCTCGGCAGAGGCGGGCAGAATAACGTCGCAGCGCGAACCAAATTTTATCAGTCCAATGCGCTCTCCGCGCGCCAGATGATCTCCCTTGCGGCGATTGAAAACGATACGCCGTGCGAGCAGTCCGGCAATCTGCTTGAAAACGATGGTTTGGCCATCCTCGGTGCGCAGGGTGCAGATGCTCTGCTCGTTCAACTCGGCCGAGGCAGGATTCATGGCGTTCAGATACTTGCCCTTGCGGTACTCGACGGCAGTGATGATTCCTGCGGCGGGGGAGCGATTCACGTGCACGTTGAAGACACTGAGAAAAATGCTGATGCTGATGCGCGGTTTGCCATCCACCTGGATGGGCGAGACCGCAGTGACCTTGCCGTCGGCGGGCGAAACAATGGCACCCGGAGTGAGGGGAATGGCACGCTCCGGATCGCGGAAGAACCAGAGGAAAAAGACCGCCAGCAACAGCGGCACAATCGCGAGCAGGGGCATGGTCCAGTTACCAATCAGGACCGCCGCTGCAACCAGCGCCAGCGCGTAATAGATTCCGTCGCGAACCATGAGGACCTCTCGATTATAACGAAGCACAAAGCCCGAGTGGCCGGGAAAGCCCAAACGTGGCGGGAACAAAAAGGCAGCCGAACTGATTATTGCTCATTCAACAGTTTAACGATTGTGTCTTCGAAATGTTGACGAACCTCGTCGAGCCTTCCGGTAGCCGGTCCGGAGAACCCGGCGTGGATCACTCGCACGCGGCCATGACGGTCGAGAAAAATGGTGGTTGGAAATGCGCCGAAGTTGCGCAATTGCGGCAGCGACCTCTCAATTTCGCCGGGTCCGGTAATGCCAGCCAGCAATAGCGGAAATCCGATGGAGTACTTGCGGCGATACACGTCGATCAGTCGCAGACTACGCGCATGGTCATCCACGTACTCGTAGCTGAGACCCACGACCTCCAGTCCGCGCTGGTGAAATTTCGCGTACAGCGATTGCAAAAGCGGCGCTTCGTCGTGGCAGTTTGGACACCATGTGCCGAAAATATCCAGCAGCACCACTTTGTTGCGGAAGCGCGGATCTTGCTCGTTCACCGTGGCGCCGGAGGCATCCAGGCCATGGAAGCGGAAGGCTTCTGAAGGGTCGGCTGCGGTAGTCAGGTGCTCGGCTTCGTCGAAGCCGGTGGATGCAGCCGTGCGAGTCGCGACAAAGGTCATCGGATGGCCCGGGGAGACGTGAAAGACGCCCTCAATGCGGTCGGGAGAAACGAGGTGACCATCGAGGCGAAGAGCGTGGATGCCGTCGAAGCGGGAAAGGTGAAGCGCATCCGCCTTGTCGGTGGACGAGAGCGTATCTGAGAGCATGCCGTAGTCGCCGCTGATGGGAGCAATCGTCCCCTCAATGTGGCCTGAATTATGGCTGAAGTGGGCGGGGGCGATTCCCTCGGCATCCGGCTGGCCTGAGGAGTCTGTGAACGCGAACTGCCAATCGCCGACCATCGGATTTTTGAACTTCGAAGGAGTTGGCACTTCGGCAGGCGCTGCAGGATCACACTTCGCAGTGACTGTTGCATGCGAAGCCGACGTGCCTCGCTGCCGAACGTATTCGCCTACCAGTTCCGTGCATTTGGAAGTCACTTGCGTGCAGTGCGCGGTGAGCGTGGCGTCGTACTGATCAAGGCGCAGCGTGACATCGCGTTCATGCTGCACGGCGGAAGAAAAGTCGATGCGATCACTGCCGTTGAAGAGCGCGGCGCGAAGACCACTGGGCGTGCGCTCAATCAGGAGGTCGAATGGAACCGAGTAGGTCTCGCTCACTCCGGGACGCGCTGCCGTAAGCTGGGCAGACCAGCGGCACGCCAAGTCCGCCTGGGGTGCGGGCTGGGCGAGCGCGACGGAGCCAACCAGCACGACGGAGAAGAGCGCAAAAGCTTTGTGCATGTCCTGATTGGACCACACTTAGGCTGATGTTCAAAGCGGGTTCAGAGCGGGAGGAACGATAGCAAGGATGGCCAGCCGCGAGATTGGCAAAGCTGGTCATCCCTGCTGCAAATTGTCGATTCGACGGTGAGTACGGAGTACTCGGGAACCGAAGGCTCAACTGAGCTGGACGTGGGACTGGAAGGTCTCCATTTCATCTTTTAATCTGAGTTTGAGTTTCTTGAGGCGGACTTCTTCGACTTTTTCTTCTTCAGAGAGGTACTTCTTTGTGGCGAGGGAATCGAGACGCTGAGAGTAGTTGCTGTGTTCCTCGGCCAGCTTGCGGAATTCGTCGCTGCTGGCCATGAGCTGTTCGCGTACTGGGGCATTCATTTCAGCACCTCCAAGCCTGAAATCAGGTGCTGTAAAACCTAGCACCGGGCGGGAGGCTGGGCAAGCGAAATCGCAAGCGAATTCAGATCACATAAACCAGAGTCAGTGCATCCTCGGTAGGGTTAAGGTAATATCCCAGCCGGCGACCGAGCTGCTGAAAGCCGGCTGCATGGTAAAGACCAGCGGCCGCGAGATTGGACTCCCTGACTTCGAGAAAAATCCGTTCGGCTCCTTGCAGGCGTGCTTGGTTCAGCAGCGCGGAGAGCAACTGACGCCCAAGCCCGTGGCGGCGGAATTCGGGAAGCACAGCGATGTTTTCCAGCTCCCACTCTGGGCTGCCGGTTGCTACAAATCCAATCTGCGCGACAAGGAAGCCAGCGGCGCGTTTATCGTCTTCCGGGCCTTCCTCGGCAATCCAGGCGAGGCGCGCGGGAATCCGGGTGCGGAAGACATCCTGCCATTGGTGAGAGGTCCAGTGCGCGGCGGAGCCCGCAGCCTCACTGATGGCGGCGAGTTGCGCGAGGTCGGCTTCGGTTGCGAGACGTATTTCCATTTCAGGCGATTCCAAGTTTGGGAGCGGAAAAGATTTCGGCATCGGAACGGCGAAGATAGTTGGCGTCGAGCGTGGCCACATCGGCGCGAACTCCGGAGCAGAATTTGCGGTAGGCAATGCGCGCGTAGGCTTCGGCATTGGGCCGGGCTAGCCTGTGCGACTCGATTCCGATTTCTGTGAGCCTTGTGGCAATCGTCTCATCAGGGGTAAAAACCTCCTGGACATTTTCTGCGGCTAGCACGGCAGCAAAGCCTCCGAAACTCGCAATGGACTCGCGAATCATCTGCGCCGGATCGGCATTCTGGCGATTTACAAGATACTCGCCGGAAAAGACCTCCGAGCGCTGCGCATCGAGAGCGGCAAGCACCTTGCCTTCGGCGAGAGCGGCGAGGGCAACTGCCTCCAGCACGGAGACGGCGACGACCGGCGTGGAGAAGGCCTCGGCCAAGCCCTTCACGGTGGCGATGGCGATGCGAAGTCCGGTAAATGAGCCGGGGCCGCTGGCGACGGCGATCAAGTCAATCTTACTTCTCTTCTGGCCGTGGCGCTCGAGCAGTCCGGCGATGGTCGGCACCAGCAGTTCGGAGTATTGACCACCTTCGAGGGACACGAGTTCCAGCGTGCGCGCCGGGTCGCCTTTCGCTTGGGGCTCGGTTTGTTTGTCGGCACGCAGGAGAGCAACGCTGCCCTGACGTCCGGATGTGTCTATGCCGAGGATGAGCACTATGGCTCCTGACGGGAGAGCTTGCCGACGATTTCGCCGATCAGTGAGTAAGGGTCGCGCTCGTGTCCGGCGACCTGTGCGGCATAAATGCTGACGGCCTCCTCGGAGAACGCGCCTTCGACGATGCGACGCAACACTTCGTCGCGCAGCATTTCGCGGAGGCGGTTGCGCCAGTTGTCGATGCGGCGCTGACGGCCCAGTTCGCTGCCATCGAGGAAGGCTTCGTACTCGTCAATGGCGGCGGCTAACTCGGGCACTCCAAGGCCGGTGCTGGCCACGGTTTTGATGACGGGCGGCACCCAATTGTCATGGCGCATGGAGAGCGACTGCATGGCACGAATCTCGCGCTCGACGCGCTCGGAGCCCTCGCGATCAGCCTTGTTGATGACGAAGATGTCGGCGATCTCCATGATGCCGGCCTTGATGGACTGCACGTCGTCTCCCATGCCGGGGACCAGGATGACGACGGTGACATCGGCGAGACGCACGATGTCCACTTCGTCCTGACCAACGCCTACGGTCTCGATCAGGACGAGGTCGCGTCCGGCGGCATCGAGCACGGTGGCCACATCGGCAGTGGTGCTGGAAAGGCCTCCAAGGGCGCCACGGGTGGCCATGCTGCGGATGTAGGTTCCGTTGTCTCCGGTGTGCGACTGCATGCGAATGCGATCGCCGAGGATTGCTCCTCCCGTGTATGGCGAGGTGGGATCGATGGCAATGATGCCGACGGTCTTCTCACGCTTGCGGTACTGCGCGGCGAGGGCGTCCACCAGCGTGCTCTTGCCGGCTCCGGGAGAACCGGTAAGACCGACGACGCGGGCGCGGCCAGAAAATGCAAAGAGCGCTTTCAGAAGTTCATGCGCATCGGGGGTGCGGTTTTCTACCGCGGTGATGGCGCGAGAGAGCGCGCGAATGTTGCCGCTGCGGATTTGATCAGCCCATGCAGAGATAGATGAGGTCACTGGTATGTTCTCGCAATGTTCAGTTTAGCAAAGCGAGAGAGACAAGGCCCGCGTCTTCAACGTAAGGGGCGCGAATGGGACTTTGCCGAGGCTTTCCGTACGCGGCTCCAGTACCACCAGACACACTTTTCTGGAGGGAGCTCGGGGTCACGAGCCTGCGCCACGGCGGCGTGGAATGTGTCGAGCACGCATGGGTCCTGACGTGTTTTGGTCTTGCGACAAAGTGCGTCGTAGAGCTCTTGAGGCTCATGGCGGGCAAGTTCCGCGACGGTGTGCACGCCAAGCAGTTCGAAGTCTGCGCGCATGGCAGGTCCGACGGAAACAAGGTCCTCGAGTTTGCGTATGGGCATGGTGGCCACTCCTGTGAACACACTATTCCGGTAATAGCTGGCGGGCGATGACCATGCGCTGGATTTCGCTGGTGCCCTCGCCGATGGTACAGAGCTTTACGTCGCGGTAAAACTTTTCCGCCGGGTAATCCTTGATGAAGCCGTAGCCGCCGTGGATCTGCACAGCCTCGTTGGCGACGCGAACCGCGACCTCCGAGGTGTAGAGTTTGGCCATTGAGGATTCCAGGGTGGTCTTGCGGTGGTGGTCTTTGAGCCATGCGGCGCGCATGGTGAGGAGGCGGGCAGCGTCAATTTCAGTGGCCATGTCGGCGAGCTTCCACTGGATGGCCTGAAACTCGCTGATGGCCTTGCCAAACTGCTTACGCTGGCGGCTGTAGCGAAGCGCGCAGTCGTAGGCTCCGGCGGCCATGCCGAGGCCGAGAGCGGCGATGGAGATGCGTCCGCCGTCTAGCACGCGCATGGCATCGATGAAGCCCTCGCCCTCGCGTCCGACGAGGTTTTCGGCGGGAATCTCGCAGTCCTCAAAGATGAGCTCGGAGGTATCGGAGGCGCGAAGCCCGAGCTTGTTCTCCTTCTTCCCGGCCTTGAAACCGGGAGTGCCGCGTTCCACGACGAAAGCGGAAAGACCGCGCGTGCCGATGGACTTATCGGTTACGGCGACCACGACCACGACATCTGCATACGCGCCATTGGTGATGAAAGTCTTGGTGCCGTTCAACACCCAGCGATCGCCCTTGCGACGAGCTGAACAGCGCGCTCCAGCGGCGTCTGAGCCACTGTTGGGCTCGGTCAATGCCCATGCTCCGATGTGCTCTCCGGTGGCGAGACATGGAACGTAGCGGCGCTTCTGCTCATCGCTTCCGGCGAGGAAGATGTGGTTGGTGCAGAGTGAGTTGTGAGCGGCCACTATGATTCCTACCGAGCCGTCGACGCGGGAGAGCTCCTCGATGGCGATGACGTACTCGATGTATCCCATGCCCGAGCCGCCGAATTCGACGGGAAAGATGCATCCCATGAGGCCGAGCTTGCCGAGCTGCTTGATGGTCTCAAGGGGAAAGCGGGAAGCCTCATCCCATTCATGCACGTGAGGCGCAATCTCACGGGCGGCAAAGTCGCGCACGGTGCTCTGCAATTGCAGTTGCTCATCGGATAGTTGGAAGTCCACAAGTGCTCCAGTTCTACTCGGATTACAAAGATTGTGAGATGCAGGCTGTTGGCGAAACGCGGAACGGCCTATTAGAAAAACTGATTGTTATATCACAAATGGGCTGGGCGAAGCCTTGGAAATGAGCTTGCGGGTGGAGGGTACCCCTACCCCCTATATTTCCTGCTAAAAATTTGAAAACAGAGGAGTTATATGCGTTTTATTGTTCCTATATTCAGGATATCAAAACAGAGAGGGTATCCCCTCAGCGGGGGTGAAAGTCTAATCGGCGCGGAAACAATGGGTTGCGAGGCAAGAGAAAGAAAAAGGGGTTGACAGGGTGGCGGACTGGGATGGTTTCACATTCTGAAGAGCGCGTTTGGGACTCAACGAAAAACGCGTTGAATGGGCCACCCGGGAATTCACTAATGAGCGATGCCCGCGACTCAGCTCTCCGCGCGCTGAATGTCGGTGTCTGGGGCGGGATGGCCTAGCAGGCGCAGCATGGCTACGAGCTGACCTTTGTGATGGAATCCGTGGGTGATGACGTGCAGAAGAATGTAGGCAGGGCTTCGCGGCGGACCGATCCAGGTTTCGGGATAACGCTCGAGGGGTGAGTAGAGCTTCGATTCGGGTAAGGCATCGAGGTAGGTGATGGTAGCTGCCTTGACCTCGGTCTGGAAGTTGCGAATGGCTTCCACACTGGTGAGCAAAGCGGCGTCCCGAGTTTCGAGAGGCAGCGACTGCAGGCGACGAATCCACCGGGACTCGGCGCCGAGCATGTGAGCGACCTGATCGCGCAGGGTTGGCTGGCCAAAGCCGTCCAGCTGTTTTGTCCACAACTCGGGCGGGACAGTGGCGAGGTGGTCGAAGACAATGCCCAGTGATTCATGCAGGCAGGCGTGCAGTCCGGGGAGGACCATGTGGGAGTTGGAGATGCCGGAGCCGATGTCGAAGGTGGAGGGCGCGAAGGAGGGTATCGCTTCGCTGCCAGCCGCAGGCGCTGGGGCGGGTACCGCTTCGCTGCCGGCCGGGGGCGCTTGGGCGGGTATCGCTTCGCTGCCGGTCGCGGACGCCAAGGCTTCCGCCTCTTGGATTACTCGGGCGAAGAGGTGAGCGATTCCCTTCTCCAGCGAAGACTTGATTTTGTCGCCGAAGAACATGATGGGCGCGCCGCTCAATTCCTGCAGGGTGCGCAGTTCGGTGACTTGCTGCTCGGGCATCCAGCGGAAGATGTAGTGCTGCTCTCCGGTTACGCCGGAGCCCTGTCCGCGGAAGTGCACGTAGAAGGGCGGCGTGGCGTCGAGGACCTCAGGCGTGAGCTTGAACGACATGGGCTTCAGCATCTCAATGCTGAACTTTGCGCCTTTCGTCCATGGCTCGCCGCTGACCCAGCGCACTTCACGAATCGCCTCGGGGTCCCAGCGCGACCAGAGCTCGATGTTCTCAAAGACCTGCCAGACGTGCTCCGGGGTGCATTTGGCAATAGCGGCGTATTCGATGCTGAGCGACATAAACCCTCTTTGGATGCTAGGCGCGCGACTGGCAGATCTTACCCAGGATTGCGAGAGCCTGCTCACACTGGACGGGCGAGACGTTGAGGTGCGTGACAAAGCGAATGAGCTGCGGATTCACCGTTCCGGCGAGGACTCCGGCGGATTTTAGCTCGGCGGAAATTTCGGTGGACGTTTTGCCCGTGCTGCTGACATCGCAGATGACGATGTTGGTTTGCACGGTGGCGAGGTCGATGGTGATGCCGGGAATTGAGGCTACTCCTTCGGCGAGCAGCCGCGCGGTGGCGTGATCTTCATGGAGACGCTTGGGTCCCTCTTCGAGGGCGATGAGTCCGGCGGCGGCCAGCACTCCGGCCTGGCGCATGCCTCCGCCAAGAGCTTTGCGCACGGAGCGGGCAGCGGCAATGAAATCCTTGCTGCCGACGAGCATGGAGCCGACCGGTGCGCCGAGACCTTTGGAGAGACAGAACATGACGGAGTCAAAGTTGCGTGTGATCTCCGCGACAGGCTTGTTGAGATAAGTGGCGGCGTTGAAGACGCGCGCTCCGTCGAGGTGCACGGGGAGTTTGTGCTCATGGGCGCGGACGCAGATGTCGTCCATGGTGGCCGTGGGCGTCACGGTGCCTCCGGCCATGTTGTGCGTGTTCTCCATGGAGATGAGGCCGGTTTGCGCAACGTAGTAGGTGGGCGGCGCGATCTTGGCGGCGAGCAGATCCCATGAGAGGATTCCGAGCGGCGCGGGTATGGGGCGCACGATGCATCCGCTGAACCAGCTGAGCATTGCCATTTCATAGTTGAAAATGTGGCCGCGCTCTTCGCAGAGAATCTCCTGTCCGGGACGGGTGTGCAACTTGATGGCGATCTGATTGCCCATGGTTCCGGAGGGAACGAAGATAGCGGCTTCGCGGTTGAAGACTTCAGCGGCGCGAGCTTCGAGGCGATTGATGGTGGGGTCCTCACTGTAGACGTCATCGCCAACCTCGGCGGAGGCCATGGCGCGGCGCATGGCGTCGCTGGGTAAGGTTACGGTGTCGCTGCGAAGGTCGATCAGAGAGGTGCTCATGAGTGCTCCAATGCGTGATTAGAAACTCCAGTGTAAACGCTAAGGCGATTTTCTGATTGATGTGGCTCGCGGGCTCCCACCTTAGCCGCAAAAAGCGCGGCGAAGGTGGGGCACCCGTCTGTTTTGCTGGATGCCACCAAGAGCATCGGCTAGTCGCGGAGGAAAGCGGCAAAGACCTCGTTGGAGAGGAGGCGGCCTTGCGGAGTGAGGCGCAGCCAGCCGTCTTCGATGGCGAGCAATTCGCGTTGGACCAGATCGGTGATGACCTCGCGATATTGATCCACGGCGGCGATGCCGAACTCTTCCTTGATGGCGAACAACTCCAGGCCCTGGGTCATACGCAGGCCGAGGAAGTAGGTTTCCTCAATCGCCTGCTGGGTGGTGATGATGGTGCGCTCGGGTGAGGCTCCGTTAAGAAGCGAATCGAGATTGTCGGAATTGGCGAGGCGCACGGCGCGATGAGGCTCGCCGGGCAAGGGGGCGAGCAGCATGGAGTGGGCATCCACTCCGAAACCAAAGTAGAGGAGACGCTGCCAATAGCGCAGGTTGTGGCGCGACTGGTGACCGTCGCGTGCAAAGTTCGAGATTTCATACTGCAGGATTCCGGCGGCGTTGAGGCACTGGCAGGCACGCTCATAGAGGGTGACTGTCAGCTCCTCATCTGGAACATGATGGGCGTGATAGCGTGTGCCTCCGGCGATGAGTTCGCGTCCGAGGCGGGAGTCGTCGTCGATCTCCAGCATGTAGACGCTGACGTGCGGCACGGCCAGGGCGAGCACCTCGCTGAGGGAACGATCCCAGCTTTCTTCAGTTTGATAGGGCAGGCCTGCTATCAGGTCGATGCTGATCTCATGGATGCCAGCGGCGCGAAGGCGGGCAACGTCGGCAAGCGTGATGTCACGGGTATGGAGACGGCCCACGGAGCGCGATTCCTGATCTACGAAGGACTGCACGCCAAGCGAGACGCGGTTGACTCCGGCGCGCACCAGTAAGGCCAGGACTTCGTCGGAGAGAGTTCCGGGCGCGACCTCTACAGTGAACTCGACGGATGGCGACAGCTCGAAGACCTTGCGGATGGCGGCGAAGAGGCGGTCCAGTTGATCGGGGGCGAGAACGCTGGGCGTGCCTCCGCCGAGGTAGATGGAGTCGAGTTGCGGGTCAAACTCGGCGCCGACTTCACGAGCCAGTGAAGGGGCGGAGGCAATCGCGGTCTCGAGATGCGTGATGTAGCGATCAAAGAGCTCGCGGGAGAAAACTCCAGAGGCGAAGTTGCAGAAGGAACACTTGGAGCGGCAGAAGGGGATGGATAGGTACAGGGCGGAATGTACGGCGGAGTCCATTGGGTTGCTTCAGTGTAAACCCGCAAAATACCGGGGCCTCGGCAGAGCTCTATATCCTGCTTCCCACCTTAGTCGCAAAAAGCGGCGACGAAGGTGGGGCACCTGTGATCTTTCAAGAGGTTGTCCATTCGATCGAAAACGGGGAAGCTGATTGTGACGAGCAATAGTTTCCCGAGGACGACCGAATGGACATCCACAAGAATGCCCGACTTACCTTTCGTA